>Ga0315290_10000255_pt1 | contig 33354 bp, 17 predicted proteins | sample YL17G12_0_MG_FD_203627 | JGI IMG/M metagenome (GOLD analysis project Ga0315290, IMG submission 203627) | Sediment microbial communities from Yellowstone Lake, YNP, Wyoming, USA - YL17G12_0 | ecosystem: Environmental > Aquatic > Freshwater > Lake > Sediment | place: USA: Wyoming | collected... | reverse complement strand
ACCTGGAGTACGTCCACCCGGTGCAGATCGACGGCAATCGCTACCTGTTCCGGTTTCCCATGGTGGTCGGGCCTCGCTACATTCCCGGCCAGCCGGTGGCGCGGCCGAACGTGGGCCGCGGCTGGCTGCCCGACACCGACCAGGTGCCCGACGCCTCGCGGGTCACGCCCGAGCCGCTCCCCGAGGGGATGCGCAACGGCAACGACGTGACGATTTCCGTCAAGCTCGACGCCGGCATGCCGATCCGCAGCGTGGCCGGCGTGAGCCACGAGCTGGACGTGAAGAAGCCTTCGGAGACGACCGCGTCGATCCAGCTTAAGAACCAGAAGACGATCGCCGACAAGGACTTCGTCGTCGAGTACCGGCTGGCCGGCGAGGAGACGGTGCTGGCTTCGCTGGCCCATCGCGGCGACAAGGAAGGCTACTTCGCCCTGGTGCTCCAGCCGAAGGGGAAGATCGAGACCAAGGAGCTGACGCCCCGCGAGGTGATTCTGCTCTTGGACTCGAGCGGCTCGATGAACGGGCCGAGCATCAGCCAACTGCGGATCTTCGCCGACCAGGTCCTGGACAAGGTGAATCCCCAGGACACCTTCCGGATCGTCGCCTTCAACAACACGCAGCAGGTGTTCCGCGACCAGGCCCTCCCGGCCACGGCCGAGAACCTTGCGGCGGGCAAGGGGTTCGTCCGTCAGCTCCAGGCCGCGGGCGGAACGGAAATGCTCCCCGCCCTGCAAACGGCCCTCGGGCGAGCCGGGGGCGAGCAGGCCCGAGTGCGCTACCTCGTCCTCGTGACCGACGCCCTGGTGGGCAACGACGACGCCATCCTCGGCTACCTGGGGCAATTCACCGACGTGCGGGTCTTCCCCGTGGCCGTCGGCGCCGCGCCGAACCACTATCTCATCAGCCGGGCCGCCGAGATCGGGCGAGGCTTCGCCCTGCAAGTGACCAACCAGGACAACGCGGTGGAGATGGCCGGCCGGTGGAGCGCGAAGCTCGCCGCGCCGTACCTCACCGACGTGCAAATCCATTGGGGCTCGCTGAAGGTCCGCGACCTGGTGCCGGAAGTCCTCCCCGACCTCTACGCCGGCCGGCCCCTGGTGGTCATGGGCCGGTACGACGCGCCGGGCAAAGGGGAGATCACCCTGAAGGGGAACGTCCAGGGGCAGGAAATCAAGACGACCTTGACCGTCAGCCTTCCCGAGAAGATGCCACAGCACGACAGCCTCGGCCCGCTCTGGGCCGGGAGCCGCATCCGGCAGATATGGAACCGCAACGTGGGCCGTGAGACCCCGCAGGCCGTCGACGAGATCACCCGGCTCGGCCTGGCCCACCAGCTCGTCACGCGGTACACGTCGTTCGTGGCGGTCGAGACCGAGGCGGCCGAGCTGGCCAAGGGGAACCTCCGCACGGAGGTGGTGCAGCCGGTGATGCCCGAGGGGATGAGTGCGGCGGCGATCGGTCTGGACCGAGCGGGCCGGCCCGTCCCGGCGCAGCCGGCAGGGACACCCGCCGGCGTACCTGCGGGCGCGTCGGTGCCGGCGCCTCAGCCGAACCAGGTGGCGGCGGCCCCCGGCCCGGCGTATCGAGCCCCGGCAGCGCCGCCGGCGCAGCAGCCAGCCCCGCGCACTTCCGGCGGTGGTGGTGGTGGTGGTGGTGGTGGCGGCGGCGCGGTGGAATGGCTCTTCCTGGCGGGCCTCGGCGGCCTGGCCGGCGGCCGGTGGTGGAGCCGGCGACGGCAGCGTCAGGCCCCGTAGTGGAGCCCCTTTCCCGGCGAATGATGCACAGGCCCGGGAAGGAATAGGGTCGCCCCGACCCGTTCCTTCCCGGGCCGCAACCAGGAGGACCGACCCATGGATCGCCGTGAATCGAGCCGATGGTGGAAGGCGTGCCCGTGGACCCTGGGGCTGTGCGCGGCCATGGTCGTGGCCAACGCCGGCCTGGTGCCGGGTGCCCCGGCGGCGGCCCGAGAATGGGTCGGCTGGCTCGAGCTCGACCGCCAGGCCGTTCTGCACGGGCAGGTGTGGCGGCTCGTGACCGGCAACCTGGTCCACTGGAGCGTCGAGCATTTCCTGCTCGACGCGGGGGCCTTCCTGGTGGTCGGCCTCTTGTACGAGCGGGCCCTGGGCCGGCGCTACCCCTGGATCGTGGCGGGGTGCGGGCTGGCGGTCGGCTGCGGCATCCTGGCATTCTTGCCGGGGATGGAGGTGTACCGCGGGCTGTCGGGCGTCGACAGCGGCCAGTTCGTGGCCGCCTTGTGGGCCGAGGCGGCCTTGGCCCGGCGCGAGCCGCGGCGATGGCTCTGGCTGGCCCCGGTCGCGGCGATCTTCACGGTGAAAATCCTCTTCGAGTGCGCCACGGGGAGCATGTTCTTCGGCACCGAAGCGCTGGGAGAGATCGGCCTGCCCACGCCTTTGGCCCACGCCGCCGGGGTGTGCGCGGCGCTCGCCGCTCTGCTGCTGAGCGGCCGCCCCATCGGGCCGGCTGCGCCGGCCGGCTCGCTGCGGACCGTAGACTGTAGGGTGCGTGCTCGCACGCACGCGATTCTGCTGTAGACTGTAGACGGTAGGGTGCGTGGGGTGCGACAAGTTTTCCTGGCACAGGAAAGGGTGCCTGGGGCAAAGCGAAGCGGTGCCCCAGTGGCGGAGTCTCTGGGGCTTCGCTGCGCTCAGCCGCCAGCCACCCAACGCAGGCGACTGCCAGGAAGACTTGTCGCACCCGCCCGCTGGAATGCCGGGGATTACTGGAATCACGCAACCTCATCCCCCCAGGCGGTCCAGCCGGGGACACGGTCCCGGGCGAACAGCTCGAGGTAGGGGCCCGGACTGCACGCCTCGATCACCCGGTACAGCTCCTCCGGCTTGCGCGAGTGCTCGCGCTTCTTCGAGAGGATGACGTTGACCTGTCTCCGGCCGGGGGCCAGGGTGCGGAAGCGACCCTTGACGCCGAACAGCACCAGCTCCGTGACGTTGCGGAAATAGAATCCCACGCCGCGTCCGTCGGGCCCGCCGTCGCCGCGGACCTTGTACCACACCAGGTTCGTCTTGTAGGTGAACCCCCAGGCCTCCATCACCTCGAGCCCTTCCCGCACCAGGGCATTGGGCACCCAGAGGTAAAGGTGGCTCGGCGTGCGGGCATGGGCCGCCACGGGCAGCGAGCGGATCTCGGCCAGCGTCATGGTCCGGTAGCGGTGCAGGCGGCGGTGCTCGGGCGCCATCTTGCCCGTGCGGTTGGCGAACCGCCAGGGCGGATCGATCAGGATCGTGGAAAACGTTCCGGCCAGCCCCGGCAAGCCCTCCATGCTCGTCCCCCTTTTTCCCCTCACTACTGGTCGCGTCGCGGGATTTCGGCCTGCGCGGCGGGCCTGGCCGGGATGGCCATCGTCCAGACCATTCGCACGAGGCACAGCAGCCCGGCGATGATCGTCGGCACCAACGCCACGAAGAAGCCGGGCAGCTCCATCCGCCCGATTCCGCCAAACTCGGAGTGCATCGGCGTGATCGGCATCGGCGAGTAGATCATCGTCTCGAAGCACGCGGCGGTGAAGACGGCGGCAAACATGAGGGAGACCAGGATCTTGCGGGCCAGCCCTCGGGGGTTGAATACCAACGACAGGCAGACCAGCACCGCCGCCGCGGCCAACGCCGGCCCGCTGCGCATCACGTGCCACATCTGGAACTCGATCATCGAATCCGCGGCCTGGGAGCCGCCGAGGCCCACGAGGCCCGCCACGGGCACCTTTGGCAAGGACAACGTCCGCATCCAGGGCAAGAACTGGCCAACCCCGGCCACGGCCAAGGCCAGCAGGGTCAGGAGGTCGGCGATCGTGTCCAGGACTCTTAGGACTCTTCGTTCGCTCATGTCGCAGGCTCCTTGGGTACTCTCCGAGCATAGCCGGGTCCTCCCGCAATTTCAATCATCGCCCGGCGATTGGGTCTTGCACCGATGGTCTTTCCGATGTAACCTGGCATCCAGGTTCGAGTTGCGCAAGACCTCGAGTGGTTGGCTCGCATCGAAGGAGGATCGGTATGGGGAATCTCCGTCTTTCTCGCACGGCTTTTCTGGTGGCCCTGGCGGCTGCCGTGTGAAGCGCCCGTCCCGCCCAGGGGCAGAAGCTGCTCCGATGGAAGTTCAAGGCCGGCGACAAGGCCGCCCTGGTGGTGACCCAGGAGATACAGAGCAAGGCCACCGTGCAGGACAAGCCGGTCGCCACCAAGGCGACGACCACGAAATCGCAGTGGAAGCCGCTGGAGGGTGACAAACCGGCCGGGCCGTAGCACGGGCTAGTCCGCCGGGCCGCCGTCCAGGACGATGCTCTGCAATCCGGCGCCGGCGCCGGCGTATCGGGAATAGGCCAGCAGATCATCGACCAGTTCCTGCATGCGCGTGGCGCCGCCCACCACGTGGGAGACCAGGTCCTCCTCGTCCCGGTTGAGGTGCCAATAGAGGGTCGACACCTGTTCGGCCAGCTCCCCGGCGGTTTGGGCGAGTCGCTCCTTGGAGCGGAAGGGGTCGATCTCTCCGGGAAGCCCGCAGGGCAGCCCCGAGTCCAGCGGCCCCTTGCTGAGCACCAGGTTGCGGAACCAGCGCAGGAGCGTTCCCCGGCTGATGGTGCCGACGGGACGCCCCCGATCGACGACCACGACGCGGCGGATCGAGACGCGGCACAGGAAGTCGAAGATCATGCGAACGGGCGACGTCTCCTCGTAGCAGATGACGTTGGGCTTCATCACCTCGCGGATCGGGCGACTCCAGCACTCCAGCGAGACCAAAGCGGCCATGAGGTCCCGGTCGGAGAGGATCCCGACGAGCTGCCCTTCGGCGTCGACGACGGGCGTCGAGTTGATCCGGGAGCGGAGGAAGAACTCGGCCGCCTGGCCGACGGTCTCGTCGTCGCGCAGGCAAACGACCACGGGCGTCATGACGTCCCGGGCAACCACCCCCTGGAACAGGCGATCGTGGAGCTCGCCGCTCTCGAGTTCCAGCTCGCCCGACTCGCCGAGCCAATCGAAGCGCACCACGCGGTCCCGCCCCGAGCGCTTGGCGCACAAGAGGGCCTGGTCGGCCTGATCGATGAGGTCTTCGCAGGTTCCGATGTCGTCGTGGTGCTGGGCGACGCCGAAGCTGCAGGTGACCGGCAGGCTGCCGCTGCCCGCCGCGAAGCCGGTGGCGCTGAGCCGCTGCCGGATCCGCTCCGACCAGACGGCGGCGTCCTCGTCCCGCGTCTCCGGCAACACCACGCAGAACTCCTCGCCGCCGTAGCGGCACAACAGATCGGTCGAGCGGCACTCGGACTGTAGCAGCTCGGCCACGGCCTTCAGCACCGCGTCGCCGACGGCGTGGCCGTGGAGGTCGTTGACCCGCTTGAAGTAGTCGATGTCGATCATCACGCAGGACAGCGGGCGGCGGTATCGCTTGGCGCGACGCCACTCCTCCGCCGCCACGCGGAAGAAGGCTCGCCGGGTCGAAAGGCCGGTGAGCGAATCGAGGTCGGCCAGCCGGAGGAGGCGGCGCTCCAGCTCCACGATCCGCGAGCCCGCCCGCATCCGCGCCAACAGCTCGGCCTGGCTCACCGGCTTGGTCAGGAAGTCGTCGGCGCCGACCTCCAGCCCGGCCACCCTCTCCTCCGGCGCCGACTTGCCGGAAAGAAACAGGACGTAGACGTAGTGCGGGAGATTGAGCTGTCGAATGCGGCGGCACATCGCCAGCCCGTCCAGGTGCGGCATGTCCCAGTCGGTGACGACCAAATCGGGGCACCGGGCCTCGATGGCCGCGATGGCCTCCCGGCCGTCGTCGGCTTGTTCGATCCCGTAGCCCGCCCGCTCCAGCCACCGGACAATCAGACGCCGCATGACGCGGTCGTCATCCACCACCAGGACCTGGCACTTCCGAGAGCTCACGAGATCCATCAATCGCTGCCTACTCGTGTCGAGACAATACCCTGTGTCATTTCTGGCATTTCTGAAGGGTAGCTTCCAAAACGGTTTTCGTCGAATCGCCCCTGCTCAGGCCGGTGCGCAGCCCCTCCGGATAATCCGCAGCGGCCGGACCACCGCGAGGATCGCTACAGCCGGCCGGGGTTTACAGGCCCCGCCGGGGCACTCATACTGACGCCAGCCCAGGCCCGGGCCACGCCGGCGCGGAGCCGCGGCCGGGTCGGCGCACCCTTGCTCCGAGGAGTCCAGCCATGGAACGTGGTCCTACGCGACGGCAGATCCTCGCAGGCGGCGTGGCGGCCGTAGCGGCCGGCCTTGCCGCCGGGGCCGCCGCCGGGGATGCCGTGCCGCCCGCCTGCACGCTGGAGAACCGGCTCCTGGCATTCGCCGTCGCGCCCGACGGCCGAATCGCCGGCTTCCTCGACAAGCAAGGCGCCAAGGACTATGCCGTTGCGGACAGCCCCGCCAGGCTCGCCGTGGCCAGGCTGCATGGAAAGGAATTTCCCGCGTCCTCGGTACACTGGGCCGACGGGAAGCTCCTCGTCCAGTTCGGCGATTCGGGAATCCGCGCCCAGCTCCGGGCCACCGTCCGGCCGCGCTACCTGGTGCTGGAAGTCGCGTCCGTCGAGGGGGGGCCGGTCGACGAGCTGGTCTTCGTCGACGTCCCCCTTTCGCTCCGCGGGACTCCCGAGGAGCCCTTCGCCGCCTGCGCCTTGGCGTTGAACCTCCGCACCAACGTGGCCGAGCTGCCGCGTCCGGCAAGCCGGCTTCGGGCCGTCTGCTACCGGCAGCTCGGGCTGGTCGGGGCCAAGGTGGCGCTGGTCGGCTGTGCGCCGGCCCAGTTTCGCGAGGTGCTCCAGGAGGTGGTTGCCGACGCCCCCGAACTGCCCCACTCGCCCCTGGGAGGCCCCTGGGCCATGGGCCAGCCGATCAACCAGGGCTCCTACCTGTTCAATCTCGACGGCGTCTCGCAGGCCAACGTCGAGGCGTGGATCAAGCTCGCCAAGAGCCTCGGAATGAACCAGATCGACTTCCACGGCGGGCACTCGTTCCGTTTCGGCGATTTCCGGCCCCATCCGGCCATCTACCCCGACGGCCGAGCCGGACTGAAGAAGGTCATCGACCGGCTCCACGCGGCCGGGATCGCCGCCGGGCTGCACACCTACGCCTTCTTCATTGCCAAGGACTGCCCCTGGGTCACGCCGATCCCCGATCCGCGCCTTGCCAGCCGGGCGAGCTTCACCCTGGCCGAGCCGATCTCCGCCCGGGCCGACGCGATCCCCGTCGACGAGACCACCCGAGACGTCTCGACCATCACCGGGTTCTTCGTCCGCAACAGCGTCACGCTGCGGATCGACGAGGAGCTGGTCACCTTTCAGGGGGTCCGGCGCGAGCCTCCCTTCGCCTTCACCGGCTGCCAGCGCGGTGCGCTCGGCACCAAGGCCGCCGCCCACGGGAAAGGGGCTCGGGCCGAGCATCTCAAGGAGTGCTTCGGACTGCTCGTGCCCAACCCCGATTCCACCCTGTTCACCGAGGTCGCCGCCCGCACCGCGGAAACCTTCAACGACTGCGGCTTCGACATGATGTACCTCGACGCCCTGGACGGCTCCGACGTGCTCGATCCGTTCGCCGGCGGAGCCTTCGCCTGGCACTACGGGGCGCGGTTCACCTACGAGATCTGGAAGCGGCTCAAACGGCCGGCGCTCATGGAGATGAGCACCTTCCACCACCACCTCTGGTGCGTGCGGTCGCGCTTGTGCGCCTGGGACCATCCCAACCGCGGCCACAAGAAGTTCATCGACCTCCACGTGGCCGACAACGAAAACAGCCGTCGCATGCTCCTGCCGGGCGAGCTGGGATGGTGGGCCCTGAAGAGCTGGTCCGGCCCGCAAGGCGAACCGACCTTCCCCGACGACGTCGAGTACCTCATGGCCAGGTGCCTGGCCACCGACACCGGCTTCGCCCTGATGGGAATCGATCCCGTGAGCGTCGGCCGGGTGCCGGCGCTGCCGCGCCTGGCCGACGTTGTCAAGCGCTACGAGGACCTGCGCCACGCGAAGCAGGTCCCGGAGTCGATCAAGGCGAAGCTCCGCGCCCCCGGCGCCGAGTTCTCGCTGGTCGGCAGCCTCCAAAGCGGTTGGCAGTTTCATCCGGTCAGTTACGCCAAGCACCGGGTGGAACGGATCTCAGACCCGTCGAGCCGTTGGACCACGCGCAACCCCTTCGACCGGCAGCCGCTTCGGGTGCGGATCGAGGCCCTCATGGCCGCGGGACCCTACCAGGCGGAGCCCAAGACGATCCTGGCCGATTTCCGCTCGCCGCAGGATTTTCCCACCCGGGCCGCCCAAACCGGCGTGATCGCCGCCTGGGAGCCGGCCGCCCCGCCCCCAAGCCCCCCGGAAGCCGCCATGCCGCAGCGGGTCGGCCGCTTCACCGCCACCAGCACCCATCCCCAGCGCAAAGCCGCCTGGGCCCAGTTCCAGACTACCTTCTCCCCACCAAGGAACCTCACCGGGCGCGAGGCCCTGGGCCTGTGGGTCCACGGCGACGGCCAGGGGGAACTCCTCAACGTCCAGCTTCGCAGCCCGGCGCACGTCGTGGGCGGGATCGACGATCACTACGTCCCCATCGACTTCACCGGCTGGCGCTATTTCGAGCTGATCGAGCCGGAGGGCGCTCGACACGCCGACTACCAGTGGCCCTACGGCGACATCTATTCCATCTACCGCGAGTCGGTCCAGTTCGGCCAGGTCGAGACCCTCGGCATCTGGCTGAACGACCTCCCTCCGGGCAAGCCAGTGACCTGCTACCTCGGCCCCTTGATGGCTCTGCCCCTGGCCCAGACCCGGCTCATCCGGCCGACGATTGCGATCGGCTCCGCGGCGATCGTCTTCCCGGTGGAGATCGAGAGCGGCTGTTACCTCGAGTTCCACGCCCCGGACGACTGCAAGCTCTACGGCCCCCAGGGCGAGATCCTCCGTCAGGTGAAGCCGGAGGGGCCGGTCCCGCAGCTAAACCCCGGCGACAATCCCGTGGAATTCCGCTGCGACGCGCCTCCCGGCACGAGCGCCCGGGCGCACGTGACCGTGATCACCCGCGGCCGCCGGCTCGAAAGCTGACCGAACTTCCCATCTTCTGTAGGATGTAGGGTGGGACGAAGTCTAGTAGGGTGGGACGAAGTCCCACCAGCGATCGACCGAGGTGCAGCGCCTTATTCGGCGCCCTCGCGCACCGGCCGCGGGTACACCACCACGCAGTCCACAAACCCCTCCGGAACGACCGGGGAAGGGTCGTCGTCAGCGATCACCTCCCGCCGCCCGGGATGCACCAGGTTGATCACCGCGTCCCGCGGCGCGACGACACTCCGGCCTGCGTCATCCGGGCTGAAGAACACGGGCAGCCCGGGTGGAAACTCCTCAAGCAGTGCCGTCAGCTCAGCGACAGTCATCCGCTACGCCCTCCTTTGCAGAACGACCAAGTCCAGCGGGCCGCCGCCAATCAGCTTCACCGTGTGATGCCGACCGGATCGGCGGCTCCGGTCCAGCGTATAGTTCGGCGTTCAGACGGCTCCAGTTGGGGGCAATGGCTTTCTCTTGAACATGCGCTTCCAACAAGGGAGGGATTCCCATTCTGACAGTCCTATGCGGTACTTCAACTGGTCCTTTTCACCTTCGGACAGTTTGACTTCCTCAACCTCACTCTCCCGCCCTCGCATCGGTTCATGATACTCTGTATACTCTGTCGGCGGGCTGAACTGGCGACACTCTAACCGGTGGGTAGCGCTCGAACCAGGTCCAGCCTTCAGTGAACCGAGTGCTTTAAGGGCTTCCAGTGACTTGGCACGCAGATCCGCATCGCTCAGTTGGACGAGGAATTCCGCCACTGGCCAAGCATCGTTAAGGGGAAGCATCTTATCGCCGGATGCCAGAAGCAATTCAAGTACCTTCGTGCCCTCCGGTTCACGGTCCTCGAATCGATGAAACGCTGTTTCCAAACCCAAGAGCGGTATTTCCCCAAAGGCAATTTCCGAGAGTACAGCCCGAGCTTCGGCCACTGTGACGGCTGAGGGATTCCAGAAGTCGATTTGCGTCCCTTCCATGGAATGGAGGTAGTGGCCGGCTATTTCGTGGTAAAGGATGTTGGTCGTAATGTCGTGGCGCAACCGGTCGCCTACATCGCTGTCAGTGCGATTTGAGGCAATCGCCTCATGAAAGTACCGGATGAGGTAGTTGGCTAGAATACAGAGGTCAGCGGGCTTGCGCTGAACCTTCAGCGTGCTTGGTAGGTCCTCGATCTTGAACAACTTCGAGCCGACAATGTGCGTACGGAGCCAATTCCGGCGATTCTGCGCCAATTCCTCGATCGCGCTGGGCGCCAGGAACACGGCTTCACAGGTGAACTGTGCCAAAGGGGGCTGCGACGAGGGGTCCAAGCGTGCGATAGGCGTTCTTGCCAGGATCACTTCTGTAAAGACGACTGGGGCACCCGCGTGGTCCGTCAAGGGACAACTCCCGGTTGGGCTAGAGTGGTCGAGAAGGACGGTGTCTCGACGTACTTCCGCAATCTCGTACAGTTCGGCCGCGGAGCTGCCAATGCCAGCGTGGAAGTGCAGACCTTCGGAAGTCAGCCACACTTGAAAATCATTGTCAACCTCGCGGCCTAAGTTGAGGGCCAGTCGCGACCAGAAGGTCAGCCATAGCCTTTGCGGATCCAGCGTCTCAGACCGAATGCTACGGAGGCTATTGAAAGCGTCGATAGCGGCGGCTCGAACCCTGCTTGCCAGGTCAGCGGCCATTGCCGCGCGAATCTGTCTGCCCGGATTTGTCATACGAGGAGTCACGGCTTCACCGCGAACGACTTCCAACGGACCGACACAATGGGCCCTCGCTACACCTCGCGGAACTTACCCTGTAACGCCATTTCCACCTCATCAGCGTAGCGGGACACCGGTACGGCCACAAGTGGAGGCTGCCCCGCCTGCTCCTCAAGAACCCCTACGAAGTCACCAAGCCATATAAGACGTTCGGACACGATGACTCACATCATGCTGCGGGAAGTTCCGCCCGTCTCTGCCCGCGCCGTGGGTCTTCGAATCGCCGGGCACGGATCGTCGGCTCTCCCCCGCCGTTCTGGACATAATGGAAGAACTTCCCGAGGACCTCTTTCAACAGAAAGCCTCATCCGACTCAACGCTGCGCAGGCTCCCGCAGTAAGGGTCCTTGGCAGAGACTGTGAGTCAAATCGGAGATGATTGGCAATGGGGGCGTGCGTTTTCTAAGGCATGGCAGGGCAAGTGAATGGGTATCCCAAGAATGCCCTGGTGGCCGAAGCCACCAGGGCCAGGAGGGTTCATTCACCCGCCCTGACCCGGCTATCCCTTGTCGGGTTGCTCGCCCGACCATGCTTCGCATGGTGCCCGGGGGCGACTCTGTTTCACCGGGCAACGTCGATTCTAGCCGAGACGGATCGCCACCACCATCATTCATTTGCCCTGCCATCCCTCAGAAAACGCATGCTTCGGTCCGCACCGCCGATTCCCCGTGGCACGTCTTTGAGCCGGCGCATTCTTGAGTCGGGTAAGCCCCGGAAAAGCACTCCAGACCCCATGCCTTGTCAGACTTCCCCGTCCGATTGCGGATACCGCATCCCGAGCCAAGGGGGACAATTCGGCCGAAATATGCGGTGCGCGCTGCGCGCGAATTGCGCGCGCGAGTTTCCGGGGAGTATGGCACCTGTCGGAGGTAGAGTCGGCGCTGCAACTCTCCTATCGGCAATGGATTGCGACTCAGGTGGGTCGATCCCACCCGGCGCCTCGAAAACGCGCAATTCGCAGATCCACCAAAACCCCCCTTGTGGCAGGTGAAGGAGATATCTTTCGGCGGGTTTCAAACCCCCACCTGTCTTGGGATGACATCCTAACGCTCAGGCCGAGCGCCACTTACGACGATTCTCCAATGAGGGGTTCGTGCCAACCCGGCCATTTCCATGATTCCCCCAATTGCACTTTTTGCCTCCGGCCGTAACATGCTGCGGCGCCGAGGTTTATGGAATTGGCCTCCCCGAAGTTGCGCATCCCTCAAAGGAGGGGCAAAGTTGCGCTTCGGAGGATCCACCGAAGTGGCCGTCCGTAAAGCGCTTCGGACTGCACGCCTCGACGGAAATCTCGTGGCCACCCCGGGGGTTCACCATCGACCGATTTCTTGCGAAAACGCCAAAAAATGGCCTCGATTGCGCTAGCGCGCCTCGCTCCGCGGCGCCGGCCGGTGCTGCCCCAGCGCCGATTTCGCCGTGATCCCGTCGAACATCTTGTAGCTCGAGTCCAGCACACGGCAGCACTCGCCCATCGCGGCCAGGAACCGGTCGATCTCCTCCGCGGAGACGATCAGCGGCGGCTGCACGCGGAGCACCAGCGGGTTGGACCGCGCCACCTGGGCGTAGATGCCGTGCTCCTGCAACAGCGACTGCATGACGTACAGCACGGGCCCGGTCCGCAACAGGGCGTCGAAGTCGGGAACGAGGTACGGGTGCAGCGACTCCCCGCCGACCTCCTTCCACAGGGCAATCAGCCTGGCCGGGGCCGGCTTGAAGTGCATTCCCACCAGAAGCCCCTTTCCGCGGACCTCCTCGAGAAGATCGCAGCGCCGGCACACCTGGCTGAGGCCGTCGAGGAGCTGTCGCCCCCGGGCCGCGGCGTTGGCCGCGAGATTCTCCTCGGCAAGCACCCCGAGCGTGGCCAGCCCCGCGGCGCAGGCGAGGCTCCCCCCGCCGAACGTGCTGGAGTGCAGGGCGAACGACTGGAGGGTGCCGTACGCCCGCATCCACAGGTCGCGCCGGGTGAGCATCGCCCCGATCGGCACCAGGCCGCCCCCGAGCGACTTGGCCAACGTCAGCACGTCCGGCTCCACGCCCTCGTGGTCCACGGCGAACATGGCCCCGGTCCGCCCCAGCCCGGTCTGCACTTCGTCGACCACCAGCAGGGTGCCCGCCTTGCGGCAGAGGTCCTGGGCGTGGCGGAGATACCCTTCGGGCGGGACGTTCATGCCCCCTTCGGCCTGGAGGGGCTCGACCACGAACGCGGCGAACCGCCGGCCCGACAACGCCCGCTCCAAGGCATCGACGTCGCCGTACGGAATGGTCCGGCACTTCGGCAAAAGCGGCCCAAACGGCCTGCGGTACTCGCCGCTTGCCGTGACCGACAGGGCGCCGAGCGTCTTGCCGTGGAACGATCGCTCGCACGACAGCAGGCCGCTGCGGCCGGTGGCGAGCCGGGCGAGCTTCAACGCCGCCTCGACCGCCTCAGTGCCGCTGTTGGCAAAGTAGACCATCTCCAGGCCGCCGGGGGCCAGGATCGCCAACTGCTCGGCCAGCGCGGCCGCCCGCGGGCTCAGCCCCGAAGGACAAAAGCCCGGTGCCTCCTGGTCCATCGCCTCGCGCAGGGCGGCCACCACCGCCGGATGGTTGTGCCCCAGGTTCACCGAGCCGAACCCGGCGACGAAGTCCAGGCATCGCCGGCCCTCGGCGTCCCACAGCTCCATTCCCCGGCCTCGGACGAAGACCCTGGCCAGCCCGCTCTTGCCCCCCAGCGCCACGAGGACCGGGTTGAGATGCCGGGCATACAGGGAGGCGGTCCGCTGGCCCAACGGCACAGTCTCCTGGTCCTTCCGGACCCGGCGGCGCGACGCGCCCCGGACCGGCACCTTCCCGTTCCCGCCACGCCCTTCGCTGCGGTACGCCGCCTTGCGGAACCGCACCAGCGCCGACTCGTCCAAGGGCAGCCCGAACGAGAAAAGCCGTGAGAACTCGAAGCCGTGCGATCGCGCCAAGCGGCCGATCTCGTCGATCCGCTCCGGCAGCAGCACCCGGCCCAGGGAGAATCGCTCGGGCCGGTTCTCCAGGGCCAAGAGCATGGTCTCCGCCAGGCAACTGGGGACCATGCCCTGGTGGAAGCGGAGATAGATCGAGTCGAGCGACGTGGTAGCCGGCACGCGGCTGAGCCCGCCCGAGAGAATCAGCACGTCCTCCCGCAGGCACTCCGTGCCGCACACGTCCGTCGGAATGCCCACGTCGGCGACGATGCTTCCGGGCCGGAGCCAGCCCTGCTCGATGCAGTCGCCCGACGAGGTGGCCGAGAACACCACCCGGGCCCGGCGCACCGCGGCGGGAATCGTCAAGGTCAGCTCGGCGCCCAGCTCCCCGGCCAGCTCCCGGGCCCGGCTCGAATCGCGCCGTGCGGCCAGAATCAGGGATCGGCATTGCGGCGCCAGCAGCCGGGCGGCTGCCGACGCGATGCTCCCCGGCACCCCGAGGACCGCCACCGTTTCTTCCGCCAGGTCCACGTCCAGCTCGCGGCACGCGTGGTGCAAGTTCTCGAGCGCGGCGTAGACGGTCAGGCTGTTTCCCGTCGTCACGGCAATGGGGCTGTGCTCGGCCGTGTACGTCCCCTGGCCGCCGACGATCCCGGTCATGGACCCCAGCCCGACGATGCGAGCCCCCCATTGCGAGGCCTGCTCGATCGCCTCGAGGATCGCCTCCATCGCGGCTGCGGGGTTTTCCAGGATCTCCGCCGGACACATCGGGATCTCGTAGAGGCGCCCCTCGGCGGCTACGCCTCGGGCCGAGACCAGGTTGGCCAACTCGTCGACCACGCGAACGCGCTTCGCCGCGTCCGCGCGATGCCTCGGAACGCTTCCATCCCCCGGCCCAGCCATGCCCTGGCGCACCGCCTCGTGGAACAACAGGCAGAAGCTTGCCAGGTCCTGTCCCCACGCATTCCTGAGGCCGCCGGCGCCATCGCGGGTGAGCAGCTCCAGCAGGCGGCTGGTCTCCGGGGTGAGGGGATGGATCAGGAAGGCAAACTTCATACCGTGGGTGCTCGTCACCGGAGGTCCCGTGAACGGATCGGCCTTTACTAAACCTGGCTGGCTTGGTAATCTAGTATAAGCAGGTAGACTAGGGTATGTAAATAAGATGAAACAGCGATGGCGTGACATCCGCTCACACCGCCGGTAAGTGAGATGGGCAAAATCCCTCTTCAGCATATGACATACCCCTCGATAGTGTGATTATCCACGGTCCTGCGGCGGTCTTGTGGGCGGGTTGTCCCTACATCATTCCTGTGCTCCTGTGGTCACAGCGACGTTGGCTCGCCTATGTACGGTTGCAGGTTGTGGGACTCGATTCGGCAGACGGACCTGGAGGACTGGGAGCGGCTCCGCCAGGGGGCTGGGGATCCGTTCATGGACCCGCGTTTTGTCGAGGCGGTCGAGAGGTCGATGGGCCCCGAGGCCCGCTTCTGGACCTTGATCGTCGACGACGAGCGAGGGCGTCCGGCGGCCAGCGCGTGCGTGTCGCTGCTTCGGGTGGACGCGGCCTTGTTGGCGGACGCTCGCACGCGGAGCGTCGTACACGTCGTGCGACGCCTGTTTCCGGGCTTTCTGAACTTCCGGCTGTTGTGCGTGGGCCTGCCCGTGTCGGCCAGCCAAAGCCATCTCCGCATCCGGGAAGACGTGGACGTGGAGGAGGCGCTGCGGGCGATCGACTCGGTTCTTTTGGATCTTGCCCGGCGGCATGGTGCGGCGCTGATCGTGCTCAAAGAGTTCGACCCCCGGGAGACCGATCGCCTGGCGGGGCTGGACCGCCTCGGGTACCTCCGGGCCGATAGCCTGCCGACGCACCGCCTGGACGGCGGCTTCGGCAGCTTCGACGGGTTGGTGGCCGCGCTGCGCTCGAAGTACCGGCGCAACATTCGCGGGTCGCAGCACAAGTTCGAGCGGTCCGGGCTGCGCGTGACGCACGTCACCGGGCGCGAGGGGGCCGACCTGCGGTTCACCGACGAGGTTCACCGGCTGTACCTGGCCGTGCTGGAGCACGCCGACCACGTCCTGGAGCGGCTCCCGGCCGAGTTCTTTCGCGAGTTTTGCCGGCGCCTCGGCGAGCAGGCCGTCCTGACGCTCGTCGAGGCCGACGATCGCGTCGTGGCCTGGTGCCTGTCGCTTCTGAGCGAATCGTCGTACAGCCTGCTGGTGATGGGCATGGACTACGAGGCGAAGGCCGCCGGCGACGTCTACTTCAACGTGATCTTCCACGCGCTCGACTACGGCATGCGCCAGGGCGCTAAGGAGATCTGGATCGGCCCGAATTCGGAGGGATTCAAGAGCCGCCTGGGCTGCCGGCAGGAGTCGCGATGCGTGTACGTGAAGGGCCGGGGGCTCCTCGGCCGGCTGCTGCCGGCCGTGTCCGGCCGGCTCCTGCCTGCGGTGAAGCTCTCGCTGGGCAACCGCGCCCTGCGCGGGACGGCGGCGGGCGGCCACGGGGCTGCGTGCGGCGAGGAGGCACCGTGAGCTACACGTCTTGCCTCTACGGCTCGATCGAAGAGGTTCCTGCGGACGACTGGAATCGGGCGTGCGGGGGCCGGGGGGATCGCTTCATGGACCCCCGTTTCATCGCGGCCGTGGAGCGGTCGATGGCACCGCACGCCCGATGCTGGTGCCTGATGGTGTACGACCCGCAGCGCCGGCCCGCCGGCGCCGCCTGTTTGAGCCTGTACTGGCTGGACCTGGTGGGGCTGGGCCAGTCGCGATTGCGGCGGATCGCCGGGCCGGTGCGGCGCCTGATGCCGGGGTTTCTCAAGCTGCCCGTGCTGTTTTGCGGCCTGCCCGTCTCGGCGGGGCAAAGCCACCTCGCCCTGGCCCCCCAGGCCGACCCCGATGGGGTTCTGGCCCAGGTCGACGCGGCCATGGGCCGGCTGGCCCGGCAGCACCGGGCGTGGCTGATCGTGCTCAAGGAGTTCGCGCCGGAGGAGCTCGGGCACGCGGATCGCCTGCTTGGCCTGGGTTACCTCCGGGGCGACAGCTTCCCGATGAACCACTTCCCCGCCCGGTTCAAGAGCTTCGAGGAGTTCTGTGCGTCGCTCCGCTCCCACTACCGGTACAAGATCCGGCGCTCGCAGAAGAAGTTCTTTCGGGCGGGGTTTCAGGTGGAGCACCTTTCGGGCCAGGCGGCCGTTGAGCGCTACACCGACGAGGTCCACCGGCTCTACGAGTCGGTCGTCGAGCGGGCCGAGGTGCGGCTGGAATGCCTTCCCCGGGCGTTCTTCGTGGAGCTGGTCCGGCAGTTCCCCGAGGAGGTTCGCTTCCTGGCCGTGGTCCGGGACCGGCGGATTGTCGCCTTCTCCTGGGCACTGCTGGCCGACGAGGTCTACCAGAACCTGTTCATCGGGCTGGACCACGCCTGGAATGCGCAGGCGGATCTCTACTTCAACCTGATGACCGAGGACCTCGCTTACGCGCTGGGTCAGGGCGTGCGAGACATCCGGGTGGGGCAGACGGCCGACGTGTTCAAGTCGCGGCTGGCGTGCGATGCCCGGCCGCGCTCGGTGTACGTGAAGGGCGCAGGCCGGGTGATGGGCTACCTGGTGCGAGCGACGGCGCGGTGGTTCTTCCCCCCGCCCGCTCCGCCTCCGCGCCGCGACGTGTTCCGCGAGGAGCCCGTCGAAGACGCCGCCGAGGACCCTTGCTCCGCGCTGCCGTGAACCGCAGGCGGCACACGCCGTGTGCCTGCTACGAGTTGGACTCAGTCGTCCTGGGCCTCGATGGCGTCGCCGGGCGGCTCCGGCATGTCGTCGAGAACCGGCGTCGGCTGCGTGTCCGGGCGCATGGCTTCGTCGGCGGTCGGCGCGGGCACCTCATCCGGCTCGAAGCTATCCAACGCCGATTGCTTCGACGGCCCGGGCTCGGGCACGGGCAACGGCGTCACCGCCGGCGTCGGCTTCGGGGCCGGCGGCTCGGGCTTGAGCACGGGCAACGGCGTCACGGCCGGCGTCGGCTTCGGGGCCGGCGGCTCGGGTTTGGGCACGGGCAACGGCTTGGGCTCGAGCCCGGACTTCTCGGCCGGCGCCGGCTTCGGGGCCTTGGGCTCGGGCTTGAACGGCGTACCGGCCGGAGCCTTGGCCTTCGGCTTCTTCGGCTCGGCACCCTGGCCGTCGCAGGGCTCGCACGTGGGCGCATCGTCCGGCCATCGATCCCAGCAGGTGGGGAAGTAGCCTCCCCAGAGGGAGCACGGGAAGCAGGTCGGCTGTTCCGGCCCGACGAACGCCGAATAGGGCCAAGGCTTGGGGGGGGTCTGGCAGCCGGCGGCGCTCAGGACCAGGATGCCGAGCAGCCCGCCCCACAGCAACCCGCGGCAAACCACGTGGTGTAACATGACCTGGCTTCCTTGCTTGGTTTCAGACGCCGACCCACGTCCCGCTCAATTGCTGAAACTGGGATTGCCGAAGAAGGCGACTCTCTGCCCCATGGAGGCTCCGAGGAGGATGAAGCCGAAGGCCCGCTCGAACGGCGCAATGATCTTGCTCACGTAGGAGTACGAGGCGTACCACTTGTCTTCGGCCACGTAGACGCGGTCCCCGGGCATGATCTGGTAGTTCGTCTTCACGTCGGCCCGCTGGGTGATTCCGTGCCAGTCGACCGGCAGGATCTGGGCACAACCGTGCTCGGGCGGCGCGGGGCGGGCAACCCAGATGTTCTTGGAGGAAAATGACTGGATCCCCTGGATCTGGGCCACGGCGTCGAGCACGGTCTCGTTTCCCGTGATCGACACCCGGGTAACCCCGTCCCCGTGCCCGGCGCCCTGCACCACCAGGAAATAGAACTTGCTGTTGTAGGAGAAAACGTCCACCGAGACCTCGGGCGATTCGAGGTGCTCGGACAGGTGCTCCTCGATGGCCTGCCTGGCCTCGTCCCGCGTCATGCCGGTCACGTGGACCTCGCCGTAGACGCCGAGGGTCACGTAGCCGTCGGGCCCGACCATGTGCTCGCCGGTGATAAGCTGCTGCGCAGCGAACTGGGCCAGGCTGACCGAGATCTCGGGATTGCGCAGCAGGGAGTTCTTCTTGAGGTGCTCGGTGATCGCCTGGCTCGCCTCGTCCAGGGTCATGTTGCTGACCTGGACGTAGCCGTACGGGTCGCCCAAGTAGACCATGCCCCCGGACTCCACCGTGTAGTTGCCCAGGATCGGGCGCTGGGGCAGCACCCCCGTCGCCTCGATGTGAAGCACGTCGGACGCTCGCATGCGATAGGGTGCCTTGGGTACGGCGTTGACCACCTCGATCAGGAGGATGTCGGGCGGCTCAATCCTGTAGGTCGGCAGGGAGACCTTCTTCAGCTCCCGCGGCGTTTCATTCGGATAGGGTATCTCCGGCGCTTCCTGGCGGAACTCCTTGACGCCGGCGTGGATGTCTCCCACCTGCGTACAGCCGCTGCCTGCCAAAACGGCGACCAGGATCGCTGCAACGAGGGCTAGGATCGTTCGTGGGCCAAAGCAGTTCATTGGTTCCAACCTCGCGCCATTGAGAGAAGGCTCACTCCGACGGGCCGATGCTGACCGAGAACTTATTTCATCTGTGAGAGGGGCTGGGTTGTCCGGAACGGGTCAAAGCGCGTGGCGCTGCGAGCGTCTATCGCAGTTCTGTCGGAATGATCGACGAAAGCAGATGTCCTGCTCTTGCCTTATAGCGTGAAGCGGCAAAGTCTTCCCAAGATACACGCAATTTGCATTCTACCCATCCTGCGGAAAATGCCGGCACCAACGCTTGGGGTGAGATGCGACCCAGAAAACCCATAGACTTAGTGTTGTAATAGACGAGCACTTTACGCATCGCCTCGGATCGTCCTGCGGCCTGGCCTCGTTGGCCTCGTTCCCAAGCTCTGCTTGGGAACAAGTCGGCAAGTCGGCATGGATTCTGACGAGCAACACCGGTAATCCGTAGGACGGCCCTTCTGGGCCGTCGCTGAAATGACGGCCTGGAAAGGCCGTCCTACGGGGGCGAGAAACGCGGGCTAGCGGCGAACAGGCGCCCGGGCCTGGCGCCCAGCGCTTCCTCCGGGGCCCGCGCCAGCCCCCAGACCGGGGTAGAAGTGAGACAGGTTCATGAAGTAGGACGGGTGGCCGGTCGTGCCCCCGGCGCCCGCTTGATTCCCAGGCCGGGAGACCTGGCCCTGCAACTGCTGGATCTGCCTCTGCTGCAATCGACTCCGTTCTGCTGCCTCGATCTGGGGACGAACCATGGTGTAGTAGTTGACGCCAGTACCGCCCTCGCGGCGCGTCAAGTTGTAATAGGGGCTCAGGGCAGGTCGATTGAGGAAAGGATCGTAGCCGTACTGCCGCTGCTGGGCCTGGGCCATTGCGGTATCGGCCGACAAGACCCCGAGCAAGGCCACCAGCAACACCGCGAATCGTCGCACCGCAGTCATCGGCAATCTCCTTGCTCCGGAGGGCACGGCTCCGCGTGAGGGCCTGCCTCGACAAGCGGCTCGGAACACCTGAGACTCTCCAGTTCATTATAGCGCCGCAGCGACGGGGATTTCAACGACTCAACTCCAGGTATCCCCGGCGCGATCCGTACCGCTTATCGACATGGACCGCCGCCCGCCTTTCGGCCAATCCCGGGAAACCAGGCCAGGGATTACTCAAAGCCCTCATACCTCCCATCCTAAGGCTTGGCGCCCCGTTGAGTCGGGCGGTCGCTCACTGGAATTCCTTCTCCAGGGAGTTGAAAGCGTCCCTTTCCAGGGGATGCAGGGCGCCTGGCTTCAGGCCGAGCTTCTTGGCATTCTTCCAGGCATCCTCGGCCTGCTTCCGGTTGCCCAGTTGGAGCTGAACCTGGGCGAGATGGAAGTACCGGGTTGGCCTTGGGGCCCCGTCGATGGATTCCTTCAGATCGTTGAGGGCTTCTTGGGGACGTTTCTGCGCGGCCAGGACACTTGCCCGGGAGTCGAGCAAGGTTGGGTCGCGGCCCCTCAATTGGATGGCCTTCTCCATCATTTGGGAGGCCTGGTCGAGGTTCTTTCCTCGCAGGGCCAAGAGGACCGCCCAGTTGTTCAGCACGATGACTTCGCTGGGGTCGGCGCGGAGGATCTCGGCGTAGATGGTCTCGACGTCGTCAAAGCGATTCTGGACGGTGTAAAGATCGGCCATGGCCAACAGCAGCGGGAGCGGGCGCCCCCGTTTCTGAAGCGCGTCGGCCAGGAGCTTTTCGAGGTGATTGAGCTGTTGGGGCGTTGCCGAGCCGGCGCCGGCCAACTGGACGGTGAACGCGGCGATGGCGCTCGGATTGGCCTTCGGCCAGAGCTTGTCGGCGGCCTGGAGGGCTTCCTCGGCGCGTCCGAGCCTGGCCAGGAGTTCTGCGAGGAAGAAGCCCTGTTCCGGGTGCTGCTCGACGTACTGTCGGACGGCGGCCTCCGCCTTCTGGGCGTACTTGGCCGCCTCGGCGGGCTTGCCGGCAGAAGCCAGGTCCTTGGCGAGCTCCTCCAGGATCGCCACGACCTCCGTTACGGCCAGGGCGTGGTCCGGGGCTTGGCGCAGCCTCGCCAGGAAATCCTCCAGACGCTTGATTGCCTCGTCGTGGCTCCCCTGGGCGAAGAGGAGACGGGCCCGGAGCCGGACGGTTCCCAGGTCGTTGGGGGCAAGGTTCTCGAGCTGTCCGAGCCACAAGGCCGCTTCCGCGAGCTCCGGCGGTTCACGCCGCAGCAGGGCATCGACGTACACGCCCAGGTACTGCGGTTGCTGTGGCCCCGAGGCGAGCAGGGCGCGCATGGTGGTGGTGAATTGCAGCCAGTCGCCGGCTTTGAGCTGGAGTTGCGCCAGAAGGAAGCGATCGGCGGGCGTGGCGGTGCGGGGGTTGCTCAGGAGGTTCTCCAGGATTGCCACGGCTTCTTTGCGCGACTCGGTCTTCCCGTCCTGCGCGAGCACCACGGCCCTGACGCGAAGGTCGTCGACGGAATCCGGACTGGACTTGAGATTCTGGCCGACCAGGTCGAGGGCCCGGGAGAGGTCGCTCGCACGCTGGGACTGGGCCAGCAGGGACGCGAGGGCTCGGCGGGCCCACGGGAGCGCCGAAAGGTCGTCGATCTTGACACGGCCGTCGAGGACGTTCTCCAGGTGGGCCTGGGCCTTGGCCGCCTGCCCGTGGAAATCGTAGTAGCGGACGACCTGGCGCAGGAGTCCCAAGTCGTTGGGGTTCCCGGCCAAGGCGGCCTCCAGCTCGGCGGCGGCCTCCTGGAGCTTACCCAGGGCTTCGTAGCACGCGGCCAGGCCGTGATGGAGCTCGTCCGGGGAGAGCTTCTGCTTGGCCTCCGAGAGGGTCTTCTTCGCCTCCGACAAGGTCTTCTCGGCTTCCGGAATCTGGCCCGTCTCGGCAAGAAGGCGGATCAAGGCCGCCCAGGTGCTCCAAGAGTCGGGTTGAAGCCTGCCTGCTTCGCGCAGGGCGTTCTCGGCGTCGCGGGCCAGGGTCCTGGCATCGTCGCGGCGCTGGCTCAAGCGGGCCTTCTTGGCCGCCTCGAACAGGACCTGGCCCAGCAGGAGGTGATCGCGGTAGTCCTTGGACTCCTTGGCCCCCTGCCTGGCGATTTCGAGGGCCCGGTCGACGTCCTGCGATCGCAGGGAGATTGCCGCGGCCATGCCTCGGAAGTCGGCCAGGGGTTGTGCGTCGGCCGAGCGGGACACCTCGGGGAAGAGCACGCCGGGCTGGGCCTCCAAGCGGGCCATGAGGCGTCTTCTCGCGTCGTCGTTTTGCGTCGTGTAGACCAGCTCGATGACGCGCCGCACCAGCGCGTCATCGCGCTCTCCGCGGTCGATGGCTTCGAGGTAGCTTGCCAGGGCCTGGTCCCTCTGGCCGAGGAGGTCCTGAACCTCACCCCTCAGCAGCGGCACGCGCGCCCAGGTCGGCTGAAGTTGGCCGGCTCTTGCCAGCTTCTCGAGGGCTTCCCCCGTCAGCTTGTCGCGGGCTTTCCCGAGCGATTGGAGGGACGATTGGAGCGATTCCTTCTCACCCGGGCCGGCGGCCGGCTTCAGCTTGGCCGCGACGTTCTCCTGCTCGGCCCGGTTCACCTGGGCGTCGAGCTTCAACTGGACTGCCGTGGCGACCAGCCAGGCGGCCTCCCCGCCCTTGATGTCCTTGACTTCCTTGAGTATCCTGTCCGCCACCTCCCTGGAGTCGCCGGCACGGACCGCCGCATCGAAGGCGATCAAGCGGATGGGCACGTTGCCGGGGGCCTTCTGTGCCGCTTTCAGGGCCAGGTCCATGGCCGGCTTCGCATCGCCCCACTGCAGAAGCGCCGATGCAAACTGACCCCAAAGCTGCACCTTCTCGGCGTCGTTGAAGCGGTCGGTGTTTTCGGCCAGCTTCCGGAGCTGCGAGATCGATTCCTTTCCGTGGCGCGTGATCAGGTACTGGGCGCGGGCCAGGCGCACGGCCACGGTGTCACCGAACCTCTTCTCGGTTTCGTCGAGAAGGCGCTCGGCCACGCTCCAATCCGGCTCCGGAATCTTGTCTTTGGGCGGCTGGTCAAGTCGGGCCTGGGCCGCGCGGGCCTCGGCCGCGCGGGCCTCGGCCAGCCGGGCCTGGGCCAGCCACAGGGCAAGCTCCTTGGGCTTTTTGCCTCGAAGGTCCTCCACGAGCTTCTCGGCCTTTGGCAACTCGCCCTGCATGACGAGGATCTCGGCGCGGAGGAGCGGGACTTCGATGCTCTCGGGCAGGAACTCGGCCGCCTTCTCCAGCAGCGACTGTGCATCCTTCGCACTGACCGGATCGTGCTGCTGGCGAGCGTTCTGGAGGAGCCATCGGGCAAGCTGGATCAGGCCGTCCGCCGGGGCCCCGGGGAGCCCCAGCGCGATGCGCTGCTGTTGGATGGCCTCGTTGAGCTGGCCGGCGGCGGCCAGCGTCTGCGCCAGGTCCATTCTTGCCCGGGAAGACGTCGGCGCTGCCCGCACCGCCGCCTGGTAGGCGGCCATCTGGTTGCCTCCGTCGCCGATTCGCTCGAAGCAGTGGGCGAGCCAGCGGTTGACGTCGGCCAGCAACGGGGGCTGATCGGTCAGGTCGACCCGAGCGTTCTCGAGAGCCTCCTGGGCCTTACCATAGTCCCCTCGGAGGTACGCGAGCCGACCGTTGAGATACTCGCCTCGTGCCTGCAACAGCATGATCTGGCCCCGAAGGACTTTCTCCCGGCCCTGGTCCCGGAACAGCTTGACCTGGGCAGCGACCGCCGTCTTGAGTCGCCCGACAAGATCCTCCGCCATCTGGGTCTGGCTCTGGTCGAGCCGGATCAGGGCGGCGTACCACAGGAGGTCCAAGTTCTCGCGGAGGTTCTCCGGCACCTTGGTCAACCGCCGGACGCTTTCGTCCGGTTCCCCGAGAGCCAGCTCCACTTGGGCCAGGACGATGTAGAAGGCGGCCGTGCCCGGAGACGACTCCACGCCCCGCTCGGCGAATTCGCGGGCCTGGCCGTAGGCCGCTTTTCTCTGCTCCGGCTTCTCCAAGCCCCCGGCCTTGACCAGCCGCAATTGGGCCGCCAGCAACAGCGCGTCGGGGTCCTTGGGGGCCAGCCGGAGGGCCTCGGCCGCGTCCTTCTCGGCGTTTTCCAGCCAATGCTCGTCCTCCTTCGGCTTCCACTTCTGCCGGTACCGGCCGCGAAGGACGTGGGACCGGGCCGAACTCGGGTTCTTCCCGACCATTTCCTCGATCCAATAGTCCGGATCCAGATTGCCTTTCTCGCGGCCAAGCGACCGCGTGGGGTCCACGCGGCGGAGCAGCTCCGCCAGGGCCGAGTAGGTTTCCACCTGATCGGGCGCAACCTTGATCGCCTGGTCCAGCGATTTCACCGCCGCCATCGGCTGCCCCAGCGCCTCCTCGCACACGGCCCGCATGGCATAGAGCGTGGCATCCTCGGGCGCAGGCGGGTCAAGACGTTTCTGGATCTGCTGGATCTGGCCGATCTGCTCCGTGGCGTCAGTGAATCGGCCGATCCGCAGGGCCACTTCGGCCAGCCGCCGCCGCAGATCGATCCGGTCGGGCAGGCTCCGCACCGCGCCCTCGAGCCGCACGTACGCCGGGACGTACCTTCCCGTGTCGGCCAGGAGCAGGCCGAACTCCGCGCCGGCCTCCGCGTCGCCGGGCACCAGATCGAGGTAGCGATTGAATAGATCGGCGGCCTCCGTCAGGTTGTTGGCGTCCCGGGCGGCGCGGGCCTTTTCGAGGTAGGCGTGCGCGTGACGCCGCGTCTGCACGCGATGGGCCACCAGGACCGCGCCCACCAACACCAGGGCGCCCACGATGACGAGCCCCAGGAAGCGGTAATTCACTCGGTTCATGTTCATTCCTCGACGACGCCATCGGGGCACGCGCCCCGGTTACGCAAGGCAAGGCACGTCAGGTGGACGCCAAGGGCATGGTTTCCAGCATTCTCCGGTAGGCTTCTCGCTCCAGAGGGTGGAGCTGCTCGGCCGTCAGCCCGCGCTTCTGGGCCCGTCTCAGCGCCTCCACCGCCGCCGGCCATTCGCGTTTGAGCAGGTGAAGCTGGGCCTGGTGGAAGGACGCCACGGCGTCGGGCCTTTCCCGCTCGACCTCCGCCAGCACGGCCATCGCTTGGTCGGGTTTGCCCTGCGCCGAGTAGACCGCGGCTTGGGTGTCCAGGAGCACGGCCATGGGGCCGGCCAGGGCGATCGCCCGGTCGATCAGTTGCTCGGCCTCGTCGAGCTTCCTCTTCTGCATGGCCAGGAGCATGGCCAGGTTGTTGGAGGCCAGGAAGCTGTCGGGACTTTTCCGGAGGACTTCGCGGTAGGCCGCCTCGACTCGCTCGAAGTCCTGCTGGGTGTTCCGCTGGACGTCCTCCTGGGTGCCGAGGAACTCCGCCCAGGCCAAGAGCAGCGGGACCGGGCGATGGAACTTCTCGAGCGCAGCGGCGAAGAGGGCTTCGATCCGGCGTCGCTGCGGGGCAGCGCATGGCCCGCCGGCCGTCAGCGACACGAGCGCGTCGGTGACGGCCGGCGCCGACGTCTGCCGGGGCCACGCGGCCTCGGCCAGGTCGAGGGCTTCGTCCAGGCGTCCCCGGCGCGCCAGGAACCTGGCCAGAACGAGTGGCCTGTCCGGGGCCTGCTTGACGTACTGGCGCAGGAGCGTCTCGGCCTCGGACGAGAACCGGGCCGCCTCGCCCTGCTTCCGCTGGCCGTTGAGCCAGCGGCCCAGCTCGTCGAGCTTCGACGCCGCCAGGAGCATCCGATCCAGCCGGTCGGGAGGCTGGGCGTCCTTCCGATCGAGGAAGGCCTTGAGCACTTCGATCGCCGTGTCGTACTGGACGGCCGGAGCGGAGACGGGCTCTTTCCTCGCCGCCTGCCGTGCCGCCAGCTCTTCCTGTCCGAGCCGGCGCCTCAGCAGGAATTGGGCGCGCAGATCGACGGGAGGGAACTGGCCTGAAGCGGCCTCCTCCAGCCGTCCCAGCCACAGGTCCGCCTCGCTCAGCTCACCGTGCTCCAGCAACGCCTTGACGTAGCCCGACAGGTAGCGGGGCTCGTTGCCCTTGGCGGCCAGCACGCTCCGCACTCTTGCGGTGTATTCGGACCAGTTGTCCAAGGCCAGGTGGAGCTGGGCCAGCGTGAACTGGTCCTCGACGCCGGTCGTTTGAGGGTCGAGAAGAAGGTCCTCCCAAATCTTCACGGCTTCCAGGCGCAGGCGCCGGTTCGGATACTTTCCCAGGACCAAAGCGTAAACCCGCCGGTCCTGGGGCGCCACCGGGCCTTTCTGGAAGTTCTCCTCGATGAGCCTCTTGGCCCGGTCCAGGTTCGGATCGCCCCGAAGGGTCAGCACGAGCGCGAGGTTGCGCCGGGCCATGGACACGGCGGCGGAGTCGAAGACCGTCTTCTCGCCGGCCACGACGCGCTCCAACAGCGGCTCCGCCTGGGCGTACTTGCCGATGCGCAGGTAGAATTCGACCACCGCGCGGACCATCGACGGATCGCCCGGCGCCGCCTCGAGCGCCGCCAGGTACTTCTTCTCCGCCTCGGCCAAATAGTCTTTTCCCCCGGTGCCGGCGGACCGGACACGCGCTCCGAGGGCCTCGTAGCACCGGGCCACCGCGAGGACGGCCTGGCCCGGGGGTATCTTCTTCTGGGCCTCGGCGATCGCTTCCTCGGCACGCGGCGCCTGGTTGGTGCGGCCGTAGAACTGCACCAGGGCGATCCAGTTCTCCGGCGCCTTCTCGGCGAGCTGGATCGCCGTGCGGAACGCCGTCTCGGCCTCGCCGACCATCTCCTTGGCCAGCGAGGTCTGCCCGTCGGCGCTCGCCCGCTGCGACATCAGGCTCAACAACAGCCCGGCCCAACGATGATCGTCGGCCTCCTTGGACTCGGCGGCGACGCGCCGGGCCTTCTCCAAGGCGCGCTCGAGATCGTCCAGTTGCAGGTAGACCTCGGCGGCCATCTTCGCCAGATCGGCCGAGAACGGAGTCTGCTGCTCCTCCAGGCCGCGCAGCACGCCGTCGGCCTCGCTGTACCGCTGACGCTGGTTCAGCAGTTGCACGACGCGGCGGATCGCGGTCACGTTCCGCTCCCCCAGCCGGGTCGCCGCAAGGTAGTTCTGGATCGCCAGGTCGAGCTTGTCCTGGCGTGTCCGGGCATCCTCGGCGAGGGCGGCCTGGCGATCGTAGATCTCGGCCGCCATCAGCGGCACGCGGGACCAGCCGGGCCGCAGGGCGCCGGCCCGCGCCAGGTACGTCAGACCCTCGTCGAGCAGACTCAACTTCTTGTCGGCGTCGGGGGCGTTCTCCGCCTCGAGCCGCTTGTAGATTGCCCAGCCGTAGTTCCACAACGCGCCCTGCCTTTCCACTTGCTCGATTTCGCCCAGGCTGGCCTGGATTTCCTCCCGACCCGAGGTCATCCCCCGCTCGTCCTTGTTCTTCAAGGCGACCTGGAAACTCTGGACGGCCACGTCGAACAAGAACAATCGCACCTGGAGATTGTGCGGCTCCCGCTGTTTGAGCCGCTGGCACAACGCCCGCGCGAGCTCGAAATCGTTCGACTGGAACGAGAGAATCGCCAGACCAAAGGCCCACTGCCGGAAGTCGTCCTCCGCGATCTCCTTCGATTCCACCTGCTTGGCCAGCTCGCGCAATTGCCCGGCGGCCTTGTCGCCGAAGCGGAACGCGAGGTACCGTGCCCGGGCCAGCCGCACGGAAACCCGGTCGGGGAACCTCTTCTCCGCCTCGGCGAGGAACTGCCCCGCCGCCTCCCAGTTCTTCTGGCGTTGGGCAAGCGAGGCCAACGCGAGCCAGAGGTCCGGCTCCTGCGCGTGCCTGGACCGCGCCTCCAAGAGCAGTTTCTCGGCCGCGTCGAATTGTTTTCGGGCCACCATCGCTTCCGCCCGGAGGATGGGCACCTGCATGAGATCGGGCGCAACGGCCGCCAGTTGGTCGACCACACCATCGACCTCCTTCCAGTTCCGCTGCGTCTCGCTCAACTGGAGATTCCTCACGATCGACAATCGCGCGTACTGGAGCGAAACGTTGGCGGGCACCTTCTCCCGCAACGGGTTGGGAAGCTGCTCGAGGGCCTCGTCAAAGCGGCCCACGGAGACCAGAGCCGAGATCAACCCCTGCCTGGCGGGGGTCCATCGACCACCCAAAGTAGCCGCCCGGCGAAAGGCCGTCAACTGCTGGTCGGGGCTCCCCAACAGCCCGTAGCAGGTGCCCAAGAGGTAGTCGGCCTGCTGCTCCAACCGGGGCCAAGCCCGGAGCTGCGGCCGGAACCGCTCGAAAGTACGAGCGGAGTCCGCCCACTCCTTTTGGGCGCACTGGAGACACCCGCGCAGGTAGCCGACCAGCGGCGGCTGGTATTCGAGCTCCTTTTCCAGCTTGTCGAGGTGACCGGCGGCTTCCTGGAGGTCTTCGGGCATCCGGCGGTCGATCAGCAGGTTGGTCAAGGCCCACAACAGGTCGGCTCGGTCGGCCTCGGAGACGGCTTCCAGGCCACGCCGCAGCCAGCCGATCGCTTCGTCGCGGCGACCGGTATTGGCGTCGATGTCGGCGAGGATCGAGTAGAAAGGCGCGTACTTCGGAATCTCGTCCACGCCTCGCTGGGCGAACCCGCGGGCGGACTTGAACAGGGTGTCTCTTTCGTCCGTTTTCCCACCTTGGTCCTGGGTCAGCAAGCCCCGCTTCAGCGCACATTGGGCTGCCATTAACAGCGCGGCGGCCCGATGAAGCGCCCGCTTCGTCTCGTCGGACTCCAGGGCCGCGCCGGGCTCCACCCGGCGCAGGGTCTCGTCCGCGTCCTGGGCCGCCTGCTTCAGCAGCGTCATCGCTTCATCGTTCTGGCCCGCCTCCTCCTTCAGTTTCACCACCATCTGCCGGTAGCCGCCGCGCAGCAGATAAGCCTCCGCGGAATCCGGGTTCTTCTGGACGAGGTCCTCCATCTGCTTGTCCGCCTGCTTCTCCGCTTGCTCCGAATCCCGCAGGTGCCGCCTCAACAGCGTGGCCAGACGCGCATAACACCCCAGACGCTGCGGGGCAGACTTGATTGCCTCCGCGTACGAGTCCTTCGCCGCCTCATATTGCCCGGTGGCCTCCTCGCACCGGCCGCGCAGCTCGAGCAGCTCCCCGTCCTTCGGCGGCGCCTTCACCAGTAACCGTTCGAGGTGCTGGCGTGCATCGGCGTAGCGGCCAACCTGCATCGCCACCTTGACCAACTGGAGGCGTGCCCCGGAGCGGTCCGGGTCCTTCCGGAGCACTTGCTCGAACGTCTCGAAGGCACGCCGGTAAAGCCCCACCTTGCTGAGGCACTCCCCGTACTCCTCCTTCGCCTCGAGGTCGTCGGGGTAGTACTTCAAGTAGAGGGGATAATTGCGCACCGCCTCCTGCCACTGGCTGGCGTCCCGTGCCCGCCGTGCCTCCCGCACGAAGAAGTCCGCGTTGCGGCGAACTTGCACCTCGTGAACGAAGTAGACGGCCGCGGACAACCCGGCCGCCGCGGCAAACACGATGGCAAGCAGGCGGAGATTCAGACGGGGCATCGATAGATCCTCATCCCGTTTGGCGCTTGGTATCCCTCAATTGTACAATCCTCTGGGGATTACGGCGGGAGTCACGCGACATCGCCCTCGGGGGGGGCTGCCCCCTCCGGTATGCCGTTCTCGGCGCTCTGGGCCTTCACCTGCGTCTGTTGCTGCCCCACGTTGGGGGTACACCCGCCCCGGGGCGCACCGCAAGACCCCTGAGAGCCCCGAACGCCGTCCATCCCACGATCGTTGCCGGGACGACCTCGCACGTTTCCGGAAAGCTCGGGAACACGCTTGCAGGGCCTCGGGCGGGGGATTACTGTACAGAATTGGGGTAGTTTTGACGGGTCCTGCCTTCGATGTCGCTCCGCGAACGATACTGGTGCCGGCACGGTCTGGTGGTCACGGTCGATGGGCCGTTGGGGCTCCGCTCCACGACGGTCGGGAAGCCGTTTGCCCGGATCAGCACCCGGCGGGGCGCGGAGGTCGTTTTGCCCGACCTGAAGATCGCCAGCCGGGGCTTGTATCTGCACGCCATCGGCGCGGGCTTGTTCGCCCTGGGCTTCTCTCACACCGAGTCGACCGAAGAGCCCTTCCGCGGCTGGCTTCGGCCCGACCAGATCATCTCCTTGGGGCCGTATCAGATCTCCGCGCGGCTGGCCGTGGGGGCCGGCGCGGTGCCGCCCGCCGCGTCCGACCTGCCGAGCCTGGGCGAGAAGCGGACGGCGGCCGAGCCGTACCCGGTCATTGCCGTCGCCTTCGGCGGCTCCGAGGTGGCACGCCGCAGGCTCAGTCGGCCCCTGACCGTCGTCGGCCGCCTTCGCCCCAGCACCTTGCCCATCCAGAGCAACGACCTCTCGGCCTCTCACCTGGTCTTTTACTGGAACGCCGGGACGCTGTGGGTCATCGACCTGCTCAGCCGCATGGGAACGATCGTCGAAGGCACGCCGATCCAATGCGCCGAGCTGCCGCTGGGCTGCTCGCTGACCGTTGGAGAGGTGCGTCTGACGTTCGTCGACCTGCACAGCACTCGCCGGGGGAAGACCGCCGGCACCGAGGCCGAGCCGGCAGCCGGCGACCCGGAAACCGCGGGTGAGGACGCCGCGATCGTGCCGCAGCCCGCAGCCCCCCCGCCCGCCGGCGACGCGGAACCCCCCGCCGCGGCCCAGGCGGTTGCCGTTCAGGAATCGACCCCCGCCTTGCAGCCCTCGCCGGACGTCCTGGACCGGCAGCTCGCGCGGCTCGAACAGGTCCACGCGGAGCTCGAGTCCCGGGAGCAAGGGTTGCGACGGGACCAGGAAGCGTGGATTGCCCAACAGCGGAGGCGCGAGCAGCAGTGGCAGCGGCGTGCCGTCGAGCTTGCCGAGAAACAGGCGCTCCTGGCCGCCGAGCAGCAGCAACAGCGGGCCGCCCTGGAGGAAGAGAGGCGAGCGCTGCTCACCCAGCTCGATCAGTGGAAGGCCGCGGCCGATCGCCTCGGCGCCGATTTGTCCCGACAGCAGGAGGATTTCCTCCATCGCCGGCAGGAGTTCCAGGCACAGCAGGCGGAGTTTCAGGGACAGCAGGCGGAGTTCCAGGGACAGCAGGGGGAACTCCAGGCCCGGCAGGCGGATCTCCAGGAACAGCAGGAGGATCTCCGAAGACAACAATCGCAGTTCCAGACACAACACCACGCGTGGGAGGCGCAGCGGGCACGGCGGGAAGCGGAGGGCGTTGCGCTTCGCGAGGCCGACGCCGCCGGGCGCGCGAAGGTGCCATCGCCCGACGAGCCGGAGCACGCGACACCCCTTCGGAGCGACGCAACGGCCTGCTTAGAGCCCGCCGAAAAACCCGACAACGCCTACAATGAGGTGCTCGACAGGCTGATGCAGGTCAGCCACGAGCGGTCGAGCTGGTTCTATCGCATTCGAGAAGCCTGGGGCGGGCTATGGGGAAGGCTGAAGGATTCTTTCCGCCGACGCTCCACCGTCAATCCGGTCCAGCCGCAACAGATCGACAATCCTCCCGGATAGCGGGCCTCCCGGATAGCGGGCGGCGAGCGCTCACCTTGGGAGGATTAACCTTCTGTTCGCAGCGTGCCGGATCACGGCCTGCATCGCAGTTCAGGAAAGGCACGCGATGACTCAGTGGTACTACCGGCGACACGGCCGTTCGCACGGGCCCTTCTCTCCCAAGGAGTTCAAGCAACTGGCCGCCAGCGGACAGATCCAGCCGACCGACGAGATCCGCAAGGACGACATGCCGAACTGGGTCCCGGGAACCAAGATCGAGGGGCTCTTCCCTCGACTCCCCGTGCCCCCTCAGGCGGAGGCCCAGCCGCGGCCCGCCCGGCAACGCAACGCACGGCGATTCCTGCCGCTGACGGCCCGGGCCCTGCTCATTGCCGCAGCGCTCGGGGCGGCGGCCCTGGCGCTCGGCTGGGCGTTCGTCTGGCGCCACTGAACCGAAAGATAAAGGGGGCCGGGTGGCACTGGCTGCTGGTCAGCCAGTGCTCGGCTGAAGCGTGGAGCAGCACACGTTGGTCAGGCAGTCCGTGCCACCCTGTGCCCACCGATCGCCATCGGTGTCCGGTCGTTTCTTGGTCTGGAAACCACCGGCCGCGCGGCGATAGAATCGTCGTGGGCGATGCCCCGGGCTGTCGTATCCAAGCCCTTCGGGCTTCTCGGCGCCCTTGAGCACCACCACGTCATCCTGACCGGACCGCTCCCGCCCGATCTCCGCCAGGTACCGATCGAACCCCTCCTCGGACTTGGCAAGGTGGCTCCCCGGACGTCAGTCGGCCGGCACGCAGCGGTTCTTGGCCCAGGCGCGGAGCTGCTCGACGCGCTCCCGCATCAGGACCGAAAGCGGCTGGGTTGCGGCCATCGCCGCCAGCACGTGCTCCACGGCCAGCTCCTGGCCCGCCTCGAACGCCGCGTACATGCCCGAGACGATCGCCTGCTCGATCTCCGCGCCGCTGTAGCCGCCGCTCGCGGCCGCAAGCCGGTCGAGGTCGAGCTGCTCGGGGTTGCGGCGGCGCTTCCGGAGATGGACGGCGAAGATCGTGCGGCGCTGGTGCGGGTCGGGAAGATCGACGAAGAACACCTCGTCGAACCGCCCCTTGCGCATCAGCTCCGGCGGCAACTGGGCAATGTTGTTCGCCGTGGCGATCAGGAAGATCGGGTGCCGGTGGTCCTGCATCCACGAGAGCAGCGTGCCGAACATCCGCTGCGACAGCCCCCCGTCGGCCGACTCGCTCCCCGTCGACGCGAACGCCTTCTCGATCTCGTCGATCCAGAGCACGACCGGGGCCATCGATTCCGCCTGCGTCAGCGCCTCGCGGAGCCGGGCCTCGCTCTCCCCGATGAACTTCTGGTACAGCACGCCCGGGTCCATGCGCAAAAGCGGCATGCGCCACGCCGAGGCGACCACCTTGGCGCAGAGGCTCTTGCCGCAGCCCTGCACGCCCAGCAAGAGAATGCCGCGGGGCGGGTCGAGGCCGAAGCTCCGCGCCTTGGAGGAAAAGCCCCCACGACGCTGGTTCAGCCACCGCTTCAGGTTGCCCAGCCCGCCGATGTCCTCCGGCGCGAAGTCGGCGATGATCGACTCCAGGCAGCCGGTGGT
>Ga0315290_10000254_pt1 | contig 33358 bp, 24 predicted proteins | sample YL17G12_0_MG_FD_203627 | JGI IMG/M metagenome (GOLD analysis project Ga0315290, IMG submission 203627) | Sediment microbial communities from Yellowstone Lake, YNP, Wyoming, USA - YL17G12_0 | ecosystem: Environmental > Aquatic > Freshwater > Lake > Sediment | place: USA: Wyoming | collected... | reverse complement strand
TAGGGCAAGGTACTTTCACTGAATGCCTCCCGCTTAGAGCGTTTTCCGCACGACCGTGCTCGTCATTTCTTGCCGCTTATCCGCCGAATTGCACGATGCGCCGCTTCCCGCATCTCGGCCGGAAACCGGTACTTGGAGTCGCCAACTCGCAAGAAACTCAAGAGCTTCTTTGAGTCCCGTATTTCAGCTAGAAATGGAAGAGCCTTCTCGCTTCCGATATCACCTAGTGCATCGATGGCCATCATTCTGACGTCATCCGTTCTCGTCTCAATCAGTTCGGTGAATAAGGGGAGGGCCTGTTCAGCCCCTCGGCCGAATCTTCCCAACGCGCCCACGCACTTCTGGAGCAGCTTATCCTCCTCTTTGCCTGCCTTGTGATTCTTGATTCGCTCACAGATCGCCGGCAGTGCTCTGGGATCTTCGATATCCCCCAGAGCAACGACGGCGGCTTCCCCCACCTCATCGGTTCTCTTTTGCATCAGCTCAACTAGCAGCGGCGTTCCAGGATTAGCATTCTTTCCCAGACGCCCCAATACGTCAATCAGCGTGCACATGTGTCTGAATCCCTTATCGTCACCTTTATGCTCGCCGAGATACTTAACGAAGAAGGGAACCAGCGACGGCCCAACGGATGCCAGAGTTTCTACGAGCCGGGCGCTCGCGCGGTCTATTCGATTAGTACATTCACTGATGCTTTGACCACCGGTAAGGACACGCTCGAATGTATCAACGACCTTATTGGGGTCCGGCGACTTCTCCCTTGAAGGCCCGCGAAACGACCCCGTCCGTTCAAACGATTCCCTCATTGCGGCCAGCAAGGCCCTCGCGAACTGCATTCGGATTCGGTCGAATGTGAGCGACAACAGACCCACAGTTGTTGAACAAGTGCATAGGTGCCCTGCCAACCGAGCCGAGAAGTTCACTAACTTCTCGCCTACTTGCTGGACATCGAGACGTGATGCGTTGCTAGTTACAAGCGCACACCATGTGTCAGTGACTTCAAGTTTCGCAGGTATGTTGAACGCGTTCCAAAGCTCCAACGCTTTCAGAAGCAAGTCCGTACAGGGATCGCCGGACTCTAGTCCCTCAAAGCGTTTGAAGTCGCTGTCGAGTGGGCGATCTAACCCATGATCAGCCTTCTCCACGAATTCCGCAATTCCAGTTTCAGTTTTCATTTGTCACCTCGCGACAGAACTCACGGCGACAGAGGCGTCGAGGACATATCTCATAGCTTGTCGTCGTCATCGTCACTGAGCAGCTTCTGGAATGTCTCATCATCAATGAGGCGGTGCGTGCGGCGGATCTCCTCAGTGATCCTCGCGGCCCGCTCGCGGACGCGGCGGCGTACCTCGGGATCGAGCGGCTCGCCTTCGAAGGCGTGTCGATAGGCCGCCTCCGCATCGGCTCGTTCGAAGGGGTCCCTGCCAGTATGTCTCAGTTCTGTGCTCAAATCGGCATTATCCCTCTTTCCGGTGCCGTGTCAAGCCAAGAGTTCGGGAGCACCGGGGCGATAAGGGGACAGGCGCGCTTATTCGACTCTCCTTTTTCCGTTCATCTCTTCGGGTCCCTCGCGGGCAGCCCCAATCGGCGTCGCACCTCGGCGCTGGAAAGGCCGCCCTCCGATTCGAGGCGTCGTTGTGAACGCTCGAGAATCGTCTGGAACTGCGCATTGGTGCTCGGGAGAGTACACAATCGCGAATGCCATGCCTTCTATTGTACCGGGCATCCAGTCGGCGCTCAAGAAGCCTAGAGCCCCCGGGTGCCGCCGGCGTGCTCACCCGCCTGACTCGGCCACCAGGCGCGACCGGATGAACTCCTCGTTGAGCGTCACGCCCAGCCCGGGCCGGTCGGGCACTTCGATCCAGCCGTCGACCGCCCGGACCGGCTCCAGCGTCAGCTCGTGGCGCAGGGGGCTCTGTTCCACGCAGTCCTCGAACAGGAACGCCTCGCGGCAGGTGCTCAGCCATTGGAGGCTGGCGGCGGCGGTGACCGGGCTGGTGTAGAAGTGGTTGCACAGCCGCCCGCCGATCTCCTCGACCCGCCGGCGGATGTACGCCGCCTCGGTGAAGCCGTTCCGCGCCAGGTCAACCTGGTAGACGTCCAGGGCGTGGCGGTCAATGAGCGGGCGGAATGCCTCGGAGCCGCACTCCCCCTCGCCCGCCGCGATCGGCACCGGCGAGCGGTCCCGCAGCCACACGTAGCCGTCGACGTTCGCCTGCTGGAGCGGCTCCTCGAGCCAGCCGATGTTGTAGTGCGCGAAGAGCTGGGCCCGGCGCAGGGCGGTCCGCGTGTCCCACACGCAGCCGGCGTCGATCAAGAGCGTGCGATCGTCGCCCAATCCCTCGCGGGCCCCGCGGACCAGCTCCAGGTCCAGCGCCTCGCTGGGGCCCATCGGCTCCCAGCCGAACTTGACGGCGCGGTAGCCGGCCTCCACCCAGCGGCGGCCGATGTCCCGGGTCTGGGCCCCGTCGCGGCCGAAGAGAATCGAGGCGTACGCCAGGATCCGATCGTGGTGCTTCCCGCCCAACAGCCGATGGATCGGCTCGCCAAAATGCTTTCCCTTGAGGTCCCACAGCGCCATGTCCACGGCGGCCATGGCCGAGATCGTCACCGAGGTGCGGCCGAAGTACTGCGTGCCGCGGTACATCTTCTCCCAGAGCCGGCCGGTCTCCAGCGGGTTCTCGCCCAACAACAGCTCCCGCAGCCCGCAGGCGACGTTGTGGCTGTAGGGGGCATCGAGCACGGCCTTGACGACCTCGGGCGAGGAGTCGGCCTCGCCGATCCCTTCCAGCCCCGTGTCGGTGCGAACGCGGACCAGCACCGCGTCCTGGCAGGCCGACGTCTTCTTCTCGACCCGCTCGATCCGAAGCACCTGGCAGACGACTTGGGTGATCTTCATGGGGCGAAAGCTCCACTGCCGATTCTTCGTAGGGTGGGACGAAGTCCCACCAATTGTCGTAGTCGTAGGGTGGGACGAAGTCCCACCAATTGTCGTAGGGTGGGACGGAGTCCCACCAGATTCCCGATTCCCGTGTCGCTCTCGATCGAGGTGGGACTTCGTCCCACCCTACGAAACCGGCCTATTCAGCAGCCGCAACCGTGGTGCCGGCACCCCACTCCCCGGGCACGGACCTCACAGCACGGGGCCGGCGCGCAGACCGGCACGCTGACCGTCTTGGGCACCATCTTGCACACCTGGACCTTCACGGTCTTCTGCACCTGGTGGGGCACCATCACCGTGCGCTGCCGCGTCTCCTGGACCGGCACCTGGCGGCACGTGGTGACGTTCTCGGTCCAGGTCTTCGTCTTCGGGACGCACACGGTGTAGCAGACGGTCCGCGTGGCCGGGACTTGCTCGTAGTGGCACACCCGGACCTTGCAGGTCCGCGTCTCCGGCCGGCACACGGTGACCGTGTACGTGCAGGGCTCCTCGACCATCTGCGCCCGCATGCAGATCACCTCGACCGGCTTCTCGCACACCATCCGGGTCTCCTTCACCGGGACCATGCGGCAGACCTTGCGCGTCCCCTGCCGGGTCTCGCAGTGCGGCACCATGACGGTGTGCTGCCGGGTCTCCTCCGTCCACACCGGACGGCACACGGTGTACTCCTCCGTGCGCGTGCGGACCTCCGGCACCATCACGGTGCACTGCCGCTGGACCTGCTTCGTCTGGCGCTCCGTCTTGTAGACCGTGCAGGTATAGTTCCGCGTCTCCGCACGGCACTCGGTGACCGTCACCACCCGGTCCTCCGTCACCAGGGTGGGACAGAGGATCGTCTTCTGGACGCACTGGGGCTGGGGCGCCGGCGCACACGACTCCGCTGCCGGGGCACACGCCTGCGCGCCAGGCCCAGCCCCCCAGGCCGGAGCCGCCGCCACCAGGACGCCGAGCAACACCAGGATCATTGGGCGGGACAACATGGAAACCTCCTTCAAGCTGCAATCCGGGATGCCAAACACGCCCGCATTATAGGAGGGGATGGGCAACAGGCAAGAGTTGGGCAAATCATTCCGCGGGGGCGAGCCGGCGCGTGCCACGGGCCGCGTGTCCGGGGTGGCACGGGCTGCTGGTCAGCCCGTGTTGGAGCACTGGGTGGCGAGCAGCCAGTGCCACCCTCCGGCCTTCCGCTATCGGTCTTCCGGGATTGGGGTGGGTGCAGTAGCACGTCCCACCGTGCGTTTTGGAAGGCATGCAGGGCAAATGAATGGTTCCGAGACCTCGTCTTGGCTAGAATCTGGGATGCTTGGTGAAACGGAGTCGCCCCCGGGCTCCGTGCGACGCATGGTCAGGCGAGTAGCCCGGCAAGGGATAACCAGGTCAGGCCGGGTGAATGAACGCTGCTGGCCCTGGTGGCTTCGGCCGCCAGGGCATTTCTTCGATCCCCATCCATTCATTTGCCCTGCATGCCTTAGAAAACGCAAACGTTGCCTGCCAATCAAGCCTCACCCACCCACATCCCGGAAGAGCCTCCACTATTATGTCGCTTCGGCATAATCCTCCCAATAGCCGGTGAAGGCCGATTGTCCACGGCCGGCGTTCGCAGCGGGCCTATCTGCAAGAACCACGGCAAGTCCTTTACACGATGCCTTTCCCGTCGATTCGCTCCCTTCGCGGATTCCCCCGGGCGTGAAGACACGCGCCCCCCTACTTGTGGAGTCGAGCGCGCCAGGATACACTGAGAATGCTGGAATTCGTGATACAGGGTAAGTTCGGCCGCAACCAAAAAGGAGGATATGGGTAAAGAACAGCGTGACAAGGGTTATCTTTCAGAGGCTGACAAGGCGAAGATCGCACGCCTTGCCCGTGAGCAAGAAGAGAAGACCGGGGCGCCAAAAGAGGAGACCCCACAAGCCGTAGCCGAGCTCCACGATGCACTGCTCAAGAACCAGGACGCAGCAGACGCGTTCGCGGTGATTTTTGGCGTCCACCCGCGCGGCAGGGATGCGGACCAGGACTTGGCTGACCGAATGGTTAAGGAGTACCTACCGCAGGAGGGCAAGCCAGAATCGACCGAGGAGCCGAAGCACTAGACGCTTCTTGGTACTACTTGACTGCCCAACCGGTTCAGAACGCGGGAAGAACCAAGTGGACCGCCGAACAGTGAGCTGAAAAGACTCTTGAGATCTAGCCCAGGAGGAGAACGGCCGAACAAAAGTCATCGTAGGGTGGGCATCGCCCACGGGATGCGATCGGAGAAGCCCATTCCGTGGGCGATGCCCACCCTACGATGACTTCGCACAGTAGATGCCTGTACGCTTCTCGTTCTTCCGATCGCTGGCCGTCACTCCACGGTGACGCTCTTGGCGAGGTTGCGCGGCTTGTCGACGTCGCAGCCCCGGGCCACCGCAATGTGGTAGGCCAGCAGTTGCAGCGGAATGATCGAGACGATCGGCTGCAAAAAATCCTCGACGGCCGGGATCTCGATGACGTCGTCGGCCACGTCGGCGACCAGGGCGTCGCCCTCGCAGACCACGGCGATGACCGGCCCGCCCCGGGCCTTGATCTCCTGGACGTTCGCCATCACCTTGTCGTAGACCAGGCCCTGGGGCATGAGGAACACGCTGGGGGTGTGCTCGTCGACCAGGGCGATCGGCCCGTGCTTCATCTCCGCGGCCGGATAGCCCTCGGCGTGGATGTAGCTGATCTCCTTGAGCTTCAGGGCCCCTTCCAGGGCGGTGGGGAAGTTGAACTGGCGTCCGAGGTAGAGGAAGTTGTCGCAGCCGGCGTACTTCTGGGCGATCTCGCGGACCCGATCGTTCGCGTCCAGGGCCTGGCGGACCTTGTCGGGCAGCTCCTGGAGCTGGCGGATGATCCGCAGCCCCGCCTCGCAGCTCAGGTGCCGCAGCCGCCCGAAGTAGAGGCCCAACAGGGCCAGCACCACGCACTGGGAGGTAAAGGCCTTAGTGGAGGCCACGCCGACCTCGGGCCCGGCGTGCAGGTAGATGCCGCCGTCGGCCTCCTGGGCGATCGTGCTCCCGACCACGTTGCAGATCGCCAGCGTGGGATGGCCCTTGCGCTTGGTCTCCCGCAGCGCGGCCAGGGTGTCGGCCGTCTCGCCGCTCTGCGTGATGGCGAACACCAGCGTGCCGTGCTCCATCGGCGGATTGCGGTAGCGAAGCTCGCTGGCGTACTCCACTTCGACGGGGATCCGGGCGAGGGTCTCGATCTGGTGCTCGCCCACCAGGCCGGCGTGCCAGCTCGTGCCGCACGCGGTCATGACCATTCGGTTCACGCCGCGGAGCTGCTGCGGCGTGAGGTTCAGCCCGCCGAACTTGGCCGTGGCGGCGTCGAAATCGAGCCGGCCCCGCATCGTGTTTTGCAGCGACTCCGGCTGCTCGAAGATCTCCTTGAGCATGTAGTGGTCGTAACCGCCCAGGTCGACGTCGCCGGCGTCCATGTCCAGCACGTGGACGTTGTGATGGATCGTGCCGTGGTCCCGGTGGATCACCCGCAGCGATTGGCCGGTTAGCACGGCCAGCTCGTGATCGGCCAGGTAGACGATCTTGTCGGTGTAGCCAGCCAGGGGCGAGGCGTCGCTGGCCAGGAAGTGCTCGCCGTCGCCCACGCCGACGATCAGCGGGCTGCCCAGCCGGGCTGCAATAATCACCTCCGGATAGTCCCGCAGCAGGACCGCCAGGCCGTACGTCCCATGGAGCTGGGCCAACGCCGCCTGCACGGCGCCGACCAGCGGCTCGTACTCCTCGCCCACCACGTCCCGACCCGGCCGGAGCCGCTTGAGGTGACTATCGATCAGATGGGCGATCACCTCGGTGTCGGTCGCCGAACGGAAGACGTACCCCTCGGCGGTCAGCCGGTGTTTGAGCGGCTGGAAGTTCTCGATCACCCCGTTGTGGACCACGGCCACGGAGCCGTTCCCCCCCACATGGGGATGGGCATTTGCGTCATTGGCGGGCCCGTGGGTGGCCCATCGCGTGTGGCCAACCCCGATGTTCCCCAGAAGCGGAGCGTGATTGAGCCGATCTTTGAGCCGTTCAATCCGGCCGGCGGCCTTGGCCACCGCAATCCCGCCTGGGGGCGCAATAACGGCCACGCCCGAGCTATCGTATCCGCGGTATTCCAGGCGTCGCAGCCCGCTTAGGAGGAAATCGACCGCTTCCGACGGTCCCACGTACCCGACAATGCCGCACATCGCTGATTTCTCTTAACGGGAGGATCGGTAGGCCAACCATCCCCAAGGGGGGCAAGGAGGGCATCATTCACCCAAGTCTAGCAGACGGCCGGCAATCAAGAGACGGAAATCTCGAGGGGGCCAGTCTGCACGCCTCCCTCGAAGGCGGTCAGTCGCCCAGGTGGCGGGCGACCGGCGCTCTTGGTATCCCCGACAATAGGGGATCGCGATTCCTTGACTGGCATCTTGACTATAATCATACTGATGTTCGCTGGAGTTAGCCACTCCGATGGGTGATGCTCTATCTTCGCAGGCGCGAGCGACGGGCTCCCGGGTGAGGGTGTGCCGTCGGGCCGTGCGGCGATGGGTCCCTGCGACTTCCTCACGACTGCCCCAGGAGGATCGGAGCTATGGCTAACGACGATGGCAACACCGACGACGGCGCTGCTGAATTGTCGGGTGCGGCCAATTCTTTCGGCCGTTTCACAATCGTGGGCAGACTGGGCTCGGGCGCGGCGGGCGAGGTGCTCAAGGCGTGGGACCCGAAAAGGGATTGCTACGTGGCGATAAAACGCCCCCTCGTTTCACGCATGTCGGCCGAAGGGCTAGAGCGGTTTCTTCGCGAAGGCAGAATCGGCCAGGAACTCGAACACCCCAACATCGTCCGCGTGTACGAGTCGGGTACGGTCGACGGCATTCCCTATATTGCCAGCGAGTTCATTGAGGGGCGGGCTCTATCTGAAGTGCCAGTCGTCGGAAAGCTCGGGCTTCAGGGGGCCGCATTGCTCATCGCCAAGATCGCGAGGGCTCTGCACTATGCGCACGAGAAGAAGGTTATCCACCGCGACCTGAAGCCAGCGAACATCCTTCTCGATGGGAAGGGGGAGCCGCATATCACGGATTTCGGTGCCGCCCTCTGGAAGGATGCAGAGTCGACCCTCACGGAACCAGGAGACCAAGTGGGCACCCGACGCTATATGCCCCCGGAACAGATTGCCGGGCACAGTCACCTGGTGGACGGAAGAAGCGATTTATATAGCCTGGGAGTAATTCTCTATGAGTTGCTCACCGGGAAGCTGCCGTTCCCTGACAAACAGGTGGGGCTGACGGAGGCGGTTTGCTACAGTGATCCGCCCCCTTTTTGCGAGTCAGGAGCGACGATCGATCGAGGTCTCGAAACGATCTGCATGACGTGCCTCGAAAAGGACCGCCGCGACCGGTATCCTTCGTGCAGGCACCTTGCCGTAGCGCTCAAGCGGTGGTCGAAAGGAAAACCACTTTGCCCCCCGCCCAGTTCACGGTTGGCGCGTTATCGGCGGAGAGTGGTTAGAAAGCTCATGGCGCCGAAAGTGAGGGTCCTTTGGGCGGCTCCGGCTCTTGTTCTGGCTCTGGCGGCATCCCTGGCGATGGTCCTTTTCTTCGGGCCAGGTCGGGGGGACGTCGAACGCGTGCCGGTGCCCGATCCGACCGCGGAGGAGAAGGTGGCGAAGGAAGAGTATCGAGGTCTTCTGAACGATGCGATCCGGGCGTTCGACGAAAGACGCCTGTCGGACCTTGAAGGGTTGGTCACGGGTTCCCCTCCCGGCCAGGTCGGGTGGGAGACCCGCTACCTGGATTACCAGAGCCTGTCGGAGAGGCCTTACGTGGCCGCCGCGTACGCGGAGCATGCCTTTGGCGCGCTCGACGCGCTACTCGATCCCGACGGAAAGCGGATGATCACTGCCGGCAGCGACGGGATGGTCGCGGTCTGGGACCTGGCGAGCGGAAAGGTCCTGCGGCGGCTCGTCGAGCCTAGGTTCCATGCCGGCGCGCGACGCTATCTCCATTTCATGGAAGGGTGGCCCGAGGACACCCCATGGCCGCCGGCCACTCCGTGCTTTGCCGATCTCTGTTGGGTCAAGCCGGGAAGCCGGGTCGCCGGGGCCTCTCTGGACGGCACGGGGTGTTGGATCGACGTGGCTTCCGGCCGGCAGGCGGTGCTGGTGAAAGGGCGCGATCCCCTGAACGCCGTGGCCGCCAACGGCGACGGGACCCAGGTACTTTTCGGGGCCGAGTCGGGCACCTTGTCGCTTTGCGCGGTCGAGGGGGCGTCCAGTCCGGTCGCCAAAGCGGCCTGCCCGGCGTCCGTGGCAGCGATTGCCTGGTGGCCGCGCGGGCTGTGGGTGGTGGGCTGCCGCGACGGCAAGGTGCGGGTGCTCGATGGGAAGACCTTGGCGCCAGTCACCGAGCAAGCCGTCCCTCCGCCGGTTTGGAGCCTCGATCTCGTGGCAAGAGGAGAAGAAGGCCTCTTGGCCGTTGGCTGCGGTCAGCCCCGCGTGTCCGCGTACCGGCTGGCGAGGAACCCCCCGCAATTCGCCCTTGACAACGCGGTCGACCTGCCGCAAGGCAAGCGGCCGGCGAAGGCGGTCCACTCCGTCCGTTTCCACGAAGACGGGCGTCTGGTGTACTTGATCAACGACGCCGCGAGGATCGCCCTCTGGGATCGGTCGGCCCAGCGGCTCCGATGGATCGGGCCGGAGCGATTCGAGTCGGAGAGCACCATGTCCAGACTACGTCAGGAGGCCGCCCAGCGCCGCTGGCCGTTTCCCTTTGCGTTGGAGCGGATCGCGGCTGTGGCGGCGGTGACGGGCGATGGGCAGCGGGTGGCGACCGTCGCGCAGATGCCAACCGTGTGCTTGTGGGCACTGGGCCCGCCCGGCCTCCCGACTTCCCTTCAAGCGCGTCCGTTCTCGCGCATCGCCTTCGATCGGGAGCAAACGCACGTGCTGTGGGCCCTGGCCAAGGACGGCGCGCTGGAGGCGATCGATTCGGTCCGTGGTGCGCGGCTCGACGCGAAACGGGCGCATCCGGCGGGCGCCAACGCCCTGGCGGCCGCCGGCGATCCGTCGACTGTCTTCACGGCGGGTGAAGACGGGTTCGTGCGCTCGTGGAGAGTGTCCGCGGCGGGCAAGATCGAACAGGGCCCCTACCAACGCCGTCACGGCCAGCCCCTGTGCGGCGTCGCCGTCAGCCATCACGGTCGATGGCTCGCCGCCGTCGATGCCCAGGCAACGCTTGTCGTCTGGGAACTGGACGCCTACAAGCCGGTCTTCCAGGAAGCGCTTTCGGATCCGCCCGAGCGTCCTCTGACGGGGCGTGTGGCCTTCAACGCCGACGACACGCGCTTGGCGGCGTTTGGTGCCCGGCATCTCTCCGGCGTTTTCTCGACCCAGCCCTGGCAGAGGCTGCGCGAGAACCTGGTGCTGGCCGGCGCTGGTTCCTCTTGGGCGAAAGCGGGCGAGTCACGATCTGCGATCCTCGCTATCTCGGCAGACTGTGGGAGTTCACCCCCGGGCCGGGAAAGGGATACGACCTGGACGTGGACGCCGGGAGTCGCCGCCTGGCTGTCGCGCATGAGGACGGAAGGATCGACGTTTGTGAGACCTCGCCGACGAAACCTCTCTCCCAAACGCTCGCCTCCCAGGAATGCACGCCTTGGCAGAGGTCGACCCTGCTGGAAAACGGATCGGAACCTTGGTCCACCCATCCGAACATGGTTGTCTCGGACGCCGAGGGCCACATCACGATTGCCCTCCTTCGAAAAAAGGACGGCAGGAACGAACTCGCGATGGTCGCCGAGCGCGCCGGCGAGCCCTCAGGAGGAGCACTGGAAACCATCGAGCCGGATGGAGTCGCCGATCCCCGCAGTGTCCAACTCTTCGTCGCGCCGGGTGGGTCGCCGACGGCCCTCTACCGCTATCACCCGCCCGCCGAGCAGGAGCGGTATAGTTTCCGTCTTCGGATCGCCCGCCGCGCCGAAGCCGGCCAGTGGGAGAGGGAAGATATCCTCCAAGAAGGTAACTTCGGCATGTACCCGGCGGCGAAGATGCGCAACGGACTGATCGACGAGGTTTTCCACTTCTCGAACGCGGGCTACTACTGGGTGCGGACCTTCCGCGGACCGGCAGGCTGGAAGACGGAACCGATCGGCCAGCAGGGGGACGGCTTGGAGGCCTGGATCCACCGGGACGACCGCCCCACCACGCGCTTCGTCTTTCAACGCAATCGCATCAATTCCGACATAGCCGCCGTGGTCTTCGCCTCTTGGGATGGGAAAGAACTCCGCCGGGAGACTCTCGACCCTTCCATCACAGCGCACTACCGTGCCATGGCCGTCCTCCCGGATGAAACGGTGTTGATCCCCGTGCTCAAGGGAAGTCCCATCGGCTATCCCCAATTCGCCCTCGCCCGGCGCGCCCCGAACGGCTCGTGGCAGTACGAGCCCTTGCCCCTCGGGGGGGGCCTCCTGGCCTTTGGCTGCAACCGCAAAGGCGTTGTTCACTTGGTCGAGTGGAGGCAGCCGGAGGCGAGGATGCTCGTCTGGACCCATCGCAAGGACGGCTGGCGGTTCTGCTACCTGGGAGCGATCTGGAACCCAGGTCCCGCATTCGCGGCAGTCCAATACGACGGCCAGGGTAACCCGATCGTCGTGGTATGCACCGGGACCGGCGACGTCGCGCGTCAAGGAGTTCAAGTCTTCCGGACAGCGGGCGGCAGGTTGAGTCTGTAAGGTGGATTGGTGGCTCCTTGCTCCAGTCACGGGAGTGCGCCAACCACGTCCCCTCCACTCCGTGTGCACAGGGCGTGGTAGACGCCAACGTCGATCGTCTGGGGGATCAGCCGCGCGGAGCCATCCCCCAGGAGGAACTGGGTGCCGGAGGGGTGGAAGCTGCTGAAATTGTGGGCGTCGACGGCCAAGGAGTTCGGCGGATAGGTCGCTGTGCCCAGCACCATCGACGGGAAGCAGGCGTCCCCCGCCGGCACGCCGACCCAGGTCGAGTAGCCCAGCTTCGACGACCGCTCGCCCACCAGGAACGTCTGGCTGAGTCCGTCCAGGACATCGGCGAACTTCACGTCGCTGTTGTGGAAGAAGCAGCCGTCGCCGCGGCACTGCTGGCCCGGCGGCAGCCCGCCGCAGGCGTGGATGTCCGTCGTGCCGAAGACGCCGATGTAGTCGGTGGTGGCGTACTCGGCGTGGCCGTCGCCGGGGCCGTGAGCCCCGCCGGGGTCGTGGATCTCCTCGGCGTGAAACGTGGGCTTGCCCGAGTCCGAGGGACATCGATAGATCGTCAGGGCCAAGGTCCTCGCCGTGGCATGCGCCGGATCGGTCACCGGCAGACGGTAGTTGATCAGGTTCTTCTCGACGTTCGCCTGCTCCAGGTAGGGCAGGATTTTGGCCCCCCAGCCCCAGCCGGGCTGGCCCAGGGCGTACGGCCGGCCCGTGGCCGGATCGTACGCGGTCCAGCCCGCCGGCAGCAGGCCGTAGGTGTCGTGGTGCATGTGCAAGGCCAACCCGATCTGCTTGAGGTTGTTGGAGCACTGGGTCCGCCGCGCGCTTTCCCGCGCGGCCTGCACCGCCGGGAGCAGCAGCGCAATCAGGATCCCGATGATCGAAATCACCACCAGGAGCTCGACCAGGGTAAAACCATGATTCCGTGCGGTCATGAAGGAATCCTCCGGAAAAAAGCGGTCCACGGTCGAACGGCCATTCTGCCGCCGGCTTCCCGCGCAGCGTCCCGGGGACGCCGCGCGCACACCATCGCCGGCAGACGGCCCGGGAGAGAATGCAGGCAGCTTACGCCACCTCAGGCGGTGCCCGGCAGTGAAGGAGCTGAACCGGCGGGCAGAAGGGCCTGGCCGGCTTGAAGTGGACCATGCGCCGGGCGAGCGCGCTGCCCGCGACCTGCCCCACCGGAGGCGGGGGGAGGAGCTTCTGACCCAGGAAATGGCAGACCGGGCAGGGGTGATCCGTCCCCCGCTCCGCCGTACCGGCCTCGAGCGTCGGCCCCTCGGCAGGTGTCACGCGGCAGGATGGCGCCCCCTTTCGGCCGTGATCCGCCCCCGCGGCAGGCTCCTCTCCGCAGGCACACGCCGACTCCGATGGGGACTGAAGGTCGCGGGCGTGGCGATGGAAGTACCCCGCCCCGGTCACCGAGAACAAGTAACCGGCCAAGAGGGTCCAAGCAGAGAATCTCTCGATGCGCCTGCCCATGGACTACCCAAGCGAGGAGGCCGAAACGTGCCCTCCAGTCTACTCGCCCGCCGCAACTCAGTCAAGGGCAAGTCTTTGCAGCGCGGCGGCCGAGGTGCCGCAGTTCCAGGAAGAGCCAGAGGCCGGTCAGCAGCGAGGAGCCCAGGTCGGCTGGAAGCCTTCGCTACGACGCGGATTTCTGAGCCGAGGCCGATTCCTGTGGGCGGCGCGGTTCACGGCGCACGACGTGACGATTGCCCTCGGTCTGGCGACTCTGCACGTCGGCCACGATCGCCTTGAGGTCGAAATTGAACCGGGACGCGTATTCCTGGCGGAGTCGTTTGATCTCGTCAACGATGGGGTCCGAGGACATGGTCAAATCTCCATGATTTCCTGGGGCGTGCAGATGGAAGGGGGCTCGTACCCAAGGTCACGACACACCGACTCGATCCTCGGACGAAACGCCGCGTTCGCCATGTGCTTGCAGCTCCAAGTCAATAGGTATTGTCTTGGTTCAGCCTGAATTGGAATGCGGGCGTTGAGTTCAAGCAACATGGTGAGGAAGTACGGGTTCCTCTTCTCTGTTGCCGTAAGTGCCTCCGACCTCGCGTGTTAGCGCTTCCGGGGAGTTGAAACGAGGACGCACCTAGTATTCACGCTCCTAGTATTCACGCTCGCCTTCGTGCTCTTCGTGGTTCACACGCGACAGGTCGGCCACGAAAACGACAGGCAGTGACGCCGGATCGGAGGTCTCGGCGTGGCGGCGGCCGAGGTGCCGCAGCTCGAGGAAGAGCCAGAGGCCGGTCAAGAGCGAGGAGCCGAGGTCGGCCGTGGGCATGGCCGCCCAAACGCCGTCGAGGCCGAAGAAACGCGGGAGGATCAACGCCGCGGGGATCAGCAGGAGGAACTGGCGGGAGAGGCTCAGGAACATGGCCTGCCCGGGCTTGCCCACCGCCTGGAAGTAGCTGGCGCTGACGATTTGGAAGCCGATGATCGGCAGCATCACGAGGCTCATCCGCATGGCGTGGACGCCCGGGTCGAGCAGCCCGGCGTCGGCGGGGCTGAACAGGCCCACGAGCTGGGCGGGAATGGCCATGGCCAGGAGGAAGCCGGCGGTGGTCAGGGCGGTGGCGGCGAGGATGGCGGTCTGCAGGGTCCGCTTGACCCGGTCGAACCGCCGGGCCCCGTAGTTGTAGCCGATGATCGGCTGGGCGCCCTGGTTGATGCCGTAGATCGGCATGGCGATCATCATGATCACCGCGAAGAGGATGCCCATCACGGAGATGGCCTGATCGCCGCCGTAGGTGCCGAGCTGGTTGTTGAGCACGCCGTTGACCACGCTGGCGGCCAGTTGCATCACGCAGGGTGGCGAGCCGATGGCCAGGATCGCCAGGCAGATCTTCCGCCGCAGGCGGAGATTCCTCGCCCGCAGGCGCAACAGGCTGTGGCGCCCCAGGAAATAGGCGGTGACCCAAACGGCCGAGACGGCCTGGGAGGCAACCGTGGCCAGTCCCGCCCCGCGCATCCCCAGGTCGAATCCGAAGATCAGCAAAGGCGCCAAGGCGACGTTGAGGACCACGCCGATGAGCATGGTGAGCATGGCGATGCGGGGGTTCCCTTCCCCGCGGATCACGGCGTTGAGCCCGAAGCTGAAGGTCTGGAAGATCGAGCCGAGGATGATGATCTGGAGGTAGTCGCGGGCGTAGGGGAGGACCACGTCGCTGGCCCCGAAGGCCCGCAACAGGGGGTCCATCAGCATCAGGCCCACGGCCGTCAGCACCACCGAGGTGACGACGAGCAACGTGGCGGCGTTGCCCAGCACCCGCTCGGCCTCCTCCTTGTTCTGCTCTCCCAGCCGAATGGAGACCAGCGCCGTGGCGCCCAGTCCGACGAGCATCCCGAACGCCAGGAGGATGAGCATGAAGGGGAAGGCGACCGTGAGGCCGGCAATCGCATCGGGCCCCAGGCCCTGGCCCACGTAGATCCGGTCGACCACGTAGTACATGGCCTGGGCCATCATCCCGACGATGGCCGGCAGGGAGAAGGTCAGGAGCAGCCGGGGAACGCTGCCCTCCCCCAGTCGTTTGGAACGATCGTTGCTGGACATCGGGTGCCCGGTGGGGGACAGTCGTTTCAGTGGACGCGCTGGCCGGGCTTGGCGCCGGCGTCGGGGGCCAGCAGGAACAGGTCGCTCCCGCCGGAGCCGCTGGCCAGGATCATCCCCGCGCTGGTGCCGAACTTCATCTGCCGCGGGGCCAGGTTCGCCACGCACACCACCAGCCGGCCCACAAGCTGCTCCGGCCGGTAGGCGGTCTTGATCCCGGCAAAGACCGTGCGCTCGACCTGGCCGCCGAGGCCGAGGGTGAGCTTCACCAGCTTCTTGGCCTCCGGGACGTCCTCGGCCGCCACGATCCGGGCGATGCGCAGGTCGATCTTGGCGAACTCGTCGATCGAGATGAGGGTCTCCACGAGCGGCTCCGCGCGCAGCGGATCGTCGCTGTCTTGGGGGACGGCTGGGGTTGGCTCCACGGCTGTCTCCTTGTCCTTGCTGGCTTCGATCATCGCGTCGACCTGCTCGCGCCGCACGCGGACCATCATGTGCTTAAACGGCCGCACCGGGGTGCCCAACAGCGGCTGGCCCGACTCCTCCCATCGCTCGATCGGCCGGCCCAGCAGCTCGCCGGTCTGTCGGGCAAGGCGCGGCAGCACCGGGGCCAGGTAGACCGCCAGTTGCCGGAACAGGTTCAGGCCGATCGTCGAGGCGTCCTGGAGCTCGGCCGCCTTGGCGGGGTCCTTGGCCAGGTTCCACGGCGCGGTGCGGTCGACGAACTGGTTGGCGCGGTCGCCGGCGGCCAGGACCAGGCGCATGGCCCTGGCGTAATCGCCCGAGTCGTAGGCCGCTGCAATCGCGTCGCCGTCGGCGGCCGCCTGGGCGAAAAGCCCGCCATCGTCAGGATAGCTCGCCGCCAGGCCGCACGGCTGGGCGAACCGGGCCGTGCGGCTGGCCAGGTTGACCACGTTCCCGACCAGGTCGGCGTTCACCTTGGCCACGAACTCGTCGAGGTTCATGTCGAGGTCTTCCACGCCGCCGGCGAGCTTCGAGGCGTAGTAATAGCGGAGATACGAGGGGTTGAGGCCCTCCAGGTACGTCTCGGCGCGGACGAACGTGCCGCGGCTCTTGGACATCTTCGCCCCCTCGACCGTCAGGAACCCGTGGATGTGGACCCGCGTGGGCAGGCTGAACCCGGCGGTCTTGAGCATCGCCGGCCAGAACAGGGTGTGGAAGTACGTGATGTCCTTGCCGATGAAGTGGTGGACCTCGGTCTCAGGGCTCCGCCACCAACGGTCGAAATCCTCGCCCGTGCGCCGGCACCACGCCAGCGTCGAGCCGAGGTAGCCGATGGGGGCGTCGAACCAGACGTACCAGTAATTGCCCGGGCTGTCGGGGATTCGGAACCCGAAATACGGCTCGGGCCGGGAGATGTCCCAGTCGCGCAACGGCTCGTTCAGGAAATGCCCCTTCAGGTAGTTGGCGATCTCCGGCTGGAGGTGATCGCCCTGTTGCGTCCACTCCTCCAGGAACCCGTGCAGCCGCTCGATGTTGACGAACAGGTGCGCCGCGCTGCGCAGCTCGGGCGCCGCCCCGGAGAGCGTGCTCACCGGGTCGATCAGCTCCGTGGGGCTGTACGTGGCGCAGCACTTCTCGCAACTGTCGCCGTACTGGTCGGGCTCCCTGCACCGCGGGCACGTGCCCTTGACGAAGCGATCGGCCAGGAACGTCCCCGCCACCGGGTCGAAAAGCTGGGTGACCTCCTTCTGGACGATCAGGTCCGCCTGGCGCAGCGCCGCCCAGAACTGCCCGCACACCTCCCGGCTCTCCTCGCTGTGCGTGCTCCCGTAGTGGTCGAACTCGATGTCGAACCCGCGAAAGTCGCGCAGATGGGCCTCGTGCATCCGGGCGATCAGCTCCTCCTCGGCGATCCCCTCCTTGCGGGCACTGATCATGATCGCCGTGCCGTGCGTGTCGTCGGCACACATGTACACGCAGCGATGGCCCCGGAGCCTCTGGAAACGGACCCAGATGTCCGTCTGGAGGTACTCCACCAAATGGCCCAGATGGATGGGCCCGTTGGCGTAGGGCAGGGCACTGGTGACCAGGATGCGTCGGGTGCTCATGCGAGGGCTGCTCCCCGTTGGAGGGATACCGCGACTCAAAACACCCATTCTAGCCGAGCCATCAACCCCGGGCGAGGGCGCGTCGGGAAGTCGGCTCGGCAATGGCGGGCGATCGCGGGTATACTAGGCATGGTGGGACTTCGTCCCACCCTACTTTGCGTACCCCGTCAGGACACGCGATCCGCCGGCGACGTTCACCCCTTCGGGCCCCCGCCCATGGCCTTCGAGCCCGCCACGCCGCTCGACCTGAGCCCGACCGTTCCCCCCGGGGCTACTCCCCAGCAGTGCATCCGGATGTGGCTGGAGTTGATGGACGTTTGCGAGCAATTCCTGCTGGCCGGCCTGCGCCGGGAGATCGGACCCGAGGGCGACCTCCAGGCCGCCTACCGCCGCTGGTACGCCGAGCAGATGGAAGAGCACGATCGGACCATGCTCCAGATGATGGCCCGGCTCGAGCGCCGAGGAGGTGGCCGTGGTCGCTGACGCCCTGCTTCGTTCGTTGCGCCACGTGTGGCGGGTGCTGGAAGAGCGCGGGGTTCCGGCGGCGCTGTTGGGGGGGCTGGCCCTGGCCACGTGGAAACACGTCCGGGCGACGCGGGACATCGACCTCCTGGTGGGCATCGGGCAAGACGAGCTTGAGGATCTCCTGGCCCACCTTGGCGCGGCCGGCATACGCCCCAAGCGTTCTCCTGCGATCACCCCGCTGGGCGAGTTGACGGTCGTCCAACTGCTCTACGAGCCGGAGGAGGCCTTCCTCGATCTGCAAATCGACCTCCTTCTGGCCGAGTCGGAGTACCACCAGGAAGCGCTCCGCCGCCGCATTCCGACCCAACTGCCCGAGCTGGACGTCCCGCTGGCCGTCCTGACCTGCGAGGACTTGATCCTGCACAAGCTGCTGGCCGGCCGGCCGATCGATCGCGTCGACGCGGCCAGCCTCCTCCGCGCGAATCGACCCGCGCTCGACGTGAAGTACCTGACCGACTGGGCGCACCGGCTCGGCGTCGCGAGCGAGCTGGTGGAGATCTGGAGTGACGCCTTCCCCGGCGAGCCGATGGAGGATTAGCGGGAAACCTCCACCACGACGGGCTCGGCCCACTGCCGCGCCTGCGGTGCCGGCAGGGAGGAGGCCCAGGAGGCGGCACCCCAGTACTTCCCGGCGCCCGCGGCCGACGTCTCGACCTGGCAGCGGACCTTCTGGCCCGCCGCCAGGGCCCGCCAATAGAGGACCACCTCCCCGGGACGGAGCTGATAGGAATCGACGGCGCCGGCTTTCTTGAGTCGCTCAAGATTCTCGGGCCGGGCTTCGAGCCCGGCGGGCAGGCCGAGCACCGCGACCGGCAGCGGCACGGCCACCTTGTCGGAATTGGACAGCTCCGCCTCCAGGACCGCCGGCTGGTTCTCCTTGACGGCCGGCGGGGCGAATCGCGTGGTCAGGCGCAGCGGGCAGGAAGGGTCGTTGGCCGGCTTCGGGCTTCGCCAGCGGACTGCCAGAAGATAGGGTATCTTGTCCTTCCCGGTCCACTGGAGCTCGAGCCGATTCTCGCCCGGCCTCAGCCCCGCTTCGAGTCCCGAGAGGGCGACCGGCTCCTGGCTGCCGGGGCGGACCTCTCGCTCGGCGAGCACCTTCTCGCCCTGGGTGACGATGAGTCTTCCGCCCGAGGCGGCTGAAGGAGCGCGGCCGGCCAGGCTGCGATGCTCGGCAATCGCCTCCAGCGCCAGCGCCGTGGCCCGGGCCGAGCCGAACGCCCCGGAGGCCTGCCGGTTCTCGTGGAGCCACGCCACCGCGCGGTCGGCCTGCGCCCGGGAGCCGGGCGACTTGAGCCAGGCCAGGGCCGCCAAGGCAACGGTCTCGACTTGCCGGGAAACGTCCTTGCCGCGCGCAGCGGAATCGCCGGAATCGGCGAGCGGTCGCTTGCCAAATGTGGACTCGGCAAGTTGCTGTTGGTCCACGAGCTTGCGGGCAGCGTCCGTCACGAGTTTGCCGGCGGCGTCGGTTCGGCCGCCCTTGAGGACCAACACGTCCAAATCGGACAGGCGGATCTCCGGCTCGCCCGCGGCGGAGCTCGAAACGAGCGCGGCCGTCTCCGCCCCGCCTGTCGCGGCGCCGGCAACCTCGCTTTGCCCTTTGGGCCGGTCCCGGAACCACTGGTTCGTGCGAGCGAGCAGGGCCGGGTCCACGTCGCGGACTTTCTCCATCCGGCCAAGCAAGGCGAGCCCTCGGGCGGATAGCACTTCGCTGGCCGGGGACCCGCCGAACCACTCGAATCCCTTCTCCGGGCTCTCGCAGCCGGCCAGCGCGGCGTACCCGGCGTCGACGCACTGCCTGGCCCGCCGGGCCATGGCGGGGCTGACGACGTCGGGCTCCTGGAGACAGCGAACCATGAGGAGCCCCAGCACGCTGGTGGCCGCGGCCTGCTCGAAGCCGCCGGGCTGCTCGGCCAGTCCGTCGGCTGCCTTGGCGAGCTCGGCCAGCAGGGTGGGCAACGCGGTCGCCTCGGCCGCGAGCGAGCCGGGCAGGGCGTCGTCGGGCAGGTGCACCGTCACCTGCCGGCGCCCGGCGATCTGCCCGCTGGCCGAGAACTCCCAAGGGAAGCCTTGCGGGGCCTTCCGGCCGGCCGCGACCGGTGGGCGCACCCTAAGCTGCGTGGTGCCGAAGCCGAGGCGGCCGCCATCGTGGGCGCCGACGAGCACCCGGTACGACGCCGTCCGGCCGGAGGTGTCGAGCCGGAGCGACGCCCGCCCGGCGTCGTCGGTCAGCAGGAGCGGCTGCCAGAAGAGAGTCTCCGCGGATTCGCCGTGGGATCTGGCTTCCTCCCGGGGCTTCCCGCCCGCCTGATCGGTAAGCTTGGCCAGGCTGCCCTGAGCGGCGGTCGAGCCGCGCCCGGCGAAACCCTGCAAGCCGGCCTGCCTCTGGCCCTGCCCCTCGCCCCCGCGCTGCACGGCCCTCTCGGGCGAGGCGATGCTCTGCTTGGGTAAGTCGGGGGTATACACATGATCGCCCTTGGGGGTGACGATCGCGCCGGGGGCGGGCGCGGCGGGCTTCATGGCGACCGGTGCGTCGCGCGACGGCCCACCCCGCCCAAGCCCTTCGGCCTTGTCTTCTTCCGTTTGCTGCACCCGCATCGGTCGGGCGGGGCTCGGCGCGGCCGCGGCGGGCGCCGCCTCCGGCGCGGCCGGGAGGGGCGTCTGGGCGACTTGCGACTTGTCCTGGGCAGCCGACTTGAGGGGCTCGGAGGCGTCGCCGAGAGACTTCTCCGGCTTGGCCGCCGCTTCCGGGGCAGGGGCTGCTTCCGCCGGGGGAAGCTCGAAGGACGCAAACGCAACCTCCGCGGAGGAGCGCAGCTTCAGACGCTCGGGATTCATCAGCACCGCGCCGATCACGATGCACACGGCGGCCGTGCCCAGCGAGGGCACCCACAGCCGCAGCCCGCTGCGGATGCTCATCAGCGTCAACATCGCCACGAACAGGACCAGCCCAACGCCCGCGCACAAGCTCGAGGTGGTCAGGGCGCTGAGCACGCGGGTGCGGTTCGCCCGGTACGAAGCGAGGCTGTCCGTGTACCTGGCCTGGAGTTCGGGGAGATTGTCGAACATGGCCGGCGGGATCGGCTGGCCTGCCGCCACGGCGACGCCAGCCGGCTGCGGCGCGAGACGGCCTTCCCTGGCGGGCTCGTCGAGCGACTTCGCGTCGAGCCATCGCCGGCCCTGCGTCCCCAGGGCCAGGTCGAGGGCCACAGCGGCCTTGGGATCGCCGGCGAGCGCCCAGGCCGCCCGTTGGAGCTCGCCGGGTGCGTCTCCGTCGAAGTCGCCGGCGGGGAGGAACTGGGCGGGCAGGGCGGCCCAGCGCTCGGGAGCCTCGAACAGGTCCTCGTCGAGCACGGCCACGCCCAGCCCGGCCGCCGCCTGCGAGCCGTTCTCGTCGGTCACCGACACGACGAGCTCGGCCTCCGCGCCGGCCGCGTCCGATCGCTCCGGCTGGCCGACGCGGACCTCGAGCCGGTGGGCGGGTTGGCGATACACGAGGCGCTCGGCCACGGTTTTGGGCGGGCTGGAGCGATAATCGTAGATCCTCAGCCGGATCACGCCCGACACCTCGGGGTCCAACGGAATCGAGACCGCGCCGGACGCCCCCTCGGTGACGAACGCCTGCTGGCCCACGAGAACCTCCCCGCAAAAGGCGGCAGCCCCCAGGGGAAGATCCTTCTCGGTGGCGCGGACGTTGAACTCCAGCGGCTTGCCGGGGCCGATCACCCCGAGCCCGGCCGCCAGCACCACACCCGGCCCGGCCGGTGCCTCCGGCAGGCGCGGCTGGTCGGCGACGCCGGCGGGCACGTCGATCTTCAGGCGATACGGCTCGCCGGCGGCGGGCTTGAACGAGAACGAGCCGGCGCCCTCCTGGACGGTCTCGAGCAGGGCGACCTGCTGGTCCCGAGCGCCCAGCACCTTGCCGGCGATCGACAGCGGCTTGCCCTCGGCGCTGCGGCTGGTGAAGTAGACGCGGTTCTCCAGGCCCGCCACCAAGGTGCCTCCTTCGGGAAAGAACTCCACGCGGGCCTTGCCCCGCCCCAGCGGAATGGCCTTGGTGAGCCTCTGGCGAGCCGCGCCGTCTTCGACGTCGACCGAGAGTCGGGCATCGGACGAGGCGACGTGACGGGGAAGCGCGAACTCGATCCGCCGCAGACCGTTGGGCGAGGTGCTTGCCGGGTCGTAGAAGACCTCCTTCCCGGCCACGGTGCCGCGCACCGCGAGCCGCGCACCGGCGGCCGGCGCGTCGCCGTTGCGGTAGCACGCGAAGTGGGCCACCACGTTGTCGCCGGGGGCGTACGCGCTGCGCGAGAACTCCAGGTCGCTGCGCAGCGTCGGCGGCTCGTCGCGACGGAGCGCAAAGCGCTCCTGCCGGTCGGGGAAGGACCCGTCGAGGCTCCGGGCCACCAGGGTGTATTCCCCCTCGCCCAGCGCCCCGGGCAGCTCGAATTCACCCCAGCCCACGCCGCGCTGCGTCAGCCTCTCGCTTGTCGAGCGGGCGAGCACCCCCCCCGGGGGATCGAGAATCGAGAACGCGATCGGCAGCTCGCGATCCGCGGCCAGCCCGAACCGCGAGCGCGTCAGGGACCGCCAGCGGATCGTCTCCCCCGGCCGATACGCCGGCTTGTCCAGTGCGAGCCGGGTGAGGTACCTAAGCGGCTCGATCGCAAGCCAGCTCTCCAATCGCTCCTGGCGCCTGGCGTGGCTGCCCACGACTTCCATGCGCACTTGCCGGGGCGGGGGCAAGCCGGCGGGCAGGGGCAGGTCGCCGGGGACCGTCACCACGAGCGACCCGTCGCCGTCGGCCTTCTCCTGGTGCGCCATCAGCAGCGTCCCGTCGGGAGCGTACAGGGCGAAGTCGATCTGGGCGCCCAGCGGACTGCCCGTCACCGACGTCGTCCGGATGGCGTAGCGGTTCGCAGCGCCGGCCTGGAGGCGCGCCGGGCCCATCAGCCGAAGCCGGAGGTGATCGGCGGCAATGTCGGCGAGTTGTCCGCGGTGGAACAGGTATCCGCCCACCGAGATGGCCAGCAGGATCCCGGCCGCCAGGCCGACCACCCAGCCGGCCCAGCGCGCCTGGGACGCCCGCGCGGAAGCCTTGGCGCGGATCGGTGCCGTCCTGGGAGCGGCCGGCTCCGCAGCGGCAGGCAAGACCGACGGCACCGGCGCCGGCAGCGCCGGCCGGGGAAGCCGAATCGGATCGGCCTTCCGGCGCAGGGCCTCCCCGATCAACCCCGCCCGCCGCCGTGCCTCGGCGTACGCCCCGGCCAGTTCCTCGTCCTGGGCAATCTGCCCGCCGAGCGCCGCAGCTTCCTCCGCGGGCAACAACTCGTAAATCAGTTCCAGCAACTGCTGGTGCATCTGGGGGTCAATCGGCATCAGTCCTCACGCTTCTCCTCAAACACCTTTCGCAGCTTTTCCAGCGCCAGGCGCATCCGGGTCTTCACCGTGCCTACCGGGATGTGGATCGCCTCGGCAATTTCCTCGTAAGTCATGTCGCCGTTCTGACGCAGCAGGAACACCTCGCGCTCCTCGAGGCGCAAGTCCATGACCGCCTGCTCCACCAGGACAAGCTCCTGGCGGCGGTCGAACTCGTCCTCGGGAAGGCCGTCTCGGGAGGGGGGGGCTGCCCTATCGTCGTCCGGAAGCGGACGGCGCCTGCGCCGCCACGCGGTCTGCCGCAGGTCCCGGCCCGCGTTCAACGCCACGCGGAACACCCACGCTCGAAGGTTCCTCACCTCCGAGAGCCTCTCCCGTGCCCGCCAACACTTGATGAACGCCTCCTGGAAGGCATCGCGGGCGTCCTCCAGACCGCCCAGCATGTAGTACAGCATCCCCAGCAACTCGTCCTGGTAACGCGAAAACGCCTCTTCCAGGAGTTCCGCCTGCTGTGGTTCGTCGGCCTCGGTCGCCTGCCGGGTTGCCTCGGACCGGTTCATGCTCCCGCCTACATAGTTTGACGAGCCAGGGGCGGCAATCGTTCTGGACGATCGCCGGCGGTCTTAGTCCCAGTCGGATGCGGCCCTCCCCAAAGGGAGGATGCCTGCCCCCTTATCCTGCCGAACCTACCTGAAGGCAGCCTCCCGGACAAGGGGGGCCCACTGCGGTTCATCCTGTTGGCCATCGCCCCCCCAATCGGGGTGTCAGGCGCGGGATGCCCGACCTAATCTACTAGCCCGCCTCCACCGGCGGCTCAGGAGGAGGCTGCTTCGGTTCCGGCGGTTGGGCCTGCCGGGCGGCCTCCAGCTTGCAGCGGAGCGCTGCGGCCTGCCGGGCCAGCTCGTCGTCGTCGTCGCGGGCCAGCGACCTGAGGTCCCGCCACAGCCCGACGAGCTCGTCTCTGGTCCGCCCCCCGCGCAACATCAGGAAAACGCCCAGGATGGCCAGATAGGCCAGCGCCGCCAGGGGCACTGCCAGGACCGGCCAGGGCAACTGCATCAGGCCGAGCACGAGGGCCACCAGGGCCGTGAGCCCCAGCAGGTGAATCAGGCGGTACTGGACCCGGCCTTCCCGCCTAAACGGGCCGCGCTGGCCGCGTCCCGGCTGCTCGGCCTCGCGGGCCTCTTCGGCCCTGCGCACCCGCTCGGCCGCGTCCTCGGCCCACTGCTCGCGCTGGCGGCGCAGCTCCCGCAGGCGGCGCAGGTAGCCTGCACAGTCGCGAACGATCTGCGGCACGCGGAGGCACCCGTAAGCCGCCAGGAGGAGGAAGTAGCACGCGATGCCCGCGCGGAACCCGGCGGGGCCTCCCACGGCGTTGGCCGCGGCGGAGATCAGCGCACAGGCGACGGCCAACAGCAGCATGTCCTTCAGGGCGAACTGCCATCGGCGCGGCGTGTGCGGCGGCTCACCCTTCGGCCCGCGGGCCTTTGTCCGACGCTCGTTCATCGCGGCACTCCGGCGGCCTCGCCGCTGCCATCCTCCCACCCTATCTCTGCCGCTTCGCTGCTTCCTGCAGCCACACGTCCAGGCGCGGGGCTCCCCAGTTGTAGGGCTTTCCCAGGACGTCCAGGTCGCCGTCGCCGTCCAGGTCGGCGATCTTCGACTCGTGCAACTCGATCCCGCGGGAAATGTACGCCGAGGTGAAGCTTCCCTTGCCGTCGCCCAGCAGGAGCATGTTTCGGGCCTGGGGGTTCTTGCCGTAGAGCCGCATCTCGGCGAGCCAGATGTCCTGGTGGCCGTCGTTGTTGAAATCGACGATGGCCAGGGAGTGGCCGCAGTCGACGTCGGGGATCAGCTCCTTGGCGGCCCAGCGGCCGTCGAGCCACTGGTACATCATCAAGGGGGCCCAGCCGTCGCCGACGACCAGCACGACCTCCGGCCTGCCGCCGGGCACGAGCTGGCCGACCGCCACCCGGCTGAAGGCGTAGCGCTCGTCGATGACGTGGGCCTCGAACTTCAGGCCGCCGAGGTGCTTAAACCAGCGCCCCCCGCCGAGCAGATCGAGCTTGCCGTCGCCGTCGACGTCGGCCTTGGCCAGGCCCTCGTGCTCGTTCGTGGCCTTGAATCCAGGGTACTTCCCCCGCTGCGGCGGCTCGCGGTCGCCGGGGTAGGAATAGACCTCCGTGCACGGCCAGGACCCGGCCTGGCGGGGGTTTTCCGGGATTCGGGCCAGGTAGAGCTTTCGCGCCCCCTGGTTCCAGAAGACCAGCTCCGCCCTGCCGTCGCCGTCGAAGTCGCCGAAGAGCTGGTCGTGATGCTTCGTAGCCCCGAAGCTCTTGACGGTGTGCCGCTTCCACGGCCTGGCCGGGTCGAAGCTCGGGCAGGGGTTCTCCCACCACCAGACCTCGTTGCTCCCCGAATCGCCGCCGGCGACGACATCCAAATCCCCGTCGCCGTCGACGTCGTACGCGTCGGAGCCGGCCTCGATCCGCAGCGGTCCGGCGTCCACCACGTACCGGTCCCAGCCCTTGGAGTGCCGGCGATACCACACGACCGACGGGGCCCTGGTCCGCTCCGTGATGACGAAATCGTTCACCCCGTCGCGGTCCACGTCGAGCACGATGCTCGAGGTCTGCTCGTTGCCCGCGTTCGGGACGGCCAGGTCGCCGGAGACCGTGGAAAGATGCTTCCACCGGAACTGGCCGGAAGCCTCGCCGGCATCAACGACACACGTCCCGACGCATGCGCAAGAGTACGCCGCAGCAAGAAGCAGGAATCTGCGCATGGCGGGACCCTCCTCCCGAAAACATCCAGCATATCACAATCCCTGGAGGGCGGCAAAGGAACCGCAGAGAAAGCAAAGCAACCGCAGATAAACGCAGATAAACGCAGACAACTGCCGGGGAACAGGGCGATCTACAAGGCTTCGCTCTTCCCTGTTTCTATGCGTTTATCTGCGTTTATCTGCGTTCATCTGCGGTTCCATTCCTTCTCTTCTCCTTTTCTTCCCCGGCAGAGGCCCGGCCCCGCGCCTCAGTAGCGCTGGAGCATGGCCAGCAGCTTGCGGTCGAGCTTGCGCCCGTGCCAGTCCTCGTACGCCACGTCGCGGCGCCCGGAGTCGAGCACTCCGAACGAGCCGCGGAACTCCCACAGCGCGTAGCCGATGCCGTGCCCCTTGAGGACGTCCATCACGTCCTCGAACCAGGCCAGGAACACGGCGTGGGGCGTGCGGCTAAAGCAGCCGGCCTCGCCGCAATGGACGCCGATGCCCTTGCGGGCGAGCTCGGCCCAGGGGGCGTACATCTTCTCCAGGCCGGCGCGGTCCAGGCGGATCTTCCCCTGCTTGTCGCGCGTCGGCCAGGTGGGCTCCGGGAAGGTCGAGTTCCGATCCACCCAGCTCGCCCGATAGTGGCTGATCTCCGCCGGCCGGTAGGCGTGGACGCTCTGCACGACCCGGGTGGGGATCATCTCCGTGACCACCTCGTTGCCGACGCTCAGCCCGTCGATGATGACCACCCGGTCCGGGCTGGTCCGGCGGATCGTCTCGGTGGCCCGGGTCATCACGCGGCGGTAGTCCTCCCGGGTCATGTAACCTTCGCGCGGGCCGGGGGCCTCGTTGACCAGGTTGAAGCTCAGGTCCTTGGAGGAAACGCCCTTGTACCGCTTGGCGAATGTGTCCCAGTGGAAAACGAAGGCGTCCTCCGCCTGCTTGTCCTTCCAGAGCACGAACGGCTCGCGCTGGGGATCGTTGATGCAGTAGCCCGGGGCCCGATGAAAATTCAGGCTCAGGTGCAGGCCGTGCTTCCGGCACAGGTCGACGGCATGGTCGATCTGCTCCAGCGTGCTCTCCTTGATCTTGCAGGCGTCGTCGGGCCGGAGCTTGCGCGTCGACTGCCAGTCGGAGTCGACCCAGAGCCAGTAGTCCATGGGCAGGCGGACGAAATCGAAGCCCCAGTCGCGGATCCACCGGCAGTCGTCTTCCCGGATGAGGCCGGCGCCGCGCTGGCCCCGGTCGAGGGCCTGGAAGAAATCGAGCAGGTTGAACCCGCGCCAGCGGGGGATGGCGGTTTGTGCCGGCCCGGGCTTTGCCGAGGGCGCTGCCGCAGTCCCCGCACGGCAGGCCAGGGTCGCCGCCCCAAGACCCGCCACCCGAAGGAACTCTCGCCGATTGCCGGACGTGCTCATCGAAATGGTCTCCTTTCTCTTGCCGTCGTTCGAGGACACTCGCCGTGCCGCCGCGCTGGGGCCACCCGCCGGGACAGCCCCGGGGGACCGTAAGGGCCATTGTCGCTTGCGGACGTCGGTCTGCCTATCCCGGCGCCAGGAAGAAGTCGCCCGCCGGCTGGGGAACCAGGGGCACGTCCCTCGTAGGGACGGACAGGAGCTACTTGGTCCCGTCGCGGGCCGACGCGGCGGCCAGGGCGATGCCGGCCAGGGTGAGGTGGGGCACATGCCGGGCGTTTGGCCCGAGCAGCTCGGCAACGGCCGGGCCAGCCCCGCCGGTCAGGAAGACGTCCGGGGCATCGTCCGGACTCGGCACGAGCCGGGCGGCCAGCTCACGGATCGCCCCGACCGCGCCCCAGAACAAGCCAGCGCGCATCGCGGGGACGGTTGCCGTGCCCAGCGGCGGGGGCGGGGCGGCCAGCTCCGACACGTCGATCAGCGGCAAGAGGTCGGTGAAGGCGTGCATCGCCCGGGCCGACATCGCGAGCCCTGGCAGGATTGCGCCCCCAAGAAACGCGCCGTGCGCCGAGACCAGGTCGACGGTGATGGCCGTGCCCACGTCGACCACGATCGCCGGGCGGCCCGGCCGCCGGAGCCGGTTGGCGGCCAGGGCGTCCAGCAGCCGATCGACGCCCACCACGTCGGGCCGCTCCACGGCGACCTCCAGCGGCAGATGGCTGGCGGCCAGCATGGTGACCGGCTCCTCCGGCCGGTTCTCCCCGAGCCAATCGATCAGGCGCGTGGCCGCCAGCCGGTTCACGCTGGCGATCCACCAGGAGAGCGCTCCGCACGGCCCTGCGGCGATCCAGGAGCCGATCTGGTCGAGGTGCGGGTCCGGGCTGCCGATAGTCAGCGTTTGGCTCGGCTCGGGAAACGCGCTGCCCGGGGCCTCCGGGAACAGGCCGAGCTTGGTCCGGTTGTTCCCGACGTCGACGGCAATCAGCGGAAAGGGGTTCATAGGCGACCGAAGCCAGAAGCCGGTATTGAGAACGACGCCCTCCTCCAGTGTTGCCGATCGAGCCCGCGCAAAGCAAGGCCCAGCAAGGACGGCAAGCCTAAACCAGGTCCTGTTCTTGCCTCTTGTCGAGGACCCCAACGATCGACCGGACCAGCTCGTTGAGGCCCTGGCCGGTGACGGCGGAGAGCAGCAGGACGGGCCGGCCCAGGGCGGATTCGAGGGCCTCGCGCACGGGCCGGCCGCGGGGGAGGTCGGCCTTGGTCACGGCCACGATCTCCGGGCGGCGGCCGAGGCTCTCGTCGTAGCGATGGAGCTCGTCGCGGATGGTGCGGTAGTTGGCCAGCGGATCGGAGCCGTCGGCGGGGTCGGGCTCGACCAGGTGGACCAGGATCCCCGCCCTCTGGATGTGGCGCAGGAACTCGTGTCCGAGTCCAGCCCCGGCGTGGGCCCCTTCGATCAGCCCGGGCACGTCGGCCATGACGAACGACCGGTCGATGTCGACCCTGACCCGCCCGAGGTTGGGGTGTTTTGTGGTGAACGGATAGGGGGCGATTTCGGGCCGGGCACGGCTCAGGCGGCTTAAGAGCGTGCTCTTGCCGGCGTTCGGCTTTCCGACCAGGCCGACGTCGGCGATGATCTTCAGCTCCAGCCGGATCCGCCGCGACTGGCCTTCCCCCCCCGGCTCCACCTGGCGCGGCGCGCGGTTGGTGGCCGACTTGAACCGGACGTTGCCTTTTCCGCCTTTTCCGCCCCGGGCCACCACCACCCGATCGCCCGGCCGGGCAAGGTCCTTCAGCAGCAGTCCGCCCTCGCAGTCGAAGACCAAAGTGCCCGGGGGCACGTGCAGGACCATGTCCTCGCCGGAGGCCCCGTGACATTGGGCCCCTCGGCCGCGCTCGCCGCGATCGGCCTTCCAGGACGTGCGATGCGCCAGGGGGGCGAGGCTATCGACCCCCTCGCGGGCGACCAGGACGACGCTGCCGCCATTGCCGCCGTCGCCGCCGTCGGGCCCGCCCCGGGGAATGTACTTCTCGCGGCGGAAACTGACGCATCCGTCTCCGCCGCGCCCGGCCTCAACCTGGATCTCGACCTCATCGACGAACATGCGCGGTCGGAAGCCCCGTGGAGGCCCCGCGAGAGGATGACGTTCCGGACGGGGACAGTCCCCTTCTCGCTGCGCGAGGATTGGGGACAGTCCCCAAGTGGTTTCTCGGCCGATCCTCAGTTGTTCGGAAGCACATTCACCCGGCGGCCTTCCCGGTCGAACTTCACGTAGCCGTCGACCAGGGCGAACAGCGTGAAGTCGCTGCCCAGGCCAACTCCGTTGCCGGGGTGAAATTTCGTCCCCACCTGGCGAACGAGGATATTCCCAGCCCGGACATGCTGGCCGCCGAACCGCTTGACGCCCCGGCGCTGACCGTTGGAGTCACGTCCGTTTCGGCTGGAGCCCTGTCCCTTCTTATGCGCCATGTTTGCTTCCTCACCTGGGTACAAACTCGATACCCCGATTATCTCCTGGAACAGGCGGCCGGGAAACCCCTCTTGCGTATGAAACCAATCCACCATCCTTGGGCGGGCGGCCTCCGTCATGACGGCCAGTTGGACCGCTTCCCCCTCACCCTAGCCCTCTCCGGAGGGAGAGGGGATGCGGGGCTAGCGGTAGACCCATTCGTAGTCAAGCCCGTCGGGAATGCCGTACCGGATTTGGGTTTCCTTCACCGAGATCTCGTCTCCCGCGCGGCGGAAGTTGAGCTTCAGGGTCTTGCGGGGCAGGTGGCGGCCGGTCCCCAAGGGGTCCCCCTTCTTGAACCGGCCGGGATCGTCGATCCACTGGTAGGCGTTGGTCAGACCGCTGACGTAGATGGCGAACCGCGTGGTCTTCGGATCGACGTCCTCCCAGGCGGCCACACCCCAGAGCGTCTTGCCGACCGCGATCTCCTGGGCCATCTCCTGGGTGCTCAGGAAATCCAGGTTGGGGTCTTCGCGTAGTTGGATGGCGGACATGGCCACCGGAATCACGCGGTCCGGATACCGCTTGTCCAGCCCGATGCTCTCCAGCAGGAACGTCGGTGCGAAGCGAATCGGCAGGTCGACCCGCTGGACCTCGTATGCCCCGTTCGGGCGCCGGACCGGGTGCATGGCCTTGCCGCGATTGGTCACCGTGTACACCAGGTACCAGATCAGCTTGCGCTGCATCTGACCGCTCGGTTGCGGGACGTCGACGTAGATCATCCGCACCGGCTTGAACTGGAACTCCAGCCACCAGACGTCGCGGCGAACGAACAGGCCCTTGGCGAAATCGTAGTTGGGGTCGGCCGCCAGGAGCTCGACCACGTCGGCCCGGCTGACGGTCTCGTCGGGCTGAAGCTGGGGATCGACCGCGATGAAGACGCCGGGGGCCAGCTTCCGAGGCGGACCGGGCGGGGAAGGCGGCACCAGGATAGCGGTCGGCGCAGCCTTCGGCGCCGGTGCAGCCTTCGGCGCCGGCGCAGCCTTCGCGGGCGGGCCAGCCTTCTCAGGCGGCGCGGTTGAAGGATCCGGCGCAGGTTTCGCGGCCTTCTCCGCCTGGGCCAACGTGGTACAAGCCATTCCCAGCACGATGGCCATCGTGACCAGACTGACACACCACCGCGGACAGGGCGTCTTCATCGGCGAGGCTCTCTGCGTTCCAAGGGACCCGGCCACCACCCGCAGCCGAGAGAAACTGGGCTGTTGCAACACTTTAGTATAGTTTCGCAGGGAAAAGCCCGTCAAGGTTTACGTCCCCCCCAATGGTAAGGAACGATCCGCAAAATTGGGAAAATTGGGTGCCCCAGAGCGATCGTCTTGGATCGCGCGGAGCCAACCCTTCCAAAGAGGGTCCTTCGGCATGATGCTGCCGGGGTGGTTGGGGTCTCGCTGGCCTGAAGGCTTGCGGCGGCGTTGCGGGCCATCCCGGCGGGTCGGTGGCCTTGTATGCCCGCCGGGGTGTGTTAGAATGGGGCCTGCAAGGGAAGGCCCTTGGGCGTTCCGGGCGATCCTTCTTTCGTGCGAGGGGCCGTGGTGGAAGGGTTCCGGCGAGTGCGTGTTGAGCTTGTGTTTTTTTGTTGAGGAGTGGCGGACATGCCGCAAGGTACCATCAAGAAGCTGGTGGCAGACAGGGGTTTTGGTTTCATCAAGGGAGAGAATGGCGAGTTGTTCTTCCATCACTCTTCCTTGGAAGAAGGGGTGAGCATCGAGGCGCTTCGCCCGGGCCAGACGGTGGAGTACGAGGAAGGCCAGAGCCCGAAGGGCCCGAGGGCCGAAAAGGTCCGGCCCGTCTGATTCCCGGGCGATCCATCCTGATTCACGGCGAGGCCCCCAAACATCGTTTCGGGGGCCCGTTCTTTTCTGGGCGCTCGCCAGGCGCGGCTCAGGGCGGCGACGACCAGCGGCACCACCATGGCGCCCACGACCAGCGTCACGTCAAGATCGACCAACATGGACAGCCTCCGACGACCAGCCGTGAGCTGGCTGCGTCCCCGTGACAGCACCTCCGCCGAGACCTAGCGCGTGACGTCGAAGGCTATGGGCTTTGACAGGATGTAGGGCACGGTGCTCGCTGAGGACGGTCGGTATTGCACTTGTAGCTCGTACTCATTGACGAACCATCCTGAGCCGATCCTATAGCCGAACGTCGCGGATTTCTCCGGAGCGATGACTGTCTTGACCTCATCGTAAAGGCCCGCGCGCTTGCGCTCGCCGCGTTTCTCGATGTACAGGAAAGGACTCCCTTCCAGCATGGAGACCTCGCCTGGGTCCGAGAACAAGTGGAGAGAGGTGCTCGCGCGAAGAAAGAAACGCGCGGAGGCAACATCGACCATATAGGGGTCCTTATCCGAGTCATAAGTGAAATCTCGGACGGGCTCGCTACGCGGGAGGCGTCCGCGCTCGTGCACCGTGATCCTCAGCAACAGTTCGCGACGATAGAGTTCAACGCGCTTATCGGACACGTTCGTCATCTTCACGAGGAGCTTCGCTGCGTCTCCGTACCGCACTTTGCTTTTCGAAAGCTCCAGTTCGATTTGGAGAGGACTTTCGTCGACGACTTCCACCTTTTCAATCTCGCGGATCATCGCCTCGCCAGGGTTGCCACCCTGGTGAATACTCTTGGAGGTGATTCTCAGAGGACGCCACCCTTTGGCGCTGAGTTCGTCCGTGAACCTCGGCTCGACGTAGAAGGTGTCGAAACGCGGTTGTTTCCAGCGATCGACAAAGAAATAGCCGGCGTACGTGCCTTCCCGGGGCATGTCGTCGCCGTAACCGACGCGCGGAATTACAAAGAGGACGCTGACGTTAAGCGCGAACATGAGTCTGGTCATCAGCGTGATCCTCCTGGGATAGTGCCAACCTTCTCCGCGATGATCGCGCCGGCAAGGCGGAGCGTGCTGGCGCTAATCCTCCCGCTCTGCCGATCCGCCCCGCCGCACCCACGGCGGCCGTGGCCGTTCCTTTCGATTGCTGAAATCCGTGTCGCGAAGCACGCGAATCAAGCGCGACAGGTTCTCCTTCTTCGGCTTCGCGTATTCCGCGCTTCTCGGGGCCTCCTCGCTCGCTTTCGCGAGGGCCATCTCCAGGCGGGCAAGCGCCAGTTGCCTCCCGTCGATCATGTATAACACGAAGGCATAGAGCTTAAGCTGCTGATCGCTGACGGGCTTCCACATTCGGTCGATAATCGTCTGAGGCGCGGGGCTGCCGATCTCCACCAGGGCTTCAGCCGCAGGAAACTCGGAAAGCGGGTTGCCGAGTCGGGTCACGACCTCACGTGGGGAGTATTCGATTTGATCCACGAGCATCTCCGCCGCGTCCGACACACGCCACTCGCCGAGCAGCCTGATCGCGGGAAAGCGAACGCCGTCAAATCGCCGCTCGGCCAATTGGCGGACCTCCTGGGCCGACGCCTTGACGAAGGAGCGGCTGACGCTGGATTTCTGGACC
>Ga0315290_10000253_pt1 | contig 33485 bp, 24 predicted proteins | sample YL17G12_0_MG_FD_203627 | JGI IMG/M metagenome (GOLD analysis project Ga0315290, IMG submission 203627) | Sediment microbial communities from Yellowstone Lake, YNP, Wyoming, USA - YL17G12_0 | ecosystem: Environmental > Aquatic > Freshwater > Lake > Sediment | place: USA: Wyoming | collected... | reverse complement strand
GGGTCGGACCCCCCCCCGCCCGCGGGGGGGGGGGGGGGGGGGGGGGGGGGGGGTGGGGGGGGGGCAATCCGGGCTGGCGGGAGCTTTGGCCGCGGCCCCTGCGTCGGCCTTCTGCTTGGCCGGCGCCGGCGGGGCGATGTCGGGCGGAATATCCTCCATCCTCGCCGGTCCCATCGCCACCTTGCCCGATCGCACCTTGGCAATCACCTCCTTGACGGCCTTCTCCGCCTGCCCGGTGAGCTGGGGGTCCTTGCCGGGCAGGAGGAGGAACACGGCCATGTGGCCTTTGTCGAGCATCTGGGCGATCTGTTTCCGGGCGGGCGATTCCGCCATCGCCTCCACCGACGCCAGGTCCAGGCGTCCGGCGAAGAGTTCCGTTCGCCACGGCGTGAAGACCAGGTAGGTGGGCAGCGGATCGGCCGCCCGGGCCTCCCAGGCCTTTTCCACCCACGGGGGCACCTTTTCCAGGGAATCCTTGGCGGCGAGGTCGACGCTCTCAAACCGGAGGTTCGTGGGCGGACTGAGGCTGCCCACCAACTGGTCCAGGCGCCGGTTGACCTCGGTGACGTCCTTGCCCGGCTCGCCCCGGTGGAACCACCACACGGAATACGGGGCTGGCTCCCACCGGTACATGGCGTAGCGGTACACGGGCGTATCGCAGGCGCAGGCAGCGGAGCCGATGCCCACCAGCAGGGCCATTGCCGCGCCAAGCCTCAAGGCGGCCCGGCAGCGGCATCTTCCGATCTTCAGCCCGGTCATGTTGTCCTCCTCAGGATTTGAGCAGCCGGCTCCAGCCGGTCGCCGAAGGTTGCCGGCAGAATCAGGGCCTCGGCAAGGCGTTCGAGGTACTCCCGGCGGGGGATCTCGATCACGCCGAACTGGCCCGTGGCCGCCGTGGCCTGCTGGACGTCCAGCAGCCGGTAGCCCCGGGCCCGAAGGTGGCCGACCAGGTGGACCAGCGCCACCTTGGAGGCATCGCTGACGCGGAAAAACATCGACTCCGCGGCAAACAACCCGCCGACGGCCACGCCGTAAGTACCCCCGGCCAACCGGCCGTCCAGCCAGGTCTCGACACTGTGGGCGTGCCCCAGCTCGAACAGGCGGAGGTAGGCCCGGATCATCTTCGGGGTCAGCCAGGTGGCCCCGACCCGCCCGTTTGCGGTCGCGCATCCGTCGATCACGCCGGCGAAATCCCGATCGCACGTGACGTCGAATTTCCGGCTTCGGATGGTCTGGGCGAGGCGTTGGGGGACGTGGAACCGATCGAACTCGAGGATCGCCCGGGGGTCGGGAGACCACCAGAGCATCGGCTCGTCGATCTCCGCCTGGGGCCAGGGGAAGATGCCGTGCCGGTAGGCGTCCAGGAGCCAGTTCGGGGTCAAACGCCCGCCCAGGGCGAGCAGGCCGTCGGGATCGGCAAGCTCGGCGGGGGGGAACCGTGTTGAGGGAGGGATGGCGCTCATGGGAGATCGTCAGGGGGGCCTCTTCCGGCCGCAAGTCATTATATCACGGCCGGGATGCAAAACGACTCCCGAGGCGTGCTGGTAGTCTCACACGCCTTGCTCGTGAGGGGTGGCACGGGCATCTTGCCCGTGCATCGCACCACAGCACTGGCGAGACGCCAGTGCCACCCCACCGCCGTAGGACGGGTTGCCAACCCGTCCTACACAAGCATCCCACCCCCTGCCCAGCCCCAAAACCCCTGCTACAATGGCCGGCTGGATGGCGGTGTCGCCCTCGGAGCACCGTATGAGACGCTTCAAAACCGTGGCGATTGTGGGGGTGGGGCTGGTCGGCGGCTCGATCGGGCTGGCCCTGCGCCAGCGGGGTTTGGCCGACGTCGTGATGGGCATCGGGCGGCGCCAGCCGACCCTTCGCACCGCACGCCGCGTCGGGGCCGTCACCAACACGACCATCGATCTGGCCAAAGGGGTTGCCGAGGCCGAGCTGGTGATCGTCGCCACGCCGGCCAGCCGGATCGTCGAGTTCGTGCGCCAGGTGGCGGCGGCCTGCCCGGAAGGCACCCTGATTACCGACGTGGGCGGGGCTAAGCGCGTGATCGTCGAGGCCCTGGATGAGGGCCTCCCCCGGGGCTGCCGCTTCCTGGGAAGCCACCCGATCGCGGGAAGCGAAAAGACCGGCGCCTCCCACGCCCGGGCCGACCTGTTCGACGGCCGGATCGCGGTCCTGACCCCCACCAAGAATACCCGTGCCGAGGACTTCGACACCCTGGAGCAGTTCTGGTCGGGCCTGGGGGCCGTGGTCGTTCAGATGTCCGCGGCCGAGCACGATCAGGCCCTTGCCGTGACCAGCCACGTTCCGCACCTGGCGGCCGCTGCGCTGGCCCTGGTCCAGTCGGAGCCGTACTTCCGGTTTGCGGGCACGGGGCTGCTGGATACCACCCGCGTGGCCTCGGGCGACCCGGCCCTGTGGAGACAGATCTTCGCCCTGAACCGCCAGAACGTGCTGGCGGCCCTGGACCAGTACGGCAGGCAGCTTACGGCGATGTGCGCCGCCATCCAGCAATCCGACGACGTGGCCCTGGAACGTCTCCTCGCCGCAGCCAAGAAGAACCGCGATGCTCTGGGAAGTTGACATCTATCCGCAGGAGGGATTGCCCGACCTGGCCGCGGGCCGGATTGCCGCCGAAGCGGCCGACCTGGGCCTGGCCCCGGACCTCGCCGTGCGCACGGCCTGGGGCTACCTGATTCAGGCCCGGCTCGACCGCGAGCAGGTGATCGAGGTCGTCGGCGAGCTCTTGGCCGATCGCGTGGCGGAGCGGACCGTGGTCGCCCCGGTGGGAGACCCGATCCTCGACCGGGCTCCCGAAGGCCACGACCGCCTGATCCACGTGCTCCCCAAGCCGGGCGTGATGGACCCCGTGGCCCAGAGCGTCCAGACGGCCCTGCTCGACTTCGGCATCCGGGCCGATGCCGTGCGCACGCTCAAGAAGTACTGGATCGGCGGTCTGGCCGACGGACAGATCGAGCTGCTCTCGGCCAAGCTCCTGGCCAACGACGCGGTCGAGCAGGCGATCGTCGGCCCCCTGCGCCTGACGCACCTGGAGGTCGGCTCGCCGTACCGTTTCCGGCTGGTCACCGTGCCGATCCGCACCATGGACGACCCTGCCCTGGAGCGACTGAGCAAGCAGGGGCAGCTCTACCTGTCGCTGGTCGAGATGCAGACGATTCGCGCCCACTACCAGGCCCTGGGCCGCGACCCCACGGACGTCGAGCTCGAGACCCTGGCCCAGACCTGGAGCGAGCACTGCAGCCACAAGACGCTCGCCGGCCGGATCCGCTACCGGGACCCGTCGGGCGAGCGGCGGTTCGAGAACATGCTCAAGGAGACGATCTTCGCGGCGACGCAGGAGATCCGCCGGCAAGCCGGCCCGCGGGACTTCTGCGTGAGCGTGTTCGAGGACAACGCCGGGGTTGTCCTTTTCGACGACCGCTACAACGTGGTCTTCAAGGTGGAGACGCACAATCATCCCTCGGCCCTGGAGCCCTACGGGGGGGCGAACACGGGAATCGGCGGCGTGATCCGCGACCCGATGGGCACCGGCCTGGGCGCCAAGCCGGTGGCCAACACCGACGTCTTCTGCTTCGCCCCGCCCGACTTCCCGGCCGACCGGCTCCCGCCGGGCGTGCTGCACCCGCGGCGGATCATGCGGGGCGTGGTCGCCGGCGTGCGCGATTACGGCAACCGCATGGGCATCCCCACGGTCAACGGCGCGATCTACTTCGACCCCCGCTACCTCGGCAATCCGTTGGTCTACTGCGGCAACATCGGCCTGATCCCCCGCGACAAGTCGCACAAGCAGCCCCGGCCGGGCGACCTCGCCGTGGCCGTCGGCGGCCGCACCGGACGCGACGGCATCCACGGCGCCACCTTCAGCTCCGCCGAGCTGACCAGCCAGAGCGAGACCGTCTCCGGCGGCGCCGTGCAGATCGGCAACGCCATCACCGAAAAGATGCTCCTCGACGTGCTCCTCGTGGCCCGCGACCGCGGACTCTATCACGCCGTGACCGACTGCGGCGCCGGCGGGTTCTCCAGCGCCGTGGGCGAGATGGGCGAGCACATCGGCGCCGAGGTCTGGCTCGACCGCGCCCCGGTCAAGTACGAGGGCCTCTCCTACACGGAAATCTGGATCTCCGAGGCCCAGGAGCGGATGGTCTTCTCCGTGCCCCCGGAAAAATGGGACGAGCTCAAGGCCCTGTGCGACTCGGAAGGCGTCGAGGCCACGGTGATCGGCAAGTTCGTGCCCACCGGCCGCCTGCTGCTGAAGTACCGCGACGAGCAGGTGGCGGACCTGGCCATGGACTTCCTCCACAACGGCCGCCCGCCGGTCGTGCGCGAGGCCGTCTACGAGCCGGCCCCGGTCCGGCCGCTGCCCCTGCCCGACGAGCCGGCCCGCAACGACACCGAGACCCTGATCAAAATCCTCGGCTCGCTCAACGTGGCGAGCAAGCAATGGGTCATCCGGCAGTACGATCACGAGGTGCAGGGCGGCAGCGTGATCAAGCCGCTCGTCGGCGTCGACAACGACGGGCCCGGCGACGCCGCCGTGCTCCGGCCGGTCCTCACCTCCCGCCGCGGGCTGGTCATCGCCTGCGGCATGAACCCCTGCTACGGCGACCTGGACACCTACTGGATGGCCGCCGGCGCGATCGACGAGGCCGTGCGCAACTGCGTGGCCGTCGGGGCCGATCCCGCGCGGATCGCCATCCTCGACAACTTCTGCTGGGGCAACACCGACCGGCCCGAGACCCTCGGCTCGCTGGTCCGGGCGGCCCTGGCCTGCCACGACGTGGCCGTGGCCCTGGGCACGCCGTTTATCAGCGGCAAGGACAGCCTGAACAACGAGTTCCGGCCCGCCGGTCAGGAGCCGATCTCCATCCCGCCCTCACTCCTGATCAGCGCCCTGGGCCAGGTCGACGACGTGAGCCGATGCGTCACCATGGACCTCAAGGAGCCGGGCAACTTTCTGTACCTCGTCGGCCTGACGGCCAACGAGCTCGGCGGCTCGCACTTCGCCCTGGTCCACCGGCTCGAAGGCGGCGAGGTGCCCAAGGTCGACGCGGCCATGGCCCGGCGCACGTTCGCCGCGCTCCATCGGGCCATCGACGCCGGACTGGTCCGCGCCTGTCACGACCTGAGTGAAGGCGGCCTGGCCGTGGCCGCCGCCGAGATGGCCTTTGCCGGCGGCCTTGGCCTTGAGCTCTCCCTGGACACCGTGCCCCGCACCGCCGGCGCCGACCATCCGGCCGTCCTATTATTCAGCGAGTCAAACACCCGCTTCCTCTGCGAAGTCCGGCCCGAGAAGGCCGCCGCGTTCGAGGCCGCCCTGGCCGGCATCGCCTCGGCCCGGGTCGGCACCGTCGTCAACAGCGGCCAGCTCGAAATCCGCACCGATTCCCGCGTCGTCCTCCGCGCCGACTTGCCCACCTTGAAAGAATCCTGGCAAAAACCCCTGCGCTGGTAAGTCCCCCCCACGGCACGCCCGCCGCTACTATCCACTATCCACCATCCACCATCCACTCTTCCCCTCCCATGCCCCCACCCCGCGTCCTCATCCTCCGAGCCCCCGGCACCAACTGCGACGAAGAGACGGCCTTTGCGTTCGAGCAGGCGGGAGCGGCGGCCGACCGGGTCCACATCAACCGGCTCCTGGAAAACCCCGACCTGGCCCGGCAGTTCCAGGTCCTCTGCATCCCCGGCGGCTTCAGCTACGGCGACGACGTGGCCGCCGGCCGGATCCTGGCCAACCAGATCCAGCACCACCTGGCCGACTCGTTGCGGCAGTTCCACCAGGAGGGCAAGCTGATCTTGGGGATCTGCAACGGGTTCCAGGTGCTGATCAAGTCGGGTCTGCTGTTGGAGCCGGACCCGGCCGCCGGCCCGCCGGCCACGCTCACCTGGAACGACTCGGGCCGGTACGAGGACCGCTGGGTGCGGCTGGGCGTCGAGGGCTCGAAGTGCGTTTTCCTGGGCGGCATCGAGGGGATGTACCTGCCCGTGGCCCACGCCGAAGGCAAATTCGTCGCCCGCGACCCGCGGGCCCTGGAGCGGCTTTGCCGTGACGGCCAGCTCGTGCTCCGCTACCGGCGCCTGCGTGGCGACGACGACGGGCCGGTGCCGTATCCGGACAATCCCAACGGCTCGATGGGCAACGTAGCGGGGGTTTGCGACCCGACGGGCCGGGTCTTCGGCTTGATGCCCCATCCCGAGCGTCACATCGACCCGACCCACCACCCCCGCTGGACCCGCGGCGAATCCCGCCTTCCCGGCGACGGACTCGCCGTCTTCCGCAACGCGGTCGAGTACTTCTCTTGAGTGGCGCGTTGGGTGGCATGCTCTCACGACGCGCAGCGTCGGGTGAGGCGGTAGGCTGGGGCGCAGCCCCAGCATTCCTTGCGGCTGATCCCCGTGGGTCCGCTCTGCTTCGGCCCAGCGAACCTCTGTGTTGGATTCATCTGTCTTGGATCCATCGCTGGGGCTACGCTTCGCTCCGCCCCAGCCTACGTCTGCTGGATTTCAAGGTTCTTGTCCTTTACGGCATCAGCATACCCGGCACGGGCCCGACCGGGCCATCCATGGGGAAGAGCGTGTTGTCGTGTACGAGCAGGCGGTGCTGGCCGACGAAGAACGTGTGGAAGCCGTCGACGATCAGGTTGTAGGAGGTCGTGTCGCCGGAGTCCTCCCAGGGCTTGGCCGGCGGGAGATCCTCGACGCCGTCGATGGTGGCAGTCCCCGCCACGGCGTGCAGGCGCCCGCCGGGCTTGAGCTCCTTGGCCATCTTCCAGCCCTCGCCGGAGACCCAGAACGGATGCCCCCGCGTGGCGGTGATCGTCTCCGAGCCCAGGGCGATCCGCACCCGGGCCGCAGGATTCCTCGTCGTCGTTGCCAGGACCGGCTTGTAGGCCAGCTCGCCGGATCGGGGGTCCTGGGCGAGCACGCAATCGCCGACTTTGATCGTCTCGATGGCCGCCTTGCCCGTCCGGGTCCAGACCGGGGTGCCTCGCGCAAAACAGATGGAACTGGGAGGGCGGGGTTGCAGAGGGTGGTACCACGACAGGGAAACCCCTGTTTCCCAAACGGGCCTGCTGTACGCATCTGTTGTTGGCTTCTCCAACTCGTAGTAGTCGTACCAGGTGTCGCGCCACCAGTCCCACCACTTGCGGGGATGTTCCGCCAGATCGATCCCCGTGCCACGGTGCAGGGCGTCCCGGATCCGACGGTTCAGATCCCTGGTTGCTGCGTTGAGGGCCTCCGCACGGCGTTGCGTCTGGACGGCCCGACCCGCCACCCCCGCTGGACCCGCGGCGAAGCCCGCCACCCCGACGACGGCCTCCAAGTCTTCCGCAACGCGGTCGAGTACTTCGCCTACCTTCCAGTTTCTGCCCCAGGTTCTCAACATCGAGGCGATCTGGAGGGGCCCAAAGTCTAGTTGCCAGGGGGGGTGTGTAATTACATCGGGGGGCAATGCCGTCCCGATCGCGTTACATGCCGGTCCCTTCATCGGCCGATTTCTGTTGACAACCACTGACGGCGAGGATAGCTTGTTTTCTGGTGGGCAACCCCGAGCATTCGTGCGTGGCAAGCCTTCAGAACGAGGATCGCGAGAGGTGAGATCGACATGCGCTTACGCGGTTCTGTTGTCAATTGTCGCGGTTGCCGCACTCATGGCGCCGAACGCCGAGTGCGCCGTGATCGGCTTCGCAGATCTTAAGAGCCCGGTCGTGCTGGATTTCGAGGGTCTGCCCTATGATGACACCGCGATCTCGAACTACCTTCAGGATCACGGTGTCATCGCGTACGCGGGATTCGCAAGGACCCAGCGTTGGCCGACTTTTGCGGCAGGGCCCCCGGACCCGATCACTTACGGAATGGCGATTGGGAAAATATTCGTCCCAAATCCTGTCTTGGGGGCGACGATGACTCTCCCCCTATGGTTCTCGGGCGATGACGTGTGGCAGGTCGGGGCGACCGTCTTTCACACCGGGACCGCGCCAACCTACCCGGCATTCCCGATCAGCCTGAGTGCTTACGACGCCGGTGACAATCTGCTTGGCACTGTCACCTCCGCTCCCCTGCGCGAAATCGGGCCGGACTGGGACCCGCCCATCACCGACCGGCAGTTTCTCGGGCTTCAGTTCGGGACTCCGATCAAGCGGGTCGAATTCAGTGCGACCTTGCCGGCGGACTACCGGAACTACGTCGACTACGGCTATCCGGCGTTCTTTGTCGATCACGTGAGCTTCAGCATCCCTGAACCCGCTTCAGTGGTGGTGTGGTCAGTCATCGTGCTCCTGGGGACTGGGTGGCACTGGCGGCGACGCAGGAGGGGAAGGACCTGAAGCGGATCGAAGTCCCGTCATTCCAATTCCGGGCAATTCCGGGGCAATTCCGTCCCCGGCAATTCCCGGGACACCATACTTACTTGCGAGGCCGCCTCGGTTTCGGACCGCGTTTCCGGGGATGGAGCGATCCCTATTTGTCCAACGCGGCAAAGGGGAACTCCTTCGACGGCGTGTGCTGCTCCTTCATGATCCGGGTCAGCCTGGCCACGACCTCGGGATGCGCGGCGGCAACATTGTGCTCCTCACGCGGATCGGCGGCGATGTTGTAGACCTCCAACGTGGGCCTGAGCCCTTGAGCGATGGCCTTCTTGTTGGACTGGAGGTTCTGTCGCACCGCTTTCCAGTCGCCCACGCGGAGGCACTGCTGTCCGCCATAGCCGGGAAACTCCCGATAGAGGAAGGGACGCTCGGGCTGCCTTTCGCCGCGCAGCGTCGGGGCAAAGCTGATGCCGTCGATGCCGGCCGGGGTTTTTTCTTTGAGGTTGGTGAGCTCAAGCAGCGTGGGCAGCCAGTCCTCGAATCCGGTCACGCGATCGGACACCGTGCCGGGCCTGATTCGGCCCTTCCAGCGAACGAGCCCGGGAACGCGAAGGCCGCCCTCGTAGACGGTGCCCTTGCCGTTGCGCAGTCCGCCGCTGGAGTTGAAGAAGGCGGCGTCGGTGCCGGCCAGGCCCTGGTGCACGCCGTTCAAGGGGCCGTTGTCGGAGCTGAAGATGACGATGGTGTTCTCCTCCAGGCCGAGTTCTTCGATCAGGTCCAAAATGCGTCCGACTTCGCGGTCCATGCGGGTAATCATGGCCGCATAGGCGGCGCGTGGGGCAAAGTGCGGGAGGTAACCGTTGCCGCCCTGGTAGGGCGGGTCGTCCCAGCGGCCGAGGTATTCCTTAAGCGACTCGTCGGGCACTTGCAGCGCCAGGTGCGGCACCGTGGTGGGCACGTAGCAGAAGAAGGGCCTGTCCTTGTTGTCGCGGATGAACTTCCGCGCCTGCTCGGCGATGAGGTCGGCCGAGTACTGGCTGCCCTGGAAACGCCGGTAGCTCCCAGGATCATTGGGGTCTTCGCCTGGCTTAAGCCGATCGTAGGCGGAAAAGGCGGGATTGGGCAGCGCCAGCTTCCTGCCATCGTCCCAGAGATAGGTCGGGTAGAAGTTGTGCGCAACGCTCTGGCAGTTGTAGCCGAACCAGCGGTCGATGCCCTGGTTGAGCGGGTCTCCCGACGTGCCCGGCCCGCCGAGCCCCCATTTGCCGAAGCCGCCGGTGAAGTAGACGGCGGACTTCAGCAGCTTCGGCAGCGTGATCGCATCGGCGGAGAGCGGCTCCTGGCCCTCGGGCTGGTATCCGCGATTGTCGCGCACGTAGGCGTGGCCCGGATGGCGGCCGGTCATCAGCACGCAGCGCGAGGGCGCACAGACGGGGCTGCCGGAGTAGTGCTGGGTGAATCGCATACCCTCGACGGCCATGCGATCGATGCTGGGCGTGCGGATCTTGGTCTGCCCGTAGCAGCCCAGATCGCCGTAGCCGAGATCGTCGGCGAGGATGAAGACGACGTTGGGCCGCGAAGGTCTGCCTTCTGCGGAGTGCAGCGCCGCTGCCGGAGCCAGCAGCAGTGTGGCGGTGAAGGCCAGGAAAGCACGTCCCGCTGCCGTGTTCATTGGGTAACTCGCTTTCGCTTGTCGATCCACAGTCCTGCCAGAAGCAGGTGCTTGGGCATCGGGCACTAGGCCCAGACCTCGACGCCACACGGCTTGCACCACCGGCCTAACCTAGCAGAGCAACGGCATCGCGTCAAGAATCGGGGCTCATCCGACTCAAGAATGCGCACGGCCGAAGAACGACGGTCCTTGGCAGAGCCTGTGGGTGAAATCGGAGATGATTGGCAATTGGGCGTGCGTTTTGTTAGGCATGGCAGGGCAAATGAATGGGTGTTCCAAAAAACGCCCTGGTGGCCGAAGCCACCAGGGCCAGCAGCGTTCATTCACCCGCCCTGACGCGGCTATCCCTTGTCGGGTTGCTCGCCCGACCATGCTTCGCACGGTGCCCGGGGGCGACTCTGTTTCACCGGGCAACATCGATTCTAGCGGAGACGGAGGATGACCACCATCATTCATTTGCCCTGCCATGCCTCAGAAAAACGCATCCTGCGGCCGGCACCCCCATTTTGACCGGCAGATTCTTCAGCCTGCGCATTCTTGAGTCGGATGAGCCAGAATCCAGCAGGGTGTCTCCGGAATTCCCCACGGGAATTCCCCATTCCTCAGTCGTCAGGCTTGGCTTGGCCCCGAATTGACCCCCGCGTTTGCAGCAAGCCACCGGCGATGGACCTCATTGAAGTCGGTCTTGCACTTCTCTCCCTCTGGAGTCGTGAGTGGTTGCCAGATGAACCAAATAAACGCACGCGACGAACTCAAATAGCGATCGTACGTGGCCTCCACCATTGTTGCTAAGGTCTTCTCCGGCTGCAATGTACTCCCCTCGAGCGCTTGCATTGCCCAAACGGAGCCGTGCGCGAAATGCGAAAGAATGTTGTAGAGACGTACGTCGTTTGGGCGTTGGAGCTTCTGCATGAGACCGGTTATCCCTTGGTGTTTGGCGCACCACGAGTTTCGACCGAACTCTTCCGGGTCCTCCCCAAACGTCTCCTCAAACTGTTCCCGGCGCATGAGCAAGCGGTCGATATCACCTTGCTTCTTCAGGATCTTCAGGTAGGTGGCCTTGGCGTGCTTACCGAACTCGATATAGTCACGCGCCGTACCTTCATCCTTGATTACAGCTTCCAGCGCGACGTCGAATTCCAGGCACCCGCGACAGATGACCGATAGGTCGGGAATCAGATGTGGATCGAGAAGCGCATCTATGGTGCGCATTGACATCGAGTAACGCGCCCACACGTAGTAGGCTGCCTGACCTTGGTCATGGCCTCTGCAACGGCCCTCGATGCGCACCAGCCAGTGCTCGTAAAACTTCTGAAGAACAGCATACGACTGTTTGAAAGGAGGTGTGGTGTCCATCTCAACCACCTGCCACTGATTAGTCTCAAGGGCACAAGATGCGGCGGGCTGGCATGCTCTCAGGAGGCGCAGCGTCGGCTCGGCATGCTGACTGCCCCCCCGCATGCCGACCCGCGGCTGCGCCGCGTGACGGCATGCCACCCGCCGCGGCGTCGGGCGCTGCGAGGGAACGCCACCGCAGGGCCTTCCCTACAGGCGATCCTCCTGGGCTCACGCACGCTCGCTCACTCGAAGACTCCCGCCCCGAAATCGCCCTTGGGGTGTTCTGGGGCGCGGGCGGGCTGGGAGGGCGGGCGATGCGGACCCCGGGGCTTCTCGGCCGGCTGGATCTCGCTGGTCTCCACCACGGCGGCCGGCCTCTCGCGGGGCTCGGCCACGGCGGCCGGCCTCTCGCGGGGCTCGGCCACGGGGGCCGGCCTCTCGCGCGGCTCGGCCACGGCGTCCTCCCCAAAATCCTCGTAGGCGGGGACGTAGCCGGGGAGCTTCGCCCGGGCCTTCTCTTCCTCGAAGGCCCCGATGACCCGCTCCTGGATCATCTCCCGGCACAGGGAGTTGATCGGATGGGCGATGTCGGCGTAGAGCTTGGTCCGCCCTTCGTCGTCGCGAATCGCCTGCACCTCCTTCATGCGCATGCCGCACTGGTTGCAGAACGACGCCCTAAGGTGGTTCTTGGAGCGGCAGTTCGGGCAGTGCGCGGTCAGCTTGCGGCTGGGCATGGCCACGAACGGTCCGGTGGCGCCCTCGATGATCTTGAGGTCCCGGACCACGAAGCTGTCGTCGAACGTGATCGAGCAGAATGCTTTCAGTCGCTCCCCGGGCTCCTCCATAAGCTTGATGCGTACCTCGGTGATCTCCACGGCGGTTCTCCTTGCGATAGGGGCGTCTTAGCGGCTCCCTCGGACTGCCCATGCAATCCCCACTCCCGCAGCCTGTAAACGTCGGGCGACGCGCCGCGCGTGGCGCGCGTGACGACAAAGTCCAAAGTAGCAGGTCCCGCTTCCGGTCATTTGATGTCCGAGGCAGCCGGCCGATTCCATCGCGCGGCGGAGCCGCCCGATCCACGGGGAAAGGGTCGAAGCGGGCTCTTCCAGACGATTGAACATGCTCCGGCCTGCTGCCGCCAGGTCTCCGCGTGCAAGTGCCTCGAGAAGGGGCTGGACGCTCCGCGCCTCGACGGCGGGCTGGCACGCCTGGTAGACCGCGGCCGTGGAGAGGCCCGCGGGCGGCCGAACCAGCACGAAATCGAGTGCCGGCAGATACCCCATCGGCTCGACCCGCTCTCCCCGGCCCCGGCAAACGGCCGGCCCTCCGGCAAAGAACAGCGGCACGTCGCTGCCCAACTCGGAACCCAGTTCCTGCAACGCCCCGGGCGACCACCCCAGTTGCCAACCGGCGTTGGCCGCCGCGAGGGCCGCCGCAGCGTCGCTGGACCCTCCTCCCAGTCCCGCCGCCGTGGGAATCCGCTTGACCAGCCGAAGCCGGGCACCGCGGCGAACGCCCGCCCGTTGGCGAAGCCGTTCCACCGCCCGAACCACGAGGTTCTCCGGCCCTTCGGGCAGGTCCTCGATCCAACCGCCCCACGCGGTCGCTGAACCGTTAGGTCGCTGGCAGGTGAGTCGCACCTGCCCTGTGTTCTCCTCACCAAAATAGAGGGTATCGTATAGCTGGATCGGAGCTACTAAGGTTTCGATCTCGTGATATCCGTCCGGCCGCCTGCCGAGCACCTCGAAGAAAAGGTTGATCTTGGCCGGTGCCTGGACCACCACGCCCCGGCCAGACCGATGAAGCTGCATCCTCAATGCCCTTGGGTGCAAACCATGGTCCCCTCTCCCACGGGGAAAACCAGGCTGCCCGTGGGTAGGCAATAGTCCGCTATTCTGGGAGATAATTCTATCGCGGGTCCGTCTGCCCTGTCAATCGGAGTGGAAGGCCATTGCCATCAGTAAAGCCCACATTTCTCACGATCTTTTGTCGAGGTTGACCCGAGAGAAGCGGCCACTCCGTTGAGGATTACCACCCCGGGGGGTCATCCTATCCCCAATTCGGGCTATCAACTCGCCCGCGTTCCTCCCTGCCGTAGGACGGATTTTCAATCCGTCCTACCGATGGCCGCCGGTGGCTCGGTCGGCGGGTCGGGGGCCGGGTCGGGAGAACCGTGGCACGCGGCCGCTCTTTCGGCCGCCGCGAGCCGAGTGGCCTCGCGGCGGGCGCGGACGTATTCCACGACGATCGGCAGCATGGAGATGAGGATGATCGCAAGTACCACAAGGCTGAAATGGTCCTTGACGAAATCACGGTTAGCGAACCCGTAGCCTCCGAAGACGAACACGGCCACCCACCCCACCCCTCCGACCACGTTGTACAGCAGGAAACGGCGGTAGTTCATCGCCCCGATCCCGGCCACAAACGGGGCAAAGGTGCGAAGGATGGGGATGAATCGGGCCAGGATGATGGTCTTGCCGCCGTGCCGCTCGTAGAACCGGTGGGTCCGGTCGAGGTACTCCCGCTTCAAGAACCGGACGTTCTCGCGGAAAGCGCGGGGGCCCACGTAGGCCCCGATCCAGTAATTCACCGTGTCCCCGAGGATGGCGGCCACGCTCAACAGGACGAAGACGATCCACACGTTGAGCTTCGCATCGGGCCGGGCGGCGAAGATCCCGGCGGCAAACAAGAGCGAATCGCCGGGGAGGAACGGCGTGATCACCAGGCCCGTCTCGCAGAACACGATCCCGAACAGGATCAGGTAGGTCCACGTGCCGTAGTTCCCGATGATGACGTCCAGGTGCTTGTCCAGGTGGAGGAACAGGTCGAAGAGCCCCTGGATGAGGTCGATCACGGGATGCTGCTCCAAAACCAGGGGGAGACCCGAAGGGGCCGGGGCGAAAACGGCCGACCCGGGGAACCGGTGAGGCTCATGGGCGCGTCCGGCGGCGGAACCGCTCCATCAGGTCGCGGGTAATCGGGCCGGGCTTGCCGCTGCCGATCTTCCGGTTGTCGACCTCGACCACCGCAATCACCTCGGCCGCCGTGCCGGTCAGGAAGCATTCGTCGGCAATGTAGACGTCGTGCCGCGTCAGCGGCGACTCGGCGATCTCGAGGCCTTCGATCTCCCGGGCCAGCTCCATGACCACCTCCCGCGTGATCCCCTCCAGAATGCCGGCGTCGCAAGGCGGGGTCAGCAGCCGGCGGCCGTGCACCACGAACAGGTTGTCCCCGGTACACTCCGCCACTTCGCCCTTGTGGTTGAGCATCAACGCCTCTTTGAAGTCGGCGTGGATCCCCTCGATCTTGGCCAGGATGTTGTTCAGGTAGTTCAGCGACTTGATCCGCGGGTTCAGCGCCGCCGGATGGTTCCGCATCGTGTTGGCCGTGATGACCACCAGCCCGTTCTCGTAGTCTTCCGGGGGGTACAGCACGATCTTGTCGACGATGATGATGGCCTGCGGATCGCCGCAGTTCCTCGGGTCGAGCCCCAGGTCGCCCACGCCCCGGGTGACCACGACCCGGATGTACCCCCCCTCTTCCTCCGTGATGCCGCTTTCATCGAGCGTCCGCTCGATCTGCCGCTTCATTTCCGCCTTGTCCCAGCGACGGTCGATTTCCAGCCAAATCGCCTTGGCCGAGTACCACAGGCGGTCCAAGTGACGATCCAGCTCGAAGATCTTTCGCCCATAGGTTCGGATGCCTTCGAACACGCCGTCGCCGTACAACAGACCGTGATCGTAGACGCTGATCTTGGCTTCCGACTTCTCGAAGATCTCGCCGTTGATGTTGACCTTGGGAACCATGGCAATCCGGGCATTTTGGGGTGTTCTTGGAGGCAATCAGCAATCAGCTTTCAGCAGGCCCGATAAGAGACTAATCCTTGGGGCCAAGATAGTAAACCAGCCCCCCCATCAGAGTTAAGCCTCCCCAATCCTCATGGCAAGGGACCGACACGGTTCATTTATTGGGTGGCACGGGCAGCTTGTCTGCCCGTGTTTCCTGCACTGGCTGGCAAGCAGCCAGTGCCACCCAACCCGTCCTACAAGAAGACCCTTCGGCCCAGTGCCCCGGCCGGTGAGCCACGCGGGCTACACCGTTTCCACGCGGCCATCGACCAGGCGGACGATGCGGTCGGCCCGTCGGGCGATTTCCGGATCGTGGGTCACCATGACGATGGTCAGATGGTGCTGGCGGTTCAACGAATAGAGGATTTCCAGGATCTCGCGGCCGGTCGTCTGGTCGAGGTTGCCGGTGGGCTCGTCGGCCAGCAGGAGCTCGGGGCCGGGGATCAAGGCTCGGGCGATGGCCGCCCGCTGCATCTCGCCCCCGGAGAGCTCGCGGGGCTTGTGCTTCAGCCGATGGCTCAGCCCGACCATGGCCAAGAGGTCCGTGGCGATCTGGCGGTAGGCTCGGCGGTGGCGGAAGAACTTCCAGGTGCTCCGTCCGATCATCACCGGGACGAGGACGTTTTCCAGCGTGGTCAGCTCGGGCAGGAGGTGGTAGAACTGGAAGACCATCCCGAGGTGGCGGTTGCGCAACGGGTCGCGCTGGGAGCTGGGCAGCCGGTCGATGCGGCGTCCGTCGTAGTGGATCTCGCCGTCGTCCGGCGCGTCGAGGGTGGCCAGCAGATGGAGCAGCGTGCTCTTGCCCGATCCGCTCTGGCCGACCACCGCCAAAAGCTCGCCGCGGCGCACGCCCAGGTCGACCCCCTTGAGCACCGGGATCTCGACCGCGCCTTTGTGGAAGCTTTTCTTCAGGCCGATCGCCTCGAGTTGATAGCCGGAGGCAGGCGAGGCGAAATCGAGATGCGGCCCCGCGTCGTGCCCGGCGACGCTTCCCGCCCGCGCCTCCCGCGGGCTTGTCATCGGGGGAGCTTCCACGCGCTGTGGGCTGGGCGCGCGCCGGATCGGCTGCTTGGGATGGTCACTCATAGCGCAGGGCCTCCACGGGGTGCAGCAGCGCAGCTCGGACCGCCGGCAGGACGCTCGCCAGGACGGCGATCGAGACCGCCCCGAGCATGATCGACGTCACGGTCCAGGGGTCGACCAGCGTGGGGATCTTGTAGAAGTAATAGATGGCCGGGTCGAAGACCGGGCGGCCGGTGAGCTTGCCCAGCACGGCGGCGATGCCGTTGATGTTCCGGACGAACAGGAGCCCGAGGACCAGCCCCACCCCCGAACCCACCAGCCCCAGCGACAGCCCGTAGCCCAGGAAGATTCCCATCACCCCCGCGCCCGAGGCCCCCAGCGACTTGAGGATGCCGATGTCGCGGGTCTTTTCCACGACGATCATGAAGAAGATCGCCAGGATGCCGAATCCGGAAACGGCGATGATCAGAAACAGCAGGACGTTCAGGATGGCCGTTTCCATCTGGACGGCGGCCAGCAGCGGGCCCTGCTTGTCGCGCCAGGTCTGGACGACGATGTCGTAGGCGTCGAACTGCCCCTGGAGCTTGTCGCGGATTTCCTCGGCGTTGGCGCCCGGCTTGAGCTTGATCTGGATGGCGTTGAAGTTGGCCACGCCGCTCTGCGGGTCGATCATGCCCCGCGCCTGCTGAAGGGCCCGAATGGGCACGAACACGAACCGGGCGTCGTACTCGCTCATCTTGCACTCGTAGAAGTCGACGACGGTGAACCAGTCGCGGGTGATGGCGACGTCCAGCCCGCGCATGCCGATCGTCGGAAACGTCAACTGCACGTCGTCGCCCGGCAGGACGAGGAAGCGGTCCTCGCCGCTGGGGGTGCGGATGCTGCCGAGCACAATGCCCATCACCAGACCGGTCCACTGCTGGGTCGCCGGATCGAACCGAGCCGTTTCCGCCGGGTTTCCGATGAGGAAGGGGTCTTCGGGCACGTCGCCCGGCTCGGACGCCCCCGCCGGCGGGCGCTCTCCCAAGGACCGGTCCCACGAGTCCTTGAAGGAGCGGGCCTTGGCCGCGTTGTGGCGCCGCTGCCAGCCGGCCGCTTTCATTTGCGGGCGGTCGCGCGCCTCGGGTCCGGCCTGGTGGTCCCGGACGTCGTAGCCGCCGTCGCGGAGATCGAAGCTCATCTGCCGGCGGTTCTCCGGATGCTGGAGGAACCGGCAATAATCGCTCACCCGGCTCTGCGAGACCTCGTCGATGCCGATCAGCTCGACCTGCCGGGTAATGGTGTTTTCGCCGTACCGGAAGGTGAGCATGGCGGGAACGACCACCGTGGGGGTCATGCAGGCAATGGCGTCCCCGGCCACCTTGTGGATGCGCTGCATGTGCCCCTCGGCGTCCGGGGCCCCCTCCAGGTTCCGGACCTCCAGCACGATGTCCGACAGGATGCCGTGGATCCGGTCCTGCATCTCCCGGGTGAACCCCGCCATGACGCCGTTGACCGCGATCATCGTGGCCACCCCGAGCATCACGCTGATGATCGGCACCAGCGCGATGTAGCGCGTCTTCAGATACCGCAGGCACAAGAGGAGCTTGTACATCCTGGTACTCCCTTACCCTACAGACCGTTCTGTTCCCTCCTGGAATCGTGCAAACCTGTCTGCCCGCGTGCCGGGTCATCTCCCACCGGGCGCAGCAGCGGGAAGAGGATCACGTCGCGAATGCTCTGGCTGTCGGTCAGGAGCATGACCAGCCGGTCGATGCCGATGCCCAGCCCGCCGGCCGGCGGCATGCCGTGACGCAGCGCCTGGACGAAGTCGCGGTCCATCTTGGCCATCGACTCGTCTTCCGACAGCCCTCCCAACTGCTGGCTGAACAACGCTTCCTGCAAGTCGGGGTCGTTCAGCTCGGTGTAGGCGTTGGCCACCTCCATGCCCCGCACGTACAGCTCGAACCGCTCGGCAATCGCCGGGTTGCCGGCCTTGCGCTTGGTCAGCGGGCAGATGCTCGCCGGGTAGTCGAGCACGAAGATCGGCCCGGTGAGCTTCTCTTCCACCACCTGCTCGAAGACCTCGCTCTTGACCACGTCGGGATGCTTGCCGGCCGGCTCCCGGCCCAGGCGCCCGGCCAGGGCCGCGATGGCCGCCGTGTCGTCCGCCGCCACGGCGGTGTGCTCGGCGAACAGCGCGTCGTAGGTCTTGCGGGGCAACGGCGGTGTGAAGTCGATCTCGACCCCCGCCCAGGCGAGCTTCAGCTCCTGCCCCGTGGCCCGGATCGCCTCGACGATCAGCTTCTCCGTCAGGTCCATCATCGTGCGATAGTCGCCGTACGCCTGGTAGACCTCGAGCATGGTGAACTCGGGGTTGTGCCGGGTGCTGATCCCCTCATTGCGGTAGACCCGCCCCAGCTCGTACACCCGCTCCATGCCGCCGACCAAGAGCCGCTTCAGGTGCAGCTCCAGGGCAATGCGCAGGTAAAGCGGGATGTCCAGGGCGTTGTGGTGGGTTTTGAACGGCCGGGCCGCCGCCCCGCCGGCAATGGCGTGCAGCGTGGGACCCTCGATCTCCACGTAGCCCTCGCCGGCCAGCGTGTTGCGGATCGACTGCACGATCCGGGTGCGCCGTAGGAACCGCTCCAGCACCCCTTCCGTGTGGATCAGGTCGAGGTAGCGCATCCGCTGGCGCAGCTCGGGATCGGACAGCCCCTTGTGCTTGACGGGGGGCGTCTCGATCGACTTGGTCAGGAAGTGGAGCTGCTCGGCAAAGATCGTCAGCTCGCCGGTCTGGGTCCGCTTCAGCTCGCCGTCGACGCCGATCAGGTCGCCCAGGTCGAAGCAGTCGGCCAGGGCCCAGTGGTGCTCGCCCACCTGGGCCTTGCCGAGGAGGATTTGGATCCGGCCGCTCCAGTCCTGGAGGTGCAGGAAGATGATCTTGCCGGCGCGTCGCTGGAGCATGATCCGGCCGGCGGCCCGGACGTGCGGCCCCCGTTGCTCCGGCGGCTTGCCCACGTCGCACGGCTCGGCGGGGACGACGGCAATCTCCGCCTGTCGGGCGCGGATCTGGGCAATCGGCACGTGCCCGTCGAACCGTCCCCCGTAGGGGTCCAGGCCCATCTCCCGAATCCGCTTGAGCTTCTCGCGACGGGAAGCCTCAAGCATCGCCCCACTACCGGCAGTCTCTCCACCCGATTGTCTGGCCATCACAGCGCGGTCATCCACGGTCGTCTAACTCAAAACGTGGCAACATTTTAGTGAAAAGGCCGGGGGGGTCAACGTCAATTGGGGTGCGCCCGTTGGTATACTTGGGCCTATGAGCAGCAACCCCACCCTGTCCCAAGGCGATCCCGATCGGCGCCGCTCCCAGGAGATGAGTCTCCGCCGGGCGCAACCCCCCGCTCAGGTGCCCGGCTACGACATCGAGGCCTTTCTTGGGGAAGGGGCCTACGGGGAAGTGTGGGTGGGGGTGGAACGGAACACGGGTCGCCGGGTGGCGATCAAGTTCTACGCCCATCGGAGTGGCCTGGACTGGTCCCTCCTGTCGAGGGAGGTCGAGAAGCTCGCTTTCCTGTTTGCCGATCGCTACGTGGTGCAACTCATCGGGGTTGGCTGGGACGCCGAGCCCCCGTACTACATCATGGAGCACTTGGAGCGGGGGTCCTTGGCCGAGCGGCTCCAGGCGGGACCGCTTCCGGTGGCCGAGGCGGTGGAGCTTTTCCGCGACGTGGCGGTTGGCCTGCTTCACGCCCACGGCAAGGGCGTGCTGCACTGCGACTTGAAGCCGGCCAACGTCCTGTTGGACCAGGACGGCAAGCCGCGCCTGGCCGATTTCGGGCAATCGCGGCTCTCGCACGAGCAGGTGCCGGCCCTGGGGACCCTGTTCTACATGGCCCCGGAGCAGGCCGACCTGAAGTCCTCGCCCGACGCCCGGTGGGACGTCTACGCCCTGGGGGCGCTGTTGCACTGCATGCTGACCGGCAGCCCGCCGTACCGGGGCGCGGGCGAGGGCGAGGTGGAGGGCGAGGTTTTGGAGCGGGCCGTGGACCTGGAGTCGCGCCTGTCGGCGTACCGCCGGATGATCCGCGGCGCGCCGGCGCCTTCGGCCCATCGGCAGGTGCCGGGCGTGGACCGCGCGCTGGCGGAGATCGTGGATCGCTGCCTGGCGCCGGACCCGGCCAGGCGGTACCCGAACGTCCAGGCCGTGCTGGACGCCCTGGACGCCCGGGCGGCGCGCCGGGCCATGCGGCCCATCATGATCCTGGGCGCCGTCGGGCCGATCCTGTTGCTCTTGGTCGTGTCGATCTTCGCCTCCCAGGGATCCGGCACCGCGCTGCGGCGATCGGAGGAAGCCCTGGTGGGCCGGGCGCTGGACGACAACCTGCTGACGGCCGGGTACGTTGCCGGATTGGCCTCCAAGGAACTGCAGCGGCGGTACGAAGCGGTGGAGCAGGTGGCCCGGTCGAAGCGGCTGCGGGAGGCCGTGGCCTTGTCGCTGGCCAGGCCCGAGGTGCGGCAACTGCTCGTCGGACTGAGCGATCCGGCCCGAGCGGAGTCGGAGCTCGAGCCGCTGCGCCACAGGTTTCTCGAGCACCCCGATCGCCGGACGTTCCAGCGGGAGTTCGACGCGATGATCCCCCGCTGGATGCGCCCGGCCGAGGGCAACGGCCGCGACGAGGGAGAGGAGGTGGCGAGCTGGTTCTTCTGCGACGCCAACGGGATCTCCACGGCGCGCGTCCCGGAGTCGACGACCCTGGGGCGGAACTACGCCTGGCGGAGCTTCTTCCACGGTGGCGCTCGCGACCTGGACAAAAACGTGCGGCCCGGCACCGGTGGGCACCTCAAGGCCACCACGCTCTCGGCCGTCTTCCAGAGCCAGGCGACCGGCTCCTGGATCGTCGCCGTGGCCTCGCCGGTCTTCGAGACCGATTCCGGCGGGGCGTTCCTCGGACTGGTGGCGCTGACGGTCAAGGTGAACCGCTTCGTCGACCTGGAGAGGACCAAGAACCTGTTTGCCGTGCTGGTGGACCTGCGCCCGGGCGATCACACCGGGATGATCCTCCAGCATCCCCTGTTCGACGATCTGCGCCCGCGACGGCCGGCCGTTCCGGCGGAGTCGGAGCAGGCCCGGCCCGACCTCTGGGCGGAGTACCGGCGGCAGGAGGAGCAGTATCGCACCCTGCTGGTTCCCGAGTACCGGCAAACGCTGGAGAGCTTCCAGCAGTACCGGCTCGCCCCCGAGGACCTGCCCGGCACGGCGGCCAGGCAGCGGGACTACCGCGATCCGCTGGCCGCGGACCCGAAGGGCGGGGCGTACGCCGGCCACTGGCTCGCCCAGGTGAGGCCGGTGGAGCTGCGCCAGCAGGACGTGGGCTGGGGAGTGATCGTGCAGGAGTCGTACGAGACGGCCATCGGCTCGACGCTGGCCCGGCTGCGGTCGAGCCTGATCGGCTACGGACTGGCCGCGCTGGCGATGATCGTCCTGGTGCTGTTCGGGCTGTGGGGCCTGACGTTTCGCCTGCTCGGCGAGTCGGCGCCCTTGCCGGGGCGGGGATCGCCCGGCGGGTCCACGGAGCGCGGCTCGGTGCCGCCGACCGCGCGCGGACCGGTGGGACCCGGATCGGGGTCGGGGGGATCGGGGGCGGCGGCGGGGCGGAATTGAGAATCGCACGAGGTGCTAAGCCGCAAGCGGCTTCGCATGGGGAATTCACAAACCATCACAGCGTGCCATGGCCGACCTGATTGCCCAGGGTGAAGAAGCCCAGCACCGATGGCGGCGGGTCCTGCCGCGCGGGGAGCGGGTCGTTCTCGGTCGAGCGCCCGGCCCCTGGGCCGTCCCCTGGGACCCGCGCGTCTCACGCCTCCACGCCGAGGTCCTCTGGTCCGGCGACGCCTTGACCGTGCGCCAGATGCCCGACGTCCGCAACCCCATCTTCTTCCACGGCCAAGAGGCGGCCGAGTTCACCTTGCGCCCCGGCGAGCACTTCGTCATCGGACGCACGACGTTCACGCTGGCCGACCAGCGGGTCGACGTGCGCGGGGATGACCCCCAGCCCGCCCAGCAGCAGTCCTACAGCGCCCAGTACCTCAAGGAGATCCGCTTTCGCAACCCCGACTACCGGATCGAGGTCCTCAGCCGGCTCCCCGAGGTCATCTCGGGGGCAACGGGTCCGGGGGAGCTGTGCGTGCGCCTGGTGACGATGCTCCTGGCGGGTCTGCCGCGGGCGGAGACGGCGGCGGTCGTCGCCGTGCCCCAGCCGGACCTGGCGCCGGACCCCGCCGGCGAGATGTCCGTGCTCCACTGGGACCGCCGCCTGGCCACCGGCGGCGACTTCCAGCCCAGCCGCCGGCTGATCCTCGAAGCCCTCCGGCAGCAGCAAAGCGTGCTGCACGTGTGGCGCGGTCCGGAGCCCTCCAGCCAGCAATTCACCGCCCGGGAGAACTACGACTGGGCCTTTTCCACCCCCGTGCTCAGCGAGGCTTGCCGCGGCTGGGTCCTCTACGTGGCCGGGCGGCTGAACGTCGATCGGCCCACGCCCTCCGGATCCACCGACCCCGGCGACTTGCGCGAGGACATGAAGTTCACCGAGCTGGTCGCCTCGGTGCTGGGCTCGCTCAGGCAGATGCAGTTGCTCAACCGGCAGCACGCCACGCTCAGCCAGTTCTTCTCCCCGGTGGTGCTCGACACGCTGGGGCACGAGGACCCCGACGTCGTGCTGGCCCCCCGGGAAACCGAGGTCTCCGTGCTGTTCTGCGACCTGCGTGGCTTCTCCCGGCACACGGAGCGGCACGCCGACGACCTCTTGGAGCTATTGAATCGCGTGAGCGGGGCCCTGGGCGTCATGACCCGGCACATCCTCGACCAAGGCGGCGTGGTCGGCGATTTCCAGGGCGACGCGGCCATGGGCTTCTGGGGCTGGCCCTGGCCCCAGCCCGACGCCGTGCTCCGCACCTGCCGCGCCGCGCTGGCCATCCGCAGCCGATTCGAGTCGGCGGCCCGCGACGCCGCCAGCCCGCTGGCCGCGTTCCACGCCGGCATCGGCATCGCCACGGGCAAGGCCGTGGCCGGCAAGATCGGCACGCCCGACCACGTCAAGGTCACGGTGTTCGGGCCGGTCGTGAACCTGGCCTCGCGCCTGGAAGGGATGACCAAGACCCTGCAAGCCCCGATCCTGCTGGACGAGGTCACGGCCCGGGCGGTCCGGCGCCAGGTGCCGGCCGCGGTGGCCCGGGTCCGGCGCCTGGCGGTCGTGCGCCCCTACGGGCTGGACACGCCGCTGGAGGTGAGCGAGCTTCTGCCTCCCGCCGCCGAGTATCCGCTCTTGTCCGACGAGCACGTCGCGCTCTACGAGGCCGGGCTGGACGCGTTCCTGGCCGGCCGGTGGTCGACCGCCTTCGAGCTCTTGCACCGCCTGCCGGCGGAAGACCGCGTGGCCGACTTCCTGACCGTCTACATCGCCCAGCACAACCGCACCCCGCCCGCCGACTGGGACCGGGTGATCCCGCTGGCGAGCAAGTGAACCTCGTCATGAGATCGGAAGGATCTCCTTCGCAAAATACGCCTTGATCCTATCCCGCTCGCCGAGTGATGCGAACTGCCTGTCCACCACGTTGGTGAGTTGAGCCAGGGGTTTCCGCGCGATCTTGGTTTGATCCTCGAATATTGCAACGCTGCGAAACTCGACTTTCCATTTCTCGAACATCAGGCAGGCAATCGTCGCATGGCTGCATTTCGCACTGTTGTTCACGGCAAACACGAAGCAAGGTTTCGGCGAGCCGTTTATCCGGCAATCCACGGTGTACGTGCTATCTGGGTCACGGTGCGGATCGTGCCATTCGAAGGCAGCCCGGCCTTCTGGCACAAAAGACGAGAGGAACTGGGAGCAATCCTCACTGAAGGTTGAGGCGACTCGCTCCTTCGTGATCTGTTTTACCGTCGCGACGCGGCTGAGTGCCTGAAGGTAGGAATACAGGGCGTCTCCAACGCGATCCCCGGGCACGACCATGCGCAGTTCGCCCTCACGATTCTCTACTCCGTGCGCACCTAGCGATTCTTCAACAAACCTGGCTCTGTTTCCTTGCCCAATGTCGACGCCGGAGTAGCTCAAGTGCATCAATGTGTGTCCCTCATCCGTAACAAACCACCCCGAGTCGTCCTTCCGAAGGATGGTGACGAAATGATCGCCGTCATCGAACATGAACGGCGTGTGGACGATGTATCTGTCAAGCCCTTCTCCTTCGATGTCGATCTCCTCGCAGATCTTGCGACGGAAATCCCTCAGCAGGTCTTGTCCGTTCATGGCTTACTCTCCTGATCATCAAACAAGGGGCGAACTGGGGTCAGAGCTTGAATAGTGAATAGCATCGTTGACGCGGTGCTGCAGGTTCGACTCCGCATCGGCCCGGAGTGCTGGCAAGGGCTATTCACTATTCAAGCTCTGACCCCATACGAGGTTCACGGCCTTGCGGACGGCGGCTTGGACGTCGTCGACGCTCCTGGCGGCGTCGATGACGACGATGCGGTCGGGCCGGCGGGCGGCTTCGGCGAGAAAGCCCCGCCGGACCCGCTCGTGGAAGGCGTCGCCCTGCTGCTCCATGCGGTCGAGAGTGCGCTGGAGGCGCTGGGCGGCGGCCTCGGCGGGCAGGTCGAGGACGATCGTCAGGTCGGGCTCGAGTCCGCCGGTGGCCACCCGGCCCACGTCCCACAGCGACTGCACGTCCAGCCCGCCGCCGTACCCCTGGTAGACCACGTTGGCCAGGAGGTAGCGGTCGGAGATGACCGATTTGCCCTGGGCCAAGGCGGGGCGGATGACCTCGGCGACCAACTGGGCCCGGGCCGCCATGTACAGGAGCATCTCGCTGCGGCGATCGATCCCCAGGTCGTGGCGGTGCAGGAGTAAATCGCGCACGGCCTCGCCCACGGGGGTGGTCCCCGGGTCGCGGCAGGTGATTACCTCGTGTCCGCGCCCGGCGAGCCACTCGGCCAGCAGGGCCACCTGGGTGCTCTTGCCGGTGCCGTCGCCCCCGTCGATGGAGAAGAACCTGTTCATCGCGGCTCGCTATGTTCTGGGTAGCGTTGGAGCATCCTGAGGGCGTGGCCGGCGATGATCCGGCGGAGCTCCGCCGGCTGGAGCACCTCGGCCTGGTCGCCGTAGCCGAGGATCCACCAGGAGATCTCCGCCAGCCCGGAGACGGTCACGGAGAAATCCAGCGAGCCGTCGGGCTGGAAGTTGAGTCGCTGGGTCTTGTGCCAGGCCACTTCGGCCACGTTCTGGGCGACCTTGCGGGCAAAGCGGACGACGACCTCGCGGTCGGGCCCCGGCTCCGGGATTATGTGCCAGGCGTTGCGGAGGAACCGCTCGATGGAGAATCCGTGGGGGATCTCGTAGGGATCGTCCAGCGGCTCGATGCGCATCACCCGGCCCACGTTGAACGTCCGGGTGCCCCGGTGCAGCGACGAGCGGCCGATGGCGTACCAGCTCCGCCGGCTGAAAAGGAGTCGATAGGGATGGAGCCGGGTGCAGATCTCCTTGTCTTCGGCCAGGCTGCGGTAGTAGATGCGGATCCCCCGCCGACGGGTGATCGCCTGCAACAACTGCTCGTAGACCGACTCCTGCCCGTACAGGCGATTGATGGGCACGGTCTGCACCTGGACGGCCTGGCCGCTTTGCCGGACCTGTTCGCGGACCCGGGCAGGCAGCAGGCTTTCCAGTTTCATCGCCGCGCTGCGCAGCGGGCCGAAGAACGGGCGGGGCAACTGCGCCCCCAGGTCGTGGCACAGCACGACGAGCACCAGGGCCTCTTCCGGCGTGAAGTTCGTCGCCGGCAGGAAGTACGTCCCGGCCAGGTGGTACCGCTCCTGGGCCTCGTCGTAGATCAGGGGCATGCCGGCGCGACGCAGGGTCTCCAGGTCGCGAAAGACGGTGCGCCGGCTGACCCCGCAGGCCTGCGCCAGGGCCTCAGTGTTGTACTGCCTGCCAGCCTGAAGCAGACGGATCAGTTCGAGCAGACGGTGGATGCGGGAGCGGTTCATGAGCGGTGTCGGGAGCCTCGATCGATGGCCGCCCACCGGGAGAGGCGCTCGAGTCGCCGCTCTCCCGCCGAGGGCTCGTCTGCTGATGACTGGCGGGACGGACCGCAGAGGCCTTGGCGCCCGCGCCCGCCGTCAGGCCCTGGAGGTCCAGCCGCCCGAGGTCGTAGCTTTCCCGGGCGGCAACCCCGCTGCCATTGTGCCTCGGCGGCGCCTTGGCGCCCAGGGGCTTGCCCTTGGGTTTCGGCTGACCCGCTGGCGGGCCCTGAGAAGGGTCCGACGCCGGGCCATCCGGGATATCGAGCATCTCGATCGGCGCAGGCCGGGGCGGGGCAACCGCTTCCGACGCCTCCGCCTTGGGCGAGGGTCCCCCGCCCAGCGCCATCGCCTCCCCGGAATCGACCGCCACCGCCCCACCTTCTTGGGCAGATTTCAGCGAGTCGGCGTACTCCGAGTAGGGCCCCCGGCTGAGGACCTTCGGCTGCGTGAAGCCGTAGTCGATGTACTGGGCGGCGTCGCGGTGCCGTGCCCGACGGCGGGCGTCGAAGTACGCCTTGGCCGGCCACGGCCCCTCGGCCAGGAGGACCCCGTTGTATTCCAGCAGCGTCCCCTTGCGCAAGTGCACCTGCGCGATCGACAGATTGTAGTCGACCAGCGCGCGATACAGCTCGTTCTCCGCCTCGGCCAGCCGGCGCTGGGCGTCCAGGAGCAGGTCGACCGTCACCGTGCTGAGGTCGTAAGCCGCCTGGACGGCCTTCACCTCCCGCTGGGCTGCGGCCCGCTGATCGTAACGGTCCTGGGCGAGCTGGTAGTTGGCCACGAGGTCGCCCACCGCGTGCTGCAACTGGTGGACCAGCTCCAGCTCCTGCTCCTGCAGGACCTTTCGTTCCCGGGTGAGCGAGAGCTGGGCGTAGCGAACCCCGGCCATCTCCCGCCTGAACCCGAAGGGGAACGACAGCTCGAGCCCCAGGTGCCACTCCTGGAAATCGCCGCCGGTCATTGAGGCATAGGCGTTGTTGACGTGCTCGGTGTCGTCCAGCCCCCGACTCTGGCTCAACAGGTCGTCGGCCAGCCCCAGCCAGCGATAGCGGGCCACGCCGTCCAGGCGCGGCAAGAGGTAGTTCTTCGCGGCGATCAGCTCGAGCTCGGCCTCCTTGACGTGCCACTTCTGCTTGCGCAGCTCCACGCTTCGGACCAGGCCGTCCGCCACGGTCTCGGGCCAGGGGAACGCCACCTTGGCCGCGGAGGGCTCGTCGCTCGGACAGATGATCCGTCCGTCGGACGGCGCCAGCCCGAGCATCGACCGCACCATCCGCTCGGTCCTGTACAGGTTTTGTTGCGACTGGTGCACCGCGGCGGTGAACAAGAAGTACTGCGCCCGCGCCTGCGATTCCTCCTGCATGCTGCCGCCCTTGTGTCCGGCAACGAACTTCGCGTGGACCACTTGCCAGGTGGCCAGGGCGCTGTCGCGTCCGGCGATGGCGGCATCCAGGCGGCGATAGGCGAAATAGAGGTTCCAGTAGGCCTCCTCCGTGCTGTAGACCATTTGCCGAACCGCCCCCTCGAAATCGGCAAGGCTCTGGTCGACCCTCAGCCGGGCAATCAGCACCCCGTTGTTGAACCCCGGAATCGCCCCCGGACCCGCGATCCGGTTGTACTGCACCCCGGCCCTCTGCAACAAAGGCTGTCGGATCTCGGCCTCGATGTTGGTCGCCCAGTCGCTGGGCCACCGCCGCGAGCTGGTGGGCGTGTTGTTCCATTCGTATCGCACGTTGTGACGCAACGCCAGCGTGGCGCCCGTCGCCGTCTGCTTGGCAAGCTGGGCCTGGAACGAGCCGAGGTCCTGCCGGAGCACGTCGGGCCGGAAGAAACTCACGAACCCGGCGATGTTCTGCGGGGTGCCGTTCTTCTCCCAGAACACGTTTGTCGAGAACTGCGGATCGAACGCGGAGATGGCCCCTTCCACGCCCGTTCGCGGATTCGATTCCTCCAGGGCCGGCATGTAGATCGTCGCTGCCGTCAGCGGCGACTGCAACAGCGCCGAGGGCATGCCCTGCGCCCCGCTCGGACCGAAGGCCACCCCCCCCAGGTTCTTGATCACCGTGCTGTTCTCCAGCGCGATCCGCATGGCCTCCTCGAGGCCCAGCTCCCACGTCCGCTCCGGCTTGGGATTGTCCAACGTCAGCGGCGGGGCGCAATGCTCCACCTCGTCGAGACTGGCGACCTCGACGTCCGGGTACTCCATCTCTTGGGCGACCCCACGATAGTGCCCGGTATCCCCAGTCCCCCCAAAATAGAACGGCTGCTGCGGGCGACATCCCGATGCCGCAAGCACGGCCACGAGTGATAGGGTCCCTAGGAGGTGGTACTGCCGTCTCATGGGGTTTGCTTTCCTGTCAAGAATGACAGCCGGAACGGTCGGAAAAATCGGCGTAACTGATATCGGCCGCGGAATCCCTACAGCTTGACAGAAGCTTCTAAACGGAAAAACGAGAAAAGACGGCGCGGTTATCCCAATACACGCAACCGTCGTATATTAACAGCACCGTGGGGAACGGACGGGTGGCACGGGCATCTTGCCGGTGCTTCGCGCCGCCGCACTGGCGAGACGCCAGTGCCACCCTACGGCAGTGGGATACGCGGGCCAACCCTCTCCCAGACGGGGAGAGCGGACGGGTCTGCCGACATTCCGGGAGAGCCTCTCAGAGTCCCATGCCCAGGAACCCGCCGTGGGCGTCGGTTTCGGCCTGCAAGCGTGCGATCCGCTCCTTGGTCCGCTCCAGGTCGCCGGCGGCGATGAAGCGATCGAACTCGACCCGCACCGCCTGCTGCACCGTATGGCGGAACCACTCGACGACCGGCTCGGTGAGCCAATCGCAGGTCTCGGCGCGGAGTTCCACGTCCAGGTCGACGTCGACGGTGGTGCGGTCTTCGGCGTCGGTCAGGGCCACGCCCTCGAAGCCGAACTCGATCAGTCCGATCTGCGGGTCGTTGGTCACAAGCAGCGTGTATCGGCCGTGGTGGAGGTAGAAGCTGTTGTGGTGGCCGTGCTTGGCCAGCGCGCGCTGGACCCGCCGGCAGAACGCCTCGAACTCCGCCGAGGCGTCCAGGGGCACGTCGACGCGTCCGACGGATCGCAGCGGGAGACACTCGAAGGCGATCTCGACGCCGGGCTTCATGGCGCGCTCACCATCTTCCAGGCCATGACGAGCCATCCGCCGGTGGCCTCCCAGCGCGTCAGGGCGAGCTCGACCGGCGGGCGGGCCTGGCCCTCCGAAGCGGCGGGGTCGTCCTTCAGCACGAGGTTGGCCGGAGCCAGCTCCTCGGTGAACAGCTTCCCGAACCGCGGCTCCAGGACGTTGCGCAGCACCTGCTCGCGGGCGGAAAGCTGCTGCCCGCTGTCGGGCTTGAAGCCGGGCGGGAAGATCCGCAGTTTGCCCTGACGCAGCGCCCGCAGCCCCCGATCCGTCTTCTGGATCCGGTACGCCGCCGTGACGTTCATGCCGGGGTATTCCTTGCCTTCGTTCGTGTATTGGCGTCCGCTGACGGTCACGGTGAAGCCGCCGTCGGCGAAGCGCACGGCGATCGGCTGCCGCTCGGGGAAAGCAATCGACCACGGCGTCTCGGCGTCCGCGGTCTGGAGCCGCTCCGGGAGCCCGAGGGACTCGGTCAGCAGTTCCTGGAACCGTTTTTCGTCGAACACCATGCCCCCAAGGGCGGCGGCCGTGACGTTGTTGATCGCCGTTTCGTGCACTCGCACGGTCAGGTCCCCCGCGCCGGCAAGCTGCGGCGGGGCATGGGGAGCGGCCAGGTGCCCGAGCCCTTCCGCCTGCACCGTCAACTGCAAGGCATCGGCCGTCGTGCTCAGGCGGAACAGCTTGGGCAGCAGGTTCCGATCGGCCAGCGGCCGGCGGAGCTTCTGGAGCAGGGTTTCGTTGGCCCGGGCGATCAGCCCGTCGGCCTGCTTGTCCATGCGCTCGTTGAACTGGTCTTCGGCGTGGCCGGCCGCGATGGACTCGGCCAGGCCCTTCTGCTTCATCGCCCGCTTCCAGGCGATCCGCTCGATCATACCGTGCCGCGCCTGGATGTCGTTGATCGACGAGGCGACCGCGGCGCTGGAGGCCGCCGGGAGGGCCGAGAGCTGCTCGCTGTGGAATACCAGGCGCTTGCGGGCCGTGAGCGAGGTGGTTCCCGTGGCATAGATCGTGGCCGGACCGTTGGTGCCGATCGTGTCGGTCTCGATCGTCCCGCGGAACAGCGTGTCGACGATGGCCCGGTCGTCCGACGGAACCAGCTCGACGGTCACCTCGCCCTGGACCAGGCCGGTGCCGTGGAGGTCGGTTCCGAGGATGCAGTCGCGCACGGGCGTGGTCTCGCGCACCGGCCCGGCGATCCGCGAGGCCACCAGCGCCTTGGACCCTTCGACGAACACGTTCGGCTGGGACCAGCGCCCGCGGATCGACCCGGCGAGCCAGGAGGCCTGCCCGGCCTGATCGAGCCAATCGAGGATCGCGTTGATCTTCTGGGCGCCCTCGTACGACGGGGTCTTGAGGTACTCCTCGAGCGTCCCGGCCAGGGTCTCGAGGATCTTCTCGTACTGCTGGCGCAACTGCGGCTGCTGCATGGCCCGGGCCACGGTCAGGTAGCGACGCAGGCGCAGGCGCACGTCGGCGAAGTAGTTCAAGCGCAACCCCTCGTGCCCCGCCGCGAACTGCTGGTAGACGGCGTCCAGCGCAGGCAGCTCGGGTCCCCCGGGCCGGGCCAACTGCTGCTGGAGGGTCTCCAGGGTGAGGTACTTCCTCCAATCGTCCCCCCGCGGTCCCTGGCCGGCCAACGCCGCGTGAAGCCGCTCGATCGCCGCCAGCAGCTCCGCCTTGGCGTCGGCCAGATCCACCGCGGTGTAGGGGAAGAAAACGGCCTTCATGGCCCGGGCCTTGGCCGGCAGCTCCTCCGTCTTCGGGGCGGGAAGCGAGGTCCACCACGCGGTCAGGCTGCGGCGGACCTCGGCAAACGGCCCCAACTCCAATCCGGAGGCGCCACCGCGGTATTGAGCCAGGACGGCGGCAACGGCCACGGGATCGGCCGCCGAGCCCTGCTGCAATTGGGCCCGAAGCCGCCCATCCAGGAGGAACAGCCGCCATTGGGCGGCGTTCTGGTCCGCGCCAAGCCATGCGTCCTGCCGGGTGAGTGCCGCGCGCAGTGGTTCTTCCGAGGTGGATGCCTCAGCGCAAAGGGCTGTCGGCAAAAGGATTAGCACGCAGAAACACAACCCCGCCGCGCGGGTCCCGATCCAACGCATGGATCAACTCCTTTCGATCGAGGGCGAGGGTCCTCCTGACCGCCGGTCGGATACCCGGAATACCCCCATTCCCAGGGGGTGGAGGGTCTACAGCCAGACGCTGCTGGGTCGAAACGGACGGGGCCCCCGTTGATTTTCACTAGCCTACCGATTAAACCTAATCTTGCCAACCGGTAAATCCCACAGGACCGGTAAGGTCTGCCGGGCCAGGAGGCCCAACAGGCCGTCGCAGCCGGTCGAGGGTAGGGCAGTCTGTGGATGGCCGGCCCGGGGAAGGTGCCCCGTGGGAGCCACGCCTTGGATGGCGCCCAAACCGTCTCCGGGAGGACCAATCCGTGGTACGCCTAGGTTGCTTCGTCCTGGCAGCGCTGCTGCCATCGGCTGGACCGGCATTTTCTGTCCTGTTTGTCCAGTCTGCCGCCGCTACGGAAGGAAATACCGGCACAAGCGGCACCCCGGCGGCATCGAGCGGGGTTGGCAGCGATTTGCCCTGGGAGACCGACTACGTTCGAGCCGCGGAGTCGGCCGCCCGGCAGAAACGCTTCCTCGTGGTGCTCTTCCAGCCCGCCAGGGCGGATGAGGTCCATCGCCGATTCGAGTCGGCAGTGCTCTCGGACCCCGTGGTGCGGGAGAGGCTTCGCCGGGAGGTGCTGGTGCGGGTGGAGGCGGACGCCAAGGTTCAAGACAAGGTTCAAGACAGGGCTCAAGACAACGGCAAGCCGATCCGCCTGCTGGAACACCCCGCGTTTGCGGGCCTGCGGGGACGCAGCGGACTGGCGATCGTCGATCTGGCCCACCCGGAGCCCGAGCGATACGCCCAGGTGGTCGGGACGATTCCGGTGCGACGATGGCGGCTGTACGCACCTCGGCAGGTCGTGGCGCTTTTGGACGAGGCCGCCCGGTGGGCTCCTTCGACGTCGGGCGGAACGCCCCCCAGCGCGACGCCAGCCAGTCACACCATCGAGGTGCCTGGTCCGGCGGCCGAGATCCCCTGGCTGACCGACTATCGCCAGGCCGTCGACGTTGCCACCCGGGAGAAGAAAATGCTCCTGGTGCTTTTCCAGCAGCCGGGGAAGTGCCCGCTGCGCGACCGTTTCGAGGCCGAAGCGCTGAAGGACCCGGAGGTCGAGGACAAGCTGGCCGGCGTGGTGAGGCTTCGCCTTGCGCTGGACGCGAAGGTCACCATCGACGGGAAGGAGGAGGTCGAGCTGCTCAAGCACGGGGCGATGGCCGAGATGGGAGGGCGTCCGGGGCTGGCCATGCTCGACTTCGCCCACGACGACCCCCGGCTGCACGGGCAGGTCGTCAGCGTGTTCCCCTTCGTGGGCGATCGGGTCTACACGGCGGAGGAGCTGGCGGTGATCTTCGACCTGCCGCCGGGCACGCTGACCCAACGGACGCTGATCTACGCGGTGAGCACCCACCCCGATCGGCCGGCGAGCACGCGCGGGCGGTTCGACGCCTACCTGGCCGAGGAGGCGGAAAGCCATTCGCAGCATCAGGCGCAGATCACCCGCCAGGGGCATCACGCCTGGGAGACCCGCTTCCACCGGATCAACGCCCGGCTGGGCAACGGCCTGTCGGCCACCGAGGTCTGTGCGGAAAGCTGGCCCGGCGAAGGGCTGCTCCAGGCCGCCATCGAGTGCGTGCGATGCTGGCGGCTTTCGTCGGGCCACTGGGGAGCCGTCAGCAGCACGCCCCGCGCCTACGGCTACGACATGAAGCGCGGCAGCAACGGCGTGTGGTACGCCACCGGCATCTTCGGGCGGTGATCTTGCCGAGAGAACGCGCGTTGACTGCGAATCACCCTGAAATTGCCAAAAGAGCCCTGTGCTTTTCCCCTTTTCTCGTTTTCCATCTCGCGATCGGTTGACAGGCAGGAAAACCCTGCTAAGATAAGGGCGTTCTTCACGGTTTTCCTGGTCTTGCCGGCGTCTGTCGCTTGGGT
>Ga0315290_10000252_pt1 | contig 33601 bp, 27 predicted proteins | sample YL17G12_0_MG_FD_203627 | JGI IMG/M metagenome (GOLD analysis project Ga0315290, IMG submission 203627) | Sediment microbial communities from Yellowstone Lake, YNP, Wyoming, USA - YL17G12_0 | ecosystem: Environmental > Aquatic > Freshwater > Lake > Sediment | place: USA: Wyoming | collected... | reverse complement strand
CGCCCTTCCCCCTGTATACTCCACGCGCCCATGCAGGACGCGGCTTCCCTCACACCCATGTTCCGGCAGTATCGCGCGCTCAAGGGTCAAAACCCGGGGGCGATCCTGCTGTTTCGCATGGGCGATTTTTACGAGATGTTCCACGAGGACGCGGAGATCGCAAGCAAGGCCCTCGATCTCACGCTGACCGCGCGCGGCAAGGGGACGGCGAACGCCGCGCCGATGTGCGGGTTCCCTCACCACCAGCTCGATGCGTACGCCGCGAAACTGGTCCGTGGCGGCCATCGCGTGGCCGTCTGCGACCAGGTCGAGGACCCCAAACTCGCGAAGGGGCTCGTGCGACGGGAGGTCGTCCGGATCATCACCCCCGGAACGCTGGACGATCCCAACGAGCTCGACGCGCGCGCGAACACGTGGATCGCCGCGGTCGCTGCTTTGACAGGCCGCGTGGGAGCGGCCTTCCTCGACGCGTCCACAGGCGAGTTCGTGGCGTGGGAAGAATCAGGCCCGCAGGCCTGGGGAAGCCTCGGGGAACGCCTCGACGCGTTCGCCCCTCGTGAACTCGTTCACGCCGACGATCTCGTCTGGCCCGAAGGGGCGCGCCCCGACCCGGCGCGCTGCCCACTGACGACGAACGACCCGTACACCTTCACGCTGGGGGTGGCGGCCGATCTCCTGAAACGGCACTTCGAGGTCGCCTCACTCGACGGCTACGGCCTGGCGGGACGGCCGGCAGCGATCGCAGCCGCCGGCGGACTGCTGGCGTACGTGAAAGACACGATCAAGAGCGGACTCGAGCATGTCGATAGCCTCACCTCCCATGAGCCGGCCGAACACGTCCTGATCGATACCGCGAGTTTCCGAGCCTTGGAGATCGACCGCGCGCTGCGCGACGGCGCGCGGGCGGGGTCCCTCCTGCATGCCGTCGACCGAACCCTGACGGCGCCGGGAGCGCGCCTCCTGCGCACCTGGATTGCCGCGCCGCTCCTTGCCACAGACGGCATCGCCGAGCGTCACGAGGCGGTCCTGGAGCTTCTCCAAAGACCCGCGCTCCGGGCCGATGCGCGCGCTCGATTGGACGGGATACACGACATCGAGCGCCTCCTCGCAAGAACCGTGTCGGGAACCGCGACCGGGCGGGACCTTCTGGCACTCAAGGCTTCGCTGGCGCGCCTCCCGGGCCTATACGGCGCTCTGGGGAACGCGCGCGCGACCCTCCTCCGCGAAATCACCGAGACCGACCCGTGCGCCGCGCTCGCCGCGCGTCTGGCGGACGGCGTGCACGAGGAGCCGCCCGCCGGGCTGAGAGACGGCGGACTCATTCGGGACGGCTTCCACCCCGAGTTGGACGAACTGCGAGCGATCCGCAGCAGAGGCCGCGACACCATCGCCGCCATCGAAGTGCGCGAGCGCGAGGCGACCGGTATCGCATCGCTCAAGGTCCGCTTCAACAGAGTCTTCGGCTATTACATCGAGGTCTCGAAGTCGAACCTCCACCTCGTCCCCGAGCGCTACCAGAGGAAGCAGACGATCGCCGGGGGTGAACGCTTCGTGACCCCAGAGATCAAGGAGTACGAGGCGAAAGTCTTAGGCGCGCAGGAGCGGATCGAATCGCTCGAGTACGAGATTTTCGTCGCCTTGCGCGCGGAGGTCGCGGCGGCCGCCCCTCCGGTGAAGGCGGCCGCCCGCGCGGCCGCCCGCGCCGACGTCCTCTCCGGGTTTGCGCAGCTGGCCGAAGAGCGCGACTTCCGCCGCCCCACGCTCGTCCCCGAGCCGCGACTGCGCATCATCGGAGGCCGCCATCCCGTCGTCGAGCAGATGCTCGTCGAGACGCGGTTTGCCCCCAACGACGCGACGCTCGGCAAGGACGCGGGCGCGATCGCGATCCTGACCGGGCCGAACATGGGCGGCAAGTCGACCTACCTTCGCCAGGTCGCGCTCATCGCGATCCTCGCGCAGGCCGGATCGTTCGTGCCCGCGGAAGAGGCCGAGATCGGCATCGTCGATCGGATCTTTTGCCGCGTTGGGGCGTCGGACAACCTCGCCGAGGGCCAGAGCACGTTCATGGTGGAGATGGCCGAAACCGCGAACATCCTGAACCACGTGACGCCGCGAAGCCTGGTGCTCCTTGACGAGATCGGACGCGGGACGGCGACCTTCGACGGCCTGGCCATCGCGTGGGCGGTGGTCGAGTACCTGAAGCAGCTCCCGGGCGGGGCGCCTCGAACGCTGTTCGCCACGCACTACCACGAGCTGACCGAGCTTGCCGTCACGCTCCCGGGGATCGTGAACCTCCGGATGGCGGTGCGGGAGTGGGGCGAGCGGGTGATTTTCACGCATCGCGTGGAGACCGGCCCCTCGGACCGGTCCTACGGCATCCACGTGGCTCGCCTCGCGGGAGTGCCTCAGCCCGTCGTCGCGCGGGCCGAGGAGATCCTCGCCAATCTGGAACGAGACGAGTACGGAGGCGACGGTCTGCCCCGGCGCGCGCGCAAGGCGGGGCCGGCAAGGGACGGGGCGCTAGGAGCGGATCGGCCTCTGTTCCCGCCGCCTGCGTCGGCTCCCGCCGCGCGGGAACCGGAAGATCCGGCTTCGGCCGAGGTGCTCGCCCAAATACGCCTGCAGACCCCCGAGCGGCTCACTCCGCTCGAGGCTCTGACGCTTGTCGACGGCTGGAGCCGACGCCTGAAGAAAGACACCGTCCCGAAGAAGTGATCAGAACGATGCGACGGCCGGCGCCTCTTCGTCGAAAATCTCGAAAACCTCCCACAGCTTCGTCAGCTGCAGCAGATCCTCGACCTTTCCGGACGGCTTGAGCAACTTCACGGTGCCGCCTTTTTCTCGGGCCTTCTTGAAGCACGCAACGAGCTCGCCGATCCCGGCCGAATCCATGTACGACACCTTCTCGAGACTCAGCAGGATCTTCGAGTGCCCGGCATCGAGCAGCTCGAGCACTTTGTCGCGGAGCACGACATCGCCCTCTCCGATTGTGATCTTGCCAGACAGGTCGACCACAGACACCTGACCGACCGTCCGAACCGTCGTCTTCATCGTTCGATTCCTCCGTTATCCGCCGCGGCCGTCGAGGGCCGAGCCGAGCGTGTCGTCTTGCGCGCGACGCATTTCTTGTGCAGCGTCACTTCCATGCCGTGCCCTTCCAAGAACTTGAAATCGACGCTATCCACGAAGGCGCGCATCACGAGGATGCCACGCCCCGAGCTTCTCATCAGGTTGTCCCCGACCGTCGGATCGGGCGTCGCCCCCGAGTCGAACCCCGCGCCCTGATCGCGTACACGGGCACGAATCGAGCGAGGACGTGCTTGCAAGCTCACCTCGACCTTGCGGGACGGGTCCATCCGGTTGCCGTGAAGCATCGCGTTGATGACCGCTTCTCGCACCGCAATACCGACGTTCAACGCATCGTCCTCTTCAAACCCTGCGATCCCAGCCATCGTCTCCGATGCCGTATGAACGACGTCCACGAGTCGAACCTCACTGGAAATCACGAGTTTGACCGTGGTCGCCGGCGGCATCACCCATCCCAGAGTGAGGGCGTCCCGAGTCGCCCCGTGAGAACTTTGGCAGCATAGCCACCCCCGGCCCCCCCGTCAACGAAAACGGCGCGGCGTCCCCGCCGCAAGCGCCCGCCAAAGAGGGCCGGTGACCGCCGGGGTCAGCTCCAGCGCAACGCCGTCGAACCCCAGGTGAGTCCGGCCCCGAAACCGGTCAGAAGCACGTTCATTCCTGGCGTCAGGCGCTGCGAGCGCACCGCTTCGTCGAGCGCGATCGGGATGGAGGCGGCGGCGGTGTTGGCAAAGCGATCCAGCGTGACCAGCGTCCGTTCCCTGGGAATCCCCAGGCGCTCGAGCCCCGCGTCGATGATGCGCAAATTGGCCTGGTGGGGAACGAACAGGTCGACGTCGTCGACGGACAACCCGGCGCGGCCCAGGGCGTTTCGCGACGACTGCACGAGCGCGTCAACTCCGAAACGAAAGAGGCTCGGTCCGTCCATCTTGATGTAGTGCTCGCGCGCTTCGACCGTTTCAAACGTCGAGGGACGCCGGGATCCTCCTGCCGGCATGAAAAACAGGCCGCCACCGCCGCCATCGGCGCCCAGATGGAACCCGAGCAAACCCGAGCCGTCGGTCACCCGCCCGACGACGACCGCACCCGCGCCGTCGCCGAACAGCGGGGTCACCTTCTGATCCATGGGGTCCACGATGGTCGAGTTGATCTCCGCGGCGACCACGAGCCCGTAACGCAGATTCCCCGCGATGACGTATTGCGCCGCCGTGACGAGGGCGTACACGAAGCCGGAGCACGCGGCCTGGAGATCGAACGCCGCCGCGGGCTTCGCGCCAATGCCCTCCTGGATGATGCACGCGTTCGACGGGAAGGCCATGTCCGGCGTGTAGGTCGCGCAGATGATCAGCTCGAGGTCGCGCGGCGAGATGTTGGCGGCATCGAGAGCTCGTTGCGCCGCGATGATCCCCAGATCCGACGATCCCGTCCCGGGCTCGGCGAATCGCCGCTCGCGAATCCCCGTCCGGGTCAAGATCCACTCCTCCGAACAGCCGAACCGCTCCGCGAGCTCGCGGTTGTTCAGCACGCGCTCGGGCAGATAGGAGCCGGTGCCAAGCACACCGGCCCGCACGCTCGACTCATTCATGAGAATGACCTCACCCCAGGATGTGTTACTCGCGCGAGATGGTACCCGACGGCGCAAGCGCAGCCGAGCCTCGAACGAAAACGACCGAGACGCGGCCGCCGGAGGAGCTATCCCCCGCAAACACAGCCTCCGGCCGGCCGTCCCCATCGAGATCCAGGAAATGCGGGGTGCCCAGACCCCCGGTCGATCGCGAGAACTGAAGGCCTTCGATGCCCATCGATATCGAGATCCCGCGCGCTCGCGGAAGGTCTTGAGGCAGTGCGATGCGACGGGAGGGATTGGAGGCCACGGGCTTCTGGACGGCGCGATCCGGCCCCGAGCCGGGAAACACGAGAAGCTCCCGGTTAGCGAGGAGGATCAGGTCGGGACGCCCGTCCCCGTCGATGTCGGGGCCAAACTCCAGGAAACTCCTATCCCCTTGATCGACGTCGAAAGACATCGAGCGCGGCTTGGCGAAGCCCGACGCGGCGCCGCCTTTGTAAACCTCGAGCGCTGCGATCGAGTTTTTGAGCCCTTTCCAGTACGCGAGCACGAGGTCGTCGCGCCCGTCCCGGTCGAGATCGACGACGGCGGGGCACGCCCGTTGCCAGAGGTTGATCCCGGTTGTCGCCGCGTAGAGTGGAGCGTCGCCCGCGCGCGTGCGATCCCCGCCCAGAGGGTAGATGCGCAGCGCCTTCTCCCCCAGCAGGCTCAGCTTGTCCGCCGGCGTCGTGGTGACGATCAGCACCGGCGACCCTTGCAGCATCGCGAACGCGCTGTCGACCACACTCTCCGGCTCAGGAAACAGTGCCCAGCTTTCGACGACGTGCGTCTCTGCGGGACCATCGGGATCGAGGAGCAATGTGCGCAGCCGTCGCCGTCCGAGCGTCTCGGGTTCGGTCGCATAGACCATGCGCGACCCAGCGGTCCGGCCGATCGGACGCACCGCTGGTGACCCAACACGGACACGCTCGGATCCCGCGGCCACACGCTCGGGTGTTTCGAGCTCCGACGTGATGGCGACGGCGCCTTCGCGGCCGGGGCGGTAACTGCGGAATGCCCCGAGGAGCGCCACCCTCAAGGCGGTGTCTTGCGACGCGGCCGCATCCCACGCCACGCGCGGACCGCAGCAGGTCGTCCCCAACAGAGGGTCTTCGACGAGGGCCCGGGTCGCCGCGTGGCCCTCGGATGAGAACGTCACGAGGTCGATCCCGCCATCGTGATGAAGGAGCAGTTCTTCCGCGCCGTCCCCGTCGACGTCGGCGGAATCGAGAGCTCCCGCGGTAAGGCCGGACCCCATCGGCTCGAGCGTGTCGGGAGACTCGGAACGCCACCGGTACAACCGGGCGTTGCGCGTCGGTTCGTCCGCCTTGTCGCGCACCGGGCATGCGGCCGCGGCTCCGGAGCTTGCGGCGTCGGGCTTGGGTCCCGCGAGCACGAACAGCGCGCGATGGCCGTCGCGATCGAGCGGGAGCGCCCAGCCAAGAAGCGGTCCGTCCAGGGCGAGGTCCGCGCGCCACCCGTCGGCCAGGCGCGCCACCGCGACCTGAGCCGTGGCCGTCGGGATCGCCGCGGGTGGGCGCTTCTTGGGCTTCGCTTTCGCGACCGCGGGTGACGCCGCGCTCAGCGCAACGGCGATCGCGAGCACGGGTAGAAGTCTCACTTGGCCACTCCGCTCAAATTCAACTCCAGGCGGGCGGGCGCGGTTGCCCCCGGCTCGGGCGGAGACAACGTGCGCGTGATCGCGAGGTCCGATCTCCCGTCCCCATCGAAATCCCTTACGCGCACGAGCATGACGTCCTCGGGCTCTTCGTCGAGCTCGATCGCGAGATCGGGCTTTTCGGCGTAACGCCCGCCGGGTTGTCCGCGGTGGATCGTGACGGTCTTTCCGCGCCCGAGATGGACGAAATCCACGCGCCCGTCGCCGTCGAAGTCCCCTTGGAACTGCCCGAGGCGAGAGATCTCCAGCCGGTTGAGGTCGAGGTGGAGTTTCTCACTGAGCGTTTGATCGGGGACGAGGCGGAACGACCCGTCCGCGTGCTGAGCCACGACGTGGAACTCGAGCCCGACACCGATTTTCTTCTCGGTCAGCGCGCGCAGGACCTGGAACATCGAGAAATCCAGCGTCACGGTGACCAGGTCCTTGCGCCGGTCGCCGTCCAGATCGATGAACTGGAGATCGACGCCGTCCTGAAAGCCTCCAGAGAAAGCCCATCCCTCGGCTTCGAACTGTGTGTACGGCTCTGTGTCGACAGAGAGATCCGGCCGCAGGTGGTGGAGTCGGTAGCGCTTCATCGGCTTCTTGGCCTGCTTCATGTCGCTCTTGCCCGTGTCGACGTCCTCGCGCGTGACGATGTCGATGCGGCCATCGCCGTCGATGTCGCCCGCCCATGCCACCTCGCGACGCGCGGGAGCCGGCGCACCGTCGTCCTTCGGCGGCGGCGCGGCGGACGGCACGGCGGGCCTGAGGAGGCAGCCGAACTCGATCGTTCGCGGTGGCGCGAAACGACCGCCACCCAGGCCGCGCGCGATCGCAATCCCCCCAGGGCCGTCGAGCCAGAACACGACGAGATCCGCTCTGCCGTCGCCGTCGGCGTCCTCGACGCGCGGCATCGGTACGTTGCGCGACGCCGCTCCCAAAATCGAGAAGCGGCTATCACTCGGGAGCCGTCCGCGGAAGGAAGCAACGGCTGCGAATCCTCCGTTCTCGCCGCGATGCACCGCGATCCCGTCATTCGTGGGGATCACCGCATCCAGGACCTTGTCTCCGTCCACGTCTTTCAGCACGTCGAGGCCTGTGAGGATCGCGCCGGTTCCGGCGAAGGCGCAGGGCTCGTCGAGCAGGGGCTCCAAGGTCAGCGATTCTTGCCCTGGGGACCCGATGAGACGGATCTCCGAGAGTCCGTCGTCGGTCAGCGCGACGACGGGGTGCGTCTCGGGTCCCGCCTCGGCGGAGAGCACGCTCGTCGGAAGTGCAAGCGGCGGTCCGGCAGAACGGTACCCGCCCGACGCCTCGGCGAGAAACACCCTTGCCTCGCGCGTGTCGAACAGCGCGGGAACGACTTCGGTGATCTCGACCGCCTCCTCGACGCGATCGGTCGAGATCGACCCCCACCGGGTGTAAGCCGTGACGACCAAGAGGTCCTGGCGCCCGTCCCGGTTCAGATCGGCCGCGACGATGACGGCCGGTGGGCCCGGCAGGTCGAGGACGACCCGCCTGAGCGTGAGCTCACGGGGACGCGCGGCGTGCGTTGCGGCGGCGAGGAGCGCGACCGCGCCCAACACGCCGAGGCGAGGAAGAGCCAGCGACAACAACCGGGACGATCGTCGATGCATGGGGCCGAACGCTACGCTTCAGGGGCGACGCGGTCAACCGGAACCCTGCGCTCCTACAGTGCGGGGTTCACGACCCTCCGGTATTGGACCGCCTCGGCCACATGGCGATCGAGGATCAACTCGCAGGCGTCGAGATCGGCGAGCGTTCGCGCAACGCGCCGCACACGATCGTAGCCGCGCGCCGTCAACCCGAGACGGCGGCACGCCTCGACCAGAAGGCGCATCGGCGCGCGAGACAGCGCAGCGTGGCGCTCGAGCTCGGCTCGTGCCATGCGCGCGTTCGACGCGGGACCTTGGGGCCCGAAGCGGGATCGCTGCCGCTCCCGGGCCGCCCGCACGCGATCCCGCACGTCCGTGGACGCTTCCCCCGCCACCGCACTCGAAAGATCGGCGGGATCGACGGCGGGCACCTCGACCGCGAGATCGAATCGGTCGAGCAGCGGTCCGGACAACTTCGCCTGGTAGCGCCGCACCTCGTTCGGGGTGCAGCGACAGCGCGACCGTGGATCGCCGTGCCAGCCGCACGGACACGGGTTCATGGAAGCGACAAGCATGAAGCGCGCCGGGAACACGGCGCGCGCGTGGAGGCGCACGACCGCAACATCGCCGCTTTCCAAAGGTTGGCGGAGCGCTTCGAGGGCATCGCGACGAAACTCGGTCAGCTCGTCGAGAAACAAGACGCCACCGTTCGCCAGGGCGATCTCGCCGGGTCGCAGCGCCTGACCTCCGCCGATCAGTCCCGCCAAAGAGACGCCGTGGTGCGGCGCGCGGAACGGACGGTGGCGCACGAGGCCACTCGCGAGCCCGGCCGCGCTCCACACGCGCGTCACCTCGAGTGCCTCCTCGTGCGCCAAGGGCGGCAGGACGCCGCGAAGACGCCGCGCGAGCATCGTCTTTCCCGATCCGGGCGGCCCCGTCAACAAGAGATGATGACCTCCGGCCGCCGCGACCTCGAGGGCGCGACGGGCGGCGTGCTGTCCGCGGACGTCGGCGAGATCCTCGCCGGGAGGATCGGGGATCTCCGTCTCTTCCGTGGCGCCCTCCGTGGGCGTGACGGCGGTCCGCGAAGGGTCTTTGAGGAGAGCGATCGCGTCGGCGAGCGACGAGGCGCGCCAAACCTGGATCCCCGGAACCAGGAGCGCCTCCGCAACGTTCCCTGCCGGCACCAGAACCCCGCGGCGACCCGCGGCGCGCGCCGCCAGGGCGATGGCGAGAACTCCCCGCACTGGCCTTACTGCGCCGTCCAACGCCAGCTCACCAGCCAGGACGACGTCGCGCGCCGGAGCGCTGCCGAGCCGCCCGTCGGCGGCGAGAATCGCCGCGGCGATCGGAAGATCGAGCGACGCCCCCTCCTTGCGGATATCGGCTGGAGCGAGGTTCACGGTGACGCGGTGCTGGGGCAACTTGAATCCCGAGTGGGACAAAGCCGCGCGAATGCGATCGATCCCTTCGCGAACACTGCTGTTCGCCAGGCCCACCGCGGCGATGTTGGGTAGGCCGCCACCGAGATGGACCTCGACCTCCACGAGACAGGCTTCGACGCCGACGAGGACCGCCCCCGTGGTTCGTCCGAGCATGTGATCGTCCTGACGGAGAAGGCCGGTGGGACCGAAGAAGGCGGGGAGTCTAGTTCGCGCGAATCTTCAGGCGCGTGCCCGGGTAGATCACGCCGTCGGCGTTGATTCTGTTGAGGGCGCAGATCTGATCGACCGTGACTTGGTAATGATCCGCGATGCGATAGAGCGTTTCGCCGGGGCGCACCGTGTGAACGACCGTGCTCGCGGCGGGAGCGCGATCGGCTCGCGCGGTGGACGTCGACGCCCGCGCGACTCCGCCCTTCGCAGGTATGACCAACCGCTGGCCGACGTGGAGGGTCGAACGGACGCCTATCCCGCTGGCCGAGGCGATCGCGGCCGGGGTCGTACGGTACTGCGACGCGATCTTCGAAAGCGTGTCGCCGTTGCGCACGCGGTACGCGACCGCGTTCGCGCGAGATGTGTCGACGTCTCTCACCGGCGGAGCCACGGCGGGGATGATCAACTCCTGTCCCGGCCGCAACGTGGCACTCTTGCCGAGGTGGTTCGCGCTGGTGATGGCCGCGGAAGTCACCCCATAGTGACGCGCGATGAACGCGAGCGATTCCCCCGTGCCGACCTGGTGCCGGACGAGGATCAATCGATCGGCGACCGGCATCGTCACGTAAGCCTGCGCCACCGTCTCACCGAGGCCGACGGGGACATGAACATCGGTCGTCGTTCCCGGAGGGGTCATTCCGCGGCGCAACTGCGGGTTCAACTGTCGAAAGGTCTCGGGGTCGACATCGGCGAGCCTCGCCAAGACTCGCAGATCGGTCTGCCCCTCGATCTTCACGACCTCGGTCACGACGGGCGGATCGAGCTGTACGTCGAAGCCGAACTTCTCCGGCTGCTTGGCGATCAGCATGGCCGCAAGGATCGCCGGGACGTAGTTTCGCGTTTCAGCGCGCAAGGACTTCGTTGACGCGAGCGACCAGAAATCCTCTTTCTTGGTTTTCGCGAGCGAACGCTGGATCTTCCCCTCGCCCGCGTTGTACGCGGCGAGTGCCAAGTACCAATCGCCGAACATGCCGTGGAGATCCTTCAGGTACGCCGCCGCGGCGCGGGCTGATTTTTCGGGATCGGAGCGCTCGTCGACCCAAGAGTCGATGCGGAGACCGTAGCGCCGGCCGGTCGCCGCGATGAACTGGTAGATCCCTTTGGCCTTCGCACGGGAGTATGCGTTGGTCTTGAACGCGCTCTCGACGTGCGCCATGTAGGCGAGATCCTTCGGGATTCCCGCCCGATCGAACACCGATTGAAACGCTTCGACGTAACGGCCGGACCGTACGAGACTCGCCGAGAAGAGCTCTTTGTGCCGGGTCGAAAAATACTCGACGTACGCAACGACCTTATCGTTGAGCACCATCGGCATGTCGAAGGTGGGGAAGGACTCGGCGACGAGTTGCTTTTCCTTTTCCAAGTCCGAGGCCGACAGATCCGGCGCGGTCTCTGGAAGCTCGTCGAGCGGAGACGGCTCGACCTCCTCTGCCGGCTGCGCGTCGTCCTCGGATGCGACCTCGACATCGGCTTCGGTTCCGGCTCCGGCAGGCGCAGGCTCGTCGGTCGGAGAAATATCGGTCGGTGTGACTGGGGCCTCCTGGGGAGCGATTCCCGACGGCGTGGTCGCGACGGGAGCGGAAGCGACCCCCGCGCACCCGGCAAGGACAAGAACAGCCAGGAGCATTGGGAGCAACGCCAGCGAGTTCTTCCTGCGTTGCGACTCTCCCCTCGTCATGATCTCCATGGATTCTCCGTTTCGACCAAGACTCGGGAGTGGCGGACGACGCCGACAATGCGTCGCAAAGCATAAGGACGAGGCCCCGAACTGTCAAACCGAAAAGCACCTTAAGTCCATAGTGCTACTTGGGTTGCAGTCCCGAAATTGGCTGCCCCAGATTGACACTTCGGTTCGTTTTCGCCTATCCTCCCCGCCGTTGCGTCCCAGCGGAACCGGCCCACACAGCCTCCCACGGAGATCCCCCATGGCGATGGAATCGAAAGAGCGCACCAAGGCGGTCGAACTCGCGGTCTCACAGATCGAGCGGCAGTTCGGCAAGGGCTCGATCATGAAGCTCGGCGACCGTCCGATCGTGGATATCCCGGTCATTCCGACCACCTCCCTTTCGGTCGATTACGCTTTGGGCGTCGGGGGAATCCCCCGCGGCCGCGTGACCGAGATCTTCGGCCCGGAATCTTCGGGCAAGACGACATTCGCTCTCCACGTCATCGCCGAGGCCCAGCGGCTCGGAGGTCTCGCGGCGTTCATCGACGCCGAGCACGCGCTCGACCCGGAATACGCGAGAAAGCTCCGGTGCGACGTCGACAACCTGATGGTCTCTCAACCCGACAGCGGCGAGCAGGCGCTCGAAATCGTGGAGATCCTCATCCGCTCCGGCGCGGTCGACATCGTGGTCGTGGACTCGGTCGCCGCGCTCGTGCCGAAGGCCGAGCTCGACGGTGAGATGGGCGACACCCACGTCGGCCTGCAGGCGCGCCTCATGTCGCAGGCACTTCGCAAGCTGACCGGGATCGTCTCGAAGAGCAAGACCTCGCTTCTCTTCATCAACCAAATCCGCGACAAGATTGGCGTGATGTTCGGCAGTCCCGAGACGACGACCGGTGGCCGCGCCCTCAAGTTTTACTCGTCGATGCGCCTCGACATCCGCCGCATCGGAGCGATCAAGGAAGGCGAGGAAACCACCGGCAACCGCACCCGCCTGCGCGTGGTGAAAAACAAGGTCGCGCCGCCCTTCCGCTCCGCCGAGTTCGACATCCTCTACGGTGAGGGCATCTCTAAAGAAGGCGACCTGATCGACCTCGGCATCGCCCAGAAGATCGTCGACAAGGCGGGCTCGTGGTTCTCCTACGGAGAGATCCGCCTCGGCCAAGGGCGCGAGAACGCCCGCGTCTTCCTCACGGACAACCCCGATCTCGCCGGCGAGATCGACCGCAAAATTCGCGCAGCACTGGGGCTGGGGAAGGGTTCCGTGACGGTGGAAGCTGCCGCCACGCCGGTGCCGGAAACCCCACGGCCCGTCGCCGCGCCCGACCCGGCCCTCCGCGCCAAGTCTCGCCCGGAAGCCGTTCGCCTGTCTTGAATTCCGCGGGAGCGAGTGCAAGAATCCGCGCTCGCTTCCGCGTTCCACATCGGCTCGGTAGCTCAGTTGGTAGAGCGAGGGACTGAAAATCCCTGCGTCGGCGGTTCAACTCCGTCCCGAGCCACCAAAAGACAGGCTTTGCTGGACAACCGTGCTCTCCGGAGGACGGAACGCAAGTCGAGTGACGCCCGAAATGGTCGTTTTTCGGCCTTTTTGTTTGGCAGGGTCTTTGCGATCCTTAATGGCCTCGAGGCCACAAGGGCACCGAGCCGAAACAAGGAGGAGACGATGAGACGCTTTTTCGCATCCGGCACCGTGATCGCCTTTGGCCTCGCCTTTGCGACGGGTGCGCTCGTGGCGGAAGACAAGAAGCCGCCGGAGAAGATCACCTACGAAGCCAAGCCCGGCCCGGTCACCTTCGACCACACCAAGCACGTCGAGGCCGCGAAGAAGGACTGCAAGGCGTGCCACGATGCGATCTTCCCGCAGGCGAAGGCTCCCCTGGACTACAAAGAATCGATGCACAAGAAGGCCGAGACGGACAAGAAGTCTTGCGGCGCCTGTCACGTGGCCGGCGGGACGTCGTTCGAAAGCAAGGGCAACTGCGCGAAGTGCCACGTCAAGAAGCCCGCGTAAGCTTTCGCGGCGCGCGTCTGATTGGGTCAACTCGGGGTCACCGCCCGAGTTGACCCTCGATCCTTAGCACCCACTCCCCTGCCCGTTCGTTCCGAGGATCGAGCCGGATGACCTCGCGAAACTGCACGAGCGCATTTTCGACCCGCCCCTGTTTGACGAGAAGCACCCCAAGGAGGAACCGGGCCTTCGCGTAAGCGGGATCGAGCCGCACCGCGTCGTCGAGGTGGGCCACCGCCTCGTCGGCGCGCCCGAGATCGACGAGCGCCGTGGCGAAGTTGTAGTGAATGCTCGCGTCATTTGGCGATTGCGAAAGCGCCGCCTCGTACGCGATGACGGCCTCGGCCGGCCGTGAAAGAGAACGCAACGCGTTTCCCAGGTTGGAGCGAGCGTCGGTGTCCAAGGGGGCAATCGCAACCGCCTTTTGAAAATGCTCGAGCGCCTCGGCGATCTTGTGCTCTTCGACGAGGGCCATGCCGAGGTTGTTCTGGGCCAACGCGTTGTCGGGGACCACGTCGATCGCGCGCTGGAAGAGCGACACGCTGTCGTGCCAGTACGGAAGCTGGGCGCGCGTCGCGAGGGACAGCGCCGCGATCCACGCCACGCCGGCGAAACCCAGCGCGCGTCGCCAAAGAGCGGGCCTGGATTCCGTCAGTCGAACGGCCGACCACGCGACGACGACGAAGATCCCGATCAGTGGGACGTAGGCGTAGCGGTCGGCGTAGGCTTGCGATCCAACCTGGACGATGCCGGCGACGGGGAGGAGCGTCCCCGCGTACCACCACCAGCCCACGGCCAACGCGGGAAACGCGCGACCTTTCGCGACGACCGCCGCGCAGATGACGACGAGCACGAGGACGGAAGCCGCGATCTCGGCGACGCCGAGCGAGGCCATCGGATGCGGGTAGAAGGCCGCCAGCCCCGACGGCCAGACCATCGCCTTCAGGTACCACGCGTAGGAGACCAAGGCGTTCCCCAGACGGACGGGTAATGGAAACGTCGTCACGGACTGAATCGCGCTTGCCGCGTGCTGGGCCAGAAGGGTCAGCACACCGCACGCACCCGCTAGGGCGAGGACCGGTCCGAGCTCACGCACGTAGCGCAGCCACAACGATCCGCTTCCTTTCGGCCGCATCGCGAGAGGCCAGAAGTCGATGAGCACGAGGGTCAACGGCACCGTCACGGCCATCGGCTTTGCAGCGAGGGCCAACGTCGCGCAAACAACTACGAGGAGGTACTTCGCCCCGCTGGGCCTGCGTCGATACCCGACGTGGGCGAGGAGTGCCAGGAGCCAGAACCCCGTGCTCACCAGGCTCTTTCGCTCCGAGATCCACGCGACGGTCTGCACGTTCAGGGGATGGACCGCGAACAAGGCGGCGACCAACGCGCTGGACCACGGCCGCAAAGTCGTCCCGGCCAGGAGCCAGAACAAGAGGAGCACGTTGCCGACGTGAAGGGCGAGGTTCATCCCGTGATGTCCGGCCGGATCGAGACCGAACGCCTGGACGTCCAGCATGTGCGAGACGAGGGTTAGCGGATGCCAGTTGCCGTTGACGAATGCGGTCACCGACCACGCGACGTTGCCCTGAGTCAACCCCTGGCCGATCTGTGGATTCCCCGTGACGTAGACGTCGTCGTCGTAGTTCACGAACTTGAAGTTGCGAACCGGCGCGTAAACGGCAATCGTCAGAATGGCAAGGGCAGCGGCAAGAACGAGATTGAGACGAAGGCGCTGGCGGTCCATATCCGCGGTCAGAGGATCGGACCGCTCTCCCGAATGGGATCGGGCTCGGCCTCTCCTCGCGAACGCCACAGCGCGTGGAGAATGATCGTGGATCCCAAGACCGACAGAGCGATCCAAACGGTCTTCGTGTCCAGCAACCAACCCTGCGTTCCGTGCATGGTCATGCTCCTCTTCAAGTCTCGCGGCTCTTGATCGCATCGCGCATCGCGTCGTTTGCAATCAATCGATCCGCCAGGCGTCGTGAAATAGGGCCGGGGTCGCCGCCCCGCACGTTGCGGCCGTCGATGCGCACGACCGGGCGCACGCCTTGCAGACTCGAGGTCAGGAAAACTTCGTCAGCGGCGCGGAGTGTCGCGATGCGGACCTTCGACTGACGCAACGACAGACCAAGTTCACGCAGCGCGTCGATGGCCCGCCATCGCGTGACGCCATCGCGAGCGCCGTCTCGAAGCGAAGGCGTCACGACCGCGCGTCCGCGCGCGACGAACACGTTTCCGGTGCACGCCTCGATCACGTGACCGCGCTCGTTCAGCCAGAGTCCCTCGTCCGCCCCGCGTCGCCGCGCCTCTTCCAGCCCGAGAAGGCAGGCGGCGTAGCCCAAGGACTTGATCCCCGCCGTCGGGTCCAGCCGGTGCCGCCGCCAGTGGAGCACGACGGCGGCAATTGCCTTTCCGTCGTCGGTGGGATCGATCGGCCCGGCAAAAACGGCCCATTGTCCGGAGCGCGACGCGACGATCTTGAGCCAGCTGCTTCCGCCCGAGGTGCCCTCCGCCACGAGCAGCACCGCGCGCATCAGCTCGGTGGCCTCCGGGAGGGGCACGCCGAGTCGCAAGGCGGCGGCGCTCAGCCGGCGTAAGTGCTCGTCGAGGTGCTGGGGCGCCGCATCGCGCACCGCGATCGTCTCGAACACGCCGAGCCCCCATTGGGCCGCCGGATCGTTCCACGGCAGCAGAAGAGCCTCGGACTCGACGAGGGTGCCGCAAAGCACCGCGCGCCCTGCGGGCTGTCGGTCGATCACGCCGCCTCCTCGGGGTCGAAGCCCAAGGCCCGCGTCAGGGCGCGCGCCTTCGCGTTGGCCTCCGACCACTCCGCTTCCGGCTCCGAGTCGGCGACAATGCCTCCCCCAGCCCCGATGTGCACCCGTCCTGCGGTGACGATGGCCGATCGTATCAGGATGCTCGAGGCCATGCCCCCGTCGTCGTCGAACCAGAGCAGGCTTCCGGTGTACAGCCCGCGCGGGCAAGGCTCGAGCTCGCTGAGGATCTCGATCGCGCGCTCCTTGGGTGCTCCCGTGACCGAGCCCCCGGGGAAAACAGCCGACACAAGTTCGGACGGCGTCACCCCGGCACGGAGCTCCGCGACGACCCGCGCGACCAGATGATGCACGGCCGCGTAGGAGCGTAGAGCGAGCAGCTCCGGCACGGCGACGCTCCCCGTGCGCGCGATCCGGCCGAGATCATTGCGCAGGACATCGACGATCATGACGAGTTCGGCGCGGTCTTTCGCTGAGGTGAGAAGCTCCGCCGCCGCTCGCGCATCGGCCACCGGTGTCGCTCCGCGCGGACGGGTTCCCTTGATGGGCCGGGTCTCCACGCGGCCGTCGCGGTCGACGTCGACGAAGATCTCCGGGGACACCGAGGCGAGCGCCAGCCCTGGGACCTCGACGTACGCCGACCGCGGCGCTGGGCTCGCCTTCGCGATCGCGCGGTAGAGAGCCCACGGGTCCGCGTCGAAAGGTGCGTCGAAGCGCTGTGTGAGGTTCGCCTGATACACGTCCCCACGCGCGATATGTTCCTTCACCCGCGAAACGGCCCGCAGGTACGCTTCGCGTCCCAGACTCGTTCGGGGCGGCCCCGACGCCAACGCGGGCCTCGACGGCGCGGCGGCGAGGGGGTCCCGGCGCGCCAGAGACGACGCCGCTCGCTCGACGATTGCGCTTAGTCCGGCGGCCACGGGAGGGCCACCGTCGGGGAACGCGACAGCCCCGTCGACTTCGAGCGCGAGGATCTCGCACGCTTCGTAGGCGCAAAGCACCGCCACCCCGGTCCCTCCGGGACCACCCGCCACCCGGCGGCGCGCCACGATGGCGTCGATGGGCTTCATCACCTGGGAGGGATCGCCCGCACGGTTGCGGACTTCGAGAATCACCCGCGGCTCGAGCGCGAGCCGGCAAGCCCACGAACCGTCATGACCACCGCGGCCGTCGAAGAGGAGAGCCGGCTCCCCCGGCCGCCGCAGCGCGTCGAACGCGGACTCCGGGTCGAGCGCCGGATCGAGCTCACGCATCGGGGCGTCGTCTCTCAGTACTTGCGGATCAGACCGACGACGACACCCTGGACCTGGACACGGTCGGCGGCCACGACGATCGGCGCCATCGTCGGATGCGACGGTTGGAGCCGCACGGTCGCGCCCTCGCGGTAGATGCGCTTGAGCGTGGCGTCCGAGCCGTCGACGAGCGCCACGACGGTCTCGCCGTCGCGCGCCACCTGGCGCGCCTCGATGATCACGTAGTCGCCTTCGCGAATCTGCTCGCCGATCATCGATTCGCCCTGGATCTTGAGAACGAACGTGCGCCCCTTCCCGGCAACCATGTCCGCGGGGACCGTGATCGTCTCGGTCGTGGGGAGGGCCTCGAGGGGGTTCCCCGCCGCGATTGTTCCCACCAGCGGCAGGTCGAGAGCTTTCCCTCGGCTCTCCTCCGCCAGCTCGATCGAGCGATTCTGGTTCCACACCCGGCGCACGAATCCCTTGTCGACGAGATGCGTGATGTGCTTGTGAACGGTGGCGACCGACGAGAGACCGAGCGTCCCTCCAATTTCCTCGAGACTCGGCGAATAACCGTTCGCCTCGATGAACTCTCGTATCACGTCGAGGACTTCTCGCTGTCGTCGTGTCAGCGCCACGGTGCACCTCCACGCGAAGCTTAGGCGAATACGCAACGAAAATCAACGACGCTCCGAGCAGAACTCCCGGAACTCTCGGTCCTTTTTTGCGCACTCCAGGGACGCGGCGTATAGTTCGACCTTCGTCTTGCGTTCGATCCCGACTGGAGAGTTCACCGTGGGACCAGCACCGCGCATCGCCGTCGTCGTGTCGTGTTTCCTGCTGATCTCCACCGTGGTCCCCGCTCAAGAGAGCACTGTCCCGCCAACCCCGGCGCAGCTGGCTGCGATGGAGCGCGTGCGTCCCCAGGTCGATGCGATCTGGCTGGACGTCAGGACCCCGTCAAAAACCGACGAAGCGCGCCCGCGATACTTCTGGAAAGTCACCGACAGGCTCATAGCCATAGGTCCCGATGTCGTGCCCTTCGTGGCATCCGAGATCGATCTGATGGACCCGAGCACCTTTCACTTCTGCGCGTACTCCCTGGGCCGGCTCGGCGGGCCGGACGCCGAGATCGCGCTGCGCAAAGCGATCCGCGCTGCCGACGCGCGAGGAGGACAATTCGGGATCGCCTGCAAGCGATACGCTCTTTACGGCTTGGCCCTGATCGGGACGCCCGACGCCATGGATCTGATGCAGACCGGAGAGTCGACGCATGGCACCCAGATGGTCCCCGACCTTCCGTTGGTGACTCAGATGGCGCTCCTGATCGGCCCCGCCGCGGCGCCGGCGCTCGAAAAACAACTCGACGCCTACCGGCTCGATCCCGCGGCGACGGAAAAGCTCGAAGACACGCTTCTCGCACTCGGCCGCGTCGGCAATCCGTCCCTGCTGCCCAAGCTCGAACCCTTGTTGGCGAACGCGTCCCCTGAAGTTCGCGCCCTGGCGACCGACGCGATGTCACGCCTGGGAGAGCCGAGTATTTGCGAGAGGTTGGTGGCACCGTTGTCGAGCGCCATTCTGGGCGAGAGGCGCTACGTCGCCAAGACGTTCGAACGGTGGAAGCCCGAGCCCTGCTACAAAGCGATGGTCGGGCGCCTCGAGGTCGAGCAGGACACCGGAGTCCGAGGATCGTTTTACAACGCTATTGTGGCGATGGGCGGCGAAGCCTCGTTGGACGTATTCCGCGCCTACCTGAGCTCGGGCGATCAATTCGACCAGGCGCTCGTCATCATCGCGATCGGCCAGATCGGCAGCACGAAAGGGCTCAACGTGCTGCGCGCGTTACTGACCAGCGACAGTATCCCCGCGGTGGTGCGCTCCCTGCAATCCATCGGGGCCATCGGGGGCGAGGGCGCGACGGACACGCTGATGGCGGAAACCTCGGATCGGCGCCGCGCCATCGCCTCCGCCGCGCGAGAGATCCTCGCCGGCATGGGGGTCAAGAAGGTCGCGCCTCGGGTGGCGTCGGCGATGCTCACGTTTGTACGCGAGCCGGTGGGAGATCTCTCGCTGCGCACCCCGATCGCCGAGTGGGGGGACGCTCTCGTCAAGCTCGACTACACCGAACCCATCGACGACCTGAAGGCTGCCGCCGCGGTGCAGAGCGATCCAGTGATCAAAGACTCGCTGGACTCTTGCGTTCGCCGGTTGCAGCTCCTCGAAACAAACGGCGACAACGTCGCCGCGTGGGCCACCGCTTCCGTCTCGCCCTTCTTGGACGTGAGGCGACTCGCGGACCGGCGCCTCGCGGAGATCGGCTCGCGGGCGGCTGTTCGGGCGATCAAGACCCGCCTCCTGAGGACCGACCTCCCCCCCGAAGAGCGCGCGGGCGTCCTGATCGCGATCGGCGAGGCGCGCACCGGAGGGGCGGCCGAGCTGGTCGAGCGTCATCTTTCGGACCCCGCCTACGATGTGTCGCAGCTCCAAGGCGCTCGGTCCGCCGCCGCGTGGGCGGCTCGCCGCCTTGGCGGCGATCGCATGGTCCGAGCGCTTCGACTCTCCGCCATACGCCGCGACGGCCGGGATTGGGCGACCCTCGTTTACCTCGCGATCCTCGAAAAGGGCGCGGCGCTTCCGACCCTGAAGGCCCTGCGCGTCCGCCGCCTGCGTTATCCGGAGTCGCCCTTCGGCCGGCAAGAGGGGCAGATCGACGGCATCATCTCGGACCTCGCCGCGGGACGCGAGCCCAGAGGCTTCGACGTTCTGCCCCAGGCCTTGCTCGAGATGTAGCGGGCGAGACGCGACTCAGACCGCGGCCGACTCCCGCACCGGCTCTTGGGCGATGGGCTGTTGGTGACGCGTGAACTCGCCCGCGAGGTAGGCGCGGTTGAACGCCTCCACGATGTGCTCGTCGAACCCCGACCCCTTGAGTTCGTTGAGACGCGCGAGGGCCTCCTCGAAGCTCCTGCCCCTCTGATACGGTCGGTCGGTCGTCATCGCGTCGAAAGTGTCGGCCACCGCGATGATGCGTGCCATCAGAGGGATATCGTCCCCCGTGAGACCGTCCGGGTAGCCTGTTCCCGTCCATCGCTCATGGTGACTCCGCAGCCCTGGGAGCAGTCGCTTCATCTGCCGGATCGGCGCCATGATGGTCGCGCCAACGACCGTGTGGAGCTTCATGACCTCGAACTCCTCGGGGGTGAGTGTCCCCGGCTTCTTCAGGATCGCGTCGTCGACGCCGATCTTCCCGACGTCGTGCAGGAGCGAGGCCACGTGGATGTCGGCGATGTCTGCCTCTGAAAGGCCGTGGTACCGCGCGAGGATCACCGCATAGCGATTGACCCGAACCGAGTGGCCCCGGGTGTATGGATCCTTGGCGTCGATCGCGCTTGCCAGCGCCCGCGCGGTTCCCAAGAAGAGCTCGTTGTTCTCGGCCGCCGCCTGCTTGAGGCGGCGGATGAAGTCTTCGAGGTCGGCGGCCATGCGGTTGAACCTGTCGGCGAGCTCGCCCACCTCGGTAATCGACCGGACCTGGACGCGAGCCGAAAAGTCGCCCCCGGAGAACGCTCGCGTGGCCTCCGCCAAGCGCTTGATCGGATTCGCCAGGAGGCGCGCGAAAACGGCGGCGGCGACCAGCGCGCTCCCTAAGGCCAGGAGACCCCACTGCACGGTGCTCTCGATCATCTTCGAGACCGGTTGGTAGATCTTGCTCTCCTTCGCCTGCACGAAGATGCCCCATTCCTCTCGAGAGACCCCGTACGATCCGAGATAGCGGTCGACGGGAGCGGTGCGGCGGGGAGCCCAATCGAACGGCATCGTCACGGTCACGCCTAAGCGATGGTCGCGAAAACGCTTCACGATCTCGGAGTCCGTCATGTCGCGTCCCAATTCGACCCCCGCGAGGTCTTTGGCGGCGAATAGACGCCCCTGGGCATCGACCGCAAAGAAGGTGTGCGGTTCCTTTTCGTGACCTGCCACGACGACGTCCCAAACCGATTGGAGATCGACGAGCGCGGAAACGACTCCGAGAAACCTCCCCCCGCTGACGACCGGCGCCGTGAGGACGAGCGCCGCACGTTTCGGATTCCCGGGGAGGAGCAGTGGATCCGAGTGGCTGACGCTTTCGACCCCGAAGCGATGGTCCGCGAGGCTCTCCGCCGTCGCGCGAAAACCGGCGACAAACGAGGGCTCGAGCTCCCGGGGAATCACCTCTGTCGTGCTGGAATTCACGCCATGCCCATGCAGGTCGGTGAACCTCAAGTACCGCATGCGCTCGTCGACGACCTCGTCGAGCACGCGACGAACGGCGTCGTCCTCGGCCCCCCCGGTGCGCCCGCACGTCAGCCCAAGAGAATGCGAGCCGCGAACGAGCTGCGCTCTCAAGCCCGCGACGTGGGTATCCACTTCCATCGAGATCGTCGACGCGAGTAGAGCCTCGTATTCGAGTTGGGACGTCTTGAGCGCCTCGCGATTGCTGTCGATCAACCGCCACGCGACGGAACAGAGGGGGGCGAGGGCCACGATCGAGAATACGGCGAGAAGCAGGTAGACCATGCGCACACGAGGGCGGAACGGCTCCGACTTCAACGAAGCTTCGCTGGCCTTAGGAGGGAACACGCTGGCCGCACCTCATGCTTTTGAGCCGGGGCGGAATATAGGGTCGGCCTCCGACCCCCGCTAGGCCCTTCCGCCGGGACCTGATAGACTCGCCGCGTTTTGCCCCGCGCGCCACACTACGCGATGAGAATGCTCTACAACGCAGCGCTTCTTCCCGTCCGCGCCGCGTCGGTGGTCTTCTCAATCTGGCCGCGCGGAAGCCCGGAAGCAACGCTCGAGCGCGACCAGCGCCTGGGGCGCCACCTTCCCGAGGTTCGTCCCGGCGCGATCTGGATTCACGGGGCTTCGGTCGGCGAGGCGCGGCTCATCAGCGCCCTCGCTCGGGAGATCAGAAGGCGCCGGCCGGCGCAACCCCTCGCGGCCTCGACCGTCACCGCGACCGGACGCGCGCAACTCCCCTCCCCTCCGGCGGTCGACGCGGCGTTCTTCCTTCCGCTCGATTTCCCGGCGGTGCAGCGTCGTGCGTTCGACGTCATGGCGCCCTCGATGATCGTGCTCGTCGAAACCGAGCTATGGCCCAACCTCCTGGCCGAGGCCGAGCGGCGGCGGGTCCCGGTCGTGGTCGTCAATGGACGTCTCGCCCCGGAACGCGTCGGCCGGTATCGACGCTTGTCCGGCCTTTACGGCCCGTTGCTGCGCGGGCTTCACGCCATCGGCGCGGCCGGGAGTGACGAGGCCAGCAGGTTCGTGGCCCTCGGGGTGTCCGACGAAGCGGTCCGGGTCATCGGGAACCTGAAGTTCGACTTGCCCGCGCCCATCGAGAAGGCCGCGGACCTTCGCGCACGATTCGGGCTCGCCGCCGATCGCCCGGTCGTCGCCGCGGGGTCGACCGCCAACGGCGAAGATCGGCTCGTTCTCGACGCGTTTGCCGCGGCGCGTCGCGAAGTGCCGAACCTCCTCCTCCTCCTCGCCCCGCGCCACCCCGAGAGGTTCGCCTCCGTGGCCGGGGAGGCCGAGCGTCGCGGCTTCGTGGTGTCGCGCGCTTCGCGGGGGGCGGCGGCCAAGGACGCGGACGTACTTCTTCTCGACACGATCGGCCAATTGGCAGCGCTGTACGCCTTGGCGGGTTCGGCGTTCGTCGGCGGAAGCCTCGTGCCCGTCGGAGGGCACAATCTGTTGGAGCCGATCGCGGCGGGGGTCCCCGTCCTCTTCGGGCCGCACACCGAGCACGTCGCCGAAATCGCGGCGGCTCTCGAACAATCGGGAGCGGGGCTGCGTGTCGGAAGCGCCGAAGCGCTCGGCCGTTCCTTTGCGGATCTCGCGCTGCACCCGGACGAGCGCGCGCGGCGCGTCGCCTTGGGCGGCCAGTTCGTGGACGCCAACCGCGGCGCGCTAGACCGCGCCGCGGACCTCGTACTCGACGTTTTGGACCGCGCGCGGTCGGACCGGCCCGCATGAGGCGCCGGGCTCACGCGGCCGCGGTGGCGCTCGCGATCCCAACCGCAGCGTTCGCTGGGGTCGTGCGCCTTCGGAACGCCTGGTACGACCGTCCCGGCGCCTCGCGTCGCGCCTCGGTTCCCGTCATCAGCGTCGGGAACCTCGCGGTGGGGGGCACGGGGAAGACGCCGCTCGTCGCGTGGATCGCGCGGCGCCTTCGGGCGGAGGGCCTGGTCCCCGCCGTCGTCAGCCGAGGATACGGCGGCACCGCGGGCCCCGGCCCTCTCGTGGTGTCAACCGGCGAGGGGCCGCGCGTCAACGCAAGGACCTGCGGCGACGAGCCCCACCTTCTGGCTCGATCGTTGAAGGGCGTCATCGTCGTCGTCGGCTCCGATCGCATTGAAGGCGCTCGTTGCGCCGCCACGGCGGGCGCCGCGGTCGTGCTCCTGGACGACGGATTCCAGCACCGGCGCCTCGCGCGCAATCTGGACATCGTGGTCTTGGATGGGCGGGCGCCTTTCGACGATGGCCGACTTCTCCCCCAAGGATCCCTGCGCGAGCCGCCCTCCGCTCTGGCGCGAGCGCAGCTGGTCGTCTTGACGCGCGTGCGGGAGGGCGACCCCGCGACCGGCGCGATCCAGGCCGTTCGCGCCGCCGGCTATTCCGGCCCGATCGTTCGCGCGGGCCACCGAACGACCGGCTTCACGGACGCTGCCGGGGTCGAGTGCGCGCCTCCGAAGCGCGCCCTCGCGTTTTGCGGGATCGGCGACCCCGGCCTGTTCCGCGGCGACCTTGCCGCGGCAGGCGTGCTAGCTGCCGGCTTCCATGCGTTTCGCGATCACCATCCGTACACGGTGGCCGGATGGGACGCGCTGATCGAGGAATCAAAGGCTCTCGGCGTTCCCCTGGTCACGACAGAGAAGGACCTCTCGCGCCTCGAGGCCGCGGCCGGTGCGTCGCTTGCGCGCGCGGAGCTCTTCGTGTTGCGGATCGAGACCGTCGCCTGGGATGAGGCGCGCCTCCTCGAGGCGGTGCGGGGCGCGGTGTCGGCAACTGCCGGAGGCGCCTCGCGATGAACCCGCTGCGCCTTTCCGTCGAGGTCGCCCTGGTCGAGTCGGCGCTCGTACTGGCCCGCCTGCTGCCCCGCCGCGCTCTGCTCGCCGTCGGCGGCGCCGTCGGGGCGTTTGCCGGCCGGATCGATCGCCGCCACGCCGCCGTCGCGCGGGACAACCTCCGCGCGGCCTACGGCGACGCGCTCACCGCGAAAGAACGAGAGCGCGTTCTGCGCCGCTGCTGGCGCCACTTCGGCCGGATCACGTTCGACGCCCTCGCGTTCCCGAAGCTCGACCACAACGCGCTCGGCTCGATCCTCAGGATCGAGGGGTTGGACAACGCGCGCGAGGCCCTCGCCAAGGGGAGGGGCGCCCTGGTGTTTTCCGCACATTACGGCCACTGGGAGGCGGGAGCGTACGCCATGGGACTCCTCGGAGTTCCCTTCGCGGTCATCGCGCGACCGCTGGACAACCCGGACCTCGATCGGCGGCTTACGCAACTGCGCAGCGGGACCGGGAACGCCGTGATCCCGAAGCGGCGCGCCGTGCGCGAGACCATGCGCGCGTTGGCCCGCGGAGCGGGTGTTGCGATTCTGATCGATCAGGATGCGGGCGCGGACGGCGTGTTCGTGCCTTTTTTTGGGCGCCTTGCCTCGACGACGCCGACGCTCGCCTTGCTCGCGCTTCGAACGGAGGCACCGATCGTACCGGTTTTCGCCCGAGTCGAGGCGGACGGTACAATCTCGGTTCACATCGAGCCGGTCATCGAGAGCCGGCCGACCGGCGATCGGGATGTCGACGTCTTACGCTTGACGGCCGAGTGCACCGCGATCGTGGAGCGTTGGGCGCGAAGCACCCCCGAGCAATGGCTCTGGATGCACCGCCGTTGGAAGACTCGGCCGCCGGACGGTACCGCCGCCGGAGCGTGAGGGGAGGACACGGCATGGGCCGACGGGCGATCATCATGGACCGCGACGGGACCGTCTGCGAAGAAGTCGGTTACGTCAACCACGTCGATCGCGTGCGCCTTCTGCCGCGGTCCGCCGCGGCCATCCACGCGGCCAACGAAGCGGGGTTTCAGACCGTCGTCGTGACGAACCAGGCGGGGGTCGCCCGCGGCTATTTCGCCGAAGTACTCGTCGACGAGGTCCACGATCGGGTCCGCGAGCTGCTCGCGGAACATGGCGCGCGCTTGGACGGCATCTACTACTGTCCTCACCACCCCGAGGTCGGCGCACCGACGTACAGGAAAGCGTGCACGTGCCGCAAACCGTCTCCGGGAATGCTCGAGCGCGCGCGCGACGAGATGGGAATCGAACTTTCCGCGTCCTACATGATCGGCGACAGCGTCAAGGATATCGAGGCGGGGCATCGCGCGGGCACGACGAACGTCCTGGTCCTCACCGGGTACGGCAAGGGCGAGCTGGAGTATCAGTCGCACGCCTGGCCGGTGCAGCCCGATCACGTCGCGGCGGATCTTCTGGCCGCCGTCACCTGGATCCTCGAACGGGAAACGTCACAATGAGCGGGACCACCGCCCGGTCCCCCGAGAGACTCGTGTCCTTAGTCGTCGGGTTTCGTTGCGTCACGCCCGTGACACTCGTCGGCGAGGCCACCGTCCAGGCCCGCGCCATCAGCAGTGAAGCCGCAGGGGCACGACCGCACAGTACGCCGGCAGGCTGTAAAGCCGTCGCATAGCGCTCAGCGCCAGTGGTCTGCCACCCACTGGGTTGGCGGAACCCGGCGGTACCACTTGCCGCTGACCCCGCTAATCGCGTCGGGCGGGTTGGGTTTGCCATGAAAGGCGATGATCCTGGCGCCAGGTGGAATCGTCGGTGCACGCACCCAGTTCATGAGGCCGCGCGGCACGCAGTGGCGCTTGAAACTGACGCACCACAGTGCCGGCCAATAACTGACCAAGCCTCGCCGGCCCAGGTATTGCGTGATGAACTCCTGCTCGTTGCGGACCTCTGCCAGTGCGCCGGGATAGTTGTTCTTCAGGTGCTCCAGCGCATCGACACGCGCGCCGATAGTGTAGAGATAGACCGAGGTGTTACCGGTGCCGTCCTTCTTGTCCCACTCCTTGATGACGCAAAATTCACCGGGCTGGTCGAAGAAGCAGTCGATGCTGTCGACGATGACGATGTCGAGGTCGAGAAACAGGGTGCGGCCGCTCAGGTCGTACAGGGGATCGGCGAAGCTGGTGAGCTTGAGCCAGCCGTGTCCAAAGGTCCATGGCTGGCCGGTGTCGAACTCGGAAAAGCCCACCTTGGGTATCGGCTTGACTTCGATCTGGGGGTCGATGCCCTCCGCGTCGTCAGTCAGGCAGACAAACCGGAACGGCCGGGCCAGCTGGCGCCGCACCATCGAATGCAGTTTGTTCACGTATTCCGGACCGTACTTGCGGCCCCACTTGATACACAACACGTTGACGGCCTGCATGGCGCTTGACTCCTCGATCCCTTCTTGTGCCGGGCGTTTCCGGACACGATGTGCGCTGCTCTACCGATTCGCCGCGGCTGGCAATGCCGGCTGCGGCAGCGGAACTACTTTACCAGCAGGCTGTTGATCGATTGCAGGTCTTCGGCTTTGAGCTAACCATTGGCCATGGCCGTTTGGCCCTCTTGCGCACACTCGTCCCCGACCTCCACTGCAAGGGGACCGACGACACCGCAGAGACGGTCCCCGAGAGGGACACAGCCCGGGCCCTGGGAATCCGCGTCGCAATCACAGGCGATCCGAAAAACCACGCCACGCGCGACCCGATCGCGCAGATTCGCGGCGCTCGCTAGCAGCCTCGCCTCAGAAATTAACGACGAGTGCCACCGCCAGGATCGTATCGGTCTTCTCGAATGTGTAGCGCGCGCTGGGGTCGGTGGGCAGGGCTGGCGGGTCGGGCGCGATGAACTTCTGCAAGGGCTCGTTCGAATACAGCACGGTGTAGCTCAACTTCAACGCCAAGCTGTCGGTGAACCCCGCCGTCAACGCGGTAACCGAGTTCGCACGCCAGGCGCTGGTCGTGTCGAAGTTCGTGAATAGGTTCAGGTCTTCGGTGAGCTTCGATTTCTCGGAGATCTTGAACTCATATCCCAGGTACGCCCGCAACCCGATGAAATCCGACGTCGAGGTCTCGTCGGGGGGTGGACTTTCGAGGGGAACCTGACGGGTGTAATCGAGGCCGAGCTCGCCCTTCAGGAGGTTCCGGGCGTCCTTGACGAACGTGTAACCGACGCCTCCGGTTGCGATGTACCGGTCGTCGATGCCGGCGAAGAAGTTCTGATACCACGATGCGCCGGTGAACCAGTAGAAACGCACCGAGATGCTCTGTCGGTACATGAGGGCCAGTCCGTAGCTCGACGCGGTGGTCGCCGTCGTATCGGTGACGACCGCGGTGCCGTAGGGCGCTGGATTCGTGATGTCGCGGGTCGTGCTCGCGGCGTGCAGGGCGGCGGCGTCAAAGGTCAGCTCGGCATCGGACCACGCGTACTTGAATTTGTTCGCAAGCGCCAAATTGGTGCCGTCCGCGTTGCCGGTCGTCATGACGAAACCAAACTCCGCCACATCCGACCAGGGCTTCTTCGGCGCGTCCGCCGCGATCGCCCCCGACACGACGATGGACGTCGCCATGGCGCCCCCCAACAGTCTCGCTCCTGCGTTCATCGCGCAATCCTCCTCGACGGGTTCCGTCCGGTCATCGGACGGGGTAGAGTTCCTGCAGGCTCCTCACGGTCAGAGCCCCTTGCTTAAGCGAGCGGATCGCTTCGACCATCGCTTGGCCTCCGGAGAGCGTCGTGATCAGCGGGATCCCCCGCTGCGTCGCGGTCGTGCGCAGCGCCTTCTCGTCGAAGTACGAGGCCTTCCCGAGGGGCGTGTTGATGACAAGGTGGATCGCGCCGTTTTTCATCAGGTCGACGGCGTTCGGCCGGCCCTCGAGTACCTTGTAAACGTGAGCGCACGGCAAGTCGTTCGCGCGTAGAAACGCCGCGGTGCCGTTCGTCGCGACGAGCTGGAACCCCATCGCGACCAGCGCTCCCGCCAGAGGGAGAAGCTGCGGCTTGTCGCGGTCGTTCACCGTCACGAACGCCGTCCCTTGGAGCGGGAGCTTCACGCCGGCGCCGTAGCTGGCCTTTGCGAAGGCCGCACCGAAATCGTCCGCGAAGCCCATCACCTCGCCGGTGCTGCGCATCTCGGGCCCCAGGATTGGGTCGTCCCCGGGGAACTTGGCGAACGGGAAGACCGAGGCCTTGACGAAGCGGCCGTTGAGCTTCGGCTCGTCCAGTAGCCCGAGGTCGGCCAAGGTTTTGCCGACCATGACCTTGGCCGCCAGGCGGGCGAGAGGCACACCGGTCGCCTTGGCGACGAACGGCACGGTGCGGCTCGCTCTCGGATTCACCTCGAGGACGTAGACCGTTCCGTCCTTGATCGCGTACTGCACGTTCATCAGGCCGCGCACGTTGAGCGCCGTGGCGAGGCGGTGAGTGTAGTCGCGGATCAAGTCCATCTGGGCGGCGACGACGGGGCTATAGGGGGGAAGCACGCACGATGAATCGCCCGAATGGATCCCCGCCTCCTCGATGTGCTGCATGATGCCGGCGACCACGACCCGCTCCCCGTCGCTCAACGCATCGACATCCACCTCGAACGCGTCCTCGAGGAAACGGTCGAGGAGGACCGGATGCTCCGGCGACGCCTCGACGGCGCGCCGCATCGTCTCGGCCAATCGCTCCTCGTCGTGCGTGACGAACATCGCGCGTCCGCCGAGGACGTACGAGGGCCTCACCAGGAGCGGGTACCCGATGCGCCGGCCGACCTCGCGCGCCTCCTCGAGGGAGCGCGCCGTGCCCCAAGCCGGCGCGGGGATCTTCAACTCCGCGAGGAGGGCTCCGAATCGCCGCCGGTCCTCGGCGAGGTCGATCGAATCGGGGGAGGTCCCGAGAATCACGACGCCGCGGGCCTGCAGGGGGAGCGCCAGCCCGAGCGGAGTCTGGCCCCCGAACTGCACGATCACCCCTTCGGGTTTTTCGATCTCGACGACGCGCAGCACGTCCTCGAGCGTCAGTGGCTCGAAGTAGAGGCGGTCCGAGGTGTCGTAGTCTGTGGACACGGTCTCGGGGTTGCAGTTGATCATGATGCTCTCGATCCCCTCCTCGCGGAGGGCGAACGAGGCGTGACAGCAGCAGTAGTCGAACTCGATTCCCTGGCCGATACGGTTCGGGCCACCGCCTAAGATGATCACCTTGCGACGATCGGTCGGGCGTGACTCGTCCTCGTCTTCGTAGGTGGAGTACATGTACGGGGTATTCGCGTCGAACTCGGCCGCGCAGGTGTCGATGCGCTTGTACACCGCCTCAACCCCCGCCGCCTTGCGGCGCGCGCGCACGTCGTCCTCCGACGCCGACAGCAGGAACGCAAGCTGCCGGTCCGAAAAGCCGAAGCGCTTCGCGCGGCGCAGCAGCTCGTTCGGCAGACCGGCGAGGTCGAATCCCGACAGGTCCTTCTCGAGCGCGACCAACTCTTCGATCTGGCTGAGGAACCACGGGTCGATCTTGGTCAACCCCGCCACCTCATCGAGCGTCATCCCTTGTTGGAACGCGTGGTGGAGGTAGAAGATTCTCTCCCAGTTCGGCGTGATCAGCTTCTCGCGGAGACGCGTCGGGTCGCTCCGGTCCTTCTCGTCGGCCCCGAGACCACTGCGACCGATCTCCAACGAGCGGAGGGCCTTCTGGAGCGCCTCCTTGAAGGTCCTCCCGATCGCCATCGCCTCGCCCACCGACTTCATCTGGGTACCCAGCGTCGCGGAGGTCGCCGGGAACTTCTCGAACGCCCACCGGGGGATCTTGACCACGACGTAGTCGAGGGTCGGCTCAAACGACGACGGCGTGGATTTGGTGATGTCGTTCGGGATCTCGTCGAGCGTGTAGCCGACCGCGAGCTTGGCCGCGATCTTCGCAATCGGAAAGCCCGTAGCCTTCGAGGCGAGGGCCGACGAGCGGGAGACCCTGGGGTTCATCTCGATGACGACGCGCCGTCCGGTCGACGGCTCGACAGCGAACTGGATGTTGGATCCGCCGGTTTCGACGCCGACCTCGCGGATGACGCGGATCGCCTCGTCGCGCATGGCCTGGTATTCCTTGTCGGTCAGGGTCATCGCGGGGGCGACCGTGATCGAATCGCCGGTGTGGACGCCCATCGCGTCGAAATTCTCGATCGAACAGATGATGACGACGTTGTCCTCGAGATCCCGCATGACCTCGAGCTCGTACTCCTTCCAGCCGAGCACGGATTCTTCGATGAGGACCTGGTGCGTCGGGCTGGCGTCGAGCCCGGCCGCGACGATCTCCTCGAACTCCTCCCGGTTGTAGGCGATCCCCCCGCCCGTCCCGCCCAACGTGAACGACGGCCTGACGATCGCCGGGAAACCCACCCGGTCGAGAAGGGCGAGGGCTTCGTCGAGCGAGGTCGCCGTCCCGCTCTTTAATGTCGGAAGCCCGATGCGGGCCATCGCCTCCTTGAACGCGAGACGGTCCTCGGCGACCTGGATCGATCGCAGGTTCGCCCCGATCATCTCGACGCCGTACTTTTCGAGGGTACCGCGCTCGCACAGCGCCACGGCGAGGTTCAGCGCGGTTTGCCCCCCGACCGTCGGGAGGAGCGCGTCAGGTCTCTCCCGAGCGATGACGAGCTCCAGGATCTCGGGGATCAGCGGCTCGATGTAGGTCCGGTCGGCGGTTTGAGGATCCGTCATGATCGTTGCCGGATTGGAGTTGACGAGGACGACCTCGTACCCCTCATCTTTCAGCGCCTTGCATGCCTGCGTCCCCGAGTAGTCGAACTCGCACCCCTGCCCGATGACGATCGGCCCCGAGCCGATCACCAGGATCTTGCGGATGTCGGTGCGTTTCGGCACGTGGCTCCCCCGCCCCTAAAAAAAGAAGGAGCCCGAAGGCTCCCTCTCGATGCTGATTCTCGCGCGCATGAGCCTAGGACCCCGACTTACCCACCTTCCGGGTCGCGGCTCCGGACTTCGACTTGCCTTTCGACTCGGTCCTCGGCTTGGCCGCGCCCTTGGTCCGCGAAGACTTCTTGGAGGTTCCCTCGTCCGCCTCCCGTGCCGGCTTCGCCTTCTTCTCGTTCTTCGTCTTGGCGGGCGCCTTGGCCTTCGATTCTTTCTTCCCGGCGGTCTCGGGGGTCGCCGCGGCGCCCGCGGGCGGAGTGGCGGCCTTCTTCCCGACTTCCGCGCCGATCAGCTCGATCAACGCCATCTCGGCGTTGTCTCCCCGGCGCGGCCCCAACTTGATGATGCGGGTGTAACCGCCGGGCCTTTGCGCGAAGCGAGACGAGATCGTGTCGAACATCTTCGAGACGACATCCTTGTCGTGGATGTCCCGTAGGACGAGACGCCTCGCGTGTAGGGTCTCGCGCTTCGAGAGCGTGATCAGTTTTTCCGCGAAAGGCCGAAGCTCCTTCGCCTTCATGAGCGTAGTCTTGATGCGTTCGTGGCGGAACAACTCGGTGGAGAGGTTCCGCAGCAACGCCATCCTGTGCATCGACGTGCGCCCGAGCTTGCGGCCCGCGACCCTGTGCTTCATCGTTCGATCTCCGTCCTCAAGCCGCTAGCTGCGGGCCTTGAGCTTTCGCGCTTCGACGTTCATGCCAAGCGAAAGACCCATCTCCGCCAGGATGTCCTTGATCTCGTTCAGGGACTTCCGGCCGAAGTTCTTGGTCTTCAACATCTCGGGCTCGGTCTTCGTGACGAGGTCGTAAATCGTCTTGATGTTGGCGTTCTTCAGGCAGTTGTACGAACGAACCGACAGCTCGAGCTCGTCCACCGAGCGGTTCAACTGGTCGAGGACCCGCTCGTCTTCGGTGGTCGGAAAATCAACCACGTCGTCGTTCGCCTCTTCGAAGTTGATGAAGATCGCCATGTGGTCCTTCAGGATCTTGGCCGCCATCGCAACTGCGTCCTGAGGGGTGATCGCTCCGTTGGTCCAGACCTCGAGGGTCAGGCGGTCGTAGTCGGTCTTCTGGCCCAAGCGGGCGTCCTCGACGATGTAGTTGACCTTGCGAACCGGCGCATGGATCGAATCCACCGGGATGTAGCCGATGCCCAAGTCCTCGTCGAAGTTCCGGTCGGCGGAAACGTACCCGCGCCCCTTGCGCAGGCGCATCTCCATCGAGAGCTTGCCCTCTTCCGACAGTGTCGCGATCGGCGCCTCGGGGTCCAGGATCTCGACGTTGGCGCTCGCCTGGATGTCCCTCGCCTTCACCGTCCGCGGGCCCAGGGCGTGGACCACGAGGGTCTCCGCATGGTCGCTGTGGCAACGGAAGGGGATTTGTTTCAGGTTGAGGATGATGTCCGTCGTGTCCTCGACGACGCCGGGGACCGACGAGAACTCGTGCAAGACTCCGTCGATCTTCACGGCCGTGATCGCCGCGCCCTCGACCGACGAAAGAAGGATCCGCCGCAAGGCGTTACCGATCGTCGTGCCGAACCCGCGCTCGAACGGCTGAGCGGAGAAGCGTCCGAACTTCGGCGTCAGCGTTTCACGCTCGACCTCGAGACGTTTCGGCCTCTGAAATCCTTTCCAAAGCATAACAACCTCCCACGGGGCCTTAGTACCCCACGACCGGCCTACTTCGAGTAGAGCTCGACGATCAGCTGTTCCTGGATCGGCAAGGCGATGTCCTCACGAACCGGGAGCTGCTTCACGGTCCCCTGGAAACGATCGGCGTCGAGATCGAGCCAACCGGGAACGCCACGTCCCTTCGCCGTATCCAGGCACATCTTGATCAATTCGTTCTTTCGGGAATCTTCCTTGAGGGAAATCAACGCCCCCGCCTTGACCAGGCTCGACGGGATGTCGACCCTTCGGCCGTTCACGAGAATGTGGCCGTGCGCCACGAGCTGCCGCGCGGCGGAACGAGAGAAGGCGAATCCCAGTCGGTAGACGACGTTGTCCAGCCGGCACTCGAGCATCTGGAGCAAGTTCGAGCCCGTGATGCCCTTCTTGCGCGCGGCCGTGGCGAAGTAGTTGCGGAACTGGCGTTCGAGAACGCCGTACATCCGCTTGACCTTCTGTTTTTCCCTGAGCTGCACGCCGTAAGCCTGGACCTTCGTGCGGCGCCTTCCGTGCTGGCCGGGGGCGTACCCACGGCGCTCGAACGCGCACTTTTCTTTGAAGCACCGATCGCCCTTCAGGAAGAGCTTCATTCCTTCCCGCCGACAGAGCCTGCAAACCGATCCGGTCGTTCTC
>Ga0315290_10000251_pt1 | contig 33610 bp, 25 predicted proteins | sample YL17G12_0_MG_FD_203627 | JGI IMG/M metagenome (GOLD analysis project Ga0315290, IMG submission 203627) | Sediment microbial communities from Yellowstone Lake, YNP, Wyoming, USA - YL17G12_0 | ecosystem: Environmental > Aquatic > Freshwater > Lake > Sediment | place: USA: Wyoming | collected... | reverse complement strand
ATCCGTGTCTCCAAGTGCAAGGGTTTTAATCCATTTTATGATAATCCCGTTCACTTGACACAGTATAAGCGGAAACTAAACGCCTGTCAATAAATAACTTACGATTTATTCTGCAAACCCTACTTACAGGCTCCAGGCCCTGGCAAAAGCCTCGAAACTGCGATCATAGCTGCGCTCCGCATCCGGCGGAAAACAACAGGCGGGCAACTGACGACTCTGCAAATGATAACTGATGCACTCGCAACAGATGCCTTTGTGCGAACAACCGGGATAAGAACAGTTGCAGTTTTCTAAGTTAGTTTCCTTTTTACATTGCATTTTTTCTTCGGCTCCTTGAAATTAAAGTCAGGGGCAGTTAAGCATGTACTCATAACGATTGGGTATATAATCAGGTCTTGATCCCGTCCAGCGACAGAAATGATAATGGCGTAAAAACAATAATGGGCAGCGCTGCCGACATAAACGGATCGATCACGTTGCCGCCCAACAGCTTGCAGGCGAAAGTAGCGACGAAACACCCGCCCGCCCCGGCAAAAGCCAGAAACATTGACGTCTTGGTGCTCCGCTTCTCACGGGAAATGAGCATAGGAAGACCTAGCATCAGCATCACCATGTTGATAACAGGATCGGCAAAACGAAAATGTTTTTCGCTGATGACCTCGTTATATTCAGCCTGTTTGAGGCCCCGCTGCAGCAGACCGGTCAACTCGCCGCTGCTCATCAGGCTCTTGTAGTTGGAATTTCGCTGCAGCCATAAGTATTCCGGCGTAAGATCGGACTCGTAACGGGTCACGATTTGCACCGGCTTGATAGCCGCACTACTGCTGTCACCTGAACCGTCTGAAGAACCGTAAAACCAGCGACGGCCCTCGACCAGCAGCCACCCTTTACCATCCCATTTCGCCTGATCGGCGGTGATTTGCCCGACCATTACTCCTTCCTGACGCAAGACAACATTCATATCGGTTATGGTTTGGCTTTGGGGATCGTATTCACGGGCATAAAGCACAGACTGGTCGCGGTCAGGCAAAAGTAAAGTACGCACGATACGAAGATGATCCATTTCATCATGTTGGCGAACCAGTTTATCTGCCAGACGGGGCAAAATCACTTCCTGATCGAAAACCATCAGCATATTCAGAACAAAACCAAGCAGCACTATCGGAACAATTACTCGCTTGAGACTGATGCCGGAGGCCAACACCACCGTCAGCTCGTTATGGCGGGTCATACGCGTCAGCGAAAATGCCGCTGCCAGCAGAACAATAGCTCCGGAAAAATCGCGGAAAAACTCGAAAAGCTTTGGACCGTAAAATCCAAAAATATTGGTCACCACCTGTAGCGTCCCCGGTGCACCGCCGGGTTTAGTCTCCACGAACTCGTCAAACTCGATGAAAAGATCGATCAGCACCCGCAATGACAGAACCACTGCGATCGCAATCAAATAGTTAAACAAGAACTCGCTAGCCACATAGCGGTCCAGTATTCCGGGCGTCAGGCCAAGATCGATCTTTTCTTTTGATTGTCTCATTTGCCTCAGCGCCTCAGAAGAAACTTATATACCACCGCATTGGCCACAGCTACCATCGCGATACCGGACCATAGAAAAACAATCCCGTTGGTGATATTACCTGGGTTTTGCTCGGCAATATGTTTGCCGGTGGAAATGGTAAGCATACAAAGAACCGCGGGAATAAAACTCCAGCCAAAGGCGGTAAGCAGATGACCGGTACGAAAGATAATTCCTAAAGCTGCCCCCATCAGCACCAGCACCACACAACTTACACCAAAGGCCAACCGGGAATGACGATCAGCCCGGATCTCAGCAGCCAAACTCTCACAGGCCTGTCCGACCTTCTTACAAAGATTCAACAGCTTGTCAGAAGCGGCCTTTCGCCCGAGCGGAATATTATTTTGTAAGACATTATCTTTCAGAGAAAGATTCACTGCCTCGCGAACAATCTTGTCCGGCAGGACGATCGCCGGCAGAGAATAGTTCAGAAGACGCGATTTACGCGGATTGTTCCGATAAGTCAACTCAGCATTTTTCAGTACGAGCCTGCCGGAAAACATACTCGATTGATCTTCCACCGACAGCTCGGCCCATTGGGCATGGAACGTTTTCAACGGCCCGGCTGCACGGCGGTCACTATAGTAATCCAGTTTGATCGGCCTGCCGTCCGAGCCGGCCAGCAAGACGGTTTTGTTCTTGGCGGTCGATCCGGCGATAGTGGCGTTTTTCGCCATCTTAAAACTGTTTCCATTTTTCAAATCGACAAAGTTCTGCCCCTGAAGCTGCAGGTCGTACCATTCGAAAAATCTTTCTGCCAAAAACTGACTGCGAACCTCATTGAGCATCTGCTGAATCGGTAAAAATCGGGTCATATCTTCCTCGATAATCTTCAGCTCGTCCAGTTTCTTGAACCTGACATCATCTTGCAGGAGTCGGGGGATCGGCACCGAAAACAGTGTTTCCTGCCAGGACACACTGTTACCTTTCTCGTCGGTCATCATGTAATCACGCAAGGTTAACACAATCTGGTCTTTTTGAATCTCAATCGGCACTTCCCGAGCGGTTATAATCTCATCGACTTTGCCTCGCTGATGTTTGACCACAACAACCCCCATCAACCGATGATTCTTCGCATCGGCATAATCGGCATAAATCAGGATACCCGGAAAGAGCCTGCCCAGATTACCTTTCTTTTCGATATTACTGTAAATAATGGCTTCAGCGTCGGCTTTGATTATCGATTCCGACCTGGCAATAAAATCGGGAATCACATGAAAAGACAGCAGTAACGTTGCTATTCCTACCAGCAATGCCAGCGCCCCAGCCGGATAAATTAATGTTAACAGACCGATACCACTGCTGCGACAGGCGTTGATTTCGTTGTCCACAGCCAGACGCCCATAGACCAGCGTCGCCGCCAGCAGAGCCGCGATAGGCAGCACCATAGTCATGGTTATAGGCAATGTACAAAGCAAAAGTTCCGGTACACGCTCAGGATCGACGCTGAACTGACGTAGCGGACGTAACATCACCCCAAGCCCCAGCACCACGCTCAATACTACGGTGGCCGCCAAAAAGACTTTTAACAAGTCTCGAAAAACATAACGATGGATCGTAAAAATCATCTTCCTATCATTTACCTATTCAAACTGATTTGTCAACAAAAATGTAGATGCTTTACAATTCCTCCGTAGTCCGCTACGATATGAAATAATATGGTTTTTCACCCACTCAACAGAAAAAATATTGACGAAAGCTTCCGTATTTGGGAGAGGTTTTTTGCCTTGCCCATACGATCGGCACACGCCGTGATGGAGGTACTCTGTCCCCCCTGCTGTGCTGTGTGCCGAGAGCCGATAGACGACAGTTCCCAGACGCTCTGCCATCGGTGTTGGCTGGAACTGCAGGAAAACCTTCAGAACCAGGCTTGTCCGGTATGCGGACATAGTGTCGGAAAATACGCATTGATCGAAGGTCGCTGCCATCGCTGCCAACACACCCGCCCTGTCGTCAGTCACGTCATTCGCGTAGGCGATTACAACAACACCTTGCGGGAACTGATCCTGGCGTTCAAATTTCACCGACAAAGTCATCTTGACCGTTTTCTGGGAGCTTTGTTGGCCGCGGCTGTAATGGGAGCACCAGCCTTGGCTCAGGCGGATTTACTTGTGCCGATCCCTTTACATTGGCGGCGGCGATGGTCGCGAAGATACAATCAAGCCGAGCTTTTGGCACGGGCCGCTGCCGAAAATCTCAAACAGCAGGGCCGATCTATACCTGTAAACTGTGACCTGCTGAGAGTTCGCAACACCCCGCCCCAGACAGCTATGGCGACCATGACCGATCGCCTGATCAATTTGCACGGAGCCTTTGCGGTACCTAGAACGGATGTTTTCCTCGGCAAACATATCTGCCTGATCGACGATGTGACCACCACTGGCACAACCTTACGGGTAGCCGCCCAAACGATCCGAAAAGCAGGCGCCAAACGCATCAGCGCCGCGGTACTCGCCGTAGCCGCCAACAACTGAACTCCGAACTCTGACCTTCCCCTGCCGCCTCTCTCAATCGGATGTCCCAGTTTAGGCTATGCTCTTGAAAAATGTGTATTTTCCCACAGCCATTCCCACGCGGTATTCTCCATCTCGCTAGTCAAATCAGATAAGCTCTCGTTTTGAAGTACAGTTGTGTTTGTCCAGGCGATGATTATCTTAACCAGTCCAGAATCGTCGGCAACACAAAGGACAACTTCCGGTTTTTCATTCCCTTTGAACCATTCCAATTTTTGAGCAAAAATATCTTCAGCCATTTAACAAGACTCCTGTTCTTTTATTTACGGAACACGGATAACTTTTATGCCGCCGCGTTTTAGCACTTCACCTGTAATCGCTTCACGATCACACGAAGGGCTTCCTCCTTTTAAGTATGCTCGTTGAGCACCCACAATTTCCGCGATTTCTAATGTGTATTTTGCGCCATTGACATGAAATCGCGTAACATCCTGGCCTGTCTCAGGTGCGATTAGACGTAATCCTTCATCAAGGACCTGTGCTCCCGTGCCATCAAGTGTCTCGCCGGTTCGCGGCGTTGACATGCCGCCAAGCTGTTCCGGACAAACCGGAACCAGCACATATCTTTTCTTCAAACGTTCAATTAACTTGTCTCGCTTCTTAGGTTTACGCCCATGCCAGCGACACGGAATTCCAAGCAGACAAGCACTGATAAGAACCGGTTCAGTATCAATGCCGCAATTAAAAAGATAACCATTACGATCCGAATTCTCATTTTCCATAGCATTAGTTCTCCATGATGACTCTGCGCCAAAATCGATGACGCCAGCCCATACAAAATTTTAACTGAAGGCATTTGCCACACCCAATGCAGCCAATGATTTGAAGCGACTTGGTGTCTCGGTCAAACTGTCGGCATGGAAAACATTCTACCATACAGAATCCACAATCCAAGCAATTAATCATACGTTTGACCAGTGTATCCGCTATTTTTTCCGATACGTCCCAAAACCGGATTTCATCACCTATTCTGGCCCATCTGCCATCCACCGGCCGCAGATGTTTCGTGCTGATCCAATCGGATTTACGAATCCGGTAGATAATCGCACCTGATGCCAATCGACGTTTGATGGCACCAACAATATCCTGTGTCTTCTGGCGACGCCAATAAACAAAACCATGACGATCCAGTTTCTCTTCTCGTGTCTTGTATGCTGGATCGAGGTTACTTTTGTCAATTTAGCCCGCTTTTGAAAAGCAGCTTCTCGACATGACCGTAATACCGCTCACATACCTGAGGGTAATGCTCTTGGCTGTATGCCTGATTCCTCGATCTGTCAGTTCGAAATAATTCAAAAATGGATTTACAACTTCGACAGCAAATCCTCTATCCTTCATCTCCGCGAGGTACTCAAAATTCCCCGGAAATTCAAGGTTGTGATGAACATATAGACACGGCAACTTTTCTGACTCGATAGCTTCATACATCATTGCTGCCATAGCGAGACTGTATGCTTTTTGCAACAGCATCTACAGCTTGATCATTAATACGTGGATTGTCTTGCCATGGCTTGAGCGAGGACAATTCCATCTGTCGAATTTCCGTTATCACTTTTATTCCCTTTCTCGAAAAATTGGCTACAATTACCGTTGTCCCGTTATAAGTCGAATAATAACAATTGGTTATGAGCTGGCTTTCGTCGCAGTTATCAAAAACAAAGGCTAATTAAAAACCATAATGTCCATAAAATCAGACATCCATAGTAAATATACCAAATGTTTTGCCAAAAGTCAAATATATATGAATATATTATAAATATACAACAAACACGCTGCTCAAAAAACCCTTCCTGACCAAATATTTCTCAGTTCCAAACAAGGACAGACCTCCTGCCTTGCAAGCAGGTATTCGACTTGAAAAATTCCCCGAGATATGCCCCCAATTACAAACGCTTTACTGTTTCATAAAATGCTTTGCCGCAAGGAGTTACAAATGGGCGATACGGGACTTGAACCTGTGACCTCCTGCATGTCGAGCAGGCGCTCTAGCCAACTGAGCTAATCGCCCTGACTATCAAATATCCCTGGCTTTTACCACAAAAGCACACAATGTCAACCCTAATTTCGCCCACATGCACCCACTCGCCACGGCCAATTGCGTAGTTTGATCAGGTTTTTCCTGTGAAGACGGGATATTTCGTTAATTACCGTATCTACAAGCGGTTACGCAAAACGAGCCCGTAAGGACAGATCAGTCGCCTGTGATATTTTGCAGAAAATCATGGCAGGACCGTTGAAAAATGTTCCAAATACAGTAGAATACTGCCATTCATCGTAGCGAGAAAATTACGTGTATTTTAGTTGAAGCGAAAGAGGAAATTCACTATGACTAAACTTAACGGTGGGAAGCTTACCCAGAGTGATCGACCTGAGTTGATACAATTAGATGTTTCTGATAGCAGACCTTTGCATCTTGGTATCGACATTGGTTCGGTAAGCTGTAAATTGGCTCTTTTGGACGATACCGCACACCCGCGATATCTGCATTACCAGCGGACTCACGGTCGGCCCATGGAAACAGCCCGTCAGATACTCTCGGATCTGTTTCGCCAGATACCACCGGACCGCATCGCTACTATGGTCGGTACCGGCAGTGCCGGCCGGGCACTGTGCGAGTTGTTGGATATCGATTTCATCAACGAACTTATATGTCAGTCTGCCGCCATTCGGCATTTGCGTCCTGAAGCCAGAACGCTGATCGAGATGGGCGGTCAGGACAGCAAAGTCATCTTTCTCAGCGACCCGGAGGGTTCCGTTCACGGTGACGATATGATCGATTTCGCCATGAACACCAATTGTGCCGCTGGCACTGGCAGCTTCCTCGATCAGCAGGCGGCCCGCCTTGGTGTCGATATCGAAGGCGAGTTCGGCGAATTGGCTTTGAAAAGCGAAACCCCTCCACGGATCGCCGGCCGTTGCAGTGTCTTCGCCAAGACCGATATGATCCATTTGCAACAGCAGGCCACACCGGTACATGACATTGTCGCCGGTTTGTGTCTGGGATTGGCCCGTAATCTCAAGAGTAGTCTTTGCCAGGGTAAGGGAATCATCCTGCCGGTGGCTTTCTGTGGTGGCGTGGCCGGTAACGCCGGGGTCATCCGGGCATTGGAAGACGTATTTGAACTGGGCTTAGGCGGACTCCTCGTTCCCCAGGAACACGCCGTGACCGGGGCGATTGGAGCCGTACTGGTACAATTGCGTCAGGGGCCTGGCGGCGGCAGCCTCCAGGAACCGCGCGTGGTACTGGCCCAGCTCGACGAGTATATCACCCAAAGTCGTACTATCGGTCACCGGTTGAAGCCGTTGGCCAAGCCCAGTAATCCCGCACCACCGAGCAAGGTACACAGCGGAATACTCGAGCAGGCCCGCGCTTCCGGCAAAAAAATACCCGCTTTTCTCGGTATCGACGTCGGCTCGATCAGCACCAACGTTGTGGTAATGGACCAGAACCAGAGGATACTGAGCAAGGCATATCTGATGACAGCCGGCCGACCGCTCGAAGCGGTTCGCCAAGGTCTGGAAATTGTCGGCCCCGAGGTTCGCGACCTCGTGGAAATTCGCGGGGCAGCCACGACCGGTTCGGGCAGATATCTCACCGGTGATTTTGTGGGGGCCGATCTGGTCATTAACGAGATTACCGCTCAGGCCACCGGTGCCGCCATTGTCGATCCGTCTGTGGACACCATCTTTGAGATCGGCGGGCAGGACAGCAAATATATCTCATTGGAAGGTGGCGTCGTGGTCGATTTCGAGATGAACCATGCCTGTGCCGCCGGTACCGGTAGTTTCCTGGAAGAACAGGCAGAACGACTCGGTATGAGCATCAAGAACGAATTTGCCGACGAGGCGTTTACTTCGAAGGCGCCTGTTCGGCTGGGCGAACGTTGTACCGTGTTTATGGAATCCGACCTGCTCAGTTATCAGCAGCAGGGCGCCGAACGCAAAGATCTGGTCGCGGGCCTGGCCTATTCTATCGTTACCAATTATCTTAATCGTGTTGTCAGCCATCGCAGGGTTGGTCAGCGGATATTCTTTCAGGGCGGTACCGCCTTTAATCGTTCGGTGGTCTCGGCGTTCGAGGCCGTTACCGGCAAAAGCATTGTAGTGCCCGATCACCATGAAGTAACCGGCGCCTTGGGCGCCGCCGAACTTGCACGCCGGCACATGGAACAACTCGCCGCCCAGAGGCACAGTCAAAACAAAACAAAACCCCAGGCAAAAGAGGTAACCCCACTAAAAAGTACCTTTCGCGGCTTTGACCTTTCGCAACTGGAATATAAAATTCGTTCTTTTGAGTGCACCCATTGTCCCAACAACTGCGAAATCAAAGAGGTTATCATCCCGGGCAGCGATCCGCTTTACTATGGCTCCCGCTGCGACCGCTACAATCTCACCAAGGACCAGACGAGCAGCGACCATCTTCCCGACCTGTTTCGGCAGCGACAAAAGATGTTGGAGAGTTTCGCTCGCCTGGACCCCGAAAACCGTGCACGCAAAAAGGACCGCAAGTCCCGCGGAACCGTCGGTATCCCGATGTGCCTGAGCAATTATCAGTTCCTGCCGTTATGGGGCACTTTTTTTGACGAGTTGGGCTTCAATGTGATTTCGTCAGGCCGGAGCACCAAAGCCGTTATTCAAAATGGTGTCGAAGCGGTGCTGGCCCAACCCTGTTTCCCGGTGAAAGTGGCGCACGGCCACGTTATCGAACTGCTTGATAAAGAGCTGGATTACATTTGGCTGCCAAGCATCGTTTCCATGACGGCCGATTATCCCGAAAACCAACACAACCAACTTTGTCCCTATGTGCAGACGATCCCCTATCAGGTCCGTTCCGCCTTGAAGGCCAGGGGTATCGATCTGACCGGCGAGAAAAATCACCTGCTTGACCTGCACATCCGTTTCCATGAGGGCCTTAAGGGACTGCGACGCACGCTGATGCCATTAGCCCGCAAGTTAAACCTGACCAAATCGCAGATATATCAAGCTTTAAACGTGGCCCTGGCGGCTCAGCAGGCGTTTGAGCAGGCCTGCCGTGACAAGGGCCGCGAAGTTCTCGACAACCTCGATCCCGAACAAAAAGCATGTGTCCTTGTTTCCCGGCCTTATAACGGCTGCGACCCGGGCATCAGTCTCGACCTGCCACGCAAACTGCGGAAGATGAACATATTGGCTTTACCGATGGACTTTCTCGATTTGGCCGGTGCCAATGTCACCGAACCGCAATTACAGAGAGACATGTACTGGAAGTACGGCCAACGTATTTTCCGGGCCGCTCACATAATTCGTGAGGACCCGCGACTGAACGCTATTTTTATGAGCAATTTCAGTTGTGGGCCTGACAGCTTTATTATCTCCCTGTTCAAGGAACTGCTCACGACGGTCGGTGCGGACGGCTTGGAACATCGCCAGCCGGCCCTGGTACTGGAGATCGACGAGCACAGCGCCGATGCCGGCGTGATCACGCGCCTGGAAGCCTTCCATGAAAGTCTAAAAGCCGTAGAAGCCCGCCGTCAACTTACCGCCACCACCGCCATCTCCGATACGCCGCCAGCCCTTCCGAAAAGCCCCTGGCAAAACGAATGGGGCGACTGTTCGGGTCGAACGCTTTACATCCCCTGGATGGGCGATCAGGCTCACGCGGTAGCGGCCGCGTTCCGCCACTGCGGTCAGGCCGCCGAGGTCCTGCCCATCGGCGACGACCAGACCATGCTATGGGGCCGAAAATACACTTCCGGAAAAGAATGTCTGCCCTGTATCATTACGACTGGCGATATGCTAAAGAAAATCGACAGCGAATCGTTCGACCCGGAAAAAACCGCCTTCTTCATGCCCGGCAGCAGCGGTCCATGCCGTTTCGGACAGTACAGTTGTCTGCAACGGCTGATTCTCAAGCAGGTCGGTTTTCCCGATACCATACCTGTAGTAGCGCCAAACCAGGACAGCACCTTTTACGATAAGTTCAAAGAGTTCAAAAAAGACCCTACACGCCTGGCTTTTGATGGCATCGCTGCCATCGATCTGATCTTCAAAGTATTGCTCAAAATCAGACCTTATGAAATGCAGCCCGGCCAGGCGGACAAGGCCTACCAGGAATGCATACAGCAAATCGTCGCTGCTATCGATAACGGCGTCAGCGAAAAAAAATTAGTTGGAGAAGTAAAACTTTGTGCTGACCGGTTGGCTCAAGTACCGATTGATCGCCGCCACCGCCGGCCGCTGGTAGTCGTGGTCGGCGAGATTTATGTCCGCAGCCATGTTTTTGCTAACGGCAATATAGTCCGTCAGCTCGAACAACTCGGTGCCGAAGTCAGTTTGGCCTCGTTTAACGAATGGCTCTACTATACCAATCTGACCCGCAAGTTGATGGCCTTGCGATGGCACGATTGGCGCCTGTATCTCCAGAACTTGATCAAAAATCACATCCAGCATAAAATCGAAAACCGCCTGGCCCAACCTTTGGAAAAACGTTTTGGCCCGCTGGCCGAGGGCGATGTGGCCGATGTCATTGCCGAAGCTGAACCCTATATGCACCAGTCTTTCGAAGGCGAAGCTGTGCTCAGTGTCGGCAAAATGGTGGAAATGTATCATCACGGCGCCGCCGGTGCCGTTAACGTGATGCCGTTCACCTGCATGCCTTCCACGGTCGTTAGCTCGCTGACCCACCAAATGAGCGGCGACTGCCTTGGCATGCCGATCATAAACATCAGTTACGACGGCCAGCAGGACCCGACCTTGCCGACCCGCCTCGAAGCGTTTGTCCATCAGGTACGCAGCTTCCATAGCCGCACAACGCAAAAAGTACCTTGCGAAGCAAACGAAGCAAAACAGAGGCTGGAAGTTTAGGGAGCCTCTAAAAATTGCTTTTGTCACGAGAACGAGCGAAATTTTCGTCAGCGAGGCAGAGATCAAAAATCGCCGCAGGCATAGTTGAAACTATGTTGAGGACGATTTTTGGCCGATAACGATGCTGACGGAAATTGCAGCCGTTCGTAGTAAAAATGAATTTTTAGAGGTTCCCTTTAGAGGTTCCATTATGTCAACGGTTGCCGGTCAGGCAAAAACCGGCGCCTCGATTTTATATACCTGTGGAATATGTCAGAGCGTTACTTTGAAGCATCCTCTTATATTAGCTTCCGCATCGCCCCGACGCCGCCGGCTTCTGCGTGACGCCGGCTACGAATTTTCCGTCGTGCCTCCTTCTCTGCACGAGCCTGCCCCGACGCAGACACCAGCGGTCAACGCCGCGTCGTGGGCCGAGGCACTGGCCTACTTCAAGGCCGCCGCCGTAGCGGCTTCTTACCCGGACGCGATTGTCATTGGCGCCGACACAGTCGTTACCCACAGCGGTAATATCATCGGCAAACCGAAAGACCTGGCCGATGCCCGCCGGATACTCTCAACCATGTTCGGCGGTCACAATGATGTGATAACCGGCTTGGCCGTCTTGTGCCTGGCACACTCCAGGCGCGTCATCACCCACGAGGCCACCGCCATTATTATGCGACCTATGGACCCGCACGAGGTAGATCAATATCTCGCCACCGGCGCCTGGCGCGATAAAGCCGGTGCTTACGCTATCCAGGAAGGCGGCGATAAATTTGTCCAGTCCATACATGGCAGTTTCAGCAACATTGTCGGCCTGCCCATGGAAAAACTAAAAGATGTTTTGACGCAATTTGAGGTATAATGGTATAATGGCGTAATGACCGATAGAATGAACTTGTTTGCACGGAAACCGATGTTGTGAGGACAAAAATGCCACTTGTTTGTGTATTGTTAATGATGATGCTGCCACTGTGCATCGTACCGGAGCTCTCGTGCAGGGGAAAAACCGACAAACCACAACCGTCCGAACCGACCGCTACTTTCCTGCAAAACCAGCCTCTGCCTACCAACATGCTTAGCGTTGCCGGACAACCTTTCACCGTAGAACTGGCTTTTACACAACAAAGTCGTTATCAGGGCTTGATGTTCCGAAAAGAATTAGCTCCTGACGCCGGTATGTTATTTATCTTCAATCGTGTTCGTTCCCGCAGCTTTTATATGAAAAACTGCCTGATCGACCTGGACATTATCTTTATAAAACCAAACGGGCAAATCACCAAAATCACCACCATGAAAATACCTGTCCCGGGTGAGCCAATAAAGTTCTACGAGAGCTCAGGCCCAATAAAATACGTTTTGGAACTACCCGCCGGTACCGCCGAGAAACTCAAACTGCGAACAGGACAAAAAATAAACATCCCACCACGCATACGACGGATCATTCCCGAACCCGACTAAGCTATATGAATAAAGATTATAGGGAGCCTCTAAAAATTGCTTTTGTCATGAGAACGAGCGAAATTTTCGTCAGCGAGGCAGAGGTCAAAAATCGCCGCAGGCGTAGTTGTAACTACGTTGAGGACGATTTTTGGCCGATAACGATGCTGACGAAAATTGCAGTCGTTCGTAGTAAAAATGAATTTTTAGAGGTTCCCTATAGATTTCCGCCTGCGCGGGAATGGCATTAATAGCAAATCGGTTCAATCAACCTCAATTGATATAACTGAAGTCGAACAGAACTAAAATGAATATACTAACAGTTATTATTATAGCCATCGGCTTGGCGATGGACGCTTTTGCGGTCTCCATTGTAACCGGTTCGGTTTACAAAAAGCCAACAATGAATCACGCATTCAAGATAGCCTTGTTTTTTGGAGGTTTTCAGGCAATTATGCCTGTCATAGGATGGTTTGCCGGGTTGGCATTAAGGGACTATATTAAAGACTACGATCACTGGATGGCGTTTGGCCTTCTGGCCCTTATCGGCTCTAAGATGATATACGAGTCTTTCAAACTCAAAAAATATCGAGAACCCTCCGATCCGTTCAGTGTCGGCATGCTTTTAATATTGGCTGTGGCTACCAGTATTGACGCCTTGGCGGTTGGCATAACTTTCTTTTTTCTTCTGGCAGGCTCTTTGATAATGGCGGTAATAATTATTGGCCTGATCACTTTTGTCCTTTCGTATGCAGGCTTTTATATAGGAAAAATATTTGGCCACTTCTGTGAGTCCGGCATTGAAGCTTTTGGTGGATTGGTTCTGTTCGGGATAGGAATTAAAATTCTGGTGGAGCACTTGTTTATGGCAGGCACATGATTACCGTGCGAAAATGAATATAATCTCAATTGGCGCTGGATGCCTGGATATGAAGCAGGCAAAAGTGTACATCTCACGCCAAAAACCTTAATGATCGGCCAGTTCGATTCCCACGATGGTAACGTCATCACGCGGATGCAACGACCCTTCTTCCTCTTCGATAATCTCCACCAGCTTGTTGCACATGGTCTCTACGTCCAGGTGAATCAGATACTCGAACTCCTTGCGGAAACGTAACGGCTTGTCCGGCCCCTCATTAACGAACGCCAGTTCCATCCCGTCACTGTACACCAGCAGTTTATCACCCGGCTGAAGCTGAAATGATTCGGTAAAATATTTTTGACCGGGGAAAACGCCCAGCAGCGAATTCTTGGTCTCCAGTTCCTGCAGTTGACCGTTACGGTCGAAACGCATAGGAAACGGGTGTCCTGCGTTTGCCAGCCGCAACTGAAGCGTTTGAATATCGAGAATACCGTAACAACAGGTGGCAAACTGAAAATCGTGCAGTTGCTGTTCAACAAATTTCTCGTTCAGTTGTTCCAGTACTTCTCCAGGCTCGACCAAACTATAATTGTGCCCGCTGATACGCTTGGTTACCAGAGACTGCTTGATGAATATGGTCAATAGCGCCGCTGGCATCCCGTGCCCCACTACATCCGCTACATAAAAACCGACATGTCTTTCGTCCAGACGCATGACGTCGTAAATATCGCCACTGACCCAGGTGGCCGGTCGATAAATACTGGCAAAACGTATGCCTTCTATTTGTGGTAACTGTTGTGGCAGAAAATCACGTTGTAACCGTGCCGCCAACTGCATCTCTTCACCAACCTGGGTAAAGGTGGTATTTAACGGCTGACTGATAGCTTGTTGCATTTTTAATTCGGCTGTCAACTCATGCAACTGCCCACGCAACTCGAATAACATAGCCAATCGCCCCTTAAGCATCTCGCATGACTCGCTGTTGTGAGCGTGGAATATCCCGTGGCCGTGTAGCATCTCAATCAAATTATCTCCGGCAGCCTCATCAGCCAACACAAGCATATTCATCGAAAGTGCTTTTACACGGGCAGCAAACTTGTCGAGAAATTCATTTTCCAAATGGCTCAGTTTTTCTGTTGCCAGCACAACCGCTGCCGTGTGGTCTGTTCCTTTAAGCTCTTCCAAAGCCTCACAGGGCCGACAAACCTTGGTTTCGAAATCCAGTTGCTCTATCGCCTCCTGCAGCCCCTGCAACAACTCGCTACCGTCGTTGACGATTAATAATTGGTCTTTTTCAGACATACTCTAACTCCCGGAAGTTGTCTCACTTCTCTGATACTTCTCGACAGTTATCCAGACCGGCTTTAGATCCTTATGAGGTATTAGCGTCAAAAATCAATATTCACGCGTTTAAATCCCCCTTAATAATGGAATCAACCTTTCACAATTATTTTGACGCTGGCGTCATTGAGGCCATTATATGCAAATTGGCCGCAAATATTTGATATTTGCGTAACGCAGGCCAACTGACCGCAATGTCACATAACTGTTTATACATAAACAAGTTACACAGAATCGCACAATCGCGGTCATTTACGCTGCACCATAACAAAAACGCTTCGCCAAATCCGGACAAAAAGGAGTTGCCGGCCTGTGAGTTATTAAAATTCCTTTTCGCAGCTCCTTGTCCTGTAAGGAGTAATAAAAATTATAGAAAAATCGGGAAAAAGTCGATTGACTTACTAGATGTAGTGTTTATTATAAAAGCGTATTCAAGATATTGACTTTTATGGGACATATCCGGGAGAGCCTGTCGATTTCCCGGCTCTGAGTTCTTTTGGCAAAATCGCTTCTTTGGATTGGAGTGAAACTTAGATTATTGCCCTCTATGGCGTCCGGGTCTGCTGTAATTAGCATGGGTGCTTTGTCGCTACGGGTATGCGCTGAGAGACCTTGCTTGGGATTACAGCCAGGAGACATAAACATATAGAGATTAGGAGTTTGTCATGACTGACAGCATCACTAATTCGTCCGATAACTCACCGTCGAAGAAGAGCTTCTCTCAGGTAGAAAACAGCGGTTCTGAACGCCAAAACCGCGAACCCCTCGAAATAAAACCTTATTTCAGCAGTTCCGATGTTCATCCGTTCGACCAATTGCAGTGGAGCCGCCGCACCGCGACCATTACTGACGAAAATGGTAACGTGGTTTTTGAACAGCCCGACGTCGAGGTGCCCAAACAGTTTTCCCAGTTAGCCACCAAGGTGGTTGTTAGTAAATATTTTTATGGCGAACTCGGTACCGAACAGCGAGAACGTTCCGTCAAGGAATTGATTCATCGCGTGACCCGTACTATTGCTAATTGGGCCTTGCAGGATGGGCTTGTCGGCTCCAGTGAGCAGGCGGATATCTTTTACAATGAGTTGACTTGGCTCTGTGTAAATCAATATGGAGCATTTAATTCCCCCGTTTGGTTCAACGTTGGTCTCCATCACGTCAAAGGTATCTCCGGCAGCAAACACAATTATCATTGGGACATACCAACCCAAACGGTAAAACCTTGTGAAAATTCGTACCAGTTTCCACAGGCCTCTGCCTGTTTCATTCAAAGTGTTGGCGACACTATGGAAGACATCATGGCCCTGGCCGCCAGCGAAGCGATGTTATTCAAACACGGCAGTGGCACCGGTACCGATCTTTCCACTCTGCGATCCAGTTGCGAGAAACTCAGTGGCGGAGGCAAACCTTCTGGTCCGCTTAGTTTTATGCGGGTCTTCGATCAGATTGCCGCTGTCGTCAAAAGCGGCGGTAAAACACGCCGGGCCGCCAAAATGCAATCGTTGAAAATCCATCATCCCGATATCAAAGAGTTCATCACCTGCAAAACCGCTGAAGAGCGAAAGGCATGGGCGCTTATCGAAAATGGATATGACGGCAGCTATAACGGCCAGGCTTACAGCAGCATTATGTTCCAGAACTCGAACCTGTCGGTACGTGTCACGGACGAATTTATGACAGCGGTGGAGCAGGACGGACCTTTCACCACTCGGGCGGTTACCACCGGCCTGCCCATCGAGACGTACCAGGCACAGGAGTTGATGGACTTGATCGCTGAGGGAACCCACATTTGCGGCGATCCCGGATTGCAGTACGACACCACCATCAATCGCTGGCACACCTGCCCCAACAACGGCCGAATCAACGCCAGCAATCCTTGCAGTGAATATATGTTTATTGACGATTCCGCTTGCAACTTGGCCAGCCTGAACCTGATGAAATTCCGCCGACCGGACGGTAGTTTCGATATCGCCAGTTTTCAGCAGGCTATTCGCATCTTCATCATCGCTCAGGAAATACTCGTCGATCACGGCAGTTACCCAACGGAAAAAATCGCTCATAATTCGCACGAGTTTCGACCTCTCGGATTGGGCTATGCCAATTTAGGTACGTTGGTAATGTCTTTGGGACTGCCCTATGACAGCGATCAGGCCCGCGCGATTGCTGGAGTGATCACAGCAATTATGACCGGCACTGCTTACTGCGTCAGCGCCGAATTAGCCCGTATGTTGGGACCATTTAAGCATTTCCAGTCCAATCGTGAACCTATGCTGCGGGTTGTTGACATGCACCGTCAGGCGGTTCGCGATATTGACAGCAATCTTTGTCCCAGTTATCTGTTGCGGGCTGCCGGCGATTGTTGGGATCAGGCTTTCAAAACAGGAAGCGATTATGGCTTCCGCAACGCTCAGACCACCGTCCTGGCCCCCACCGGTACTATTGGCTTTATGATGGACTGCGACACTACCGGGATCGAACCCGATATCGCCCTGGTCAAATACAAACTGCTTGCCGGCGGCGGTATGCTCAAAATCGTCAACAATACCGTGACCATGGCACTGGAAAAACTCGGCTATACGCCAGACCAGATCAAAAAAATAGTAACCCAAATCGAGCGGGACGACACCATCGAAACCGCCGCCGATCTCAAGCCCGAACATCTGCCCGTTTTCGACTGTGCCTTCAAGCCTGCACAGGGCCGACGAAGTATCCATTATTTGGCGCACATCAAAATGATCTCTGCCGCTCAGCCATTCATCTCCGGCGCCATAAGTAAAACGGTCAACATGCCTCATGAAAGTACCGCCGGTGAAATCAAAGCCGCTTACATGACCGGCTGGAAACTGGGACTCAAGGCATTGGCCATTTATCGCGACGGCTCCAAACGGTCCCAGCCGCTATCAACAAAAAAAACAAAACAAAAAGAAACTCACGATTCCCCCGACGAATTAAACGGCACACTGGAACGCCGGCCGCAACGCATACGTCTGCCCGAAACCAGGCGTTCCATCACGCACAAATTTGACGTAGCCGGCCACGAAGGTTACCTGACGGTGGGCTTGTATGAGGACGGAACCCCGGGTGAACTCTTTATCACCATGGCCAAGGAAGGCAGCACCGTCGGGGGGCTTATGGACGCCTTTGGCACTTGTATTTCCATGTCATTGCAGTATGGCGTACCGCTTGGCACTTTGGTCTCCAAATTCAGTCACGCACGTTTCGAACCGGCCGGAATGACCAGCAACCGCGACATACCGATTGCAAAGAGTCTTATCGACTATATTGCTCGCTGGCTCGGCATGACCTTCCTGCCCGGCTATCGTGAGGCCAACGCGCCTAAACGACCCGATTCCACTCCCGCAACCTCTGTACCACTTTGGCCGGACAACGCCGGCGACGACGAGACCTCGCCACACCAAAAGGACAAGCTCTCCAATATGAGTAACCGTATCAGTGAACTGATCGACATAGTCAACAAACCGACTATGGAAACCACCGACCGTACCAAAACCATCCAGTCTTTCAATCGCCAGTTTACCCATTTCCAGTCTGATGCGCCCGTTTGCGATGCCTGCGGTTCCATCACCGTACGAAACGGAAACTGCTACAGATGCTTCAACTGCGGCGCCTCAATGGGCTGCAGCTAGGCCAAACCAGGCCCCGATCTATGCCAATCGCCCTTGAGTTTCCAACTTCCTGACCGCAGATCCGCAGGTCTCAGCACCTGCCAAATTCCCCACATAAATATCCTTGCAGACCGGCCCTGCCGCTTCTATAATGCCTACCAACGCCATTTGAGCCATATAATCGAGGGTTTCCGAAACCATCGACCATTTTATCGAACTCTAACGAAAGGACATGTATTATGGAACTGAGCTTTATTGACGTCGCGATTTTTTTGGCTTTTATCGCATGCGTAATCTCCGTTGGTCTGCTCAAAAGCCGAAAAGAAAAAACCAGCGAAGACTACTTTCTTGCCGGCCGCGGCCTGAGTTGGTGGCTCATCGGCTTTTCTCTCATCGCCGCAAACATCTCCACCGAGCAGTTCGTAGGCATGTCCGGAAAGGCTGCCGATTGGCTGGGATTGGCAATTGCCAGCTATGAATGGATGGCCGCCATCACTCTGGTCGTCGTAGCTTTCGTTTTCCTGCCAAAGTTTCTCAAATCCGGCATTTACACCATCCCGGAATACCTTGAATATCGTTATAGTGAAGCCTCCCGTTCGATCATGGCCTTTTTTACCATGGTCATCTATGTAGGCGTTACCATTGCCGCGGTTATCTTCTCTGGTGCCATCACCGTTGACACTTTGTTTCAGGGCAGAGTGCTGTTTGGCTTCATCCCCATCAACGTTGTCACTGCTTCGTGGATCATTGGCATTCTCGCGGCCGTCTATGTCGTATCCGGTGGGCTAAAGGCATGTGCATGGGCCGATCTCCTGCAGGGTTCCGCATTGATAGCCGGCGGCGCTATTGTCGTCGGTTTAGCTATCAGCAAACTGGGCGCTACGCCTGTAGCCGAACTGACCAGTGGCCTCAACAGCGGCATTATACCAGGAGGACTCACCGACAACGCCGGAGGTCTCACCAAATTCTTCCAGCTCAACAAAGACAAACTGCACATGGTGCTGCCTCGCACGGATGCCGAAATCCCATGGACCGCGCTTGTGCTGGGACTATGGATTCCAAACTTCTATTATTGGGGACTCAATCAGTACATCACCCAGCGAACGCTCGGTTCCAAATCGCTTGCACAGGGGCAAAAAGGCATCGTCTTTGCCGCCTTTCTCAAACTGCTCATTCCCTTTATTATCGTTATTCCAGGTATAGTCGCCTTCAATCTGTTCAGCGGCGATATGGCCCAGAAAGCGAACGAAGGGTTCGCCACCGTCCAGGGCAACGAAAAAACCCTGCTAAAATACGAAAAACTCAAAAACGCACCGCCCACAGAACCCTTCACCATCTTCGAATGCAGAGGCGACTTCAAAAAACTCTATCCCGAAAAAACCGCCGAAGTCGAACAGTATAACGAGCGCGTCAAAGCCGCTGCCGGCCAGGTACAACCCAGTAAGGAACCCCTCATCGGCTATCTGCACGACTCCGCTTTTGCGCTGCTGATCGGCAAACTCATCCCGTCAGGCGTCGGACTACAGGGATTCATGCTTGCGGCCATCCTCGGGGCCGTCATGAGTTCGCTCGCCGCCATGCTAAACTCCGCCTCCACCATCTTCACCATGGACCTGTACAAAAAATATATGAAAAAAGACGCCTCACAGCGAAACCTCGTCACTGTCGGACGGCTTTGTGTAATCGTGTTTGTCGTCATCGGTTGCCTGATCTCACCGCTGCTTGGCGACCCCAAATTCGGCGGCATTTTTACTTACATCCAGGAATTCCAGGGCTTCATCTCACCAGGCATACTCGCCGTATTTGTGTTCGGCCTGATCGTGAAAAAAGCCCCACCCATCACCGGCATCGTTGGCCTGCTGCTGAACCCGCCAATGTACGGTATTGTCAAAATGATCCTGCCGAAAATGGCGTTCCTCGATCGCATGGCCCTGTCATTCTTCTGCGTACTGGCGGTTATGGGAATCATCACTCTGATCAAACCGCTAAAGGTGGCAAAATCAATGCCCGTCCAGACACAGATCAACCTGGAATCTTCCGGATCAGCTAAAGTCCTGGGCGCCATAGCCGTCGCCATTACGATCGCTCTCTACATTATATTCTGGTAAAATCGGCCGCGATATGTACCCATAACAATTGAGCAAGCGTAACCCGGATGAAAATGGTGGGCTTGCCCTGCGCCTGCTGTTTGTGCCGTGTTCTTACCCATTCAAAGACCAGTCGAAGGGCAAATAAGAAACAAAAACCTCATGGCTCTGCAGGTATTTTGTTTCGGCGGGGTCGGTGGTGTATTTAAGGAAAAAACCTTGGGGGTTGTCATACAGCCGATCAAAGTCCTGGGCGAAATTCTTGAAAATAGCCGAAAGGTAAAGAACACCGTTTTCTGTATCGAGCCGATTATGAGTTTTACTGGCAATCCACAGTCGGCATTGGTTATCCAGTTGAGCCGGGAGCCTCTCAGCTCGATACGCCTCCGGACGCAGCGGCGCTCCGGATCGCGACGCCGAACAAAGCGCGGCAAAAACCCTCGGCTCGGAAAATCCGGGCCGAATGATTAAATTTTGTATCTCGTTGAGCGTCCTCCGCCGCCCGGCGATAAAATAGTCACGGCGATGAAAGAAAAGACTGTCTTGAGGATAAGCGGTTTTGTAAAATTGGCCCGCGGGCCGGTCACGGTTCAAATCCAGCACCTGCTGCAAACACAGGGCATTGTACGCGTTGATCCAGAATGCCAGCCATGTTGCCCTGTCCTTATAAATCGCCGATTCGGACCGCTCGGCATCATCTTCAACAGACCATTCATCCGCGTCGATCCCGCCCAGATACTCAAGATATTCCCGCAGCATGCCGCCATATTGACTACGCAGCAATCCGTAATCGACCAACCCTTCCGTATTCACGCATGACCGAACGATCGTATCGAAAAGACTATGATCGACCTTCTCGACCTCTCGCACGGGACATGTTTGCTCCCGGCAGCCCGATAAGGCCACCAGCAAAAAGGCAACATAAAATACGAAACAGATAATAAAAATTCTCAGCGGTGTCATTTCACTTGGACTCTATTGGCTTTGCAACCTTCTCAAATATCCACACGTTGATCACGGAAGAGCAAAGTTATTTTATTGTTGTCGTTCAGACCACGCAGACCGTCAAGAAATTCCTGTTCGTTCTTGTTCCGCTTAAAACGAATGTTGTATGCCAACTCGGTCATGGCGCCCTGCCGGACCGAATCGACACTGGTCAGGGCATAGTGAGAAAGATATTTCATAAAATAGTCCGTAAAATGTTCCTGGTAGGGAATATGATTAGGCACTCTGACCATCAACAGTTTATCCACTGTGGGTTTGGCGCCATAATCCAGTTTGCTCAGCAGTATTATCAGGGCACAAATCACCACCGTCATGGTCACGCCCGTAAGATAAAAACGGGTCCCGCAGGCCATTCCCGCCGCCATGGCGAAAAACACAAACCCCGTATCACGTGCGTCCTTCACCGCCGTGCGAAAACGGATGATCGACAAGGCCCCCACCAGCGAAAATGCCCGGGCAATGTTCTCACCGATGATCATCATAATAATGGCAATCACCATGCCCATGATTATAATCGTGTGACAGAAAGATTGAGAATAAGTAGTGCCCTTGTGCGTCTTGCTGTACGTCTTGGTGATGATCAGCCCCAGAATAAATGCGATTGCCAGGGTTATAATAACCTGCCAAAAATTCAAAGTCCGCTCCGGTGTGAAAATCGCGTGAAAATCCCGGCCGAGCTTTCTTACTAACTCATTTTCCATAATTGTTTGCTCTTCCATAATCGTTCCCATTCCCTTTCAAAAAGTTTCAAATGCTACACTAATCATTAATATCGCGAGTCCAGCATGTTCGCGTTCTGCGCCATAACGGCATAACAGTATTTGGAAATCGACCGTAGTGACAGGTTGTATTCCTCCACTATGCGCACAAGCCACAGTGGCAGCCAGTTATTCACCTTGATCTCCATTATCACCAGTTTCGGATCGAACAGTAACTGGGGCTTTTCATCCAGTCCCAGCCCCAGCCGCCGGTGACGCGCCGAAACCTGTTCGTCAAACGTGATACGCAGCCGGTCGTCTTGCTTGCCCATCAATGCACGACGGCGATAATACACCCCAACCGACGGGACCACCTGAAATTGTTTAGCTATATAAATGATGTCATCCACACCTCGAAAAATCGTCTGGCCGTTGAAAAACCCTTCATCTGCATTCGCGTCGTCTTCAAGTAGCGGCAGGATTTTACTCAACGGCGCCGACGAACGGCTCTTGAATATGCAGTTATTGAGCTTCTTCTTCATCTCCAGAAAAACCTTCTCCTCACCGCCATTGCCGCCATCGCAATCACCATTACACGTGGTTGGGCTATAGGTCCGCAGCCGAATCTTATGACGATAACGTTGGCCATCGATCTTCTGAGCGAAAAACTCAAAATCGGTAGTATCAAAATAAAGAGAATTGACCATATAACTCTCACCATCGCCGCAATGCGGATCCTTCGCCATGTAAGGCTCAAGGTCCAGGCGAAGCTGAGCCGCTGTTTCTACGTCAACAAAATACTTTAATTCGTGTCGTTGTGCCAGCATACCAATTCCTCATATCTTACTTGGCACTCAAACTGACCATTCTAAGTTGGTAAACACGCGTAACTATTTCTTTCTTCTTCCTCCCCACTAGTGCCTAGTGCCTTCTTCCATAATATCTCAGTAAACCTATGGGAGCGGTAGCGATCTCATAGTCGCCGATAATCTCACGCACCATACCAACATCACCCGCATGAGCCAGGACTTCCTCCGAGGCCGTCTGATCGAAATTATCCGAAATATCCATCAGCGGCCCGGTAATAGGCCGCACCATTTCAGTCGGCGCGACAGGGTCTTCGGCAATACCGCCCGGCAGCGGGCTGATAACCGTCCCGCTCGGCAATTGGCAGCGATGTATGTTGATGGAAGAATTCATATCAGCCGAAAGCGCCGTTTTGTTGCCCGTAATTACACAATTGGTCAACTCAATAGCTGACGGACCGAATTTAGCCTTCTTCTGATAGCACGCGATAGCGGTATTGTTGTCTATAAGCATATTATTGACCAGCACCAACCGGGACATGTCTTTCGAAGCGACCGCCACATTGTTGTTCCTGATAGTGTTGTTGTATATATGGGGACGCGACATCTCGCCCGCCGAAATCCCCTTATCTCCGCAGCCGATAATCGTGTTATTACGAATCGTCGCCGACGAACTGCCTATATCGATCCCGTCATTAGCGTTATCGACAAATTGGCAGTCTTCGACCAGGCAGTCGGAAAAATCCAGGTCAAGAGCATCGGCGCTATTGTCGCGAAAAACCGTCTGCCGAACCGAACCGTTGTCCGAGAATTTGAAATTAACACCGTCATCGCCGTATGCCTTGGTGATAAGACAATTCTCAATTGTCACATCACAGTTATAGGCACAGAGCATCCCGGAATAAAATACGTTATCCAGCCGGTCATCGCGACCCTGGCTGAAACGGCAATGAACGAATCGACTATCACTTGCACCCTTACCCTGCAACGCAAACACTCCCCAGGGTTTATCCTGTTGAGCCGCGCAGACAATAATAGGGTCTTGCGCCGAACCTTCCGCCAGCACCGGACCATAACAGAGCAACGACGCGCCCGGCCCGAATTGCACCGTGCTCCCGGGCTTGATAATAAGCTGGGTCGTCCGCGGCAATATCATATCTTCGTCAACCTGATGAACGCCCGGCCCCCAGACAACCGTCCCCGTGATTCGAGACTCAGCCTCGACATCGAAAGGCAAAGCGCCTTTCACATACTCCCCCGGCCCCGCTGCCGACGCCTTAACCGCGACATCCCGCCCCGTCACCGCGATTTCCGCCTTGATATCGTTCCCGCCAAGGGGACGAAAATAATCACCCGGAACATTTCCAGACGACACCTGCCCTTGATTACCCGAAACAGAAACCATCAACCGGTGACAGGCATACTGATGGACCAGGTTATAGGGCAGATAACGGTTCCTGTATATAAACGTGTCCGGCGATGGCACCTTCTTACGCCCCGGCAGTAGCGGCTGATCAAAAGAAAACAAAATCGACTCCCCGCCTTCAGCCCAGCTGGCAGTATCCAGCAGCATATCCGCCGCGTCGATCCGCTGATTATTGTTGCTGTCGTAATAAAGACAATATTGCCGGCAAACACCTTCCGACACCCCCTCGGCCGGCATTATACCAATCGCGTTCGAGTCTGCGACTTTACCTTGTCGTGGCTCATCCGACTTCGAGGCCATCTGTAAATCGTCACCTCGATCTCCCATAACCGTTGGGTACAAACGAACGGCTGACAATCGAACACCGCATTCACCGCTGTTAAAAAACAAATAAGAGGCAACCGCCTTTTCACCCGTATTACCAACCGGATGCGGCTCAAACGCCTTATCCGGACAGATTAGACAATCCGAAATATTCAGTTGACGCAGCAGCTCCTCCGTATGTACGCAAATCCATTCCCGCTGATGACGCATCTTTTCCTCGAACGCCCGATTGCTGTATAGCCGAACAGGTGCGCCGTAGTTATAATCTTTACGCATATCACAATACACATCCTCCTTAATCAACTTATACAGTTCGTCATAATACGCCAACCGTTCCTTCAGAGAACAAACGCCGCTCAACAACTCATAAAGACGAATATTCTTTCGTTCCGCGAACTCGGGAATTTGTAGCATCCTTCCGCTCAGAGTATTGGACGCCATATTCAGTTTTATATCTGATGTCGCAGCGCAGTTCTCCTGCGACCACCCATAACCGGAAGGATCCCAGATAATCGTTCGGAACAAACCGCGTGTGGGATCATAATAATACTTGTGATTATGAAAATTATCCCGGTGAAAATCAGCCGTCAGAAGCGAATGCGAAAAAACACTCATCCAGTAATCCACATCGAGAATCTTACCAATCCCCCGCTTGAAATCCTCATCGCTCTCAAGCTGTATTGTACGCAGAAACCTCTCCAACTCATCCGGACTGTTCTTATCCGGGTTTTCCACACTGATGACACGCCTGTCCCACAAGTTCGGGTCCTGCCATATCCCCCTCTGCTCGCCATAGTAAATATTGCCTTCAACCAGGCCGTGGTTAATCATAAAATACTCGTCAATCTGTTCGACAAACAGTGAAACGCCTTCGTATGCCCGGTTAACGACAAAATGCGCCAAATGAGATCGAGGCACCAGCAGACCGATCTTCTCTGCCAGCGCGTAACCCAGATGCGAGGTCGTCATCGATTTTTGCTTGGGATTGATCAGATTGATCAATCGCTGATTCTCAAAGCGGTCGCTCTTCTTGAACTTGACACGCCACGATTTCGCAGGCCCCAGAAAATGGCAATAATTATCTCCACGATAACGTACCTGAACCCTGTATCGCAGACCATTATGTCGAAAAACCGCCGGCTTATACTCCATGCACGAGGGCGGCAACTTATTAATCGGACCATCGTCCAAAGGCCGTCCCGCCTCGGCCGACGGCTCCGGAACGGTAATATCGGCATTGAGCTCGTCGATATATTTCCCCTTGATCTGAAGCTCATAAACAGGCAGCCTGGTTGTGCGGATGTTCTCCTCCGGCGTCGTCAGCGTCAAATAAACAGGCAGCAAAATACGGTCATAGATAATGTACTGATATATTTGGCCAAACGCCTCACTTTTGACCAGGCTCGGCCCCCACCCAACCATAACACCACCTGCCAGCACTAATAAAATAGTCGCTTTGACAAAAAACCGCTTCTTGCGCCTTTTATGCACTATCAAAACCTTTCGACTTCGCTTGGCCCATGCCCATTCTCGAGCTTCCACATGGTACAAACTTCAATATCAGCGCACACCCGGCCCTACAGTATCTCTATCGGCAACTTGCCAAAATCCACTGTAGCAAAACCAACCGAACGAATCCGCCGAACCACCCGCGCCCATGTACCACCATTCCACCCGAAAGAACCACCCCAACCGCCACAAAATTATCATTGCAAAAAAACCAAATCTTGGCTATCCTGTCGGCAAGCGTTATTCCACAACTTTTTGTAGCCGCGAAATCGAACGGAGCCAAACCATGGACGCATTAGCAGCTATTCTTTCCCGTCGCAGTATCCGCCGGTTCACCGATCAGCCGATCCCCGACGATCTGCTCGAACAGTTATTACAGGCTGCCATGAGCGCCCCAAGTGCTCACAACGAACAGCCCTGGCATTTCATCGTAATTAAAGACCGCCAAATCCTCGACCAAATCCCCGAAATACACCCTTACGCCCGGATGCTCATGGAGACGCCATTAGCCCTGTGCGTTTGCGCCGACCACAATTTGGAAAAGGACCAAACCGCTGACTATTGGACCCAGGACTGCGCCGCCGCCACCCAAAATATCCTCATCGCCGCCCACGCTCTCGGCCTCGGCGCCTGTTGGCTTGGCATTCACCCCCGCCCCCAGCGAATCGACGCCATTAAAAAACTCCTGCAAATGCCAGACAACACTGTACCTTTTTCGCTGATTGCCCTGGGCCGACCCGCCGAAACCAAACCACCATCCAACCGCTTCAAAACCGACCGCATCCACCAAAACCACTGGTAAACCATACCAATCACGTTCGAACAACCCGCCTTGCCTCACCAACGCTCAACGTAGCCCCATCCGTCGGGTGGCCCTAACTGTGACCTTTACGGGTTTCTCGCCGTCGATTTGCCTCTTTAAGCATCCGTTTACGCAGCCGAATCGTACTCGGGCATATCTCCACCAGTTCGTCATCCTGTATATATTCCAGGCTCGCTTCCAGGCTCATTTGACGCATTGGCCGCACTTTGGCCGAATCGTCTTTGCCGGCCGCCCGAATGTTGGTAAGATGTTTCGCTTTAACGATGTTGACACTAATATCGTTATCTTTACAGTGTTCGCCTACAATCTGGCCCTCGAAAACCTGGTCACCAGGTTTGACAAAAAATACACCACGATCATACAGAGCGTCAAGAGCATAGGATGTAACATGCCCCATTTGCGTGGCGATGATCACTCCGCTTTGACGCTGGGGGATCGAACCTCGCATGGGTTCGTATTTCTCAAAAGTGTGGTGCATGACGGCGCGACCCTGCGTGGCATTGAGCATTCGTCCATGCAGTCCGAAAATCCCACGCGACGGAATCAAAAATTCCATGTGAACAAAATCACTGGTCCCGCTTTTGGCGTCCATCCGTACAATTGCGCATCGCCTCTCTCCCAACAGGCTCATAACGGAATTCTTGCAGTCGAAAGGACAATCAACCACCAACAGCTCGATCGGTTCGTGGCGTATGCCGTCGATCTCCCGGATAATCACGTTCGGTTTGCCTACGCAAAGTTCAAAACCTTCGCGTCGCATATTTTCCAGTAGTATCCCAAGGTGCATCAGCCCTCTCCCGGAAACAATGAACTCATCCGACGCTGAGCCACGCTCGACCTTTAACGCGACGTTATGCTGAAGCTCTTTATCCAGCCGTTCCCCGATTTTTCGGCTTGTTACGAGTCGCCCGTCTCGCCCAGCGAAGGGACCGTCATTGACACGGAACGTCGTGTGCATGGTTGGTTCGTCAACGGGCACACTCGGAAGCTGGCTCGGCCTCTCAGGGCAGGATATCGTATCGCCGATATCTACCGGGTCCAACCCCGATATCACGCAAATATCACCGGCTTTGACCGTCTCGACCTGCTTTTTACCAAGACCATAGAACTGGTGGATTTGCATGATCTTTTGTTGAGTGTGTCGCCCTTGCCTGTCGATAACGGTAACCGGTTGCCCCTGCGTGAATTGCCCTGCCACTAACCGACCGATCGCGATTCGCCCCACGTAATCCGAATATTCCAGCGAAGCCACCATCATCTGTGCCGGTCCATCGCAGGAAACGGCTGGACATGGAACATGATTGATGATCGCATCGAACACCGGACGCATATCGTCGCATGGCTCTTCGAGGTTGGTCGTTGCCCACCCTTCTTTGGCCGAGGCGAAAATAATCGGAAAGTTCAGGGTGTCATCGTCGGCATTCAACTGAACCAGAAGATCGAAAACCTCATTGACCACATCATTGGGCCGGGCGTCAGGACGATCCATCTTGTTAACCACCAGGACCGGCCGAAGTTTGTACCCCATCGCCTTATTCAGCACGAAACGAGTTTGAGGCATGGGACCTTCGAAGGCATCCACCAACAGCAGTACCCCATCGACCATCTTCAACACACGTTCCACTTCTCCGCCAAAATCGGCGTGCCCAGGCGTGTCGATAATATTAATCTTGTATTCAATCCCCTCTGAATTGGTATATTGAACCGCGCAGTTCTTACTCAGTATCGTAATCCCACGCTCTCGTTCCAGTGGGTTGGAATCCATAATCAAACCGTGTTGCCCGCCAGCCAGCTTATCAAGGTCATCGTCGCGGAACATTCCAGACTGGTACAACAACTGATCGACCAGGGTGGTCTTGCCATGGTCAACGTGGGCGATAATCGCGACATTCCGTATAGTTTCTATGTTCATATTCTTCTCAATCATATCCCCTAATATACAATAATCCATCATTGTAACACGATCTAAAAAGAAAAAGCAAGAAAAAAACTGCTTTAAGAAAAATCAAAAATCTGTGGTAATTCCCAATTATTTCGCCTTAAAAACAGTAAAAAACCGGCATCCTTTGCGAAAACCACTGACCCAAAAGATCAAAAAAACCACCCCCCCACCCAACAATTGTCGCCCCCGCGAACAACTGTCACCCTTGCGAACAATTGTCACCCTTGCGAACAATTGTCACCCCTGCGAAGGCAGGGGTCTATCTTCCGCCCTTGTGTCTTCCATCACTCACTGTCACGATGTAATGCTTCAGTCGGAATTGGACATTTCCTGAAATTTAGTTAATCTTTATGATTTGCGAAAGGAAATGTCTAATGAAGGCCAATCGTAGGAAATTCTCGGCCCAACAGAAAGTTCAGATTTTACGCCAACACCTGGTGGAAAAGGTGCCTATCTCAGTAATTGAACCATCGACAAGAATAGTATCGGCTGGCCAAACGGAAGTAGGCTCTGTAGATGTACAACCTGCCAGGGATAACCAGTTGAAGGCGACGAATTGTCGTGGGGGTGGTGGCCTTGTCTCCACTATCCCATTATCTCAATCACAAAAGACAATTCCAAGCTTTCCCATGCCTAAAAAAACAAAGGCAAATCAGATAAAAATAGGTGTCCCTCCATACATACGCCTTATTGCTTATCATTTGGATATGTTGGTCCTACAGATGCGTTACCGGTTGTTAACTTCTTTTTCGACTGACTTCGGACGATTGAAATAGCTTTGTCCATCTTCCGGAATCGAAGCAGTCCAATCAGCGAAGTCAAAAGAGCCCCAGGAATGCATGCAAAGCCTATCGCGCGGAACCAACCCTCACCTGAGAAATGAATAATCGACACGCCTGCAATCATCATGGCCGCTGCGGACCGCAGGTACGCCAGAAGCGTCCGTTCATTTGATAATAAGGTGCGATCAATCGCCAACTCGTCTCTCAGAATCAACTCCGACTGCTCAAATCGTTCATAAGGTTTTTTAATCATTCATTTCACCTTCTCGTAGAACATTAATGAAAACTATGGCTATAATATTGCAATGTTTGCAACAAGTCAACCGCGACTTTCTGGCTCGGTGGTTTGCCTGTTGTACTCGATCTGTTATTATTATAGAGATTGTAGCCTCTTTACAGAGTTCTTTTTATGCGATTTTGCATTTCTCATAGGTCTTGTGGGAAGAAAAGGGGACATGGGAAGAAAAGGGGACATTGTACTTTTGTAACCGTTCAGTTTTGTAGGGTAGGCTCTTAGCCCACGCGGACTTTTACATGCCATTCCTGCGAAAGCGGGAATACAAGATTATTGCAATATACACTGCTGTATAACATTAGAACTTTCCAAGTATACGTATCTTTAAAAAGACGATTAAAACAAAAGACTAAATTTCAAGATTGACAGGATGGGCTTTTATTTTTCCCTCTTTCCATAATCCGATCGGATTTGGATATGGCTTTATCTTCGGCTCATCTGTTCCAGTATTTAACACGGCCAATATGATGTATGTATCACCTTTTTCTTCATTATATAACTTTCTTGCCCATTCCCATTGTGTTCCTGTCACTTCGATTAGTTCGGGAGCCTCGCCTATTTTAGATTTTACTTCATAATAAGCAATTTCCTTATCACATTCATCTCTGATTACAAAATCATAACCCCTCCCTGTGTCACCATTCTGATTAAGCCAAATTATCTGATAGCCATCCTGTGAGTATTCCCGTTCCAGATACCGTTTAGCATAGCTCTCACCCCATTTGCCAATTTCTTTGCTATGTTTTTCCCCTGATTCTTTGTTTTTCACATTATCATCTCTCTCCCCTTTGCTATTTCCAACATTATCCTTTGGGTTTTGACCTGATAAATCGTTTGTATTGATCAGTTCAAGAGGACGATCATCAAAATTAATTGACGGTTCTTCTGGTGAACATTTAGGTTTCCATACTTTCTCTTTAGTTTCTTGTTTTTCTTGTTTTTGTTTTTCCCGTTTAAGCTCCTCATATTCCTCTGCCTGCTCTTTAGACAAAAATTTCCATCCGGTTTTTTCTTCTATAGCCTTGATCTCATCTGGTTTTAATCCCAAAATCTTAATTAACTTATCTACTTTATCATGACTTTTGTTGTAACCATCATGTAAGTCATCAATGGTGATTTCATGATGTGGTTTTTCTATCAAACTACCACTTTTGTCATAAAACCATTGACTCTCAATAAGCAATTTTCCTGTCTTGGATAATTCCCCCTTTTTTTCCTGATAATGTTTTCCAGTTTGAGTAAAATCTTGCCTAGAAGATTCTTCGATAGTACCTTTGATTTTATTCGTATGTCCCAAAGCAATCTCAAATAAATACAAAGACCGTTTTAGATTAATGTGATTACTTTTTATTGCGAATTTTAATCCTGTAACCATAAAATTAGGATTGAATCCATCAAGCCCACGTATATGTTTGTTTTGCATATAATCGTGTGTTTGGTAACTACTGCTGCCCTCAATACAAGGTGCGCTGTTGATGCCAACGTTACGTAGAAAGTTTTCTATATCTTCGTGTTCTTGCACTAAATTATTCTCAACAAAATACACATCATCCTCATCATTCTTATCAAACCATTGCTTCAGATCATCTGTTGGTAAATAGACTTCATTAGGTCTCTTGTAAAATATTGCCCCCTGTTCATTGTGTGATCTAATAAAATTCACTGCTTTCAAAATATCTTGAATCTCTCTTTTCTCTTCCAAGGTGGCTTTTTGCCAAATATCTACGGTTTGTTTCAAATCATTTATATATACTTCCTCTGTAATATCGAATGTCTCGCCTGCATACTTTGGAGCAATATGTTCTTTAATTTCTGCCACTTTATTGGGTTCTTTCAATCCCAACTTGAGCAAAAATTCCTTTGACCTTTCGTCTTCAACAAAAATAGTTTTGATTGTCTTGAAATTCGACTTTTGAGGAGTTGGCAGATACACCTGCAGTTTATCCATGTCATCATATAGGGTGGTATGACTGCCGTCGTTCAAACGTATAATATACTTACGCCTAAGAATGCCGGGTTTTTCCCTGTAAAGTGCATGGATACTGGATATGGCAGCGTAAAATTCAATGATCCACTCATCAGATTTATGAGAGAAAAACTCTTTAGTAATAGCTTTTGCAAAATCTTCAGGTCCAATTTCATTGATCTCTAATTCCTTAATCAAATAGTCCCGAAGATATCTCGTTTTATCGTAGGTAATATTTGTATCAAGCCAATATTCCCTGCCAAATAGCAATCTTGTATCCTCGCGCCGCAACAAACCAACCAGTTCCTTGCCACGAGCCAATAAGGCTTTGCTGGCTTCTGTATGCTGACCATCACTTGTTGGTAAAAGTGCTTCATTTGATAGCAGCTTTTCTTTTATACTTTTATATATTAGGGAATACAGAGGATGGCCTCCATTATCAAGAATTGGTAGCACGTTTAAAAAATCAACATTCAAAAGCCCTAACTGCTTTATGCTCACCAAACTATCTGCTGCAAGCTCAGCCAGGGTATTTGATAATATTTTATTTTGTTCATCGTCAAATGGGATATTTTCTCTGTTAGGTGTGGTTCTATAAGGAGCATGAAGTAGAAATTTCAATCCAGTTCGTTCATTGGTAGGAAAAAATACGGATAATTTAGCATTGTCAATTGGTCTTATTAACCCTTGTTTATCACCGTTTTGATTGTCAACTGCATAAGCAATAGCTACCTTTAAGTCACGCCGTTCTATATTAATTGGCTTTTCAAACAATAAATATTCTTGTTGTCCATCCATACCATTTTTCTCGGAAATGATATAAACACGTTTAGCATTCTGCTCCTGTTGTGATGGGTCTGCTATATAATGCCCACTCTCATCCTCAGCAGTCCATTGAATCTCTTTCAGATTTCGTAAAAATAACAAAGATTCAGATTCTAATGTTTTTAACTTATTATTTATTTGTTCGTATGCTTGCGAAGCATTCAATGTCTCGTGGTCAAATGGAAAGATAAAAGTCGTGTCTTTACATTCTTCTTGAATAGGACCTGTTTCATAAGGAACGATGAAGTCTCTTATCTCGAAGTTATATTCTCGAGAGTGGATTTTAGGTGTTTTTGTAACAGCAAAAACAGACTTAAACCCAACTCCGAAGGTTCCTATTGTATTAATATCATCTGCTTTTGTCGAATTACCAATTGTGGTGATGGAGTCAATATCATCATAAGCGAATTGTTTTTTGCCATTGTGAACAATTTTTAAATTCTGTCTTGTTAATTCAAAACGAATTTCAGTAGCTTTAGCATCATCTGCATTTGATAATATCTCGTAGATGAAATGTGAGGGATCGGAATATTGTTCTGCAATTATTTTATGAGATTTGTCATTATTTTTTCTGCAAGACTCCACATGATCTTCCCGCTGTTTCGTTAATTCTTTAAGTTGTTTATCTGGTTCATTTTTTGACATAATAAATCATTCCTCTATCAATTACACATGTTAATCTGTGGTTATCATTTTCTTCCCTGTACTCTCTCGGTCCTCTGCGTAAATTAAAGGCGTAAATTAAAGGTGTCCGGTACGTTTTTTCTTTTTCTGTCCCTATTTTTCAATCCGACCCGTAACAATCCATCGCATCCGTCCCATCCGTGTTCTATTCTTCCCTCCCCCGCAATACGCAATACGATATACGCACTACGCCTTCTACCACGGCCCATCCAAAAAAACAAGAAAAATCTCCGTTTTTATCTACTTTTTTTCCCGATTTCCCCCGAC
>Ga0315290_10000248_pt1 | contig 33744 bp, 24 predicted proteins | sample YL17G12_0_MG_FD_203627 | JGI IMG/M metagenome (GOLD analysis project Ga0315290, IMG submission 203627) | Sediment microbial communities from Yellowstone Lake, YNP, Wyoming, USA - YL17G12_0 | ecosystem: Environmental > Aquatic > Freshwater > Lake > Sediment | place: USA: Wyoming | collected... | reverse complement strand
ATGGAGGCCTGATCTCGAGGTTCCCCTGCATATACTCCTGACGGAACCAGCTTATCGCGTATTCTGTGCTCTTGAACTTCATCGAGCCACCTCCATCGTCTGGTGATTATGTCTTCCCTAGCAGTTGGCGAATCTGCCGAAGCCCATCCACATGATACATCGCGGCGTGGTCCCACGTACGATACAGACGCCCCGAAGCGTCGCGCCCCGCGAACTGTTCGTGAAGGGCGAGGCTCCTGAAAGCGTTGAACCACCTTGTGGAGAACTCAAGCCACAACTGAAGGGGGCGGCTTGCCGTCACTTGGGCGTACCTATCCCTTATGTCCTGCCTCAAAAAGTATCCCCAATAGATGTCCGTCTGGCGGTCCGTGACCCATCTTCAGTCATTGGGGGGGAGTCTACGAGTACGACGCGGGTAATGCCACCTCAGCAACGCTGCCCACAATCGATCGAAGAGACCCTCGTCGACCACCACAACGTCGATGTCCGAGGTGTCAGTAAAACGGACGCGGAAAACCATCGGGAGACAGGCTGAACCCAGTCTTCGCACTGCCGACGACCACGATGTTCTCCGCGAGCGTCCCTATGCGCTCGCTCAGGTGTTGACGGAATGCCGCGTACGCACTTGGCGTATTTCGGAAGACGTATGGGTCTCCCTCAAAGACTTGGTCTTGAACGATGAGTTCCAAGGACTTTGTCCGCAGCAGGACCTTGAACTCGTCCACGGTTAGGTATGGCATCCTCTGTCTCTCCAGTGGTATGACATATATTACCCACTGACAGAAACGGCTAGACCTCCCCGCCCAAAGGGGGATATAAAGGACCGGCATTCTTCAATGAATCTTGCCCAGCTTCCAACACCTCCAGGATCCCCTCCACGTCGTACACGCAGCCCCCCCACGTGCCGCCGCCGATCTGTTGGAGCGCGGCCCAGAGGCGGGTCTCGTCCGGGAGTTGGGGGTCGGGGGATAAGTCGGGATGAGGGGAACGGGTGGATAGGACGTGAGCGGCTTCCTCGGGGGTGAACGGCCGGCCCGGCTCGCCGACCAGGTCGACCGTGCCTTCCAGCCGGGTGCGGTCGATGATAATGCGGACCTGGTCGCCGTCGCAAAGCTTGCCGATCGGGCCGCCGGCCAGCGCCTCGGGCCCAATCAGCCCGATGCACGCGCCCGTGCTTACGCCGGAAAACCGGGCGTCGGTCAGCACGGCCACCTCGTGGCCCCAGGAAAGGTAGCGCAGGGCGGCCGTGATCTGGTAGATCTCCTCCATGCCCGAGCCCAACGGGCCGCGGCCGATGAGCACCAGCACGTCGCCCGGATGGATAGGGCGGTCGCCCTGGCCTTTGATCGCCGCGATGGCGTCGGTCTCGCGGCAGAAGACCTTGGCCGGGCCGGTCTTGCGGTACACGCCGTCGGGGTCGAGCACCCGGGGGTCCATCGCCGTGCTCTTGATCGCCGAGCCTTCCGGGGCGAGATTGCCGCGGGGAAAGCAGGTGGTGCTGGTCACGCCCAGGGTCTTGGCCCGTTGGGGCGTGAAGATCACCTCCTCGGGCTCGACGCCGTCGCACTCCCGCAGCCGGTTGCGCAGGGCCCCGCGCCGCTCGGACGTTTCCCACCACTGGAGCACCTCGCCGAGCGTGTGGCCGGTGATCGAGAGGGCCTCCAGGTCCAGAAGGTCCATCTCCCGCAGGTGGAGCATGACCTCGGGCACGCCGCCGGCCAGATAGGCGCGGATCGTGGGGTGATTGGCCGGGCCGTTGGGCAGCACGTCGACCAGCCGGGGCACGCGGCGGTTGATCTCGGTCCAGTCGTCGATCGTCGGGCGAGGCAGCTTGGCGGCATGGGCGATCGCCGGCAGGTGCAGAAGCAGGTTCGTCGACCCGCCGAAGGCCGCGTGCACGGCCATCGCGTTGCGGATCGAGGCAGCGGCAATGATGTCGCCGGTGCGGAGCCCTTTGGCAGCCAGGGACAGGAGGGCCTTGGCGCTGCGCCGGGCGACGTCCAGCCAGATCGGCTGGCCGGAGGGGGCCAGGGCCGAATGCGGCAGGGCCAGACCCAGGGCCTCGCCCACGACCTGCGCACTGGCCGCCGTGCCGAGGAAATGACATCCCCCGCCCGGCGACGCGCACACCCGGCAGCCCCGCTCGCAGGCCTCCTCGAGGCTGAGCTCGCCGCGGGCGAACCGGGCCCCGATCGACTGCACCTTGGCGGTGTCCTCGCCGTCGGTAGGCGGCAGCGTCACTCCGCCGGGCACCAGCACGCAGGGAAGCTGCCGGAAGCTCACCAGGGCCATCATCATCGCCGGCAGGCCCTTGTCGCAGGTGGCCACGCCGAGGATTCCCCGGGCCGTGGGGATGGAGCGGGCCTGGCGGCGGAACACGGCCGCGGCGTCGTTGCGAAAGGCGAGGCTGTCGAACATGCCGGGCGTGCCCTGGGTGCGGCCGTCGCAGGGGTCGGTGCAGTGGGCGGCGTAGGGGACGGCCCCGGCTTGGGCAAGCTCGTCGGCGGCGGCCGCCACGGCCAGGCCCAGCTCCCAGTGCCCGGTGTGATAGCCCAGGGCCACGGGCGTGCCGTCGTCGCGGCGCAGCCCGCCCAGGGTGGTGAGGATGACGAACTGCGGGCCGGCCAGTCGCGACGGCTCCCAGCCCATGCCCGCGTCTTCGGTCATGCCGAAGGCGTCGCCGCTGGGCCGATCGCGGAGCATCTCGGCCGAAAGCGGCAGTCTGCCGCGCGGGCCGGGGCCGGAGGTAATCACCTGGTACAGCGCGGGATCGCCGGAATCGAAGATATTCATGGACGTGCTCGATGCTGCTTGTCGGAAAGCGTGTTCCCCTAGTGTACTTCCTCAACCGCCCGGGGGACAACCGGGGAGTACCCAAGGCGATTCCAAGGGATCCCGGCCAGAATGGAGGGCCATCATTCCACACCGAATCACGAAGACGCGAAGGCACGAAAGCACGAGATTCCGCCGCACAGAGGACTGGGCTGGCGGCCGCGCCGTTCCCTTCAACCGTTCTCTCGTCTTTTCGCGGTTTCGTCCTTTCGTGCTCTCGTGATCGCTTCATTCCGCTGTTGCACGCGCCTTACGGCCCGGCTCCGGACCGCAAGAGCGTCCCGTTTTCCTCTTTCCAGCGAGGGGTTAGCCGGAGGCTGTGCCATCATTCAGGTTAGGACCGATGCCGTACAGCCAATAGAGGGTGCCCTGCGGTTTGTCGCTCCATTTGAGGACCTCGATCGAATCGAATTGCCAGTCCTCGGGGAACCCATCCCGAGGCCAACGCTTCTTCGACTCAGGGTGCCGACACCACCACCGAACGATCTCGGGATGCCACGCGTCGGCGAGTACGACGCCATGGCAGCGGGTCGGCGGCGAATGCACATGCCTTCTCTTGAGCGTCTCGAGAAGGGGCGGACGCATTCGCGCGATGTCCGAAGCGATGGCGGCGGCCCCCTCAGGACTCCATAGGCGCTTGCACTCGAGAAGATAGGCGATCTCACCGGAGACCAGATACGCATCGAGGCGGTTGCTCGTGCGGCCGCCCTCCTTCGCCGCGAAGGGAACCTCCATGAAGGCGAAGCCGTCGGGGTGCATCTCGAGGAAGGCGGCGGCGAACTGAAACAACTGGTTCGCCTCCGTGATTCCTTCATTCCCATGCCATGCTCGGAATCTTTTGAGGGAAGATGCGAAGCGGTCGGCTGCTTTACGGACGATGCGGGTGAGGTCGTCGGATTCGTACATGGGTATTCTCCACGTCAAGTAGGGGGCGAAGGGGTGAAAAGGTGAGGGTGAAAAGGTGAGGGTGAAAAGGGCACGCAGCTCTTTTCGGGGCGCACTCCCAAGGCGAAAGGCGAGGAAAAGAGCTGCGTCCCCTTCTCTTTTCATTCCCTGGCTCGTCTCAGTACTCCCGCGTCGTGGTGATGCCCGGCTGCGGCAACGGGTACTTGCCGTCGGGTCCGGCGCGCAGGGGAGCGGGTGAGTCCATCGTGAGCTGGTCAACCCCGGGCGCGAGCTCGTGCGTGTTGTTCAGCGCCTCCTCCCACGTCACCACCTGGCCCGTGTGGCAGGCCATCCGGCCCATGATCTGCACCAGGCTCGCCTCCGCCCCGCGCTGGGCCTCGTTGAACGGCTTGTCCTGGCGGATGGCGTCGATCAGGTGGTCCCATTCGAGCTGGTACGGGTTGGGCTCCGGCGGGGGGAACGCCCAGGCCAAGTCGCTCCTGGCGAAGTTGTGTCCCCGGTAGATGCGGCACTTGGCCGGGGTGTGCATGTAGGTCGAGATCACCGCGGAGCCCTTGGTGCCGTGCGCGTAGCTGGCGAACTCGCCGTAGCAGCCCGGGATGTTCCGGGCGTGCATGAAGAGCCTGGTGCCGTCGGCGAAGGCGTACTCCACGTTGTAGTGATCGAAGTTCTGGTCCACGGCGTCGCCGCGGTGGCAGCGCCCGGCGGAGCCGACGGCCCGGACCGGCCAGGCGTCCTTCATCCAACAGCACTCGTCGATGTTGTGGCTGGTGTAGTCGTGGACCAGGCCGCCGCTGGCCCAGAGGAAGCTCAAGTACTGCTGGACCTGGTAGAGCAGCTCGCTTAGGCCCTGCGGCTTGGGGCCGGTGAACCCGGCGGGCCCGACCAGCCGGTAGGTCCGCATGAAGGTGATCTCGCCGATCTGCCCGGCCCGAATGCGCTCGACCAGCTCCCAGCGGGCCTTGCAGTGGCGGCACATCAGGCCCACGCCCACCTTGAGGCCCTTTTCGGCCGACCGCTGGGCCAGGGCGAGCATCTTGCGCGTGCTCGGGCCGTCGACGGTCGTCGGCTTCTCCATGAACACGTTGAGGCCCTTGTCGATGGCCCGGCCGAAGTGCACCCAGCGGAAGGCGCACGGGGTGGTGAGGAGGACGACGTCGCCCGGCCGGAGGCAGTCCATGGCCTTCTGGTAGGCGTCGAAGCCGATGAAGCGGCGGTCCGGGGGCACGTCGACCTGGGAGGCGTCGAAGCCGGTCACTTGAGCATCCGGGGATCCCCCAGCCGCGCCGCTGCCGGCCCTCTTGAGATTCTCGAAGCTGCTGGTCAGCCGGCGCTCGAAGACGTCGGCCATGGCCACCAGCTTGATCGGGCCGCTCCTGGTGGCCAGGGCGTTGGCCGCGGCGCCGGTGCCCCGCCCGCCGCAGCCGACCAGGGCCAGTTGGATCGTGTTGTTCTCGCCGGCGTGAACCGGCGGCACGGCCACCCCGGCCAACGCCGAGGCCGCCGCCACGCGGCCCGTGCTCTTGAGAAACTCGCGGCGGGACGTGCCCGGCTTTGCACTGGCGCTCATGACTTGCTCCCAAAGCGTGAACGGTCACTATTCCAGCGACCAGTAATGGACGGCCCACGGCTCGAGCTTCAAGGTAAGCTTCTGGTTGCCCGCCTTCAAGGTCCGCAGCGGCTCGGGGCGCAGGCGATGGTTCTCCTCCATGCCCGCGCCCGTGGCATCGAGCACGATGTGCCGGGCCTGCACCTGCTTGGGCAACGCTTCCAGGCTCAGCTCCACGTGCGCCGGCTCGCTGGAGAAGTTCCAGAGCATGAGGTTGTGCATCTGGAGCTTCGGGTCGTGGGTGGCGAAGGCGTGGACCTTGTCGCTGGTCGAGCTGGCTCGCAGCCGGTCGCCCGCCATGCGCGAGAGCAGCTTGAAGGCAAAGTAGGCGGGCCGGACCTGGTTCTGATAGTCGAACAGGCCGTCGAACTGCGGCTGGCGATTCCACCACCGCGTCATGAACGCGGCGCCGTGGGGAGAGAAGAACGTCGCGAAGGTGTCGTAGGACACGTAGTAGTCGCGGACGTGGTAGTAGCACGACCAGTCCAGCCCGGCGTCCTTCATCTGCCAGATGGTCTCGACCACGTAGCAGGGCTGGAAGCGCGGGTCGAGCGGCGGGTTGAACAGGTCCATGTTCCACTCGTCGAGGAACGTCTCCGGGTTGAGCCCCGGATGCTTCCTCACGAGGCCGTGCGCGTAGTCGATCGTGCTGCGAATCGCGGCGGGACTGCTGCTGTAAAGGTGCCACGAAACGAAGTGCAGCGGGAGTTTCCGCGCGGCGCAGGCGTCCAGGAGCGCGGGGAAGATCGGCGAGCGCACGCTGGCCAGCGCCGGGCCGCCGACCCGGGCCTCCGGGTCGGCGCGCAGGATGGCCGCCGCGGTGTGCTCGTAGTAGCGCACGTAGCTCTCCGGCTTGAACCGATACGGCGTGCCGCCGCTCTCGCCGATGTCCACCTCGTTGCCGACTTCCCAGTAGCGGATGCCCGCCCCGCGCTCGCGGTAATGCTTCACGACCTGGAAGATGAGCTGCTCCCACGCCGCGTAATCGTTGGGCTCCACGACGCCGTCGTCGATTTTGGGAAAGAGCACGCGGGGCTTGAAGCACAGGCACATCAACGGTTTCGCGCCGGTCTGGAGGATGGAGTCCACCATGCGGTCCAGCGTGTCGAAGTGATACCGCCCGGGCTCCGGCAGGAGGCTGTAATACTCCTGCACGAAGAGCCGGAGGATGGCCGGGCGGAGCGCGCGGATTTCCGTCACGCGGCCGGCGAACATCGGCTCTTCCGAGAGCCCGCCCTGCCCGAGCGCCATGCGCTCCATGTGCATGGGCCCGAGTTTCTCGGCGAACGCCACGCGCACGTGGGCAGGCGGCGGGTCGGCACGCAGGACGCCGCAGAAACACGTGCTCAGTACGAGCCAACCGCCAAGATGCCGAAATCGCCTGGTCATCGTCAGTTCCTCGAGATTCATCGTTTAACCGCAAGCCGAAGGCGTGCGCGTTCTGGTCGCAAGCCGAAGGCGTGCGCGTTCTGGTCGCAAGCCGAAGGCGTGCGCGTTTCGCCGCTCGGCTCCCCGATCGCGCGCGCCTTCGGCTTGCGGTTAAACGAGACGACGGGAGCGACGGGGCCTCGGGAGCCCGTGCATTGGGAAGTGGCTCACCCGGCGCCTTACTTCGGAGGCCAGTCGACGGTGGGCAGCTCGGCCAGTGCGGCGTCGATCTTCTCTTTGGGGTATTCGTAGTCTTCCAGCTCGCCGGCCAGGTAGCGGTCGTAGGCGCCGAGGTCGCAGATGCCGTGGCCGCTGAAGTTCATGAGAATGCACTCCGACTTGCCCGTCTCCCGGCAGCGGATCGCCTCGTTGATCGTGGCGCGGAGGGCGTGGGAGGTTTCCGGGGCGGGAATGGTCCCCTCGGTCTCGGCGAACATCTGCGCGGCCTGGAAGCACTCGATCTGGTGGAAGGCCTGGGCCTCGATCAGCCCGAGCTTGGCGCCCAGGCTGACCATGGGGGCCATGCCGTGGTAGCGCAGGCCGCCGGCGTGGATCCCCGCCGGGATGAAGCTGTGGCCGAGGGTGAACATCTTGACCAGCGGGGTGAGCTTGGTCGTGTCGCCGAAGTCGTAGCGGTACTCGCCGCGGCTGACCGAGGGGCAGCTCTTCGGCTCCACGGCCACAAAGCGGATCTCCTTGCCCGCCAGCTTGTGGCGGAGGAAGGGGAACGCCAGCCCGGCGAAGTTGCTCCCGCCGCCGACGCAGCCGATCACCACGTCGGGAAAATCGCCGGCGATCTGCATCTGCTTCTCCGCCTCCAGGCCGATGACCGTCTGGTGCAGGAGGACGTGGTTGAGCACGCTCCCCAGGGTGTACTTCGAGTCCTTGCCGGTGACGGCCGCCTCGACCGCCTCGCTGATGGCAATCCCCAGGCTGCCCGGGCAGTTGGGGTCGGCGGCCAGGGTCTGCCGGCCGGCGTTGGTCTCTTCGGAGGGACTGGGGGTGACGGATGCCCCCCACAGCTTCATCATCGAGCGGCGGTAAGGCTTCTGCTGGTAGCTCACCTTGACCATGTACACCTTGCACTCCAGGCCGAACAGCGAGCAGGCAAAGGCCAGCGCGCTGCCCCACTGGCCGGCGCCGGTCTCGGTGCAGAGGCGCTTGGTCCCTTCCATCTTGTTGTAGTAGGCCTGGGCCACGGCGGTGTTCGGCTTGTGGCTCCCCGGCGGGCTGTGGCTTTCATCCTTGAAGTAGATTCGGGCGGGGGTTTTCAGGGCCCGCTCCAGGCTCGTGGCCCGGACCAGCGGGGAGGGCCGCCAGATGGCGTACACCCGGCGGATGTCGTCGGGGATCTCGATCCACCGCTCCTGGCTGACCTCCTGCATGATCAGGGCTCGGGCAAAAACCGGCTCCAGATCGGCCGGTCCGACGGGCTGGCCGGTCCCCGGGTTCAACGGTGGCGGCACCGGCTCCGGCAAATCGGCCTGGAGGTTGTACCAGGCGGTCGGCATTTCGCTCTCACTGAGAAACACGCGCTTGGAGTTCATCGATCTCCCTTTCCAATTCGATGCCAGGGGAAGAAGGGGTCAAGGTCAAGAGGATTCCATCGGCAACGCCCCGAGACGCTCGGCCCAGTGCCGTGCTGGGAGCCTCCAGCCTAACCGCTGGGCTGACGTTTGTCACCCCCCTGGAATGGCGTTGACGGCCAGGCCGGCCCGCTGCTACCCTTGGCCGCCCCAACGAGGTTTTCGGCCGATGTTACTGCGGCACACGCTCCTGATGCTGGTGGTTGCCTCCAGCACCACCATGACGTGGGGAAGCGAGGCGACTTTGGATCGGCAGCCCTATGGGGGGGCGCTGTTCGACGCGCCCACAGGCGGACCTTTTCTTCCCAGTTTCCCCGCCTCCTCCGATTTGCCGAACTGGCAGTCCAGGGACCCTGGAAGCCCCTCCTTCGGGGTTGGTGCTGGGCTACCGCAGGCACCACTGCGAGCACCAGAGATCTCCGGGATAGGCCCAGGCACCCTCCCGACATGCGACCCCGGCCGGTTCCTTGAATCGACCTGGTACACGCGCGTCGACTACTTCCACTGGAACGAGCGCCTGGATGGGGCTGATTTCGTCAACGAGAACGGCCCGCTGCTCACAGTTGGGTACGTGCGCCGCCTCGGCCGCGAGCGGTTCCGCGTCGAGCTGTTCGGCGGGAACGTCCACTACGACGGCGGCGGCGTGTTCGACGACGGCAGCTCCGAGCCGCTCTCCTCGACGACCAAGTACCTCGGGGTGCGGGGGGAGTGCGACCTGCTGTTCGACCCCGAGTGGATGCCTCGTTGGAGCTTCCTCTTGGGCATTGGCACCCGGTTCTGGATCCGGGACCTCAAGGACGACGTCACGGCCCTGGGCAGCCCGGTCCAGGGCTACCAGGAGACGTGGTGGACCATTTACCCCTACCTGGGCCTGGAGAGCCGGCGCCAGCCGGAGGCCGGTTTCGAGCTGTTTGCCTCGGGCCGGATCGGCTTCACCCCGGTGACCTACGAGCGGGCCTCGCTGTTCGAGGTGACGCTTTACCCCAAGCCCGGCCTGACCGGCCAGGTCGAGGTCGGCCTGCGGAGCCGGAGGGTCCACCTGTCGGGCTATTTCGAGGGGATGAGCTGGGGCGAGTCGCCCGTGGTCCGCGACACCCTCCAGCCCCGCTCCCGCATGCTCACCGTGGGACTCAGGTCGGGCGTGAGCTTCTGAGGAGAAGGGGTCGGGAGTCGAGTTCCACGTCGGCAGAAGGCGTAGACACCCACCGGCTGAATTGACCGCCGACGTGGAACTCGACTCCCGACCCCTTGAGGCGAGCTTTCACAGGCGCAGGTAGAGGCCCCGCCACTCCAGCAGGCGAACGCCAAGGTAGCAGATCGCCAGGAAGATCGCCAGCGCCGCCAGGACGCAGGCGACCGGCCAGTCCTTCGGCGTGTAGGGTTTCACCACCTGGTCGACGAGTATATGGAGCACGTATGCGGCCAGGGCGTTCGTGCCCAGGGTGCGGAACACGGGGAGCTGGAAACGGCCCGCATCGCAGGCCCAAACGAACAGCCCGTACAGGGCCATCGACAGGCCCGCCCCAAACGTCAGGTACGAGAGGCTGCCGGCCCGCTGGTTCATCGTCCACAGGTTCACCGGTCGCGTCGGCGGGACAAAAGGAGGCTCGACCAGCAGCGAGCCCGGATCGCCCGGCGCCGGTGAGTTCGGCTCGGTGACGAGGTTCACGCAGGCCAGGGCGTAACCCAGGAGCATCAGGCCCAAACCCCAGGCGGCCAGGCGCCGCACGGCCCGGGCCGGGTGGCCGGCGGCCACGAGGTCGTAGGCCAGCGAGCCGGCCAGCACCGGCACGGTCCAGCTCAAAAAGCCCAGCGGCCCGCCGTCGATCCCCGGGAAGGTCGTCACCCAGCGGTAATAGAAGGCGTGCGAGAGGGCCAGGTGCAGCCCCGCCGAGCCCAAGGCAAAGCCGATCCGTGCCCGGGCCCCGGCGGCGATCACCGGCATGACCCAGAGGGTCGTCGCGGCAATGTGCACCAGCGTCTGGAACAGGTCCCTCAGCAGGAGTCGCAAGACGTCCTGGGGCCAGGGCTCGGCGTCGCGCCACGCGTCCCAGGCCGACCCGCCCACGTAGAGCAGCGCCCCCAGCGCCACCAATCCGAGTGCCCGGCGCACAACCCGCAGGCAAGCGCCGGCCCGCCCCTGCCGGGCGAGGCGCCGCAGGAAGGTCATGCGAAAGGCAAACCCCACGGCGAAGAAGAACTGCGGCATGATCGTGTCGGCCAGGCTGCAATAGGTGTTGTGGTGCTTCAGGATCGCCGGGGTCACGGCGAAGTACCCGATGAAGTTCACCACGAACATGCCCAGCACGGTGTAGCCGCGGAACTGATCCAGCGAAACGATCCGCGTTGCCGCCGCCCCTTGGGCCACGTCGGGCTCCCGGGCCTCTCGCTCGGGCACTGCCGCAGGTTCATTTCCCATCACGCACCTCGGTTCAGCAGGTGGAAGACCATTCCCCCCGCGGCATATCGAGTTGATCGCGGCATGGTCCAGAATTTACCCAGTCTTCCCAGGTTTGTCAATTTTGGTGGCTGTCACCTTTCTGCCCCCGGAAAGCTGCCCCGGCCGGTGGTGGATCCGGCCGACCTTGTAGTCGTCCTCCTCCAGCAGGATGTGCCGTTTGTTCCGGACGGGGCAAGCACCAGGGCGGGCATGACAGCTCCTGTGGGGGGTGCTGTTCTGGAAAGCGGTCCAATCGTCTCCAATGAGGGGCTATGGTTCCCGAGACATTGTCCGGGGAGACTCCAGACGCCATGGAATATCTGCTTGCGGCCATCATGGGCCTGGTCGAGGGGATCACGGAGTTCCTGCCGATCTCCTCGACCGGCCACCTGATCCTGGCCGGCGACGTGCTGGGCTTCGATCGGGCCGTCGGCAAAGAGTTCGCCGGGGCCTTTGAGATCGTGATCCAACTCGGGGCGATCCTGGCCGTGGTCGTGGCCTACCCGCGCCGGTTCGTGGGGCTATTGAACCTCCGCGAGAACCGCGGGCTGTTGGGCCTGCGGGGGATCGGGCTCCTCGCGGTCACCTCGATCCCGGCCGGGCTCGTCGGGCTGGCTGCCCGAAAGCCCATCCGCGACTTCCTCTTCCGGCCCGTGCCGGTCACCATCGCCCTGGCCGTGGGAGCCCTGTGGATCCTCGCGGTCGAGTGGCGCCCGCGGCGGACCCGGGTTGAGGACGTCGATTCCCTGGGATGGAAGGAGGCCCTGGGGATCGGGCTGTTCCAGTGCCTCTCGCTCTGGCCCGGTATGTCGCGATCGGCCTCGACGATCCTCGGCGGGATGATGCTCGGGGTCCAGCGCAAGGCCGCCACGGAGTACTCGTTCTTCGCCGCCGTTCCGATCATGATCGCCGCCAGCCTCTACGAGGTCTACAAGAGCCGCGGGCTGTTGGACGCCTCGCACGCGGGGATCCTGGCCGTGGGGTTCGTGGTCTCTTTCCTCTCGGCCTGGGCCGCGGTGCGGCTGTTCGTGCAGTTCCTCGCCCGGCACACGCTGGCGCCCTTCGGGTGGTATCGGCTGGCGATCGCCGCCCTGTTCGGCGTGTTGGCGCTGCGGGGACTGGTGACGGTCGACTGACGCTCCACGCACGGCGCCACGGGTCGCTTGCCAGCCGGTGCGGTGGGTGGCACTGGCTGCTTGCCAGCCAGTGCGCTCATCGGGTATCGTGACGGGGTCACTCCGAGCCGCTTGCGGCTTAGCTTGGCTGCTAAGCCGCAAGCGGCTGCGTCATCGGGAAAGGATTGGATCATGAGGTGCCCGATTTCAGTTCTCTTGTTGTCGATTTTTCTCATTCCGTCCGTCGCGCCGGCCGCCGAGGACGCGATTTCCATGGTCGAGCGTCCGGCCACGGCCCCGGCCAACACGTTTTATTCGGGCAACCGGGCCCCGCTGGCGCCCAGCCCGCTGGTGAAACTGCCGGTCGGGGCGGTGAAGCCCCGAGGGTGGCTTCGACGGCAGATGGAGCTGATGGCCGAGGGCTTCAGCGGGCATTTGGACGAGCTCAGCGGCTTCCTCGCCCCCGAGGGGAACGCCTGGCTCCGGCCCGACGGCGAGGGCGACCGCAGCTTCTGGGAGGAATTGCCCTACTGGCTCAAGGGTTTCGGCGACCTGGGCTACCTCCTGGACGATCCGCGGATCATCAAGGAGGCGAAGCGATGGATCGAGCCGGCGATCGCCGGCCAGCGCGAGGACGGCTACTTCGGCCCGCGGCGGAACCTCGACCGCAGCCCGGACGTCAAGGCCGGCAAGCCCGACCTCTGGCCGAACATGGTCATGCTCAACGCGCTCCAGTCGTACTACGAGCACTCCGGCGACGAGCGCGTGCCCAGGCTCATGGCCAGGTACTTCCGCTGGGAGCTGGGCATCCCCGAGGCCGACTTCCTGCTGCCCTTCTGGCAGCAGCAGCGGGCGGCCGACAACCTCTCCAGCGTCTTCTGGCTCTACAACCGCACCGGCGAGCCGTGGCTCTTGGAGCTGGGCGAGAAGATCCACCGCCGCACCGCCAACTGGACCGACGGCGTGGCAAGCTGGCACGGGGTGAACATCTCCCAGTCGTTCCGCGGCCCGGCCGTCTATTTCCAGCAGTCGAAGGACCCCAAGTTCCTGGCCGCCACCGAGCGGAACTACAGGACGGTCCGCGACATCTACGGCCAGGTCCCCGGCGGGCTTTATGGGTCCGACGAGAACTGCCGGCCCGGCTACACCGATCCCCGCCAGGCCGCCGAGACCTGCACCATGGCCGAGATGATGCTCTCCCACGAGATGCTCTTAAAGATCACGGGCGACGTGAAGTGGGCCGACCGCTGCGAGGACGTGGCCTTCAATTCGCTGCCCGCCTCGATGACCGCCGACTACAAGGCCCTGCGCTACCTGACCGCGCCGAACATGGTCCTTTCCGACCGGCACAACAAGTCGCCGGGGCTGCAAAACGGCGGGGCGATGCTCCTGTACGATCCCCGCTCGCACCGCTGCTGCCAGCACAACGTGGCCCACGGCTGGCCCTATTTCACCGAGCACCTCTGGATGGCCACGGCGGGCGGCGGCCTGGCCGCCGCGATGTACGCCCCCTGCGAAGTGAAGGCCAAGGTGGGCGACGGCACCGAGGTGAAGATTACCGAAGAGACGGCCTATCCGTTCGGCGACACGATTGCCCTGACGCTCTCAACGCCCAAGGCGGTCCGGTTTCCCATGTACCTGCGGGTCCCGGGCTGGTGCGACTTCCTCACGGTGCGGATCAACGGCAAGGAGCCTTCCTTCGAGTCCAAGCCCTCCGGCTACCTGAAGATCGAGCGCACGTGGAACGACGGCGACAGGCTCTCGCTGGAACTGGTGATGGGGCTCCGCATCGTCCGCTGGACGAAGAACAAAAACAGCGTCTCGATCCGTCGCGGGCCGCTGACCTACAGCCTGAAGATCGGCGAGAAGATCGTGCGCGTCGGCGGGACCGACAAGTGGCCGGCCGTGGAGATCCATCCCACGACGCCGTGGAACTACGGGCTGGTCCTCGTCGAAACCGACCCGGCCCGCGGGATGGTGGTCGTTTCCAGGCCCGGTCCCATGGCCGCCCAGCCGTTCCAGTTCGACGCCGCCCCCATCGAGCTCCGCGCCCGGGCCCGCAAGATCCCGGGCTGGAAGCAGGACCGGTTGGGCTTAGTCGGACTGCTGCGCCAGAGCCCCATCAAGTCGGACGAGCCCGAGGAAACCGTCACGCTCATTCCCATGGGCTGTGCCCGGCTGCGGATCGCCTCGTTCCCCGTGATCGGCAGCGGCCCGGCGGCGCAGGAGTGGCCGGTGGAGGCCGTCGTCGAGCGCCACACGGCCTCGCACTGCTGGGAGAACGACACGGTCGACGCCCTGAGCGACGGCCGGGTCCCGCAAAGCTCGAGCGATCAGGGCATCCCGCGGTTCACCTGGTGGCCCAACCGGGGCACCCGCGAGTGGGTGAACTACCGCTTCGACAAGCCCCGCGAGGTCTCGGCCGTGGAGGTCTACTGGTTCGACGACACGGGGGCGGGCCAGTGCCGGGTGCCGAAGGCGTGGCGCCTGGAGTGGCTCGACGGCCAGGAGTGGAAGCCGGTCGGGACCGCCGGGCCTTACGGCGTCGCGCCCGACACGTTCAATGCGGTCACCTTCGCCCCAGTCACGACCAAACAGCTCCGCATCGTGGCCGAGCTCCAGGGAGAATTCTCGGCCGGGATCCTGGAGTGGCGGGTGAAGTAAGGGCCCGGCCGGGCCCGTGGGAGTCAATCCCTGGCGGGCAGGTCGTCCAGGAGCGGGTGCCAGCAGGGCAGCCGGGGAAACAGCGCCTGCGCGAGCCCGAGCGCGGTCGGGCTGCCGGCGCGGACCCGGCCGGAGCCCATCGCCTCGTCCCAGTCGAGATGCCCGAGCAGCATTTGGGCGAAATCGTGGGGCTGAAGGCCCACCCAATCCGGCCCGAGCCTGCGCGAAATGACGCGAACGCCCTGGTCCTGGAAATCGAGGCGGCACTTCCTCCGCCCATCGCTGATTCCCAGCGCGGTCGCCGGGGGGACTCCCGCGCCCCGAGCGCGGCCGGCCAGCTCGCCGGCGAGCAGCCGGAGCAGGCGCAGGGGATCAAGCAGCCTGGCCATGAGAATGCCGTCGCCATCGGGCTCCAGCCCGGCGGGGTGGGCGCCGCGGGCCGAGTGCACCAGGTGGTGGACGCGGTGATCGGGCGGGGCGTGTACGCGGATCGTGTGCTGCCCGCACTCGATCGCGTCGCCGCACGCCCGCACCAGGAGGTCCACGGCCGCCGCCGGCGACTCCGGCATGGTCAAGAGCTCGACGATCCGCTCGCCGCGGATCGCCGCGTAGCCGGTGATGGGGGCGGGCGGGCCCTCCGCGTCCTCGTGGCCGTGGTGGGTCACGTAGAACTGCTGGTATCCGTGACGCTCGACGAGCCACTTCCAATACGTCTCGCTGCGCTGGAAGGGACCGTAGGCCCCGGCCAGATTGCGGTTGTAGAGCGCCACGACCGAGCCCATCTCCAGCCGGCGCCAGGGCCGGACCGCACACCGCCGGCGGGAGCGGGGATACAGTCCGCGCGCAGCGAGCACGGCAAGGATTTCGTGCGTCCCGGCGCGGGAGCAGGTCCGCGGACCCAAGCCGACCCAGCCGGCCCGGCGGAAGAATTCGGGGATCCGCGTCCAGAGGAGGCCGACGGAAGCGCCGCTGCGGGCCGCGGCCTGTTCGGCGGCGGCCAGCAAGCGCCGGCCGAGCCCTCGCCCACCCCACTGCGGCAGCACACCCAGCCACCCCAGCCACGCCACAGGGACGCCGCCCGATCCGAACTGCATCACCCGGGGTCCCCACTGGACGTGCCCGACGATCTCGGAATCGATCCGCCCGAGGAGCCGCTGGCGAGGCTCGTAGGCGGGGTCTTCCAGTTGCGCGCGGAACTCATCGCGCGACGGGCGCTGAAAGACGGCGGTGAGGAAGTGGAACACCGCCGGGTGATCGCGACGCGCCGCGGGAGCGATCCGGCACTCCCACCCGCTCGCGCAACCCGCTGCGACGCCCGGCCTGGGCGACGAATCCGCCGCGATGGAAGGGAGATCGCTTGGGCTCATCGGCCTGAATCCCTTCAGCGAGAACCTTGCACCTTCCCTTCATGAGAACGCATTTATGCGGTCTTGGGAAGCAACCGGCCGAAAAAATCCGTCAGGCTCCTCCCCGGATAGAGGCAGAAGGCATACTCCCGCCACCCCAGGATCGCTTCCGCCCGGTGGGCGGCCGCCAGCGACGACCGCTCGCTGAGAAGCTGCTGACGCGCCTGGGACACCCACGGCTGCAAGGCGCGGTTGAGCCGCCGGATTTCGAGCCAGCGGGTCCGGGCGTTGTGGGGCGTCGGGGTTGTGGCGATCCAGCGGGCCTTTGCCGCCGCCAGCTCCGACCACTCCGTCCCCCGTGCAAAACCCCCAGGGCTGGGAGGCCCGTCGATCGCGGTCTCCGGGTGCCAGTCCAACGCGCGCAGCCGCTCGGCGATGCACCGGGCCTCGTCGCCGCGCAGGCGCTGCCGCGGGACGGGCAACAGCAGCGTCGCCGAGAGGACGAGAAACCCCGGCGGGGTGAGCCCGAAAAAGCGGCCGATCACCGCGTCGGTCACCTGGTCGTACTTCGCTCCGCCGATGCCGTGCAGGAAGACGTCTCCCAGCACGAGCCTCGCCCAGAGCGTCGTGATCAGGGCCCGGCAACGGAGCCGGATTCCCTGGCCGGGCAACTGGGCGATGCGCTCGGCGGCCCGGCCGGCGTCGCCCCCGGGCAGCGCCACCTCCAGCCCGTGCAAGTCGGAAAGCACGATCTGCTGCCTCCGCTCGCGCACGAACAGGCGGCGCCGCCGGGGGTCCTGCTCGGTCCAGATCCAGTACGGGGCCTCGATCCACGGACCCTCCACGGCCAGGTCCGGGACGGGATGGGCCGTGCTGCGGATGCGGTGCAGCCGGCGGTACTCGGCCACCGCGGTGTTGTAGATGGGCCGCAGGCGCGAGAGTCCGGCCAGCAGGTGCACCGTGAACCGGGCAAACGCCGGCAGTTGGCAGACCCAGCTCTGCGGGACCTCCAGCGTCGAGCCCCCCCACCGGCCCTCCCACTGGTGCCGCGACTGCGCCAGGCACGCGCCCAGACTGTCGACCTCTTGTGCCCGATCCGTCGCCAGGGGCCAGTACTCGCGCACGAGCGGGTCCGGCACCAAGGGGGCGATCTGCCGGGCCGCACGCGCGCCGAATGCGAGAAACGTGCCCCGGTCGAGGATCCGACGCTCCTCGAACGGGACCACCGGGCCCGATGCGTCGAACGGAATCAAGGCCACCTGGGGCTGGGCCGGCGAGCCGCCGGGCACGCGCACGCTGCTGGTCTTGATCGTGTCGCTGTCGACGATCAGGTTGATCGCCACCGCCGAGTGCTGCCGCGCCAGGGCGTCCAGGGCGAAGTTCTTGAACCACACCCCCGGATGAAAGAGCTGCGGCTGGTGCCCCGCCAGGAAGAACCTGCCGGCCGGGTCCCATCGCGAGGCGTCCACGTCCCGGTAGGCCGACGTCCATCGCACCGCCGCGTCGAAAAGCTCCCGGCGCGCCTCGCGCGTCAGCTCGGCCAGGCGCCGCCCGGCCAGATCGACGTCGTACCCGGCGCGAAGGTCCAGGTTCTCGGCCACCAGCGCGGAGGTCCGCTCCCAGGGCGGCTTGACCATCGCGGCGCCGTCCTCCCGCGGCGCGCGGAGCGAACGGTACTCGAGATGGCTGCCGGGGTCGCTCATGGGACGCCTTCTCTGCCGGCCGGGCCCGCCGCCACCGAGCCCCCCCAACGCCTCGTCCTCGCCATGGAGCGATCGAGCACCTCCCGGTAAACCCCCAGCCGGATCGACGCGTCGTCCAGCGATCCGCCGAACGACCGGGCCTCTTCCAGGTAGATCAGCGGCACCGGCAGCTCGACGATCTTCAACCCCAGGTCGGCCGCCTGGACCCAAACCTCCAGCGGCATGGCGTAGCCCGTTTCGGTGACTTCGAGCTTCGCCAGGATCGGCACCCGATAGGCCTTGAAGCCGCAGAAGGCGTCGGTGAGCCTCAGCCCGAGCCGCCGGTTCAGCTCGTCGGTGAGGAAGCGGTTGATCTGGCGGCGATCCTCCGGCGGCCTGCTGTCGCCGGAAAAAGCGGCCAGGTACCGGCTCCCGGAGACGATGTCCGCCTCGAGCTCCAGGCACGTCCGGGCGAACTGCGGGATCCGCTGCGGCTCGTGCTGGCCGTCGCAGTCGATCGTCACCAGCACGTCGTACCCGCCTTGCAGGGCGAAGTCGAACGCGGTGGCCAGCGCCGCCCCGTAACCCCGATTTCCCGCGTGCGCGACCAGCCGAATGTCGCCCCGGGCCCGCAACAGCTCGCCCGTCCCGTCGGTGGAGCCGTCGTCCACCACCAGGACCTCCGGGCTGTAGCGCAGCGCCTCGTCGAGGACCGGCGTGACGTGTCGCCGCTCGTTGTAGACCGGCAGTGCCGTGAGGATTCGATCGGGCATATCCCCATTGTAGCGCCGGCGGGGGGCGAGGAAAAGTGCCGAACCGGGCCGCCACCCCCGGGGCCCCGCGGGGGGGGCCGCTTCGCTCGGCTGGATAACCGGGGCAAGATGCACGGGCCGTATCCAGGACGGGTTGCCAACCCGTCCTACGGGAACACCGTGTGGCCGATGGTCAGGAGCACTTGCACTGCCGGGCAGGATGGGGCATCGTGGTAGTCCGACGTGGGTGGCACTGGCTGCTTGTCAGCCAGTGCAGGAAACACGGGCAGACAAGCTGCCCGTGCCACCCCGCTTCGCCATGTTCGCTCGGCGACGTCCTCGACGCAAGAACTCAGCCCATGACTGAACCGGGCCTCACCCCAAGCCTCCCTCCATGCCCGTTGGACGTCGACCGGCTGCTCCGGGAGACCTTTGTCGCGCAGGTGGAGCATCACCGGGAGCTGGGATCGACCAACGACCGGGCCAAGGAGCTTGCGTTGCAAGAAAGGCAGTTGCTGCCGCTTCTGGTCGTGGCCGATCGGCAGACGGCGGGCCGGGGGCGGGGGTCGAACCGCTGGTGGACCGGCGAAGGAAGCCTCGCGTGCAGCCTGCTGGTCGACCTGGCTGCGACGGGAGTGGACCGCCGTCGCTCGCCCGTGCTCGCCCTGGCGGCCGGCTTGGCCGTCGTGGAGGCCGTGGCTCCTTGGCTACCCGGTCACACCTTGGGAATCCACTGGCCCAACGACGTCTTCGCGGCCGGCAAGAAGCTCGCAGGTGTCCTTGTGGAAGGGCTCCCCGCAGGGCTCTACGTTGTGGGCATCGGCGTGAACACGGACAACACCATCGCGGAGGCTCCGGCCGAGCTCCGCCCCACGGCCACGACGCTCCGCGACCTGACCGGCGCGCGGCACGATCCGACGCAACTTCTCATCGAGCTCCTGCGCCACCTCGAGGCGATGCTTCGCCGGCTGGGCTCGGCCCCCGACGAGATCGGGCGGCTGGCCGACGCCCGATGTCTCCAGCGAGGCCGGGAGCTGGAGATCGACTCCGGCAGTCGCACGGTCGGCGGCACGTGCGCCGGGATCGCTCCCGACGGCGCACTGCTGTTGGACACCCCGGCGGGCCGCGTGCGATTGGTCAGCGGCACCGTGCGCCGCCGGTAGTGGGTGTAGGTGTAGGGTGGGACGAAGTCCCACCACGGCCGTCGATGAGGGATCAGTGGAGTTTGGCCCCGCCCTACGACGCTGGGGCTTCGCCCCAGCCTACGTAGCCCCAGCCTACGAAGGCTTCCGGCGGCGGAAGAACACCGCCAGCGGAGCCACGACGGCAAGGCCCAGCAGTTGCACCAGCACGGCCGGCTCCGGCACCACGGTCAGCTTGCCGCCCGTCAGGTTCGTCGGGAACGGGTCACCTATCGCATCGAGCAGGAACGTGTCTTCCCCGCGGGCACTCAGCGAGATCGAGTACACGCCGGGATTCACACCCACCGTCGAGACGGTCAATCGTGCCAGCGTGCCGTTGGTCTCGCGCCCGGTCGACGAGCCCGTGGAGTAGTAGATCTCCCACGCGGTGTTCCCCGGATCGGGCTCCGGTGAGTCTCCCCCGGCAAACATCAACCCCGCACCGATCAGATCGACCCCCGTGATCTGCGGACCGTTGGCCTCGATCGTCAGAAGAAACTCCAATCCCCACGCCCTCTCCGGAGGGGAACTGGCCACCGTGACCAAGACCTGCTGACCGGGCGTATTGGGAGGGAGCAGGTAGTCGCCAATCGAGATGTTCGCCGCCGACACGGGGGCGACCGCCAGGAGCGCCAGCAGAAGGCTCGTCAAGGTTGCTGCGCGCATGATCTTCACTCCAAAAAATACTGGGCAAATAGGATGGTGCCAACGCTACACGGCAGTATAGTTCGCTAAGTCCCCCCAGTCAACGGTCTGGGAAGACTTGTTGGCTCAGCGACGGATCGCCTTGCGATCGCGAGGGCCCGGGCCCAGGTCAAGGGTGTGAGATCGGGGGATAGTGACCTGACTGCAAGATCACCATATTGTCTATCTTGCCCAATTTACGCTTCTTTGCGGGGCTCCGCCTTCCCCATTTCGCGCGTGTACTGAGCGTTAGCTCGTATCTCGTCGAAGAACCGCGGATACATGCCCACGATCACCCCGTCGGTCGGCTTGATTCGCTCGAAGGCGAAGCGGAAGGCTTGGCGGACCATCTCCTGGCTCTGGCCGAGCCGCCCGGCACCCAGGATCTTGAACCCCAGGCACGGCTTTTTGACCTGCCGGACCACCTCGGTCATCACCCGCGGATCGTTCTCGTAAAAGGCGTAGCTGATCTGGAGCGTCTTCTGCGGCGCCGGTCCCCCGGCCGGCTCTGCGGCGGTCTTGCGGGTCAGGAAGTAGAAGCAGGTCATGAACAGGTCCACTTCCCAGCCCTCGTCGGCGATCCGCTTGATGCAATCCGGATTGTGGGCCGAGACGCCGGCCAGCACCCCCTGGTCGTGGACCGCCTTGACGTAGTCGTGCACCTCGCCGCTCTTGCCCTGGGCGAACAGCGTGTCGGTCACGCCGCCGTGATGGACCATGGCGATGGGCCGGGTGCCGGCCACCGTCCCCTTGATCCCTTCGCGCCCGGCGTGCAGGCCGATAAAGAGCATCTTCGACCCCTGCTCGCGGACCTTGCGCAGGACCGTCTCGGTTTTGTCATTCCCGGAGAACTGGTGGGCGGTGATCCCGGCCCGCTCGCAGGCCAAAAGAAACTCCACGGTCCGCTCGACGGTGAAATACTCCTTCATGTGCTGGTCCATGTGATGGCCCAGGTAGGAGTAGCCGCTCAACGGGTTGCTCCCGGCCACCAGGCGGGTGATCGTGTGCGGGCCGATCCGGAGGGTCGGCAGCCGCTCGGCGGGTTTCTGCCCCTCGCCGGCCGCCGCGTGGGTCGCGCCCCACGCCGCTGCCGCGGCCGCCCCCGCAGAGACCCTCGAAAAGAACTCCCTTCGTCCCATCGATCGGGCTTGGTTCTCTTGGCTCACGGCTCGATTCTCCTGTTTCTGGTTCGATTCGGTCCTCTCGGCAGCCGCTTGCGGCTTAGCCACCCTCAGCCGGCCATGCGCGCCGCCAGCGCCTTGCGCTCGGATTCGTTCAGCCCAGCCCCGACGCAGGCGGCGCGGACGTTCGTGCGCAGCTCCGCCAGCGATTTCACGCCGACGACCGCCGCGGAGATCGGCAGGCCGAGGACGTATTGGACCAGCAAGCCGGCTTCGGCCTGGCGCGGGGCGTCGTCGTGGTTCGCCGCGCCGTCGTTTTTCGGCGGGTTCCCCAGGGCCAGCGAGCCGAAGGCCCCGCCCATCACCTTCATCGCCAGGATGCCCATCTGCTTCTTTTCGGCCAGCGGCAGGAGGTTCTCGAGATACGGCCGGCGCTTGGGAGTGGGATTGAAGGTGGTCAGGATCGTGTCGAACTCATACATCGCGATCGCCCGGCAGAGCACCTCCGCGCTCTCGTGCCCGGTGACGCCGATCAGGCGCGTGACCTTCTCGTCGCGCAGCTTGCGCAGGGCCCGAAGCACGCCGTCCGGCTTGTCCCATGCGGCGGGGTCCTCGTCGGCCCGGGTGGCGTGGATCTGGAGCAGGTCGACGCGGTCGGTCCGCAGCCGCTTCAGGCTGGCCTCGACCTCGCGCATCGCTCCGTCGTAAGAGCGCTGGCCGGTCTTGGTGGCCAGGAATATCTCCTTGCGCCGCCGGGCGACCACCTCGCCGTAGTTCCGCTCCGACTGGCCGTCGTTGTAGGCCGGGGCGGTGTCGAAGTAGGTGATCCCCAGCTCCAGCGCCGTGGTGGCCAGCTCGACGGGATCGAGCTTTGCGGTGCGGACCTCCTTCATGCCCGTGAACCCGCCCAGGGCCAGGGCGCTCACCTCGATCCCGCTCCGGCCGAGCCGCCGTTTTGGCATCCGTGCCGCGTCGGGCTTGGAAGGGGTTTCGGCCGAGCAAGCCGGCCGGGCCTGCGCCAGCCCGCCCGCCGCCGCCACGGTTGCCAGGAACGTCCGCCGGTCCATAAGAGAATCCTCCTTCGCTGGTCTTCTCGGGTATCATCATCCCCCAACAAGCCGCCGTAGGTCATGCTTCAGCATGACACCCCTGCCGATCCGGTGTCCGTTATGCTAAAGCATAACCTACGCACTACGCACTTGCGGCATAGGCGCTCACTTGCTCTGGACCTCAATCCGCGCCCAATACGCCGCCTCGAAGGCCCAGCCGCTGGGCTGGTTGATCACCTCGAGCTTCACCTTCTTGCCGGCCCACTCCGAAAGATCGACCTCCACCGGCAGCCAGCCGGCGGTGGCCGTCTCCTTGCCGATCGGTTTCTCCAAGAGCGTCTTGCCGTCGGCCTTGACGATCAGCGTCCAGTCGCCCTGGGGATGGTGGCCGGCGACGAGCACGAGCGTCGTCTTCTTGCCGGCGGGCACCTCGATCGTGCGGGAGAGCTTGCAGCCGGTGTTCTTGTCCAACGGGTGGGTGACGAAGACGTGCTTCTTGCCGGCCCACTCGTCGTGCAGGCCCGGCTCCATCTCGCCGCCGCAGTCCTTCAGCGTCCAGCCCGGGGCGAACCGCTTCAAGGCCGGCTCGAGCCCCTCGGTAATCTGGGCCATCTCCTCGGGCGTGAAGCGGCTCTTGGCGATGGGGCCCGGGGCCCAGCTCAGCTCCAACTTGCTCGGCTTGGGTGCCGCCACGGGAATGACGAAGACCTCCTGGCCGCCGGCGTCCTTATCAATACTCCCGCCGGAGCGGACCAGGCACTGCCGGGCGAGCTTTTCGCACACGTTGGTCAGGCCCGGGAAATTGTAGGCCGTGTGGCTGAAGATCTCCTTTTCGTTCAGCTCCTTGCTGAACCGGTCGGGGAGTTTGGAGAACCCGATCGTGGTGAACAGCACGCCGCCGGAGCTCGACGGGTTGCAGTCGGAGTCCTGGCCCGAGCGGCAGGAGATGATGATCGTCTGGTCCAGGTCCCGCTTGCCGAACAAGAAGCCCATCAGCACGCAGGCCCCGTTGATCTTCACGTCGATCCCGCCGTTGGAGGCCTTTTGATACTCGGGGTCCTCGCGGTACTTCTTTTGGGCCTTGTGCCAGGCCTTCTGCCAGTCGTCGGGATCGTCGCGGTACCAGCGGAGCATGTCGCGGACCATGTCGGCGTACTGGCTCTTGGCGGGGATGCAGTTCAGGCCGGCCTCGACGATCTTGACCGGATCGTCCTCGAAGAACGCCTCGGCGTACATCCCGCCCATGAACTGGCCGCCGTACACGCCGTCGCCGTAGTTCATCAGCCGGCCGAATTTCTCGCCGAGCCAGATGGCCACGTTGGGCATGCCCGGGGCGATCAGGCCGGAGTAGTCGGCCTCGATCTGGTAGTCGATGTCGTTCGGGCAGCGGTTGAACTTGGGATGGCTGGAGTCGGGCGGGGCGATGCCGGCCCGCAGGTTCGTGCGCCCGGCGTTGTTGGCGCACCAGAGCGGGTACTTGCTGTTGGCAAAGTCGATTCCCGCCTGGCGGATCGGCACGTCCAGGCCGTACTGCTCCATGCTGCGCAGGAAGGTCATCTCGACGTAGAGGTCGTCCTGGCCGAAGGCGTCGTTGATCATGCGCGGCTGCCACTTGGGCATGGCGCTCTCGGGCATGATCTGGTCGCGAAAGCGGAACTCGGTGGGCGCGCCCCACGAGACCCCGGCGATCTGCCCGATCCAGCCGGCCTTCATCTTGTCGCGATAGACCTTGACCGGCAGGCGCCGGACCTCCGCCGCGGCCGTCCGACCGGCAACGGCGAGCACCGACAGCCCCACGCCAAGGACGCAGATTCCCCGGACGACCCTTCCCACAGCGTTGCGATTCATGACGAGTTCTCCTGCACGGATGTACGAATCCGCCTGCCCGGCGGCATACCCCGGACATCATATTCCCGGGCGCAAAGGAATGCAACGCCTCGTTTAACCGCAAGCCGAAGGCGCGCGCGACCTCCGCCAGCCCAACGCCTGCGCCAACCCGAGTATCCTCGCCGCTGCCAACGCGCACGCCTGCGGCTTGCGGTTAAACGAAGTCGCCCCTCGTCATCGCGAAGCCACGTTGCCATCGCCCTGCACCTCGCCCACCACCCGGAACCCGACGTTGTAGACCGGCTGGTAAGAGCGGTACGCCAGGCGGCTGGCGGAGCGGGCCTCGTGGGGCTTGTCGCGCCAGGAGCCGCCGCGGACCACGCGCGGCTCGGACCCGCCCGCCTCGTTCCGGCCGTCGTCGTCCCGGTAAGGATACGGGCGATACGCCGACCGCGTCCACTCGGCCACGTTGCCGTGCACGTCGTAGAGGCCCCAGGCGTTCGGCTGCCAGCGGCCCACCTCCTCGGAGACGAAGCCCCCGTCGGTGAACCGCTCGTCCTTGGGGATCCAGTCGTCGTACTTGCCGGGGTTGGGGAAGGGAGAGCGGACCTTGTTGTACGGGTCGCAGACGAACTCGCGGAGCGTCCGGTCGGCCAGGTTGGCGTGCCTGGAGAAATCGGTGCCCAGGTCGCCGTAGAAGAAGGGCGTGGCCGTGCCCGCCCGGCACGCGTATTCCCATTGGGCCTCGGTGGGCAGCGTGAGCCGCTCGCCGGTCCTGGCGCTAAGCCACGCGCAGAAGGCCACGGCCTGGTGCCAGTTGATCCGCACCACGGGCTGCCGGGGTCCGTTCACGTAAAAACCCCGTACGCCGAACTGCATGGCGTGCTTCGATTCCACGCGGCTGTCGTGGGCCGGGTTGAATCGGGCGAACTCGGCGTTGGTCACCTCGAAGCGGCCCATCCAGAAGGGTTTTGGGATCTTCACCCGGCACGCCGGTCGCTCGTCGCCGGCGCCGGCCACGTCGCCCATGACGAACTCGCCGGGCGGGATGAGGACCAGCTCCATCTTCAGCCCGCCACCCAGGTCGATCGACCGAGAGGTCGTGCCCAGCGCCGCCTGGCGACGCTTCGCCTCCGCAGCGTCCATCGGCCAGCCCGGCACGGGGGGTGGCACTGGCTGTTTGTCAGCCAGTGCTCCCAAGGGACGGGCCGAGGATGGGGTGGCTGGGGCAGAGCCGGGGGTGGCTGGGGCAGAGCGAAGCGATGCCCCGGTGTCATCCGGTCCCTGCTGGGGCTTCACTTCGTTCAGCCGCCAGCCACCCAGAGCAGCACTGGCTGGCAAGCAGCCAGTGCCACCCGGGGCTTGCCAGATCGCCTCCGGGTCGACGTCCACGTTGGCATACCGCTTCATCAGCTCCCGGCGACGCTGGGCCAGGGGCTTGACCCGGGCCTCCCCGGCAATCTCCCTCCACGTGCCGTGGAACGGGGCGTTCAGGTCGATCCAGGTCACCAGCCGGTCCCACGACTCGGCGTCCAGGGCCACGTCGTAGTGCCCTTGGCGGAGCATGTGTACCAGGCGGGTCGTGTCGGCGTGGAACTCCATGGGGGTGAGCATGTGGTAGTCGCTCTCCAGCCCGGGCCGGCGCACAAAGCGGTGCAGCTCGGCGTAGGAGACGGTGAAGTGCCCGGCGTCGACCCCGCCGAAGTGGAACAGGCTCGTGTAGTCCTTGATCCACTCGGTGCCGCGCAGGTCGGAGGCGATCGGGGGTGGCACTGGCTGCTTGTCAGCCACGGGTGGCACTGGCTGCTTGTCAGCCAGTGAGGGCGGCGTCCCACGGGCAGACAAGCTGCCCGTGCCACCCTGCCCGTTGTGGCAGCCGATGCAGTGCCGGTCGAGCACCGGCTGGACCTCCCGGGCGAAGTTGAATCCGCGGGCGGGCCCGTACCAGGGGGTGATCGGCGAGGGCGGGCGCCGGGCCGCGAGCGTCTGTTTATTGATCGGGCCGGAGTTCTGACCCTCGTGGCACCCCACGCAGGAGACCACCTCGCCGGGCATGGCCGTGAGCCAGCTCCGCATGAGCTGGAGCGCCTTTCCCTCGGAGTCCAGCGGCTGAACCGAGATGGGGGTGTTGGCCGGCACGCGGAAGGCGGCCGAGCCGTCCTGTTCGACCGGGACGGTGCCGAGGATCCGCTTGATGTCCCAGGGCCCTTCCATGCCGACAACCCCCTGCGGCCCGCCCATGCCGGGGTAGAGATAGTGGTAGCTCAAAAGCCTCAGCTTCTTGACGGCCCCGCGGGGGACCCCCGCCAGCCCGCCGCCGGCGTAGACGTCGGCCAGGTACACGACGGCGTCGGTCCGCGTGGGGTCGGTCCGATCGGGGAGGACCGGCGGCCTGGGCGTCTTGCGCAGGGGGACCGGCTCCAGGAGGGCGTAGCCCGGCTCTTCGCGGAGCAGGAACATCCCGTCGAAGACGTCGACGAGGTAAATCCCCCAGAGCGAAGCGGGCGTCTGCTGGGCGGCCACCAGGAAGTACTTCTCGCCCAGCGGGAAGGGGTGGAGGAACTTGGGCCAGGAGCCGTCGACCAGGTTGTCGGCAATCACCGGCTCGACCTTCCGGCCGTGTCCCGGGATGCGCTGGATGACGCCGTCCGCCTCGCGGCGCCCCAGGGCCGCGTCGAACAGCACCAGCTCGCCCATGCGCGGAACCCCGTGGTGCCCGCCCACGATGGCCACGAACTTCGTCGCGTGCCCGGGGATGGGCCGGGCGTAGAACATCGCGTTGGGCCAGTACGAGTTGCTCCCGTAGAACTCCATCTGCCCGGTGCCGTCCGGGTTCATGTGGAACAGCACGCGGTCGTGGGCGTGCGGCGTGTCGGTGTACTCCCAGCGGAGATACAGCACCCGGCCGTTGCCCAGCACGGTCGGGCACCAGTTGTGCTCCTGGTCGAAGCAGAGCTGGCGGATGGTCCCCGGATCGCCGTCGGCGTCCATGCGGTAGAGATTCGCCACCAGCGAGCTCCCGTTGACGCACGGCACCGCGGCCATCGACGCGGTCGAGCCGAACAGGATGCGTCCGTCGGGCAGGTAGCAGGCGTCGTAGTGGTTCACGTCGGGCAGGTCCGCGGGGGTGACCTGGCGCGGGCCCGTGCCGTCCGTGCGAATCTCGAACACCTGCCACCGCCCGTGCGTGCCGATCGACGAGAAGAGCATCCGGTCGGCGTCGAAGTGCAGGTCCACGTCGCCGACGAAGACCGGGGTCTTGGGCCGGTACAGCGTGGCCAGCCTGGCCCCGGGCTCCAAAGGGGAAAGCACGGCGATCTCGTTGTCGAACCCGGTGGTCGGCAGCGCACAGTTGCCCTGCCAGTTCTGCGGCAGGCCCAGCGTCGGGCTGGAAACGCTGCGGCGCACCAGAAGCAGCTTGTCGAAGTCCAGCAGCGGGTTGGCGCGGATCAGCCGGGCCTCCAGCCGAAACGCCGCCAGGTAGGCCCTCGCAAACTGCTCCCATTTCGGCTTGCCCTCCGGCTCCGAGAGCAGGGAGTCCAGCGCCGAGCGCTGCCGGGCGATCTCGGCCCCTTCGGCGTCGAGCAGGGAAATCCACGCGCCCGGATCGGTGGGGCTGGTGCGATCGGTGGGACTTTGTCCCACCCTACGGCCGGCGCCAGGGTCGACCGTGCGATAGTCGTCGACCAGGCGCTCCGCATGATCGAGCATCGTGCGCAACCGCTCGGGCGAGAGCTCCAACAGGTCGGTCTCGATGGCGCCGGCCGGGCGCCGGAGCGACACCCGCGCGACCCAGGGAGTCGCCGGCAGATCGCCCTCGGGCTGGTCCTGGAGGAGCTCATCCCGGGCCGCCGCGCCGACCGCCGCCGCCTGCTCGCGCGGGGCAACTTCCACCGCCAGAGGGCCCTGCTCGCCCGGCGGGCCCGCCATCGCCATGCTCAGCAGCCGATGGGCGTGCGGCGTGACCGGCTCGATCCGCGCAGGCCGCGGCCGGCTCGCGCCCCGGGCCAGCTTCCAAGAGGCGGGAAACCCCACCGGCGACTCGAACCGCAGAGCACAGACGTGCGGCATGCACGGGCCGGGACACAGGAGCTTGATCGTGTGCCGCCCCGCGGTGATCCGCAGCGGACACTGCTTCTCCCATCGGGCCGACGAGGTCTGCCAGCTTCCGGTCACCGAGGCAAACCCGCGGTGGAGCTTCGCCCCGTCGAGGTAGACGTCCACGGGCCGGGAATCGGCGGCCGCGTACAGGGCGACCACCGTGTACTCGGCCGTGACCGGGAAATCGAGATCGTACTCCGACCGGTTCGGCACCTGCCCGGCGTTCCAGATGCAGGCGTACCGGTCGGCGTAGGCCATGCCCCGCGTGCTGATTTGCACGTTACCGCGGTCGAGCCAGTCGGCGCGGATGGTGAAGCTCCCGGCGGGCTCGGCGCCCCGGGCCGAGGCAATCGACAGCAACCCGGCCGCCAGGCAAGCCGTCACCGCGGGCAACCGAGCAGTCCTCATCCCCACCTCCTCAATCGCTCGGCGCTTCCGCGGATTCTGGAGGGATGGAATACGGATGGCCAGGCTGCGAGGCAAGATGGGCCGATGCGTTGATCCTCCGCTCTAAATAGAGGGCCCACGCATTACGGGACTGGAAAGCCCTGAGAAGATCTCGCAGGCAATGCTCGAGGAACGATGCACTCGCTGCCAGGGCCGCCGTCTTCGTGAAGGACTGAGCGAACCACGGCCACCCATCCGGACCGTCGGCAGGAATGACTTCCAAGTGCTCGCATTCAAGAGGCAGTCCCTCGGTCAACGAGAACTCGTGGCCCGCCAGGTCGGAAATCATCAACCCGTTGTTCTCCGGCCACAGGTCGAATTGGTGAAGATCTTCCTGCTTCTGGTGTGTCCCTTCACGGACGGCGTGGCAATGGATGACAAAACCGCCGACTCTTGTCAGTTTCAACATGTTGTACCACGCGACGGCCGGACACAGGCAATGATCGAGCGCATTCGAGACGAACGTTATGTCGAACGACTCGGATGGATAGAGCTGATCGAGGAACTCGCCGAGAACGCAAACGGGGGTAACGGGGTAAGAAATGGTCGCGTCGGCCAGAAGGCGCGCGAATTCCTCGGCAAGAGCATCGGTCGCAACCACCTCTGCCAGGTCGTGCCTGACAAGAAACACCAAACTGGAAAACGGCCCCGCCCCTAATTCAAGGACTCGGGGTTTTCGGCCGAGGGCTTGCGCTGCCCGCCTGACTGCGTCTTCGACAAGCCAGGGGCATTGATTGCGCGACTCGGGGGACGTGGAGCACCGCTCCAGGATATGCTCGTTTCTCGCCGCGATCTCGTTTCGCCAATACAGCAGCTCTCGATCATAGTTGAAGCTAAGGTTGCGACGGTCGGTGGCCAGCGTCGGCAGATCCAACAAAGCCCGCGGGTCTTCCGGTTCGGGCTTGGCTTGAAAGAGAGAACGAATCTTGTCGACAAATCTCTGCATGCCGCGACACTCCCTTAAGTTCGCGATCCAGTGGCCCGCGGAGGCCCATCGCGAAAGCGCGCTGCCCCGCGCGCATAGGCGGCTGCCAGAATCAGCCAATACAGGGCCTTCGGAAGAGGCAGACCGGCCGAGTCGATTCGATCGGCGAGGGGGACGACGGCGCCGAGCCCAAAGGTCAGCCCGTGGATCAACCTTAGTTTCCGTCGGCTGTGGATTTCCGGCTCAAGTTCCGGGTGCTTCTGGAGCATGACGCGAGAGACTTCCCCGATCTTCACGAATCGACGGTAGGTGGCCGCCAGGCTGGTGGGATGCTCGTGGTGGACAACCGCATCGGGAAGGTAGTGCAGGACCATGCCGCGCCGCGCGAGCCGGTAACCCAGCTCGGTGTCCTCCCACATCGCCGAGGTGAAATCCTCGTCAAAGACGTAGTCCAGGCCCTGGATCAGGGTTCGGCGAAAGGACAGGTTCGACGTGTAGAAACGCTTGTACGGCAACGGCGTCTTTGGCTTCATGCATGCGTAGCCGAACTGAGGGCCTGCCACGCCGGAGAAACGTACAAACGGCGTCGTCCGCATCTGGATCGGCCATGCGACGCGGCCCACCACGGCGAGCATTCCGTCGCGATTGTGGTTTTCATGATACCGGAGGTGCTGTTCGAGGAGATCGAGAGACGGAATCGTGTCGTCCCCGAGCAGGACCACGGTCGACCCGGTCGAGGCCGCCAAGCCCGCGTTGCGCGCGGCTGCGGGACCACGGTGTTGCTGTCTTAGATAGGTTAGCCGCATCCCCGATGCCGCACGTTTGAGCTCGGAGACCTTTGCCTCGGTGTCATCCTCGGATCCGTCGTCCACCACGACGGTTTCGAATGAATCCTGGGGTACGGTCTGTGACTGCACGGCCCCCAGCACCCGCAGAAGCGTCGAAGACCGGTTGTGGGTCGGAATGATAAGGCTCACGCCTTGACCGACCATGCTCGTCACCCAACGTCCCCCCTGCAAAGTACGTGGCGTCGCTGAATACCGCACTGCCTCGCGCTAGAGAACGTCTGTCCCCGCTGAGGCGGCCCGCGCAGTCAGCCAGCGATAGCTGCGACCTCCCAGGACCATGGTATCTTCGACCCGCTCCCGACACCACCGCTTAAGGTTCCACGGCCGCCGGGTCGCGCGTGCTCCCGCCCACGGCGTCATCGCAAGGTACTGGAAGAACGCCGCCCGCTTAGGGTGTTGACACCCCACATGCCAGGGTTTTCGCCGCGTGTTAAAGTGCACGATGAAAGGGTCACTCCGCACGAGGTCAAACGTTTCGGCACTCAGCGGGCTTCTTTCCCACGACGGGAACGCGTACACGTGGGACGTCTGGTTCCAGCGGTAGTCCAGCTCGCGCCACCCATCGGCCAGGACAACATTGAGCGCGTACTGGTCGTGCCATCTCAGATGCCGCCGGTTGTCGTTGAGACACTGCAGCAATCGGGCGGTCACGTCATCCTGCCGCCACTTGGCGAGGTCGATTGCCATCACGCCGACGTTGAAGTACTTCTTGAACGGCGGGAACCCGAATGCCTTGTAGTTTGGAATGGGCCGAATGGTAGACAGGTAAGGCGCGCATCGCCTGTAGGCGGGGAGGCCGTGCCTGGCGTCCATCACGGGAGCGGACAAGTCTTGAACGGCCAGACAATGCCGCCCGTCCAACGGCTCATCCCAAAGCCTGCCAAGATCCGACAAGACCACCATGTCCGAATCGAGATAGATCGCGCGCTCGAGGGATTCCGGAAGGACTCGCGGAATCAAGAGACGGAGGTACGTGCAGACGTTCACGTGACTGGAAATCGGCAACTTCTCCAGGACGCTCAAGTCCGGCCGCAGCACGTGCACGGAAACCCTGTCGGGCGTTCCCAGGGAGGTGATGCGCTCCGCGCTTGCCCTGGTCAGTCCCCCGTCCAGAACAAACACCGAGATACGTCGATTCGCATCCAGGTTGGCAACGGTCGAGGCAAGCACTACCGCTAAGGGCATCGCGAAGCTTTCGTCGGCGCCGCACACCACGACGGGATCCTGCGAGCGTGGTTGCGTGCATTCCGGGGAGGTCGTTTTTCCGATCAAGGCGCTATCTTCTCGCGCGGATTCTTTCCCTGAGCCGGATGGCCGCCTGGCCCGCCCATGGCAGGGCGGCGACCCACTCCTTGACTCGCCACGTGAGAGGCACGCGAACGTCCTTAAGCTCGGCCAACACGCTGCGGTTCGCCGCCGCCGCCTCATGGTCGCCCCGTACGCGGAACCTCGCGACCTGGTCGATCGCGGCAAGGCGGACTCCGAGCCGAAATCGATTCAGGTCGAAATCCTCGTGGCGCGACGCCATGATCGTGCCGACGCGCAGGTAGTCGCGCAGATGCTCGGCAGTCCTGCGCAGGCGCGAGGTGTCGCTGCCGCTGAAATCCCGGTATCGGGCGAGGAACCTGTTGACCATGATGCCGCCGCCGAGCGCGATGGCACGCAACCACATTTCCCAGTCCGCGGCATGTACGAGATGCTCGTAGAAACCGCCATGCTGCTCGTAGAAACTCCTTCGAATCACCACCGCAGGCGTCCTTAGCGGATTGCCGTAGTACAACGATGCCGCCGTGGTGCCGAACCGCTCGAGAGCCGGCACCCGTTCGCTCGAGGACGTGACGCGCCCCTCGGCGTCGATCATGCGCACGCGGGATGCGAACAGAGCCCCCGGCGGATGCTCCTCTGCCAGGTTCTTCATCTGTTGGTAGAAGCCGGGGTCGACAAGGTCGTCTCCGTGCAAGATGTGCACCAGCTCTCCCCGCGCCCGGCGGATGCACGTGTTGAAGTTGTTGGTTGCGCCTCCCCGGTGCGCCTGTCGAAAGAAGCCGACCCGGCCATCTGCAAGCTGGCGAACGACAGCCTGAGGATCATCGGCGCTGGAGCAATCGTCAACGACCTCGATCTGCATCGCTTCCGCCCCAGGGTCCTCCTTCAGAGCGCTCGCCAGCGTCTCCCGCAGGTAGGCGGCACAATGGTAGGTGGGGATCATCACCGACCACAGGGGACGATCCTCCCCGTCGACGACCCGGGGGATGGACGGCGACGCGACGAACCTTGTTGGGTCGATCACACAAGCCTCTTCGGCGGCTCGATCAGGCAGCTTGCTCTGCACCACTCATTGCGACGGCAGAACGGGACACGTATAGCCGGACGATTCCAGGTCCACAATCCGTAGCGCCTTCGTTCATGGCTTGTTTCGGAGTTGTCGGCTTCCTCCCAGCGGCGGTTGGCTCCGGCCAATCGTGAATCGCGCCAGCAGTCGCCACGTTAGCGAACGTTGGACACTCTCGAACCAAGCGTCCGCATGGCCAAGCCGCTGTTGAGCCGCTTTCCGCTCGGCATCCACGTCGGCAAGCCGCTCTTGAGCCGCTTTCAGCTCCTGCTGCCTGGCTTGAAGCTCGTCCTCTCGCTCCCGCAATGCGCAGTACAACTGGAGCCGATTGTATTCGAGAGTCTCGACCAGCCCGCCAAGGATTTCCACTCCTTCACGGATCGCGTGGAGGCATCGTCGTTGGCGTTCGTTCAGGCTTTCCGGCGCATACACCAGGCCCACTCCAAAGCAGCCCGGGACAATGAGAAGCTCCCATTTCTTGTCGTGTGCGGCAATGAAGTCCTCGACTGCAGAAAGCACGCCGTTCGACTCGCCTCCGTATTCCGTCGCCCAGCAGTAGCCCTCGGTGGCCATGATGGCCCCGCGATCGAAAAGCTTTTCCGAATCCGGCCTTACTCCTTGGGTCGAGGTGTAGGGTCGCACCTCCGCCTCTTCAAGGAAAGAGGGCATGTAGTACGCGTCACGGCGATCGGTCGGCCAGCAGACATCATGGGCGACAATCAAGGGCCACTTGTCCTCTTCCCGCGTCCTGGCTGCAATGGCATCGAGGTCGGCCCGAACCGTGACGTAATTGTGGTCGCCGTCGAGAATGTAAAGGTCGCACGCGGGCCCCGCGGCGATTCCTTCAAAGGATCGCTTTCACAATTACG
>Ga0315290_10000246_pt1 | contig 33827 bp, 27 predicted proteins | sample YL17G12_0_MG_FD_203627 | JGI IMG/M metagenome (GOLD analysis project Ga0315290, IMG submission 203627) | Sediment microbial communities from Yellowstone Lake, YNP, Wyoming, USA - YL17G12_0 | ecosystem: Environmental > Aquatic > Freshwater > Lake > Sediment | place: USA: Wyoming | collected... | reverse complement strand
GCCAGCCGCGTCCAGCTCCCCAAGCGGCCGACGCCCGCGGTGACGTTCTTCGTCGCCGCGGACGGCTCCGACGGCTCCGACGCCGGCAGCGGGACCAACCAGCGGCCCTTTGCCACGCTCCAGCGGGCACGAGATGCCATCCGCGACCTGAAGCGGCGGGGCGGATTGCCCCCGGGTGGCGTTGCGGTGGAGGTCCGCGGCGGGGAGTATCGGGTCCAGGAGACCTTCAAGCTCGGGTCCGACGACTCCGGGACCGAGGCCGCGCCGATCGTCTACCGGGCCGCCGCCGGCCAGACGCCCCGGTTCACCGGCGGGGTGCGGCTTGGGGGATTCCGGCCGGTGAGCGACCCGGCCGTCCTGGCCCGGCTGCCCGAGGAGGCCCGGGGCAAAGTGGTCCAGGTCGATCTGAAGGCCCATGGGCTGACGCGGTTCAAGCCGCTGCGCCTGGGCGGTTTTTCGAGCGGACTGGGCTTCAGAACCCATCCGGCCATGGAGCTGTTCTTCGACGGCCGGGCCATGCCGCTGGCCCGATGGCCCAACGAGGGGTACGTCCGCGTCGGCGAGCTCTTGGACAAGGACGGGCACCAGATCCACGGCATGGCCGGGAGCAAGTCGGGAAGGTTCACCTACGAGGGCGATCGGCCCACGCGATGGAGCCGGGAGAAGGACGTCCTGCTTTACGGCTACTGGTTCTTCGACTGGGCCGATTCCTACGAGCGCGTGGCCTCGATCGATCCGGCCACGCGCCGGATTGCCCTGGAGCCGCCCTTTGCCACGTACGGCTACCGCACGGGCCAGCGGTTCTACGCGGTCAACCTGCTGGCGGAGATCGACGTGCCGGGCGAGTGGTATCTCGACCGCGCCACCGGCATCCTCTACTTCTACCCGCCGGGCGATCCGGCCAAGGCGGTCGTCGAGCTTTCCACCGTGGACTCGACCTTCGTCGAGCTGGACAACGTCTCCCACGTCACCCTCCAGGGCCTGCTCTGGGAACTCGGCTGCGCCGACGGGGTGGTCGTGCGCGGCGGGCGCGACTGCCTGCTGGCCGGCTGCACCGTGCGCCGCTTTGCCGGCAACGGGGTGGAAATCCACGGCGGCACCGGACACGGCCTGCTCTCCTGCGACGTTTACTCGATGGGGCGCGGAGGCACGGTCGTCTCGGGTGGAGATCGAAAGACGCTCGCGCCCGGGCGCCACTTCATCGAGAACTGCCACATCTATGACCTCTCCCGCATCGACCACACGTACACCCCAGCCGTGGGCATGACCGGCGTGGGCAACCGCATTGCCCACAACCTGCTTAACGACGTCCGCTCCAGCGCCATCAACCTCACCGGCAACGACCACCTGGTGGAGCTGAACGAGGTGTTCCACGTGGTGTGGGAATCGGACGACCAGGGCGGGGCGGACATGTTCGGAAACCCCACCTATCGCGGCAACGAGTACCGGTGGAACTACTGGCACCACATCGGCAACTGGCGCAGCCCCGCCCAAGGGCCCGGCTGCGGGCAGGCGGGCATCCGGCTGGACGACGCGATCTCGGGCACGCTGGTGTACGGCAACGTGTTCGAGCGCTGCTCGGCCGGGCGGCTGGGGTTCGGCGGCGTGCAGATCCACGGCGGGAAGGACAACGTGGTGGACAACAACGTGTTCGTCGACTGCATGGCGGCGATCAGCTTCTCGCCGTGGGGCGACGCGCACTGGAGGGCGTCGGTCGGCAAGGCGCTCGACGCGCCGGAGATCGACAGGAAGCTCTACCTGGCCCGGTATCCCGAGCTGGGCCGGCTGAGCGAAGACCACGACGTCAACACGGTGACGCGGAGCCTGGTGGTCGGCTGCGGGCAGTTCCTGCGTCGCGACAGCGGCCGGGTGCGCCTGGCCGAGAACCTCGTGACCGCGGAGGACCCCGGCTTTGTCGACGCCGGCCGGGGCGATTTCCGGCTGAAGGACGGCTCCCCGGCCCTGGAGCGGATCGGGCTGCGGCCGATCCCCTTCGACGAGATCGGGCTGTATTGCGACGCGTTCCGCAAGGAGCTTCCCGCCCGGGCCCGGCCGGCTCCGTAGGCTGGGGCGGAGCCCCAGCTTCGTCGTGTCTCGTCGCTGCTGGGGCTCCGCCCCAGCCTACGGCGACTCTTTAACGAGTGTAGGGAGGGACGAAGTCTCAGCATCACCCCACACCTCGATCAATCGCCCGACAGGAATCGCGCGAACGAATCGCTTTCCGCGAGCCGTCGGGCGAGGGCGGCGTAGCCGTCGCCCAGCGGATGGCTCGCGTCGGCGTAGAGGTCGCTCGGGAGGACCTCGGGGACGAGATGGGGAATTCCTTCCTCGGCAAGCCACCGGCCGATCTCGGCCTTGAGCTTCCCGTACGCGGCCAGGCTCTCGGGCTTGAGCATGTGCTCGTTGAACGGGCCGACGACCACAAACACGCGGTTGCCGCGGCTGCGCAGGACGGCCATGGTCCGCCGGAAGGACTCCAACTGGAGTGAACCCTCCATGTCGACCCAGGGTGGGCCGTAGGGCTTGATGTCCCGCTGCGCCCAGGGCTTGGGGTCCGGCTCGGGCGAGGGCCCCGGCGACGGCAGCTCCAACGTGACCTGCCGCAACGGGTTCTCGTAAGGGTGGTCCACGGTCCAGGCCGCCAAGTCGCTCCCGCCGAACCAGGCGATGCGCAGGTGGTTCGCCCAGGTCAACAGCGGCACGTTCCGCTGGAGCACAATCCCCAGCCGGCCCTCGAGCGACTCCTTGTAGCAGCCGATCCAGGGCGAGAACTGGGGGACCAGCCGGGGATGGTTGAACGCGAACTCCTTGTCGCCCCGCAGGTCGTGGGTCGGGGAGCTGAGCCACAAGGGGTTGCAGTGGAGAATGACGCTCCTGCGGCGGATCGCCCCGGCGTAGTGCTCGACCAGGCCGGCCATGGCGGCCGGGTGAATGCCGTCGACCCCGAGGTTCGCAAAGCCCTCCCCGCCCGACACAAGGTTGAGATGCGCGGAAAGCGTCCGGCCGCCTTCCACGTAATGCCCCCAGACGACCGAATCGCCCAGCACCAGGGTCTTGCCCGACGCGGCCATCGCGCGGCACCACCGGCCGTAGAGCCAGTAGTCCTCTCCCAGCGCGTAGGGGATGCGGCCGTCGGGCCCCGGCGGAAGCGGCTCGATCCAACCCCACACGGCCGGTACAAGCCAGACCAGAAGCACGACGACCAGCCACTCCCGCGGCGAGAGACGCACGTCGTTCGAGCCGAAGGGGACTGGGCGCTCGCCGGTCCCCGGCGGTGGGGCGGTCGGGTCATCCGTGCTGGATCGCGGGTCGTTCGTCATGAGTGTCCGCGGGTATGTTGGTCGTCGGTGGGACTTCGTCCCACCCTACGGCCGCGATTCTGCGCCCCCGGCGGGCCGGGCCGCACGTCCACCCCAGACCCGGACGATGGTCCAGGCGACGATCCCCGCTGCAATCACCCCGTAGAGCCAGGGCGAAACGGAGGTGGACAACCGGAGGACCGAGGCCAGCGGGGCGGCGATCCCCTCCACCATCGCCGCGACCGGGGCGACGACGGCCTTGACGTCCTCGGGAAAGACGAGGAAGTAGGCCAGGACCACCACGCCCACGGTGACCAGCCTGGTGATCGGCGTGTCGAGCTTAAGACTCATGGGGGGGGGCCTCCGGGGTCACCGCCTTGGCGGGGTTGGCTGTCTCGCCGGCCGCTCCGCGCAGGTACGACAGCACGCTGATCGCGATGCCCCCCAGGACCAGGATCACGCCGATCTTGACCAGTGAGGGGGCCAAGGCCATGGTGGGAGCCAGGAACGCCCCGTAACCGATGGCCACCACGACGACCAGCAGTCCCAACAGGATCAGCTTCGCCTCGTAGCTGCTGACCTTTCGCAGGATCACGAAGGCCACGGCCAGGAAGGCGGCGGTCAACAGCAGGTAGATCGCGATGGCCGCCGGGTGCAGGAGTTTCTCTGGGTCGGCCAAGTCTTCCGCCAACAAGAGAGCCATACATATCCCCCTACAGAAGGAGTGGTCAGAACATCCTCTTCCTAGGGGATCCTATGCCATCCTGGGCTGAAGTCAAGCAACCCAACGGGGCTTGGCGACCGATGGCACGGGCACCCCCACCCGAGTTCTGGGACTTGGCGTACTATACAAGAGACCCTCGTTGGATTAGCATAACAGGCGGGGCCCTTGGCCGCACGGGGGTAGGGTATGAGAAATCTTGTTTCAAGGCACGGCAGGCTTGCGGGCCTGGCGATGGTTGCGCTCGTTGCGTCGCTGGGAGTCCTCGGATGTGGCGACGGGGCTCGCCGGCAGGCCCAGGAGTTTTCCCAATCGAACCTGAGACCGCTGGCGATTCTGTACGGGCAATTCGTGGGCCAGCACCGCGGGCAGCCGCCGAAGAGCGAGGCGGAGTTTCGGGCGTTCATCAAGTCGCTCAAGCCGGAGCAATTGGCGGCGCTCGCCGGCGGCCGCGACGCCGACAGCCTGTTCGTCTCGACGCGCGATCAAAAGCCCTACGTGGTCATCTACGGGAGGGCGGCGACGGGGCCGCCGGGCCCGGCGGGAGCCCCGGTGGTCGTCTACGAGCAGGAGGGGCGGGGCGGCAAGCGATTCGTGGCCAACTCCTTGGGCGCGGTGGAGGAGCTCGACGAGGCCACGTTCAAGCAGAGGGTCCCCGACGCCAAATAACAGACGCCAAATAACAAGCCTTTTTGGAGGCACTTCTCCATCGATTAGGGAGTCGGCGCATGTCTGGTCCAAAGGTGTTTCGGCGTGAGGGGTTCACCCTCGTAGAACTCCTGGTCGTGATTGCGATCATCGGCATTCTGATCGCCTTGTTGTTGCCGGCGGTGCAGGCGGCCCGTGAGGCCGCGCGACGCGCCCAGTGCGTCAACCATCTCAAGCAGATCGGCCTGGCCATACACAATCACCACGATACCCTGAAGAATTTCCCCACCGGAGGCACCTGGCCGTGGGACTGGTGGAACCGCTTCGGCGATCTTCAGCCCGATTCCGGCCATCCGGGGGGCGGCATCGGACCGGGGTGGATGTACCAGATCCTGCCGTACATGGAACAGATAAACCTGTACAGGCTCAATGACCTGACGCAAATCGAAAACACGCCGGTGGAGAACTACTTCTGCCCGTCCCGCCGGCCGCCAGCCCGGTGCATGGCCCAGGCGGGCCGTGCCCTGAACGACTATGCCGGTGCGACCCCAGGCGACAGTCCCGGCTCGTGGGACCAGTTCTGGTACGGCGAGACGTGGACCTGTCCGCAGAACGCCCCCTACAAGGGAACCATTGTCCGCTCGGGCTGGCGCCGCCAAACCACGTTTGCCGACGTCACCGACGGCACCACGAACGTGCTGGTCGTCGGCGAGAAGATGCTCAACATGTCGAACTATTCCGCAGGCGATTGGCACGACGACCGCGGTTGGACCGATGGCTGGGATCCGGACACCATGCGATACACGGCCTTCCGGCCGTTTCCCGACGGGCACAGCGGCGTCGCTCCCGATGGCTGGGACATCGCCTACCATTTCGGCTCGGCGCATTCCGCGGGGATCAACGTCTTGCTGGGTGACGGCGCGGTGCGGATGGTCCTTTACTCGGTCGACGCCACCGTGTTCAATAACCTGGGCGACCGCCGCGACGGCAGCCCCGTCCCGCCGCTCTGAGCAGGCGGCCCGACAACCCATGGCGGGGCGGGCATCATCATGAAGGGAGGCCGTGCCGTGTCCGCTCCTTCCCGCCACGCGTGCGCCGTGCTGGTGGCCCTGCTGGCCGCTCCGGCGACGGCCGAGGAAAACCTCTTCCCCTTCCTCGTCTCCTACCAGAGCCCCGCCAACGCGACCAACGTCTCCGGCTGGCTGGAGCGCCCGGCCGGGAAGCACGGGTTCGTGCAGGCCCGCGGCGGGCGCCTCGCCACCGGCGCCGGGCCCATCCGCTTCTGGGCCACCAACCTCTGCTTCGAGGGCTGCTTTCCCACGCACGAGCAGGCCGAGCGACTGGCCGGCCGGCTCGCCCGCCTGGGCATCAACTGCGTGCGCATGCACCACATGGACTCCCGCTCGATCTGGGGCGACAGTCCGAACAAGCTCGCCATCGACCCCAAGAAGCTCGATCGGCTCGATTACCTCATCTACCAGCTTCGCGAGCACGGCGTCTACGCGAACCTCAACCTGCACGTCTCCCGCTGGCTCGACGAGGCGGAAGGTTTCGTCAAGCGAAGCGAGCGGCCCGAGTTCGACAAGGGGCTCGATAACTTCGAGCCCCGAATGATCGAGCTCCAGAAGCAATACGCCCGGGACCTGCTGACCCACGTCAATCCTTACACCAAGAACGCCTACGTCCGGGAGCCGGCGGTCGCGTTCGTCGAGATCAGCAACGAGGATGCCCTGTACGCCGTCTGGGGCTGGGGACAGTTGGACCGGCTCCCGGAGCCCTACGCGGGCACGTTCCGCACGCTGTGGAACCAATGGCTGCGGAAGAAGTACGGCACCACCGAGAAGCTCCGCAAGGCGTGGGGCGCCGGGGCGAAGTCGCTGGGCGGGGAAATGCTCCCCGGCGGCGACTTCGCCGGGACATCGCCCGAAGCATGGAACCTCGAACGCGACGACGACGCCCAGGCCGAATGGTCCGTGCAGCCGGCCGGGCCCGGCGGCGGCCGGTGCCTGCGACTCATCGTACACCGGCCGGGCAAGGTCGGATGGCATCCCCAGATCACCCGCGGCGGATTGACGGTCAACAAAGAAACGCCCTACACGCTGACGTTCCAGATGCGGTCGGACAAGAAGCGGCGCTGCGGCGTCAACGCCGTGCAGGCCCACGAGCCGTGGGAGAACCTCGGGTTCTCGGCCGACGTGGACCTCAGCCCCGACTGGCGCCCCTTCCGCTACACCTTCGTGCTCGACCGCGACGACCCCAACGCTCGGATCGGCCTGACCGGCTTCGAGCCGGGCACCTATGAGCTGGCCGGGGTGTCGCTGCGGCCCGGCGGCGTGGCGGGCCTGGAGCCCGAGCAGCGCCTCGAGGACGGCACGGTCCCGGTGCTCCGCCGCGGCGCCATGGGCCGCACCCAGCCCGCCCGGCACGACTTCTGCGACTTTCTCTGGGACACCGAGGCCGAATACTGGTGGGGCATGCACCGGTTCCTCAAGGAGGACCTGGGCCTGCGGTCGCTGGTGGCCGGCACGCAGATGGGCTACAGCCCGGCCCACGTCCAGGCCAGGCTCGACTACCTCGATGCCCACTCCTACTGGCAGCACCCCAGCTTCCCGGGCCGGCCCTGGGACCCGGCCAACTGGTACGTCAACAACCTGGCGCTGGTCAACAGTCCGGGCGGGACGCTGTCGCGCCTGGCCGCCACCCGCGTCGCCGGCATGCCGTACACGGTCAGCGAGTACAACCACCCGCAGCCGATCGTCTACGCGGCGGAAGGCTTCCCGATGATCGCGGCCTTCGGGGCCTTCCAGGGGTGGGACGCGGTCTACTCGTTTGCCTACTCGCACAACGACCGATTCGAGCCGGCCCGGCTCGACGGCTTCTTCGACGTCAAGAGCGACCCGGCCAGGCTGGTCCACATGCCCGCGTGCGCGGCCATGTTCCTCCGCGGCGACGTGGCCCGGGCCCGCGAGACCCTCCTGGCCCCGCTTCCCGCCGAGGCCGAGCGACGCCAGCTCCGCCAGTCGCAAAGCGCCTGGACCCTCACGACCGGCCAGTTCGGCGTGGAGCCGAATGCGTCGCTGGTCCACGCCATCGGGCTGGACCTCGGCGCGAAGCAGGACAAGCAGCCGGACGCGCAGCCGGGCAAGCAACCGCCGTCGCCGCCGGAGCGGGCAAAGAAATCGAAGTCGCCGGACAAGCCGGCCCGGGCCAGGCAATCGGTCTTCGTCTCCGACACCGGCCAGCTCCGGTGGGACGCCGCGCAGTCCGACGCGGGCTACTTCACGGTCGATGCCCCGCGCACCAAGCTCTTCACCGGTTTCGTTCGCGGGCGCACGTTCCGGCTGGGCGAGGTGGAGCTGCGCATCGGCCCCACCCGGCTCGACTGGGCCACGGTCTCCCTGGTGGCGCTGGACGGCGAGGGGTTCGACCGGCCCGGCCGCGTGCTCGTGGCCGCCACGGGCTGGGTGCAGAACACGGGTGCCCGGCTGGAGGAGCTGGGCAGCCAGCGGGTCACGCTCGGCAACCGCTGGGGCAAGGAGCCCATCCTGTGCGAAGGGATCCCGGCGGAGATCGTGCTGCCGCTTTCACCCGACCGCGTGACGATCTACCCGCTCGACCCGGCCGGCAGTCGTGGCCGGCCGATCCCGCCCGGCGTGCGCGACGGCAGGGCCGCCGTCCCCCTGGGCCCCCAGCACAAAACGCTTTGGTACGAGCTGGTGATCCGCTAGAATGCGATTGACGATTCCAGGAGGGCACGCGATCCTCCAGGGATAATGCACGCTTATCATCTACTTCTCGCGAGGGTGCAGCCGATGTGCGGAAGACTCCCATTCTCAGACTCTCGTGGTTGGCGGGCCGTGCTCGTCGTGACGGCGTGCCTGGCGGCTCCGGCGGCTTCGGCGCTGGCCGCGCCGGCGGCGATTTCCGTGCCGCGATGGCAGCCCCACGACTTTGCCTTCCGGTCAAAGGCCCGGCCCGACAACCCTTTCCTCGTCCCGTTCTCGGCGACGGTCCGGGGGCCCGACGGCGTCGAGTTCACCACGCTGGGGTTCTTCGACGGCGATGGGACCTGGAAAATCCGGCTGGCGCCCGCGGCCGAGGGCGCCTGGTCCCTGGTCACCCGAAGCGAGGTGCCGGACCTCGACAACCAGCGGGTGGCGTTCACCTGCGTGGCCAACGCCCATCCGAGCGTCCACGGCGCGCTTCGCATCGATCCGAAGCACCCCCGGCACTTCGTCTTCGAGGACGGGACCCGGTGTTTCCCCATGGGCTACGAGTGCGACTGGCTCTGGGCCCTCGACGTGGACGATCCGAAGCTGGGCACGCTCCAGCCGTTCTTGGACAGGCTTTCGGGCAGCGGGTTCAACTTCATCCTTCTCAACGCCTACGCCCACGATTGCGGCTGGCGCAAGGGGAGCACCGGGGAAGACGACTTCGGCCCGCCGCCGAAGTACGCCTGGCTGGGCTCGAACGACGCCCCCGACCACGGCCGCTTCAACCTGGACTACTGGCGGCACTACGACCGCGTGATCGAGGCGACGTGGCGGCGGGGGATCGTCGCCCACGTGATGATCAAGGTCTACAACAAGATGGTCCGCTGGCCGGCCCCCGCGAGCGCCGAGGACGATCTGTACTTCCGCTGGCTGGTCGCCCGCTACGCGGCGTTTCCCAACCTGACCTGGGACTTTTCCAAGGAGGCCCACAACGAGAAGGACCTGGCGTACAAGATCAATCGCTTCCGGCTGCTCCGCCAGTGCGATCCTTATCGCCGGCTGGTGACGAACCACGACGACGACGCGGCCTACGACGCGGGGGCCTACGACGGCGTGCTCGACTACCGCTCCGACCAGCAGCACTCGAGCTGGCACGCGACGATCCTGGCCCAGCGTGCCCGCCGGGCCTGGCCGGTGGTGAACGTCGAGTTCGGCTACGAGCACGGGCCGAAGGGGCCCGGCGACAAGACCTACGGCGTGGTGCAATCGCCCGAAGAGGTCTGCCGCCGCGCGTGGGAGATCTGCATGGCGGGCGGGTACTGCGCCTACTACTACACGTACACCGCCTGGGACGTGATCCGTCCCGCCGACAACCCGCCCGGCTACGCCTACTTCAAGCGACTCCGCGACTTCTTCGAGTCGACCGCCTACTGGCTCCTGGAGCCGGCCGACGACCTCGTGAGCGAAGGCTACTGCCTGGCCGACCCGGGCAGGGAGTACGTGGCGTTCGTGAATCGGGCCGGGCCGTTCACGCTCAACCTGGCCGGGCTCAAGGAGCCGCTCGGCGCGGAGTGGTACCAGCCGCTGTCGGGCCGGCGCGTCGAGGCGGGCCGGCTCGCCGCCGGGGAGCATCGCCTCACCCCGCCCGACGGCTGGGAAAACCAGCCCGTCGTGCTCCACGTCGGCCGGCGGCCTTGACAGCAGGCCGGGACTTGCGATAGACAGGAGTGCGGCAGGGTGGCATGCTCTAGGGTGGCATGCTCTCACGACGCGAAGCGTCGGGTGAGCATGTGTCCTGCGCAAGACATGCCCACGCCGGCTGTGCCGTCGAGGGCATGCCACCCAATCCGATAAAGAACAGGCGCCATGCCCATGAATGCAAGCGACGTGCTCCAGCGGGACTTCCTCCCCTTGCGGGGGAAGCTGATCGAAATCGCCGCGGCCCTGGACCGCCTGGCCCGGGCCGAAGGCCCCTGGGCCGACGACCCGCGGATCCACCAGGTCCGCCGCAGCCTGGAAATCCTCGCCGGGACGACCCAGGGGTCCGACCGGGCCGAGCAGGTGCAGAGGGTCTTCTCGTTGCCCTACGACCCGCAGTGGCGCGAGTCGCTCGCCAAACCCTGAGCAGGGATGGACTCATGGACTACTTCGATCCCCATATCCACGTCGCCTGCCGCCCGACCGACGACCTGGAGCTTCTGGCCAAGACGGGCTGCGTGGTCGTCGGCGAGCCGGCCTTCTGGGCGGGCTACGACCGCAGCGGCGCCAACAGCTTCTACGACTACCTCCGGCAGTTGACCGAATGGGAGCCGCGTCGCGCGGCCCAGTACGGCATCCAGCACTACGCCTGGGTGGGGTTCAACGCCAAGGAGGCGGAGAACGTAGCCCTGGCCCGGGAGGCCCTCGAGGTCTTGCCCGGCTTCCTCGACCGGCCCAACGTGCTGGGCGTCGGGGAGATCGGGCTGAACAAGAACACGCGAAACGAGGTCGCCACCCTGGAGAGGCTCATCGATCTGGCCCTGAAGACGAACGAGCAGATGCTCTTCCACACCCCGCACCTGGCCGACAAGCTCGCCGGGACGCGCATGATCCTCGACCTGTTGCGCGCCGACTCCCGGGTCGACCGCAGCCGGGTGTGCATCGACCACGTCGAGGAGCACACCATCCGCCTGGCGCTCGACGAAGGCTACTGGGCGGGGATCACGCTCTACCCGACCACCAAGGCCACGCCCGAGCGGGCCGTGGACATGATCGAGGTCTACGGCCCGGAGCGGATTCTCGTGAACTCCTCGGCCGACTGGGGCCCGTCGCGCCCGCTGGCCGTCTGCGACTTCATCCTCGAGATGCGCCGCCGCGGGCACCCGGACTCCCTGATCCGCAAGGTGGTTTACGACAACCCCCTGGAGTTCTTCAACCAGAGCCGCAACTTCCGCTTCACTCCCCGGGAATAGCGCCCGACTTGGGGTGGCACGCCCCGGGGGTGGCACGCCCATCTTGGGCGTGCTCGCAGATAACTTGGACAAATCGTAGCAGGCACACGCCGTGTGCCGCCCGCGGCGTGGCCAAGCCCGTCTTGAGCGCCTTCCGCATGTTCGGCCGTCTGGAGCCGGGGCGCGTGGCCGTGGAGAACGCCTCGGGCCGCACCCTGGACGACCTGATGAAATCGAGCGTGCGCGGGCAGCCCGACGTGGACGCCTTTGCCACGCGCGGCGACCGGGCGCTGGCCGTGCTGGTCTGGCACTACCACGACGACGGGGCACCGGGCCCGGAGGTTGCGGTGGACCTTTCGCTGGCCGGGCTCCCCGCCCAGGCGGCAACGGCCGTGCTCACGCACTTTCGCATCGACGGCGAGCACGGCAACTCGCATACGGCGTGGCTGAAGATGGGCTCGCCCCAGGAGCCCACGCCGGCGCAGTATGCCGAGCTTCAACGGGCCTCGGAACTGACCCTCCTGGAGCCGGCGCGGACGATCGAAGTGCGCCAGGGCTCCCTCTCCCTCCCGCTTCGCCTGCCGCGACAGGCGGTCTCGTTGATCCGGCTGACGTGGTGAGCTCCCCAGTCTGTAGTCTGTAGGGTGGGTCGAGGCCGTTAGGCCGAAGCCCCACCAGCCGTCGGGAAGGTGGGTCTGCGCCCTGCCGGGCTTGACCCACCCTACAAACCCCTACACGATTCCTGCCAGGCCCGGGCCATCGGCACTTCGTCGGCCAGGAGCACCCAGCCGGCTTGCGAGCAGCGGTCGAGCCAGTCGAGCATCCAGGCATTGAAGGCGGCGTGCCGGTCGCTGGGCGGAGCGCTCACCCTCCAGAGGGCGCGGACCTGCTCGCCCGCCGCGGCCGGAACGCCCACCCGGTCGCTCCGCAGCCGGGCCATCTCCCGCAGGCCCAGCCAGAACTGGATCTGGACGTGGCCGATCGACGTGGCCCCGGGAGCTGGGGCCGCGAGTTCCAGGACCCTGCGCAGGCGTCCGCTCGTGGGCCACAGCACGCCGGTGCAGGTCGTGTCGATCGCCAACAGACGACAGCAGCCCAGGAGCTGGAGCGTGCCGAAGATCGCGTCGTCACCGGCCTCTGCGAGCCCTCGCAGGTGACGCTGCAAGTGGCCGCGCAGGGCCGCGGTGCGGAAACGCTCCAGCACGGCTTCATCCTGGGAACCCCACAGCGCGAACATCGCCCCGGCCAGAGGCCCCGGCTCGCACGAGGCGTACTGATCGCGAAGCCAGGACGCGCTGAGGATCCGCTCGAGAAACCCGAGGATAGCCTCTGTCCCTGCACGGTGGCCGAGGCGGAGGATGTAGCTGAGGTGAACGATCCCGCAGGTCGTCGCGTCCCAATGCGATCGCTGGGCACCGCGCACGAATGCCTCTGCCGGGGCCTCTGCCAGCTCGGGCCGGCCGAGCCGTTCAAACGCCTTTGCCGCTCGGAGGAAGAGGCCCGGATCGTATTCCCGCTCGGCCGCGCGTGCCTGCTCCCAGCCGTCGCGATCCACCGCAGCAACCACCTTCTCCGCAAACGCGACCGAGTCGAGGAACGAGACCAGGTTTGCCAACGGCGTGCGCAGCGCCGCCTCACCAAGAACCTTCACGTTCTCCGGCTGCTCCAAGAACTCCCGAAGTCCCTTGTTCGCGCGCCGAAGTCCGGTTTCCGCGTAGGCCAGGAACGATGCGAGGTCGCCGAGCGGCGTTCGCATCGCCGCTTTGCCAAGGATTGCGGCATTCTGTGCGTCTGGGGGCAGGCCGGGAGCGGGCGCGGCAAGCTCTGCGTCGATCTGCTTTTCCGAGCGGATCCCGCACTTGGCAAGCCGCTCTAAGTTGACTCGGAAGTACTGCACCGTGCCCGTCGCAAGCAGCGCTCGGGCAACGCCTCCGGGGAGACCTGCAAGCGAGGCCAACACCGCGTCGCGTTCGTCGCTCCTGCCCGCGGCATCGAAGCGAGCGGCGGCAAGGAACCCGCGGGAGGGGTTTGCCAGGGCAACGCGGACCAGGGCATCAAGCGGGGGATCCGTGGAGCGGGCGGCGGAGCGGAGGAGCCCGCCCCAGCCAGGATGAGGCAGACGGAACTGGACGTATCGCCCTCGCCCGCGCTCCAGCCGATCGACCCGGCCGTCGGCCACGTAGCGCAGGAGGCCGCCTGACTCGAGGGCCTCTTGCGGCGTATTGAGCTCGATGTCGGCCATGGCCGACAGCAGGAGCAGGTCGCGGCGCTCCTCGGGCGTGGCGTCCTGGAAATAGGCCCTCTCGACGTACTGGTCGGCGGAGCTGAGGCGCAGGTTCCAGTCGCCGGCCCGGAGATCCTCGACCTGTTGGGCCACGGCTGCGCTGAAGGCGATCAGATCGGCGCCGAAGGTCCTGTGCCATGTGGCCAGCACCTCCGGCGGGGGTTGGGGCGTGATTGCCGGAGGCATGGCCCGGGCCATCAGTCGGCGCAAGACCCCGCCCAGGTCGTGCGCCGTCGGCTCGAACCGCTCCGGGGACCCGAGGTCCTCCAGGGGCCTGGGCCACCCGCGAGGATCGGGGGGAGCCGTAACGTACCGGCCCGTCATCAGAAGCGAGCTCCCCAGCGGAAAGCTGCCCCAGTGCTCGAAGACCTTTCGGGCGAACTCCTCGTCGAGGTGCACGTTGTCGAGGATGAAGAGGACCCCTTGGGCCCCACGCCGGACGATGGCATCCAGGGCCGGTCCGACCTCGGGGTCGTCGGCCAGATCGAGGTAGTAGGCCGGAGCGGCGCCGAAACAGGGGCCCAGGGCGATCGACGTGGCCAGGACCGTCTTTCCGCTCCCCGGCCGGCCGCGGACCAGGGCCCAGCCTCGCCTCTGCAATTGCTCCTCGACTGCGGCCGCGATGGCCGGGCGGTGCACCAGACCCTGGTCGTACTCCTCGCGCGTGGGCACGAAGCTGCGAAAGTCCGTGCCCGGCCGGCCGGGCTGGCAGCACCGCGTGCCCCGGATCGGCTCAAAGGGATGGCAATGGCAGGGGAGGTCGAGAATCTCCGTCCACAAACGGGCAAACCGTGGATCGCCCAGTTCGCGCACGAGTCGCTTACGGAAGACGAACGCAGTCTTCTCCGCCGCGATTCCCAAGTGCCGGCAGCGGTCGTAGTACGGCTTGAGGGCCTCCGGCCCGGGCTCGGGGCACCACGAAACGTAGAAGAACCCCGCCAAGCGCCGAGGGTCAAGCCCCTCGGCATGATCGAGCTTCTCCTTCAGATGCGCCTCCCAATCAGCCTTCCTGTGGGTAAACTCCAGGACGTCGATTCGCCCGTCCGGGAGCTGGACGTAGGCATCACACCAGTGGTTCCCGCTGATCGGGACAAGCTCGCGAAACCGCTCCGGGTACGCGAGTTGCGCGTAGGATGCCGCCAACCGCTCGAACGGGCCCGGCGGAAGAGGGCCGACCGTGCGGACGATCTCTCGTTCAATGGCCGATTCAATCTCAACGTCCGTGGGATTCATGGCAAATCGCGCGTCCCAAGGGCCTCGCAATCCGACTGCTCCCACTGCGGATCCTCGCACGTTCCGGCATCCCCTGCAAGTAGGGACACGGCAAGGGGGCAAGCCTGCGGCCTAAGGGAGTTGCAACGTTCGCCTGACCTTCCGGGTGTTGCCCTGTTTGGCGGTTTCGATGACCAGCGTGGGGCTGGCGAGGAAGCAGGCCGGGGCGAACGTGCCGTCGGGAGGCGCCAGTGGCCACAAACCCTGGCGAGCCATAACTTATTATCATACAACGCATTATGTTGGCCTTCCACCGCGGGCCGTACCCCCTCTTTAGAGTGGACTTCCGAAAAACCGTTGACGCTGACGAATTCTTTCGTTATCCTACAAAGAACTTCATGACGAATTCATTCGTCGTATAGTGTGCCGGGCTGACTTCCAACTTCCGACTTCCGACTTCCAACTTCTAACTCCTAACTCCTAACTCCTAACTCCCGACTACTGACCGCCGACTGCCGATCACCCGGTAAGACAGGCCGGAAGGACATCCAACATGCCTAGGCATCGTTCGTCAGGACCCACCGACGTGGAGCTGCAAATCCTCGCGGTGCTCTGGGCGCAAGGGCCCAGCACGGTGCGCGAGGTGCACCAGGCCCTGTCGCCCCAACGCGACACGGGCTATTCGACCACCCTGAAGATGCTCCAGGTCATGCGCGAGAAGGGCCTGGTCGTGCGCGACGATTCGGCCCGCCCTCAGCGCTACGCGGCGGAAAAGACCAAGGGGCAAACCCAATTGCAGATGCTCGACGAGCTGACCCGGAAGGCATTCGGCGGCTCGGCCGGCAAGCTGGTCATGCAATTGCTGTCCGCGAGCCGCGTCTCCGCCGAGGAGCTCGAGGAGATGCAGCGGCTCATCCAACGGGCAAGGGAAGGAGGCGAACCGTGACCGACGTCGGGACTATCCTGTCGTCCGAGGGCGTGCACCGGCTGGGCTGGGCCCTGGTGCACTCGACGTGGCAGCTCGCCCTGCTCGCCGTGGTGCTCGCGACGGTTCTTGCAGCCCTGCGCGGCCGATCGGCCAACCTGCGCTACCTGATTGCCTGCGCCGGGGTGGCGGTGATGCCCCTGTTGCCGGTGGTGACCTACGCCGTCGCACCCGGGCGAGTTGGCCCTGAATCCCGGGCCGCGATCGCTTCCCCCGGCAGCCTTCCCGCCGCGGCCATGCTCACCGGGCTGTCGCCCTCCGAGCTGACCGCCGTGGTCGCGCATGAGCTGGCTCACGTGCGCCGGCACGACTACCTGGTCAACTTGCTGCAAACCATGGTCGAGACGCTGTTGTTTTACCATCCGGCCGTGTGGTGGCTTTCGCGCCGGGTGCGGATCGAGCGCGAGCACTGCTGCGACGACTTGGCGGCGGCCGTGTGCGGAAGCAGGATCGAATACGCCGCGGCGCTGGCGGCCGTGGAGAGGGCGCGTTCGGCGCCGGCGCTGGCCATGGCCGTCGTGGGAAGCCGTCGGGCCGGCCCGACGCTTCAGCGCGTTCGCCGCCTGTTGGGCGTGTCGGCCGGTGAGCCCGCCGGCCCGCGGGCCTGGTTGGGTGGAGTGCTCACGTCGGTCCTGGTGCTGACCCTTGGTGCGGCCGCTGCCTTGCCCTTGCCCTTGCCCGAGGGGAGCGTTGAAGGGACTCCTCGCGAGCTTCCCGGCGACAGCGCCGCCGATCCGGCGACCGAAGCGGCGACGCCGGCGAATTCCGCCGGGATTTCAGAACCCGTACCTTTCTTACCCTTTCCCGAAGGAGAGTCAGAGATGAGGCGATTCCATCAGAGCATGTTCCTGGTGCCGGCCGCGGTGGTCCTGATGGCGGGCTCCGCCGAATCCCAGATGGGCGGCGCGGGCGGATTCGGCGGGGGCGGCGGCGGGGGCTACGTGTCCGGCGGCGGGCCCGGAAGCATTCTGCGGCTCATCACCTACCCGGAGGTCCAACGCGAGCTCCGCCTCGAAGACCAGCAGAAGCAGCGCATCGAACAGGTCCTCGGCAACCTTCAAGCCCAGGAGCGGAAGCTGCTCGAGGAGCCCCGGGACCTCCCCGGCCCGGAGCGCGGCCGGGCCATGGACGAACGGATGAAGCGGCTGGAGAAAGAGAACGACAAGGCCAGGAAGGAGATCGTCGGCATCTTGACTTCCGACCAGGCCGCCCGGCTGAACCAGGTCTCCCTTCAGAACCGGGGCGCCGAGATGCTCTTTGACCGCGAGATCGTCAAAGCGCTGGGCATCACGAAGGCCCAGCAGAATCGCCTGGAAGCGATGCGCCGGGAGGTCCAGGAGAAGGAGCGTGACCTCATGATGAAAATACCCTCGCTGCCCCCCGAGAAGCGTGGCGAGGCCATCCCGCCGGCCATCCGGAAGATCGGGCAGATCCAGGATGAGGTTGCCCAGCGCATGCTCGAGGACGTGCTGACCGCCCGGCAGAAGGGCAAGCTGAAGGACCTCCAGGGCGAAAAGCTCGAGCTGGCGCCGCGCTACGTTCCGCGGGGAGGGGGAGGGTCCGGCGGCTTCGGCGGCAGCTCCGCCGGCGGGTCCGGCGGCGGCTCCGGTGCAGGCAAAGGGGCGTCCGGGGCGTCTTTCGGCGGCAGCCGCTTCGGCACCTCGCGCAGCTTCCGAAGCAGCTCTGAAGCCTCCGGAGAAGCCCGAGCGGCCGAGCGATCGCCGCGCTGAAGGGGTTCGCGCGATTCCGGGAGGGCCCGGGAATTGCGAGACGCCGCCAGGGAACACGTGAAGTAAGTCGGCAGTGCCCCGGAACCGTCGGGCGACCCAGGCGCCGGCCCTGGCAACCCCGCTTGTCGCAGGGATCGCTGCGCGGCAGAATGGGCCGCATGTCAGGAGCCCCTGCGCCAGCCGCGAATGCGAAGAGAACCCGGTCGCCCCCGCGCTATTACCCGCTGGTGATCACGGCCGCGGCCGCGTGCGCGGGGATCGTGGCCGATCGGCACGCGGGGCTGCCGCTTGGGGTTTGGCTGGCCGCAGCCGTGGCGGCGTGGATCGCGTGGCTGGCGTTGTGGCGGCGCGGGTGGGATCGGGCGGCCGGGGCCGTCCTGCTGGCGGCCGTGGCCGGCTGGGGTGGGGCTTGGCACCACGGCCGCTGGTCGCTGTTCGCCGAGGACGACCTGGGCTTCTACGCCCGGGAGGAGCAAGAGCCCGCCTGCGTCGAGGCCATGGCGTTGGACACCGCTCGCCGGCTGCCAGCCCCCCGGCCCGACCCGATGCGGGCGATCCCGGCCGGCGATCGCACCATGCTCGAGCTGGCGGTCCTGGCCGTGCGCGACGGCGCCGACTGGCAGCCGGCCTCGGGCCGGGCGAGGCTGCTGGTCGACGGCCACCTGCTGGGCGTCCACGCGGGGGACCGGATTAGGGTCTTCGCCCAGTTGGCCGCCCCGTCGCCGCCGCAGAACCCGGGGGAGTTCGACTACGCCGCCCACGCCCGGGCCGACCGGCGCAAAAGCGTGTTGCGGGCCGAGTTCCCCGACTGCGTCACCGCGGTCGCCCCGGCGGGCTGGGCGTCGTGGAGGCGATGGCTCGACGCGGCACGCGGCGCCGGCCACCGCCTCCTGTGGGAGCACGTCGATCCGCGCCGGGCCGGGCTGGCCTCCGCCCTGCTCCTCGGGATTCGAGAAGAGGTGAGCGCCGAGGAAACCGAGGCCTTCCTCCAGACCGGCACGATCCACGTGCTGTCGATCTCCGGCCTGCACGTGGGGCTGCTTGCCGGCGTGATGATGCTCGTGGTCCGGAGGGTGCTCGTGCCGCGCGTGCCGGCGGCCGCCCTGGTCGGCGCCACGGTCGTCTTGTACACGCTCCTGGCCGGGGCGGAGCCGCCGGCGGTCCGGGCCATGGTCCTCGTGCTGATCCTGTGCGCCAGCTACGCCCTGGGACGCCAAGCCCTGGGGATGAACTCCCTGGGAGCCGCCGCCCTGGTCGTGCTGGCGCTGAACCCCGCCGACCTGTTCCGCGTCGGCGTGCAGTTGTCGTTCCTCTGCGTGATGGGACTGATCTGGTTCAGCTCGTACGGTTTTCCCATGGACCCGATGCAGCGGGCGCTCGATAGGCTTGTCGCGGCCAGCCGCCCTTGGCCCTCGCGGGTCGCAATGCATGCCCGCGATTGGCTCCTACATCTGACTTTGTTGGGGGGCGTGATCTGGCTCCTGACGTTGCCCCTGGTGATGGCCCGATTCCACCTGGTCTCGAGCGTGGCCCTGGTGCTCAACACGCTCTTGTGGCTGCCGACGCTGGTGGTCCTTTGCGCCGGCCTGGGGGTGCTGGTATTCGGCGGGCTTGTGCCGCCCGTGGCCGCGGCGTTCGGCTGGAGCTGCGACCAAACGCTGGCCCTGGTGCAGTGGGCCATCGAGGGGGCGGCGGGCTTGCCGCTGAGCTACTTCTGGGTCTCGGGCCCGGCCGACTGGTGGCTGGCGGGGTTCTATGGTGGACTGGGGATCGCCGTGGCGTTTCCCCGCCTCCGGCCGCCCCGCCGCTGGTGCCTGGCCTTGGCGGCCGGCTGGGTGGCCCTCGGGCTCACGCCGGGGCTCCTGCGGGACCTCGGCCAAGGGCATCGTGCCCGATTGGACTGCACCTTCCTGTCGGTGGACCATGGCTGCGCGGTCCTGGTGCGATTCCCCTCAGGCGGAACGCTCCTGTACGACGCCGGGAGCTCTCCTTCGCCGCAGTTTGCGACCCGGTCGATCGCGGCCGCGTTGTGGTCGCGGGGCATCCGGCACCTGGACGCCGTCGTCCTCTCGCACGCCGATGCCGACCACTACAACGGCCTGCCGGGCCTGCTGGAGCGGTTCTCCGTGGGCGTGATCTACGTCTCGCCCGTGATGTTCGACCGGCACAAACCCGGCCTGACTGCCCTCGAAGAGGCCGTCGGCCGATCCGGCGTGCCCGTCCGACCCATTCACGGGGGCAGTCGGCTTCGCGTGGGGGAGGGCTGCCAGGTCGAGGTGGTCCATCCCCCACGGCAGGGAGGCATTGGCAGCGACAACGCCAACAGTCTTGTGCTGGCGATTGAATACCTCGGAAGGAGGGTTCTCCTGCCGGGAGACCTGGATGGCCCGGGCCTGAGGGCTGTCATGGCCGAAGAGCCTTGGCCCTGCGACGTGCTCTTAGCCCCGCATCACGGGAGCCGCAGCAGCAACCCGCCGGGCTTGGCCCAGTGGTGCCGTCCTCGCTGGGTTGTGGTCAGCGGGGGCCGTCGGTTTGACGTGCGTCAGACCTTGGGGGCGTATCGGGACATCGGTTCCCAAGTTCTTCACACGGCGGAACTTGGGTCGATCGACGTGGTCATGGAAGCGACCGGCGTCTCGGTGACGACGTTCAGGAAGTGAATCCAGAGCCCCCCTGTAGAGGCATATTGGGTTGGCCTGCTCGGATCGCGGCAATTAGCGGTTGTCAAACGGGCGACACATGGTACACTTAGCTTTTTAGTGAGTTGAGTTGGCAACCGTTTATTGGCAGGCAGAGGCCGAGGTAGACACGACAGAAAAGAAGGTGCTTCGGGAGAGGCACGAGAAGCCGGCTGGACTTGAGGAATTGCGGTAGCAGATGACTATTACCAAAGAGCGGAAACAGGACCTGATCGGCCAGTTCAAGCGTGGTGACGACGATACCGGCTCCGCGGAAGTGCAGGTTGCCCTGCTGACGAGTCGGATCAACACGCTGACTGAGCACTTGCAGCGGCATAGCAAGGACTATGCCGGCCGCCGCGGCTTGCTCATGCTGGTCAGCCGTCGTCGGTGTTTGCTGGATTACCTGAAGAAGGTGGAGCCGCAACGGTATCTCGACGTCATCCGGCGGCTGCATATCCGCAAGTAGGCTCGATAGTCTTCTCTCCACTCGAGCGGTCGGAGGCCCTTGGGGGGGCACCGGCGGCCGCGGATCTCTCGGGTGTCTCGACCAGCACCGGGAGCCGTCCCTGCGGGGGTGGCCTCTTTGGGTTCGCGGTTTCCCGTGGAACTTCTTGTCGTGCGCTCTCGGGATTTCGGCCATCTAGCGGAAGGCGGGACGAACCTTGAAAGAACGAGTAGAAAAGCGGATTGGGGCGAGGACTCTTTGGATTGAAACCGGAGAGCTGGCAAAACAAGCGGCGGGCAGTTGCCTGATTGGCTGTGGAGAGACCGTGGTGCTCTGTGCGACCGCGACGTCGTCTCCGCGTCCTGGAATCGATTTCTTTCCCCTGAACTGCGATTATCGGGAGCGGGTCGCGGCGGCCGGGCGGTTTCCCGGAGGTTTTCTGAAGCGGGAAGGCCGTCCGACGACCAAGGAGACGCTCACCTCGCGTCTGATCGATCGGCCCATCCGGCCGATGTTTCCCGAGTGGTTCCAAAACGAGGTTCAGGTCCAGGCCTTCGTCATGGCCAGCGACCGGCAGATGGACGGCGACGTCCTGGCGATGAACGGGGCCTCGACGGCGCTGTGCTTGTCGCCGATGCCGTTCCTCGGGCCGATCGGCTCGGTGCGGCTGGGCTACGTCGACGGGCAGTTCGTCGTGTTCCCCACGCAGGACGAGCTGGAAGCGAGCGACCTGGACCTGATCGTCTCCGGCACCAGGGAGGCGATCGTGATGATCGAGGGGTTCGCCCGCGAGATGCCCGAAGACCTGATGCTCGAGGCCCTCCTGACGGCCCATCGGTACATCCAGGAGGTCTGCGAGCTTCAGCAGGAGCTGATTGCCCGGGTGCAGCCGGTCAAGGCGGTCTACGAGATCCCGCCGCCCAACCCGCTGTGCGAGCCGCTGAAGGAGAAGTACTACGACGCGCTGCGCGAGGCGAAGCAGGTGGCGGGCAAGCAGGCCCGGGCCGAGGCGGCCGACGCGCTGAAGGAGAAGGCCCTCGCCGAGACGGTCCCCAACCCCGAGGGCGCCGTCCCCGAGGAGGTTTTTGAGGATGCCTGGGAGCGGCTCGAGCGGCGCGTGGTCCGCGACCTGATCGTCAGCGGCAAGCGGCCCGACGGCCGCAGCGCCGCGCAGTTGCGGGAGATCACGTGCCGGGTCGACGTGCTTCCGCGGGTTCACGGGGCGGCCCTGTTCCAGCGGGGTGAGACCCAGGCGATGATCACGGTCACCCTGGGGACCCCGCGCGACGAGCAGCGGGTCGACGGGCTGATCGAGGAGTACAGTAAGAAGTTCATGCTCGACTACTACTTCCCTCCGTTCTCGGTGGGCGAGGTCCGGCCGATCCGCGGCCCGGGCCGCCGCGAGATCGGCCACGGGGCGCTGGCCGAGCGGAGCGTCAAGTCGGTCCTCCCCGACCCCGCCGACTTCCCCTACACCATCCGCATCATCTCCGACATCCTCGAGTCGAACGGCTCCAGCTCCATGGCCAGCGTGTGCGGCGCCACCTTGGGCCTGATGGCCGCCGGCGTGCCCATCAGCAACCCCGTCGCCGGCATCTCCGTCGGGTTGGTCAAGGAACCCGACGGCTGGGTGCTCCTGACCGACATCGCCGGCGACGAAGACCATTTCGGCGACATGGATTTCAAGATCGCCGGGACCCAGAAGGGCATCACCGGCATCCAGACCGACCTGAAAATTACGGGGATTACGGAGGAGATTATCCGGGCCACGCTGAGCCAGTCGCGCGAGGCGCGGATCGAGATCCTCCGCAAGATGCTCACCGCCATCCCACGGCCGCGGGCCGAGATCTCCGTCTGGGCGCCGCGGCTGCTGCGGACCCACATCGACCCGGAGAAGATCGGCCTGTTGATCGGCCCGGGCGGGAAGATGATCCGCAGCATCCAGGACTCCACCGGGGCCCAGATCGAGGTCGAGGACGACGGCACGGTGACCGTCGCCTGCCAGTCGATGGAAGGGGCCCAGGCCGCCATGGAGCAGGTCCAGGCGCTGACCGCCTCCGTCGAGGTCGGCAAGGTCTACAACGGCCGCGTGACCAGCGTCAAGGATTTTGGAGCGTTCATCGAGATCATCCCCGGCAAGGACGGCCTGTGCCACATCAGCGAGCTGTCCGACGAGTACGTCTCCAGCGTCGCCGACGTCTGCAAGGTGGGGGACCAGCTCCAGGTCAAGGTGATCGCCATCGACGACCAGGATCGGGTCAAACTCAGCCGCCGCGTCCTGCTCCGCGAGCAGCGGGGCGAGAAGGAGCCGGCCGGCAGCCCCGGCGGCGGCCGGGAGCGCGACCGGGATCGAGACCGCGACCGCGGACGCGACCGCGGACGCGGCTAAGGAGGAGTACTCGGCTGGGTGGCTGGGGCATAGCGCAGCGCTGCCCCAGCAATCCGCCGCCGCAGGACGAATGGATCGTTGATCCGTCCTTGTACGGGAGGGCTTGCCTGCCGTTGCCGGACATCGGAAACCGATCGTGGACGACGCCAAGCAGAAACTCGTCGACCAGTACACGGAGATCGCCCGACTGGCCGGGGGATTGGCCCACGAGATCAAGAATCCCCTGTCCACGATCCAGCTCAACATGGAGCTGTTGGCCGAGGATTTCGCCGCCGATGAGGACCATCCCCTGCATCGCCGCGCGCTGGCCAAGGTGAAGGTCGTCCAGCGCGAATGCCAGCGATTGCAGGACCTGTTGGACGATTTCCTCAACTTCGCCAAGGTCCGCCGCCTGAAGCTCGAGCCCACCGACCTGAGCCAGCAGGTCCGCCGGCTGCTGGGCTTCTTCGAGCCCAAGGCCCGGGAGGCCGGGATCGAGCTGGTCGACTACCTGGCCAGCGACCTGCCCATGGTCCTCCTCGACCGCGAGGCCTTCCACGGGGCCCTGCTGAACCTGGTGCTCAACGCCCAGCAGGCCATGCCCAACGGCGGGCAGTTGGTCCTGCGCACCTTCCCGGTCGTGGACGGCGTGGCGCTCGATCTGATCGACAACGGCTGCGGCATGGACGCCGACACGCGGGAGCACGTCTTCGAGGCATTCTATTCCACGAAGCCGGGCGGGTCCGGCCTTGGCCTGCCCACGGCCCGAAAGATCATCGAGGCCCACGGCGGCCGGATCGGCGTGGAGAGCGAGCCGGGCCGCGGCACCCGCTTCACCCTCCAGCTCCCCGTCCCCGCCCGACTCCCCCCAGGCACCGCCGTCCGGCAAATCCCGGGAAGCGGCTGACCGGCACAAATCACCACGGGACTTCCGTGCCCAGGCCGAGCTGCTCGCCCCGGGCGAGCACGTGGACCGCGGCCGCCAGGTCCTGAACCGCGACCCCGACGGACTTGAACAGCGTGATGGACTCCGGGGAGGTCCGGCCGGGTCGCGTGCCGGCGACGATCTCTCCCAGCTCGGCGTGGACGTGCTCGGGGCCAAAGAGCCCCTGGGCCATGGGCACCAGCAGGTCTCCGGCCTCGGCCAGGGCGGCCGGACGGTAATCGACGACCACCAGGGCCCGCCGGACCGTCTCGGCCGGGACCTCCTGCACCGCCGGCTGGTACGAGCCCACCGCGTTGATGTGAACCCCCGGGCGAAGATCCCCGTCGGAGAAGACCGGCGCGGGCGAGGTCGTGGCCGTGCACACGACGTCGGCGTCGCGCAGGGCATCGGCGGGGGACCGGGCCGGCTCGACGTCCAGCCCAAGGGCCGGGCCCATCTCGCGGGCGAACGACTCGGCACGGTCCCGGTCCGCATCGAACACCCGGGCCTTCCGGATCGGACGCACCGCCGCGACGGCCGCCAGTTGGGTCCGGCCCTGGGCGCCGGCGCCGAACAGCGCAAGCGTCGAGGAGTCGGGCCGGGCCAAGAGATCGGTGGCGGCGCCCGAGGCCGCGCCCGTGCGTATGGCCGTCACCGCCGTGCCGTCCATCACCGCCAGCGGACTCCCGGTCGTGGCGTCGAAAAGGGCAATCAGGGCCTGGATCCGCGGCAGCCCGAGCCGGGCGTTGTCGTCGAACAGGGTGACGACCTTGATGCCCATGTGCCCGGCCTCGGGAAGGTAGGACGGCATGAACAGGGCCGTGCCCCGGTGGCGCGCGACGTCGAGGTGCGTACGGAGCGGGACCACGGCCTGGCCGGCGGAAAGCTGGGCAAACGCCCGCTTCATCACCTCAATGGCCTCGGCTATGGGCAGGGCGCGTTGGACTTCCTCGGCACAGAACAGTCGCAGACGGCGGGAAGCCATGACAGCATCTCTGGCAAGAAACGGGTCCCACGGGACGCGTTCCATCTTGTTCTCGCCCTTCCGAACACTGGCTGTCTATTGTCGCCGCATTTCCCGCTGACCCGCAAGTGGGCCGGGGTATTCGGATGGGGAGATCCCGCTGCGGGAGTTGTCGTGGGTCGGACGTCTTCGGGGCCATGTTCATGTTTCCCTTCAATGTCGTCATGCTGGCCCTCTGGATTCCCGTGGGCCGCGCAGTCCGTCGCCGATGGTCCCCGCGCCGGCGGATCGGGAATCCGCAGGTCGCAGGGCGGGCCGTGCCTGCCGGTTCGCCAGCGTAGCCGCCCCGGTCACGGCGGCCATCCCTACCTATAGTCGATATAGAACCCCCTGCTGGTAGTAGTTGACAGCGGCTGGGACAGCGAGAATACTTCGGTGGCGCGGCGCATAACGGGCCATGCGCGGCGCGACAGCGGGAACGTGCCTTCGTCAGACGAGGAAAGCCGATGGACAGGAAGACCGTGTACGTCGAGACATCGATCGTCTCCTACCTGACGGCCCGACCTTCCGGCGACCTGCTGGCGGCGGCCCGGCAGAAGGTGACTGTCGATTGGTGGGACTCCCAAAGAGGTCGATTCGACCTGTACATCTCCAACATTGTGATCGAGGAGGCGAGCAAGGGGGACCTCCAAGCCGCCGCGGCGAGGCGCGATGCCCTTGCCGCCACTCCGTTGCTGGCCGTGAACGAGGCCGTCGTCTCGCTGTCCAAGGCGCTGATCCGCGCCGGTGCGGTTCCCCCGAAGGCTCTCGGCGACTCACTTCACATCGCCGTGGCCGCGGTCCACGGCATGGACTATCTCCTCACGTGGAACTGCCGACACATCGACAATGCCGAGGCAAAACCCATCATACGCAGCGTCTGCGCCGTCAACGGGTATGCGTGCCCGGAGATTTGCACACCGCAGGAACTCATGGGAGCAGGAGGAGAAGATGGCTGACGAGATCATCCGCGAACTCTGGCAGATCAAGGACGCGATCGCGCAGGAACATTGCTACGACCTGGACGGGCTGGTGGCTCATCTGCGAAGCCTCGAGCCCGGATCGGGCCGGGTAGTCATGGATCTTCAGGCCCTGAAGAGAGAGGCCGCAGCGGACGGGCCAGCGGAGGCGGACAACGCGCGCGGCTGACTGTCCTTCACAGATATCCCTCCTCGCCGAATCGCGCCACGAGGGGGGTGCCATGGCCACGCTTGCGTGGCCATGCCGTGGTTTTCCGGTCGTTGGCCATCATGCCCACGCGAGCGTGGGCATGGCACCCGGCAAGCACCCTCTGGCAAGTAGCGGGCCTAGGTGAAGCGGCTCACAAGAGGCCCGCCTTGGCGAACATCTGCCGGACGAGCTCCACCGATTTCTCGGCACACTCCTTGCCATAGGCGGGAGTTGCGTCGCGGGGGTCTTGGCCGCCAACGCCTTGCGGCCACGTGGACCGCGACGCCGGCAACTGGGAGAGATCGACCAGGTCCGGCCTGAAGTGCATCATCAACGAGGTCTCGTTGCGGGCGGCGTGATCCACCTGGCTTTTCCACTGTCCGCTGATTTCCTTGGTGACCCCGAACAGTTTCAGGCCGAAGCGGGTCTCGCGCTCGGAGAGGTTCTCGACCCACGACCAGCGCGACGGCCCGTGGCCGTCGGCGAACACGGCCCGAAACCCCGCTCGCCTAAGCTGCACGAGGATCGCGTCGACGAGGAGCAGGTGGAGGCCCATGGGGACCCAGTAGCAGCTCCCGTCGAGCTGTCGCGGCGGGGTGGTGGTGCCGGCGTAGTCCATGCCCACGAGCATCTTTCCGTCGTCGGTGGGCTTGGCCCGATCCGGTCCGAGGTGGATCGGCGGCATGACGATCCCGCCGAGCTGGCGGGCACACCGGATCATGAGTCCTTCGCTCTGGAGGGCGTCGGAGCCCAACGCGAGGTGCTCGCCGTGCCATTCCAGGGTGCCCAGGGGCAGGTAGGCGATGGGCCGCTGGGCGAGCCTCTTGCGGAATTCATGGGGCAGCAGCTCGTCATACCGGACCTTGGGCAAGGCGGCGGCCTTTTCCCCCGTTTTCGAGGCGGCCTCCGCCGCGGAGGCGCCGCCGGCCAGGAGACCCGCGGACGCGCCCGCGAGGCTCGCCGCGAGAAACCCGCGACGCGAGGGATCGCCGACATTGGGCATGAGCAGCTCCTTTTGAGTGCGAGGTTGTCCGGGAATTCCGCGTGCCACGGCTTCAGTCCTTCGTCCCGGTGCGAACCATCCTACCTCCACCCCCGTGGCCGCAACAGCCGGGGGGGCGCAGCCTCCTTGGCCGGGCGTGTTGACTTCCCCGCGGCTTGAGGCCAAGCTGGGGGATACGTCTCTCCCGGCGGGCTCCAGGTGGAGGCCGGGGGAAGATCGCAGGTTACGGTGTGATCGGGAAGCCATGCACGACTTCGCCCCCTGGTTGCCTTGCCTCGGCCTGCTGTTGAGTCTTCTGTGCCTGGTCATGGCGTTCCGGTCGGGCAGGCGCTGGCGTCTGCTGAGCGGGCTGCCCACCTCGAAGACCACCGGAGTCTTCATCGGCCTGGTGGAGGTCAAGGGCACCGCCGAGTCCTCGAGTCCGCTGGCGAGCTACCTGGCCCAAGAGCCGTGCGTCTGCTACCGATGGAGCGTGGAGGAGCACTGGTCGCGCACGGTCACCGAGACCTACACGGACAGCCAAGGCAAGACGCAGACCCGCACCCGGCACGAAAGCGGCTGGAAGACGGTCGGCGACGGCGGCGAGATGATACCCTTCTATCTCCAGGACGACTGCGGCGCCGTGCTGATCCGGCCGGAAGGGGCCAGGCTCGAGCCGGCGGAGATGTTCCGCCAGACGTGCGGGCGGGGCGATCCGCTCTACTACGGCAAGGGCCCTGAGGGCGCCGTGGCCGATTCCGACCATCGCCGGCGCTTCAGCGAGGAGGGGATCCCGCTTCACGCCGCGCTGTACGTGGTGGGCCAGGCGCGCGAGCGCCAGGACGTGGTCGCACCGGAGATTGCGCACGACCCCAACGCGCCGATGTACCTGATTTCCACGCGATCCGAAGAGCGGGTCAGCTCCGGGATGAAGTGGGGCCAGCGCGTCTGGTTCGCGGTGGGCCTGGTGCTGGCCGTCGGCAGCGTCGTGGCGCGCGATGCGGTGCTCGGCGTTCACCCGCAGTCCCGGCTGGGGCTCTACGCGGGCGTGGGGCTGGGGTTTCTCGCGGTCGTCGCCCTGGTGTGGGTCTGGATGGTCTTCAACAGTCTCGTGGATTTGCGCATGCGCGTGCGCCAGGCCTGGTCGCTGGTGGACGTCCAGCTCAAGCGCCGCCACGACCTGATCCCGAACCTGGTGGCGCTGGTGCAGGGCTATCGCGACTACGAGCGGCAGGTGCAGACGGAGCTGGCCAACCTGCGCGGGGAGCTGCTGGCCACGCCGCCCGGCGTGGCCGGCCCGGACTACCGGGCGGTGGCCGGCACAATCGTGGCCATCGCGGAGCGCTACCCGGACCTCAAGGCCGACGCGGCGTTCGCCTCGCTGCACAAGAACCTCGTCGACACGGAACAGCGCATTGCCCTGGCGCGCGGCTACTTCAACGACATTGCCACCCACTACAACACGCGGCTGGAGGTCGTGCCGGAAAGGCTCGTCGCCCGCCTGGCGGCGATGAAGCCCCAGCCACTCATGGCGGCCAACGATTTTGAGCGCGCGGCGGTGAAGGTGTGAAACGGAAGGAGCGGATGACAACCTCCTGGGGCCTTTCGACGGTGGGTAGCTGTCCCCGAAAGAGCCAGAGATTCGATCGGACTCGCTCGCCGCCCGGTTCTGGCACCTTGGCGCCGGTGTACTCCCATTCGGCCAGGGGTTTGCCGGAGGTGTCCTCACCGATCCAGCATCGCCCGCGTACGAGCTTCTCGGCCCAGAGGAAACTGCACGTCAGCAACGAGGCCTTGCCCGTGTCGAAGCGGTACATGCTGTCCTTGCCGTGGGGCTGGACCACGAACTGGGCGTTGGGCTTATCGGCGTCTCCCCAGCGCGAGAGCTCGAAGTCGATCTCGTGCTGATTGTCGAGATAGGTGAACAGCCCGAGCACGAACTGGGGATCCATTGCCGCCAAGTCTCCGGCGACCACCCAGCGGTACTCGCCGTAGCCCAGCGAGGGCCCGATCACCTCCGCACACTGCCACGCCCCGTCGCGGTGGGTCACGGCAAGATGGAGCTGGCCCTGCTGGTCGACCCGCACGTTCTCTTCGGCGTCGGAAAAGGGGTTGGGCCCGGGCCCGAGGAGCGGGCCTCGCTTGACTTCCCACTCCAGTCCGGAAAAGCTTATCATGCGAGGTTTCACGGCTTTGCGCTTTTTCTTGGCCGGCTTCTGAGCTTCCTTGACCGCGGGGGAGTCCGACGACACTCGCTTCTTCTCTGCGGCCTTCTTGCCTAGGTTGACCGTCACGACCTCGGATTGTGGAAGGCCCGCGGGCAATTCCTGCCGCTTCGTGCCTTCGACTTGCTTCTTGGCCTCCTCTTCGTTGGGCGCAAGGAGGACCACGATTCGGAACTTGGTGCCATCGCGCGTATCCTGTTCTCCGAAGTATACTCGACCGGTGAACTTGCGATTCTTGACTTGTTTAATCGTGGGCTGTACCCACCAGTCGTTGCCGAAACGGTCCACTGGCCGCACGAGCGCCACGGGCCAGCCGGTGATCCCCTCGGCGATCTCGCCTTCCAGGTCTTCGACTCGGCTGACGACCGCGCCGTCTGCCGGGGCGACGATCTTGACCGCAGGCTCGGCGTCTTTTGGGGCAGCCCGACTCCCCACAGCGGACAGGGCGCTGATGGCACAAACAGCAAGGATGGTTGTGAAGCGCGCCAGCATGGCTTGTTTTCCTTCCATCGCATTGGGCTTTGAGGTGCCCTGTGAGGCCAAGGGTCGATTGCGACGTCCCCACGAATCACAACGTCAAGGTCATTCGGCCTCCTTGTCTTGCTCCGGCTCCTTCTTGTCCTTCTCGGGCTCCTTCTCCTGCTTCTTGCTCTTCCCCTTCTCCTGCTTGCGCTTCTTGGGGACCTTCTCTTTTTTGGGCGTCTCTTTCTCCTTCTCAGCCGGTCGCTTCAACGTGACTGTGATCCAATTGGAGCGCCCGAGGCCCGGGGGGATCGCGCGAAAGGGCGTGCCTTCCTTGAACTTGGCGGCCTCCAGCCGCGACCGCGCGACCAGGATCACGATGCGGAATCTCGTGCCCGGCGCACTCTTCTGATCTCCGAAGTAAACCCGGGTGGTGAACTCGCCGTCGTCCACCGCCATGACTGGCGGTTGCACATACCATGGTTCGTCTTCAATCAAAGGCCGCACGAGGATCACCGGCCAGCCTCCCTTCTGCGTGATTTCACCACCCAGATCCTCGAAGCGGTCCACTTCGCTGTCCGACTCGGGGGACAGGATCTTTGCGGGCCGTTTCCTCTCCTCGTCCGCTGCGCGGGCCATCATCGGGCTAAGAAGCGCCGGAGTAGCCACGCAAGCCGCCAGAAACTTACGCCGAGTAAGCATGGGACTTCTCCTCGTTCTAGGGGGTAACGCGCCGCTTTACTACGGAAATGGGGAGTGGTCCGAGCTGCTTGTCCGTAGGCGGCAGTGTCTTGACTTCGTTTTGGCCTTCCTTCAAACCCAACTCGTCCCACGATTTCAAGACGAGGACCACAATCTCGTACTTGTCCGTGTTTGCGCGGAAGTTGCATGGGACCATGAACCACTGGCCGGCCCTGACGGGCAGCCCCTTGGCGTAATTCTGTGCGAACCAGGGGTTGCCAGTCCCCACCGGCTGCAGCAATACGGCCACCTCGCCGTCGCATAGGGCTCGCCCCTGAAGCTGGTAAGTGTCGAAGCCTTCGGCAAGCTCGATCGATTGCGGGATATCGACCCACACCGGCTCCTTGCCGGGATCAAGCACGATCCCGATTCCGGGAACGAGAAGGATGTCCTTCTTCTGCACGAGGGTTCCCGGCGGCGGGAGCAACTCGGCAGGAAGGTCCTTGAAGGGGACAAATTCTACTGTTACCGTGATCCGCAGGCCGGCCTGTGGGCCCTGGCGGGAATAACTCTTGGTCGCGCGGACGGTGGCAAACCCTTCTTGCGGCGCAGCGGCGTGATAGACCGACTCGGATTCTCCCTCCAGCGGCCGGAAGATCACTTCCTGGATGCTGCGCTTGTCGATCTTGGCCGTCACAGCAATGGTATCTGCTGAAGTCAGCACAAACCCTTCGGTCTCCACCGGCTTTTGCACTCCAAGCTGCTGGCGGAGGTCTTGGATTCTCGTGAGGAGGTCCGCCCGGGTGGAGAGGTGGTACGCAGCTCCACCGGTGACAAGGACCAACGCCAGCGCCGGCACCACGACGCCCAAGGCCTTTGTCAACTTGCGACGTCCGGTCTGCTCTGTCACTGGCGGGGGCTTGAAAGACGGCTCGGCCACCCTTAGCTTGGTTTCGTCGACCACCACCTCGGCAGCCCGGCGCAGACTCTCCACCCGGGAGCCACAGGCGCGACAGCCGCGGACGTGGTCCGCGACGGTCACTCCGGGGGCGAACTCGAAATCCCTGCCCTCGGTCGCGTACCGGATCAACGGGCCCATCAGTGGGCAGTCGCCTCCCTGCGGCTGCCACTCCGAGTCATGCGGGTGTGGCCGCCCTTGTTCCCGTTCCTGGCGAGGTTCTCTCGCACCGTTCATAAGTCCTCACTTTCTTTCCCACAACCTGCGGGCAGTTCCTCCCGAGTCTCGTACGCGGGAGCCCGCGTTAACCACGGTGCGCCTCCGAAGCACGCATCAAGGAGCCAACTCCTTTGTACAGCAGTTGCCAGACCTCACCGGGCTCTCGCCCCGACTCGGAAGCGATTTGCAGGTACGGCTTGCCTTCCAGCCAGGCCAAGACCACGCTTTGCTGATTCGTCGGGAGGGAAGCCAAGAGCCCGTTGACGGCGTCACGTCGCTCTTCGAGCCAGTCTTCACGGCGGAATTGTTCGCGGATCCTGCCAATGGCCCGGGAGCGGCTCTTTTGCACTTCCAAGGTAGTCTCGGCAAACTCGCCAGCGACCTCCGAATCCTTCCGTCCAGCCATCCAGCCTCGAAGAATGGATTGCACTCGCTCCGGGGAGCAGGCCACGGCCTGATCGAGCCGCTCTCGGCAATGGTCCAGCCACTGCCGCTCCTGGTGGGCCGCCGCGGAGGAGTCCTCAGGGTCCGTGCCCTCCGCCCACGGGACCTCATGGCGCTTTCGGGCCCCGGCCCGCTCCCACCACGAGCACAAGACTTTCCTGGCCATGCCCCACAGGAACGGGGGGAAGTCCCGTGTGCTGTCATATCCGCCGGCGCGATATAGCCGCAATCCTACTTCCTGAGTAAGGTCCATCGCTGCTTCCGGATCCCCAGTCCACCAGAGGAAGGATCGCCTGAGCTGAACCTCGTACCGCGACCAAAGCGCCTGGAAGGCCGCATCGAGCCATGCGCGGCATCGCTGGATCTCGGCCATCAACTGCTCGTGGGACCAATCCTCCAACCTGGAATCGACCGGCAGTTCATCCGCTGCAGCCATGATTGGGTCCCAACGACGGGCCAGGCAACGACCCTCCCTTCCCTAACACCATTATTCCGCCGATGCCGCCCGTTTTCCCATGTGACCAACGAGGATTCCTTGAATCGCCAAGCCGTGCGGGGCGCGATCTACCACCCGTATTGAGTAGGCACAGCCTCACATCTGGCCCAGCACCTCCTGCCAACCTTGCACCAACTCCAACGCAGCCTCTCCAGGCGTCGTCCGTTTCTTCTTCGATGTCACCGCGAGACCGATCTGCTCTGTGTTCAAGCCTGCCCAGAAGGACAGGTACAGCACCCGTCTTCTCTCCAACTGCACCTTGTGTGAACAATCAATGAATCGGCGCTCTGCCTCAGAGATGCCATTCGCCCATCCCGGCGGATGCGACGGCCACGCCGTGGGAATCTTGTCCCAAGAGATGGCCCGCACAACCCTTCGATAGAGAATCGCAGCGAAATCGCCCTTCCATTCAATCAGTGTCCCCAACTTCACGCTTGTGAATACCTGCGATAGGTGTATCCAAGCCGTCGCTTCTGCGGCCCCACGCGCCATCATGAAGGTGCGGGAGTAGAACTTCGAGAGGTTCGGTGCGTGTTCCTGGGCCACGGCTTGAAAGACCAGGTCGCCAGCCAACGCATGCCTTTCTATGCCCAGCCAGAGAATATCGCTCATCCGTCGCGGGCAAAGGCCTGTCAGCGCATGCCCCTTCTCTTCCGGGCTCACGCCACGGCGGATCAGTTCCTTGTCGGCCGCCTGGTAGAGCGGATCGCCTGGGGAACACGCAAGAAGGCAGAGGATCAGGGAGCGATCGTCGAGGGTCGCCGGATCCATCAGCCCACGACGGAAGGCCAAGGCAAGCAGACTCACGGTCTTGTCGAGGCCGTCGGGATTGCCTTCAACAAAACCCGCGAATACCCGGCGGACAAAATCGTCCCAGAAAGATGGATTGTCCGGCATGTGGGTTCTCCGGGCGAGGTGTATGGATGTGTGCGGACTTTCTCCGCGGCCCACGACAACGATGCCTGCCGACGGGGTGACCGGACGCTGGGTTGATGTGCATACGCCTCGCACCGTCAGCATCTGGCGGATTGCCACTCGTCTCCAACCCCTCAAGAGAAAGCAGTGTGTCTCTTGTGACCGCCAGTGGAAAAGATCCCTGCGGCGTTTTCGCGGCGATTGTGAAAACAGACGAGTCGGCGGAAATAGAAATGATAGAGCACGTCGCGCGACCGTCATCGCCGGGCGTCTCCGGCCTCCGCACGTGCTCGGGCGCGGCGGCCGACAAGTCCGCCTTTGCCGGCAAGTC
>Ga0315290_10000244_pt1 | contig 33943 bp, 31 predicted proteins | sample YL17G12_0_MG_FD_203627 | JGI IMG/M metagenome (GOLD analysis project Ga0315290, IMG submission 203627) | Sediment microbial communities from Yellowstone Lake, YNP, Wyoming, USA - YL17G12_0 | ecosystem: Environmental > Aquatic > Freshwater > Lake > Sediment | place: USA: Wyoming | collected... | reverse complement strand
CGTGGTGTCGGTCTTGTCGGGAGTGGGCGCCGCCCTTTGCCTGACGACCGTGATCAGCGCGTTCCTGCCGGGCTTCCGCGAGACCCTCATCCCGGGCCGGCCGGTTCCGCCGGTCGAGAAGACGGCCTAGGTCGCCCGAAGCGGAAGGCGATCCAGGCCTTCGCAAAGCGGCCGACTCATGTTGGTCCCCGCGCACCGAAGGATTGCCCCCCTGAAGTCCGAAAAGACATCCGACGGCTCTTTTGAACGGACGTCCGACGGCTCCTTTGAACGGAGATGAAGCCACGTGACCTCCCGACCTCGCGCGGCCCCCGTACCCGACCTGGCCCGCGACGCCCGCAAGGAAGTCGAGTCCTTGGCCCCCGCCCTGATTGAGCTGAGTCACAAGATTCACGCCAACCCCGAATTGGGTCTCCAGGAGGAAAAGGCGGCGGCCTGGTGCGTGGAGCTCCTCCGGGCCCACGGCTTTTCCGTGGAGGCGCCGGTGGCTGGGATGGCCACCGCCTTCCGGGCCAGGCGAGGCTCGGGCCGGCCGGTCATCGCCTTCCTGGCCGAGTATGACGCCCTGCCCGGCGTGGGCCACGGCTGCGGCCACAACATTATTGCCGCCTCGGCTCTGGGGGCGGGGATAGCCCTGGCCGGGGCCCTGGGGGCCGCCCAAGCGGGTGGCGCGCGGACGGAGGCCGGGACGTCGCTGGGCACCATCATTGTCGACGGCACTCCGGCCGAGGAGACCGTGGGCGGCAAGATCGCCATGGTCGACGCGGGGCTCTACGAGGATGTGGACCTCGTGATCTCCATGCACCCGGACACGCGCAACACCGTCGGAGGCACCTGCTTGGCGGTCAAGACCGTGATCTTCTCCTTCCACGGTAAGTCGGCCCATGCGGCGGCCGAGCCCGAGCGGGGCGTGAACGCCCTCGACGCCGTCATCCAAACCTTCAACAACGTGAACGCTTTGCGGCAGCACTGCCGGCCGGACGCGCGCATCCACGGCATCGTCAGCCACGGCGGCCGGGCCTCCAACGTTGTCCCCGACTTCGCTCAGGCCGAGTTCTCCGTGCGGGCCGCGGACATGAAGTACTTCCGCGAGGTCCTCGAGAAAGTGCGCAACTGCGCCAGGGCCGCGGCCCTGGCCATGGGGGCCAGGCTGGAGATAACCGAGGAACCGACCTTCGAGCCGGTCAAGGAAAACCGGGCCCTGGGCCGTCAGGTTCTGGAGATCCTGGCCGAGATGGGGCTGCCGGGCGAGCACTCCGCCGGGAAGTGCCAACCGGCCTCGACCGACTTCGGCAACGTGAGCCAGGTGGTCCCGGCCGTGGCCGTGTCGATCAAGACCGCCTCCCTGGGCACCGTTTCCCACCACCTCGATTTCGCCGCCGCGGCGGTCTCGCCCGAGGGCGACGCCTGCATTCTGACCGCGGTCAAGGTTATGGCCAGCCTCGGGGCCAGGGCGGTGCAGGAGGCGGAGGTTCTGAGGGAGGCGTGGGAGGAGTTCAGGGGGTAGGGAGAGGGGCGAGGATGCAGGGCGGGGTGCGGCGTGAGCGAGGGCAGAACTGCCACTGGGGCGCCGGGGGCCGAGAGCGGCGGCCAGGGTGGCTTCGTAGCGGTGAAGCAGTTCGGTTAGACCTGGCATTGGATGGCCACCGGGAGGCACGGGATGGGTCAGCGTTCGGGGTAGGGGCTGGCGAATCCTGCCATAAGGGCGCGGGCAAACACGGGGGAAGGCTGGGGGAGCGAGACTGGAGGGAATACTGACCTCCGGACGGAGCCGGGGAGAGCCGCGAAAGCTAGCTCCCTTGAGACCTGCTCTGAGAGACCTGCTCCGGGCCCCAGGAGGCCGAACGCACACGACTCGCATCGAAGCCACCGCCCTACCCGGCCAGCCCGTCGGGGTCCACGACTTGGCGGACGGCGCCACCCTCTACGTTCTGCCGGCGCCGCGCTTCCGAACCACCCACCTTCTCCTGGCCTTTCGCCAGACCCTCAGCGAGGACACGGTCACTTCCGGGGCCCTTCTCCCGCGCGTCCTGCGCCGGGGCACCCGGCGGTGGCCAAACCGTCCATCTCTCGACGGCCACCTCGAGGACCTCTACGGGGCCTCCCTTCGCACCGACGCGACCAAGACGGGTGACCAGCAGGTGATCGAAGCCGCCTTCTCCTGCCCCGTGCCGGAGAGCCTGGCGGCGATGGGCGCCGGCCAGGGAGCGGCGCTTCTGACCGAACTATTCTCGGACCCCGCTCCGCCCGGGCCAACCCGCGGAACTGGGGACGGTCTTTCCCCCGTCTACGTCTCCGAAGAGAAGGACGCTCTGGCCCGAGACCAGGCCGCCATCAGCGACGATCGGATGTCTTACGCCCACTACCGCTGCCTGGCCGAGATGTGCCGGGGTGAGCCGAGCGCCCTGCACTCCCTGGGGCGGAGCGCGGACCTCGACGGTATCGACCCCGCCAGCCTCGACGAGTTCCGCCGCCGTCTCCTGGCCACAGCCCCGCTGACGGCCTACCTCGCCGGCCCGGTGGATGACCGGGTCCGGACCCAAGTAGCCGAGAGCCTGGAGTCCGGGCTGGCCCGCTGGACAGAAACGGCCGTAGCGGCGGGGAAGCCCGGGTCCCCCTGCTCCATCGTCCCTGCCCCCCGTTCCATCGCCCCCTCCGCCGTCCACCCCCGCCCGGACCGGGAGCGGGAAATCATCGAGCCCGCCGACGTGGAACAGGCCCGCCTGGTCATCGGCCTCCAGACCGGAACGGCCCTGGGCCACGACGACTACCCGGCCCAGGTTCTCTACAACGGTCTCCTGGGCGGCTTCGTTCATAGCCGTCTCTTCCGGCGCATCCGCGAGGAGGCCGGCCTGGCCTACTACGCCTGGTCGCGTCTCCTCTCGACCAAAGGCATCATCCTCATCTCCTGCGGCATCCAGGAGGCGGCCTACGGACAAGCCGTCGGCCTCGTCCGCCGGGAGCTGGAGGCTTTGGCCCGGGGGGACTTCACCGAGGCGGAGTTTGAGGCCACCCGCAACTCGGTCCTGGCCGCGGCTAAGGCCAGGCTCGACTCACCCGGCGCTCTCATCTACGGCCATCTCGAACGGGTGGTGGCCGGTCGACCCCCAGGCGAAATCGCTCCCTGGCGCGACCTGGCCAAAGTGACCGCGGGCGAGGTCCGCGAGTTCGCCCGGCGACCGGTGATCGACACAGTCTACCTGCTCGGGAGGGGTGCTAGCCAGATCGGTAGCGGCGTTAGCCGCCAGGGCGAGGCCCCCCGGAGGGCGGACAAGGAGGCGAAACAGCCATGACCTCCGGCGGAAAGCCGGGTGCTCCTGCCGGGACGCCAAAGGTCCTCGCCCCCGAGGACGGAACCCTGGGCGGCGAGGAGCTTCACTTCCGGCGGCTTCCGGGTGGGCTGGAGGCCTGGGTCTGGCGACGGCGCGGTCTCCAAAACCGCCACGCCGTCTTCGCCACCCGCTTCGGGGCCATGGACGCCCGCTTCGAGACCGAGGGGGAGACCCACGAAGTCCCCGACGGCACGGCCCACTTTCTGGAGCACATGGCCTTCGATACGGGCGAGGGCAACGCCCTGAACCTCTTCTCCCGCCTGGGAATCCGTGTCAACGCCTTCACCTCTCACGCCGCGACGGCCTATTTCTTTTCAGGAACCGACAACTTCTGGCCGGCCCTCCGCGAATTGACCAAACTCGTGGTCACGTCCCATCTCACGCCGAAGGGGGTCGAAAAGGAAAGGCGGGTCATTGCCCAGGAGGTCCGGATGTACGAGGACAGCCCGGAGTCGAAGGTGGCCGAGAACCTCCTTCGGGCCCTATACGTGGAGCATCCCGTCCGGCGGAACATCGGCGGCACGGTGGAGTCGGTCATGGGTATCGCGCCGGAAACCCTGCTCCGCTGCCACCGAACCTTCTACCATCCGTCGAACCTGGTCTTCGTCGCCGCCGGGGACCTCGATCCCGAGCGGGTTTTCGCCGCCGTCGCCACCACCCTCGAGGAACTTGGGACCCCGGGACCGGGGGAGGTCCCGGCCTCGACGGCCGCTCCGGTCGCCCCGGTCTTCCGCCGCCTCTTCCCGAACGAGCCACCCCTGCCCGGCCAGGCGGAGGTCTCGGTGAGGCGGCCCGTCCAGCGGCCGTCGTTTCTGGTGGGGTTCAAGGACCCGCGGCCCACCCCGGAGCCGTCCGCCCCGCCGTCCGCCTCGCCGCCTACCCCGCCGTCCCTCGCCCTCTTCCGCCGCGAGGTCGCCCTGAACCTCCTTGTCGACATCGTCTTCGGTTCGACCTCGCCCCTCTACAACGACCTCTACCGCGACGGTCTCATCGACGAGAGCTTCTCCGCCCGCTACGTCTCCGACCTCACTTTCGGCTACGCCGTAGCCGGTGGGGCCACCCGCGACGCCGCCCAAGCCGCCGCCCGTCTCCTAGAAGGGATTTCCGGTCGGCGCCCGAAGGGCATAGCCGAGCCGGACCTCCAGAGGAAGCGCCGCAAGGCTCTCGGCCACTTCGTCGGCCTCGCCGACTCCCTGGAAGGGATGGCCACGCTCTTTCTCACCTGCAGGCTGAAAGGCATCGACCTTCGCTCCTACCCGGACATCCTCGGGGCGATTACTCTCGACGAGGTCAACCAGGCCTTCGCCGAACTCTTCGTCCCGGAACGAGCCTCGGTCTCGATCATCAAGCCGGGGCCAGCGTAGATCGAATAGCCCGGAAGCCCGGGGCGTCCAGAGCCACGGAACCCCATGCCCGGGGCAGCCGCGGACCCAGAAAGGTGTGATCCATTTGCCTGATGCTCCCGCCACGACCAAGAAAGTCCTGCGTCCGGCCACTTATCTCTACCCCCTGCCGGCAGTCCTGGTGAGTTCGGCCGGCGAGGTGGACGGCAAGAGAAGAGAGAACCTTGTCACCCTGGCCTGGTCGGGCATCGCCTGCAGCGAACCGCCCATGATCAGCATTGCCGTGCGGCCGAGCCGCTTCTCGCATGGGCTCATCGCCTCGTCGGGGGAGTTTGTCGTCAACGTGCCCTCGGCCGCGCAGAGCCGGGCCGTGGACCTCTGCGGAAACGTCTCCGGCAAGGACACCGACAAGTGGGCCCTGGCCGGCCTCACGCCCGCCCCGGCGAAGGTGGTGGGGGCCCCCATCGTGGCCGAGTGCCCGGTGGCTTTGGAGTGTCGCTTGCGCCACACCTACCGCGCCGGAAGCCACGATCTCTTCATTGGGGAAATCGTGGCTGTGCAGGCCAGCGAGGAAGTTGTCGACGCCAACGGCAAGATCGACGTCACCCGCGTCGACCCGCTCTGCTACGGCAGCGGCCTTTACTGGCGCCTGGACTTTGGTCAGAACCTGGGCGAGAGCGGCTTCAGCCTGAAGTAGGCGGGGCGAGTGGGAGGTTTCGCGTATGCCGGAAGCGATCGTCATCGATGGGCGCCATCTGAACCTTGACAACCTGGTAGCCGTGGCTCGCCGGGCCCTGCCCGTGTCCCTGGACCCCGAGGCCCGGGTTCGCGTCGAGGTCGCCCGGCGCGTTGTCGATCAGGCCCTGGCCGGCGGGAATGTTGTCTACGGCGTGACGACCGGTTTCGGTCGCTTCAGCGACGTCGTCCTGCCGGCCGGTGAAGCGCAGACCTTGCAGAGAAACCTCATTTTGAGTCACGCCGCCGGGGTGGGCCCGCCTTTCGCTTCCGACGAGGTTCGCGGCATGCTTCTCCTCCGGGCCAACGCTCTGGCCCAGGGGCACTCCGGGGTCAGGCCCTTGATCGTGGAGACCCTCATCGAGATGCTTAACCGGGGCGTCGTCCCGATCGTGCCCCAGCAGGGCTCGCTTGGCGCCAGCGGCGATCTGGCCCCCCTGGCCCATCTGGCTCTGGTCATGATCGGAGAGGGTTGGGCCATCGGCCCGGTCGATCCGGTGAACCCGGGCAACGCGGGCGGGCCCCAGCCCAGTAACGGTCCGGCGGCCTCCCGGTCGGGGCGCCAGGCCATGGCGGCGGCCGGTCTTGAACTCCTGGTCCTGGAGGCCAAGGAAGGCTTAGCCCTCATCAACGGGACCCAAGCCATGACGGCCACCCTGGGGCTGGCCCTGGCCGACGCCTTCCTCCTGGCCGAAGCGGCCACGGTTGCCGCGGCCCTCTCCCTGGAAGCCCTGCGGGGCATCGTCGATGCCTTCGATCCCCGCCTCGCCGCCGTGCGGCCCCATCCCGGGCAGGCCCTGGTCGCCTCAAAGGTCCGTGATCTCATCCGAGGTTCCCGCTACGTAACCCGCGGCGGCGAACTCCGGGTCCAGGACGCCTACTGTCTCCGCTGTGTTCCGCAAGTCCATGGGGCGTCGCTCGACGCCCTTACCTGGGCCGCCCGCGTCGTCGAGACGGAGATGAACTCGGTGACCGACAACCCGCTGGTCTTCCCGGCGGAGGGGGCGGGTGGCGACATCATTTCCGGCGGCAACTTCCACGGCGAGCCGGTGGCCTTCGCCGGCGACCTCGCCGGTATCGCCATCGCCGAACTCGGCTCCATCAGTGAGCGACGCACGGCCCGCTTGATCGACCCCAACTTCTCGGCCGGACTCCCGGCCTTTCTGACCCAGCGGGGCGGCCTCAACTCCGGCCTGATGATCGTCCAGTATACGGCGGCCGCCCTGGTTTCCGAGAACAAGATCCTGGCCTCGCCGGCCAGCGTCGACTCCATCCCGTCTTCGGCCGGTCAGGAGGACCACGTTAGCATGGGAACGATCGCCGCCCGCAAGGCCCGCGATATCGTGGCCAACACGGCCCGGGTCATCGCCTGCGAGCTGCTGGTCGCCGCCCAGGCCATCGACCTGCGGGGCGGGGCGGAGGGGGTGGGCGAGGGTAGTCGTCGGGCCTACCTGAAGGTCCGTCAGGTTTCGATCTTCCTGGGCGAGGATCGGGTCTTGTCGGAGGAGATCGAGAGACTGGCCGCCATGGTTCGGGGCGGCGAGTTCAGGTGGTAGAAGGAGGCGATAACCCTTGCCGAAATCAGTGCGGGCCCCGCGCGGTTTGACCCTGACCTGCAAGGGCTGGGGCCAGGAAGCCGCGATGCGGATGCTGATGAACAACCTCGATGCCGAAGTGGCCGAGCGGCCGGAGGAGCTAATTGTCTACGGCGGACGGGGCAAGGCCGCCCGCAACTGGGAGTGCTACGAGGCCATCATCCGGACCCTGCGCGAGCTTGAGGGCGACGAGACTCTCCTTGTGCAGTCCGGCAAGCCGGTCGGGGTCTTCAAGACCCACGACATGGCCCCGCGCGTTCTCATCGCCAACTCCCTCATCGTTCCCCACTGGGCCGACTGGGAGCACTTCCGGGACTACGAGAAGAAAGGCCTGACCATGTATGGCCAGATGACGGCCGGGAGCTGGATCTACATCGGCACCCAGGGCATCCTCCAGGGCACCTACGAGACCCTGGCCGAGCTGGCCCGCCAGCACTTCGGCGGTTCGCTCAAGGGCCGCCTGGTCCTGACCGCCGGGCTCGGGGGGATGGGTGGGGCCCAGCCCCTGGCCGTGACCATGAACGACGGCGTGGCCCTGGTCGTGGAAGTTGACGAAAGTCGGATCAAGCGTCGGATTGAGACCGGCTACGTCGACCGGATGACCTCAGATCTCGACGAAGCTCTCGGCCTGGTGATGGAAGCCAAGCAGGCCGGTCGCCCGCTCTCCGTGGCCCTCCTGGGCAACGCGGCCGAGACCCACGCCCAGATCGCCCTCCAGGGTCTGGTCCCCGACGTGGTCACCGACCAGACTTCGGCCCACGACGCCCTGAACGGCTACGTTCCGGCCGGCCTGAGCGAGGAGGAGGCCGCCCGGCTGCGGGAGAGCAGTCCCGGGGACTACATCCGCCGCTCCATGGAGAGCATGGCCGTCCAGGTTCGGACGATGCTCGACTTCCAGTGCAAGGGCTCGATTGTCTTCGACTACGGCAACAACATCCGGGCCCAGGCCGAGAAGGCTGGCGTTTCGGAGGCCTTTAACTTCCCGGGTTTCGTGCCGGCCTTTATCCGTCCGATGTTCTGCGACGGCAAGGGCCCCTTCCGCTGGGTGGCTCTCTCCGGCGATCCCGAGGACATCTACCGGACCGACGAAGCTCTCCTGGGCCTCTTCCCCGAGAACGAGAGCCTGGCCCGCTGGCTTCGTCTGGCCCGCGAGCAGGTCCACTTCCAGGGCCTGCCGGCCCGCATCTGCTGGCTCGGCTACGGCGAGCGGGACAAGGCCGGCCTTCTCTTCAACGACCTGGTGGCCAAGGGCGTAGTGAAAGCCCCCATTGTGATCGGGCGCGACCACCTCGACGCCGGCTCGGTGGCCTCCCCCTACCGGGAGACCGAGGGCATGCGCGACGGCTCCGATGCCATCGCCGACTGGCCGATTCTCAACGCCCTCCTCAACACGGCCGCCGGGGCCACCTGGGTCTCCGTCCATCACGGCGGCGGGGTAGGCATCGGCTACTCCATCCACGCCGGCATGGTCATCGTGGCCGACGGCACCCCCGAGGCGGCGACCCGGCTCAAGCGAGTCCTGACCGCCGACCCCGGCACGGGTGTGATGCGCCACGTTGACGCCGGCTACCCCGAAGCCGTAGCCGCCGCACGGAGGACGGGGCTGAGGGTGCCGATGGGGGAGTAGCCACGAGCCCGGCGGGGCTGAAGGTGCCGATGGGGGAGTAGGGAGGAGGGGGCAGCCGAAGCTCTACGCCGGCGAGCAGGTCGTGCCATATCCGGGTTCCCCGGGTTCCCGCCTCTACCGCACCGGCGACCTGGCCCGCTAGCGGCCTCTCCTTACGCTTCCCCGACCGACCTCAAGCGGGGTCACTCGGTTCTCTAGCCGGTCAAAGCGCTCCGCGTATCCCGTTACGACCTCGCAGATGATCTTGAAGTGGTCGCGTTGTTCCTCGAAGAGAACACCGAGGGCGTGGAAGTCCTCCTTGGTGGTCATCTGGTCCATGCGGGTGTCCATCTGGTCCATGCGGGTGTCCATCTGGTCCATGCGGGAATCCACATGGTCCAGCTTGATGGCCAGCAGGTCAATCCCGGCGTCGACCTGGTCCATGCGGGAATCCACACGGTCCAGCTTGATGGCCAGCAGGTCAATCCCGGCGTCGACCTGGTCCATGCGGGTTTCGAGAGTGCGGAAGTCCTCCTTGGTGGCCATCTGGTCCATGCGGGTTTCGAGGGCCCGAATATCGTCGCCAGTTGCCATCACAGCCTGCATGCTTCTTAGAACACCCAGTACGTCGGTCAGCTGAACTTGCTCCGACACGTGCATCACTCCACGAGGGGGGGCTCTCGGCTGCGGGTCGTTGGTGAGGGTGCATAGAGTTCCACTCGGACCGGGAGCTTCCTTCCGGTGTCGGAGGAAACTGATACGGGTCACTCGACCCGCCGGAGGGCTTCAGAGCCCGCCCCCCGACCGCCCCGCGGCGAGTGTCTACGATACTCCCGGCGATTTCCCGCGGGGGCTCGCCTCTGGATCGGAGAACCTCATCCTGGCGGGAGAGACCTGGGGCGGATCAGACGGCTCGCCATCCGGACCGTGGGCGGCCGTGCTCAGCCCGTCCGGAGCCCTGGGTCGTTCGAGCCCAGGATCACCCCCGGAGCATGGCGGACCATCGGGAGACCTCCTCGTTGCCGGGGATGTGGTCGCCGACCCTTAGACTTGGGCGGCAGGCAGCCCAGATCTCAAGGGGCAGGGTTGGCGGTCGCGCTGCTGGCATGGCCGCGTCGGCGAACGCCTCAGGGGTGAGGGTTGTCGGCGACGGCGCCGGCCGCGCGACGGCTGCCGGAACCAGGCTCGAATCGGCGTAGGCGCAGTCGGTCAGGGGGCACGGCGGGCCGCCCCTGGTCCGGGTCATAGGCGAAGCCCAGTGGGGCGGCGATGGCGCGGAAGTCGATGCATTGGTCAATGCGCCTGAGGAGGTGATTCGGGGCCACGAAAGCTTCTAGCGGCTTGGCCGTGCACTCGAATGGACGGTTCCTCTTAGCCCGGTCCGGTTCGATCAGCAAGCGGGACCCCCCAAGTCCACCTCTACCGGGGCTCCTGGTTCAACTCGGAGAATGCGCTTCCTGTACGAAAGGGACCGACTTTTTCAGCAGGTCCCAGATCGGGGCGTCCTTCACAGCTGCACCATGGCTGAGGCTGAGCTGGGATGCAGAAACGTGTCAATCCCCTTCAGATCGGGGCGCCTTTCACAGCCTCACGGACACAACATCGTCGGTCGTTCGTTGGCAGATGTGTCAATCCCCTTCAGATCGGGGCGCCTTTCACAGGTCGGCGTTGGTCATGCAGGCCGAGTCCAGGAAGATCGTGTCAATCCCCTTCAGATCGGGGCGTCCTTCACAGAAGTCCGTTGCCCAAAGTAGGGGCACCGCGCTAAAGTGTCAATCCCCTTCAGATCGGGGCGTCCTTCACAGGTCAGACTCCAGTTCCGCGCACCCAGGGACTATCCCGTGTCAATCCCCTTCAGATCGGGGCGTCCTTCACAGCCCTCCAATGGCCCGGGGCTAGAGAGAAGAGTGATCTGTGTCAATCCCCTTCAGATCGGGGCGTCCTTCACAGCCGGATGGGCGAGTCGGGCCCCAGTGTTCTAATCGTTGTGTCAATCCCCTTCAGATCGGGGCGTCCTTCACAGTGGCTCGATGAAAGATTGCCGGTTCTGGTACTTGAAGTGTGTCAATCCCCTTCAGATCGGGGCGTCCTTCACAGCCTCATGACGGCGGCCAATATCCTAGTACGCCTATGCTCGTGTCAATCCCCTTCAGATCGGGGCGTCCTTCACAGTATTGACCTGCATCGGGCGGCATTCGGTCTCTGATCGTGTCAATCCCCTTCAGATCGGGGCGTCCTTCACAGTTCCTATAGGGTTCTGGCGGCAGAAAACCTGAGTCAACGTGTCAATCCCCTTCAGATCGGGGCGTCCTTCACAGAGGATCTCGGCGGCGGTAGCTTGCTCATCCACATTTGTGTCAATCCCCTTCAGATCGGGGCGTCCTTCACAGCTCCGTTCCCGCAAGTTACTGGCCTAGGCTTCACCATCGTGTCAATCCCCTTCAGATCGGGGCGTCCTTCACAGATTGGGGATCGGTATTGCGGTAGGCAGCTTGATCTTGTGTCAATCCCCTTCAGATCGGGGCGTCCTTCACAGCCTGACGATTGCTGCCAACTTCTGGAAACCCTAACCACGTGTCAATCCCCTTCAGATCGGGGCGTCCTTCACAGGGAAGTGAAGGAACACGAAGAGTGGCTATCAAGCGTACCTTGTGTCAATCCCCTTCAGATCGGGGCGTCCTTCACAGGGGGCACCGTGGCCTCCTCCCCGAACGACGTCAAGGTGTCAATCCCCTTCAGATCGGGGCGTCCTTCACAGCCTCGGGGCTCGCACGTCATCCGACTTGAGGTTCTTTGTGTCAATCCCCTTCAGATCGGGGCGTCCTTCACAGAAGAAACCGTGGCATGGATCACGGTCGAACTTGACCGTGTCAATCCCCTTCAGATCGGGGCGTCCTTCACAGATAATTCCTCCGTACTCCCGGCGTTAGTAGGGTACTATCGTGTCAATCCCCTTCAGATCGGGGCGTCCTTCACAGGGCTAGCTGGGGCCTCTCCAAGGGGATGGAGTTCTCGTGTCAATCCCCTTCAGATCGGGGCGTCCTTCACAGGCGGAGAAAGGCCCACGCCACAGGTCTTTGAATGTGTGTCAATCCCCTTCAGATCGGGGCGTCCTTCACAGGGCAAGGCATTTTCGGGGGGTTCTAGCTGCGGCGCGAGTCGAGATTCCGACGATCACATAAGATGTTGACAGAATGCGGTACTTCTCCTCCGTACTGGGGGTCAAACCGCTTCCCTTAGACCCAGGAGACTCTCCCGGACTTCTCCGACCCACTCCGAGCCCCCCCTTCCTAGACCACATAGAAGTCGTGGTCTTCGGTTGCCGTACCCTTGCCCTCTACGATCACACTTTGGCGGCACCGTTCGCACAGGGCGTAGAACCTGACGCTGTCTTCGGCCGGAGCAATGACCTGGGTCAGTTTCGCCCGCAGGCTTTCCAATTCCTCCCGCGTCAGGTGACATTCGAAGACGCTAAACTGAACTCGCTCCCCGGACCCGAGGAGGATATCGGCCACCTTGGCTCGGCGACGATCATCGGCTACGTCGTAGCTGACTACCACGAACACGGTCATCACTCCACGACAAAGGGTCTGTACTCGCTGCCTCGCAGAATGGCCTGCCTCATTGCCTCGGCCTGCTGGTGAACCAGTCCCCGCCATGTCGTTGCCCCGCCCGCCATGTCTGTGATCGCGCTGCCGAGCCTGGTCTCGTACAAGGTGAGATAGCGGCGCAAAGCTTCAGGCGCAAGAAGCACGGCCCCATCTTCGGCGATCGTGAAGTCCTTTGGGGTGAAGGCTTTCCGGTTAAGAACGTCCAGCGTCAGTGCGTCCACCAGACCGTGCCGGAATTCCTCGACCAGATCCAGGGCCAGGGAAGCGCGTCCGAACCGGAGCCCGTGGAAGAAACCGACATAGGGGTCGAGCGACAGGGCCGAGAGGATGCAAGAGACCTCATTGGTCACCAGCACGTAGCCCAGGCTGAGAAGGGCGTTGGGGGGATCCTTGGGCGGACGGCGGGAGCGACCTGTCCAGGGGAAGTCTTCGCGCAGCATTCGCCCGAAGGCCGTGAAGTAGGCGCGGGTGCAGGAACCTTCGATGCCCAGAAGGGTGCCCGGCGTCTCCGCTCGTTCGGTCTCGGCGAGTCCCTTGTCCAGGCTGGTCAGCACGGCTGACAGGTCGGCCGTCGCCACGGCTGAGAGGTCGGCGGTCGCCACGGCTGACAGGTCGGCCGTCGCCACGCCCGTTGCGGCCGCACCCGCCATGCCGGTGGCTGCTTCATCTGGTGGTTGGCGCCGTCGGCAGTATCTGCTTACCATGACGCGCTGGTTTCTGATCTTGCCCGCCACGATGGACCGCGCGACCCCGAGGCGAAAGGAGGTCTCGGAGAAGCGCTTGTACTGGGCCAGGCGAATGACGGCATTCTTGGAGAGGCCGGCGGACAGCAGGCCCTTCAGTCGGCCGGACCGGGTCAGGAAGGCCACGTCGGCGCCCGCGTCGAGCAGGCCGTGGGCCGCCTGAGTGGTTACCTGGGCCTGGCCGAAGATCACGACGTTGGTGATTGAACTGATCGGAACGGCCAGAAGAACCTCGGAGTCTTTAGTCACGAGAAGGCGGCCGCCGGCTCGGCGAATGGTGGCCCCCTGTTCCGTGACGTAGACGACCTTCCCCACCCGTCCTCACTCCTCAGCCGTAGTTCCGGGATCACCGGCGGTGCGGTCCCTTGCGACGCCATCTCCGGCGTCGGCTATCTTGAGAAGCTCATCCACCTGGGCCTGGCATCCCTTTACGGCCGTTTCGAGATCGGCCAACTCAAAGCGCAGCTTGACCAGGCGATCGAGTCGGGTCGGTTGGAGGGTCGGCTCCGCTGCCGCCCGCGCCCGGCCGGGGGCCACCTCACCCGCAGGGGCGGCCCCGGTAGCGGCGGCCACCTCCGCGAACGGTGCGGCCACCTCCCCGGGTCCCGCGGCCACCTCCTTGGCGGCCACGGCGTGAAGCACCGGCGAGGGGTACATTCGCCGGCCCAGTGGGAAGCGGCAATCGCAGGCCACGCCCGCCACAACCTCGGGGTGGCGTTCGCGCAACTTGGGGCAGCTCACGGGCTTACCAAACATCTTGCGCATGAACTTGCGGGTGATGGCGGCGTCGTAGTTCAGGCACCAGCGCATGACCTCTTCGAGGAATGCCTTGCCCTCGGCCCCGACATGCCCCAGGACGAGGAGGAGGGTGACCCTCTCCTGGTGATTGAGGTAGCCCGTGTGGCGCCTTCTCGACCAAATGGGCCACGGCGGTGCAGCCGGCCACGACCTGCTTCACCGGTCCGTCGGGCAGGGTGGCGGCGATTTCGGGGACCAAGCCGGGCTGGTGGCGCTTGGGTTTGGGCAGGCGCGGACCTTCGGGCGGGCGACAATCCTCGACGAGCCGCAGAAAGGCGGAGGCCGGAACCCGAACCACGGCCCGCACGTGATCCCACGGCGAGGTTACGGGCCGGCCGGAGTCGTCGAGAAAGGACGAACGATCTCCCGTCTGGACGTGAACGCCGAGCGGCAGCTTGACGGCGCCGCCGCGCTGTCCGGCCCCCGCTCCAGCTTCCTTCGGCAGCATCTCCCGGGTCACGCCGTCGGGCGGGTTGCCGGCCGCGCCGAGCAGGGCCTGCAGAGCCTGGCGGGCGGCGCCCACCGGCACGGGTTCCTCGAGAAAGACCCAGACATGGTAGCCCCTGCGGCCGGTCCACTCCACGTATGAGGGCACCCCGTGGGCGCGGAGGGCCGAGGCCAGAGCCAGGGCGTCGGCCCGGGCCGCCTGGAGCAGGCGGTCGAAGTCGGGGCTGCCGGGCGGATGGAGGAGCAGGCTTCGCTTGCCGATGTCTACGTCAACCACGCAGGCCGTCACCGTGGCCTCCTCCCGGCAGGGGTAGATGGCCAGCGTGCGCTCGGCCCCGAGGTGCTGGCGGACGGCATCGGCGTCAAGGGGGGCGTCAATGTAGAGAAGGACCCGGCGACCGTCGTCGGTCTGGATCTCCTCGGCGTAGCCGGAGGCGCGGCCGGCGAAGAGGGAAAGGAACGCGGAGATGTCCTCGTCGGTGGCGGGTGGCGGGGGAAGGGAGGGGGCGGGCCACGGCAAGGGTAGGGCGGGGGGCGGGGGTGGGGAGGGCGTGGCTTCCAGAAGGCTGGAGGGGGCAGGACCCGCGCCCGTCGCCCGGAGCATCTGATAAGCGGCCGCCTGACACCCGCGGATGATGAGGAATTCGGCCAGCGTCCAGGCCACACTCTCCTGGGCGGGAGTGTCTTCGGGGTTCGGCTCGCCATCCGGCCCGGGCGGGCCAAGGAACGGGTCCGCCGAGGTTAGGAACTCCTCGACGTACTCATCGCCTCCGAGGCTCTGGGCCAGCGCGGCCCGGGCCGGGGGATTGGGGTCGGGGTCGTGAGGACCGGCCCGCAGGGCACGGGCTCGCTCGCGCAGGCTAATCCACATCAGGCCAAGACTCTCGGCCACACCCGCGAGACCGAGGCGGTCGAACGTAGTGAGGGCCGCTCCCTTGGCGTCTACCGTTCCCTTGGCATCTACGTAGCGGGTGAGGATGTCCGACGCCTCGTCCATGGCCCGGGTGGAGGCGACCTCCAAAGCGGCGGCGGCGACCATGGGTGGATCCCAAGAGGGCCCCAATGTGGGCAGGGTCTCAAAGTAGCCGAGCCAGCCCCGGATGATGGGGCGAAAGCACTCCACCCGCTGCTCGAAGGTCGGGTTAAACTTGGCCAGATCGGCGCCGGCCGACTCGAGGCGCCAGGAGAGGGCCTCCGTCGCTTTCCGGCTCGGCCCGCGGCCGCGATCGTCGAAGTGGTAGCCCAGAAAGACGAAGCCGTCGGACACGGAGACGACGGACCATTTCTCTTCTTTGGGTCTAAGACGCAGCCCGGCCAGGAGGTTGCGGGCCGTGCGCTCGGCCTGGTCGGCCTCCTCCCGTGTGGCTGAGAGGACCACGAAATCGTCGGCGTAGCGGACCAGATTCAGCCCGGCCATCCGCATCTCGCTGTCGAAGGGGACCATGTAGAGATTGGAGAGGAGGGGGGAGAGGGCCAGCCCCTGAGGCGCCCCCACCCGGTTGTCCCAGAGGTTCATCTCGTCGAGAACGAGGCCGGTGACGCAGCGCATGACGAGATCGACGACCGGGTCGTCGCCGAGGGTCTCCGCGAGCCTGGCCCGGAGCAGATCGTGGTCGAGGGTATCGAAGAAGGTGGCGATATCGCCTTTGAGGATCCAGCGGGCCCCGCCGGTGAGACTCTCCTGGACGGCCTCGAGAGCGGTGATGGCCGACCGGCCGGGTCTGTAGGCGTGGGCGCCTTGGCCGAGGACGCGGTCGATGGGCGAGCGCAGGGCGTGGAGAAGGGCGTCCTGCACAATACGATCCCGGAGGGACGGGAGGGCCACCGGGCGCTCCCCGCCGCCCTCCTTGCGAAGGAAGATGCGGCGGAGGGGTTGGGGGGTGTAGTGGTCGTCGAGGATTTCGGCCTGGAGAGCCGCGAGGTACGTGTCGGCTCCGGCCTCGAAGACCTCGACCGTGACACCGTCCGCGCCTGGAACGGGCCGACGGCGACGGGGGGCAAGGTTGGGAGGTAGGGGCTAGAGGGGCGAAGGACGGAAACCCGGCGGCGGTGGAGTTCCGCGCCGGAAGGGTAACCCCTGCCGAGCTGGAGTGGCGGGGACAGGCGATTGTAGGGAAAGCGCCGTTAGACCGGCAGCCCCCTTGCGGGCGGCAAACCGGCGCGCTTCTGACCCTCAGGCAGGAAAGGTGTCAATCCCCTTCAGATCGGGGTGGCCTTTCAAAGCAGAGAACTGTCTCAACGAGGAGCTCGGTGAAAGTGTGTCAATCCCCTTCACATCGGGGTCACCTTTCGCAGTCCCCTGCAAGTTAACCCGCAAGACATGGGCCAGATTGTGTCAATCCCCTTCACATCGGGGTCACCCTTCACAGGGCAAGCCATTTTCAGGGGCTTCTAGCTGCGACGGGAATCCGGATTCCGACGATGACATAAGACGTTGACAGAATGCGACGCTCTCTCATCGATTTTCGCGCCCCCGGTCCCGCACGGTCTGTAGGTTTATGACTTCGCCCACCTCAAAAACCGTTGTCCCCGCCTGCACGGGCCGCATGCGCACGACCGATGGAAAGTGCCCCATCCGCCCATGTAGCTCGGCCAAGAGCACGGCCGTGGCCGCGGCCAACCCCGGCGGACAGACTACGATCGGCGCCTCCTGCCAGGTGTGGGGAGTCAGCCCCAACGCGTCGGCCACCTCGCGGGCCTGCTCCCCGAAGGGCCGATCATGGGCCAGGGTCCACGAGCGCTCGATGACGTCCTGGATTGTGCAGTTCATCTCCAGGCGCAGCCGCTGGACCTGCGACTCGCTCAGGGAATGCCCCGAGAAGTTGATCACGATGGCCCGGTGCTGGTTGCCGAACATCTCCGCCATTTCGTGGCGATTGGCCTTAGCGCAGGCCGGGCCCCGGCGAACCCAGGTTTCGTCCTGCTCCACGCCGACGCCGCCCCGCCGGACAACGTGCGGACGGGCGAAGGAGCGGGCCACGACCACGGCGGCCAGGGTCTTGCCCGTGGCCGGGTGAGGGCCGAACCGCACTTCGACCTTCGGCGGCGGGTCACAGTAAAGGCTCAGGGACTCGGCCACGTCGCGGCGGAACTTGTCGGGGTCGGGGCAGGAGAAGCCCACGACACCCTGATCGCCACAAGCCGACCCTTGGCTGCCTGCCGGCCCTGGGCTGAGCGCCCGGTTCCTCGCGTCGGCCACCCCGATGATGAGGTAGCCCTCACCGCCTTCGGTGTTGGCAATGGCGGATATGTCGCGGGCGAACTCGCTCCGCTTGCCGCGGTCGTCCAGGTCGACCGTGGCCTTGAACTCGACCTTCTCGCTCTCTTCGCCCCGCTCGATGAGGGGGGCTATCTCGGACCAGAGGTCCATGGCTTACACCCGCTTCCGCTCTTCCCACGCTATGGCTAGTCGAGGCCCGCTACCGGTACTCCGACAACCTGGCCGTCGAGTTCTTACTAAACCACTCCCGGCTCGGGTAGGCGTAGGTGACGTCATCCGGTGGCCAGTGCCAGATCCGGCGGAGGTCGTCAAGGGCCCCACCCGAATGCGTGGAGGTGAAGGCCGCTACCCGCTCGCGGAGCCACTCCTCAAGAGCCGGGCCCTCAAGCCGCCGGGCTTGGTCTCCCCGGGCCAGTTCGGCCAGGGGGTCGCCAACCTCGCCGGCCACGAGATCCACCCGGATCGACCCCAGCCCGGCCGGCTTGCCGGTGCCCACCTTGTGCCGCATGTCGGGTTCAAGGACGAGGGCGAAGAGCAGAAGGTCGAGTTCATCGGCGCTGAGGCCCCGGAAGCTGACCCGGAAGGTGAACACGGTGCCCGCGCCCAGGGGTTTCACCCGCTGGTTCTGAAGCTTGTCCGCCGCCACCGCCCCGGTCGCGGTGCGAATGGAGGGTTGGTGGCAGTAGAACTTCCGGCCGGCCGCCCCGCCCTCGGGGTCGGCGTACCAGGCCCGGTGCTGGGGCTTGGGGGAGCTCAGGACGGGGAGCCAGACCACGGGGTGCTCGGCCGGGACGGCGTGCTCGCGGTCCCCGGGGTGCTCGCCTTCCACGGCGTCGTCCACCGACACCCGCCCGGCCCGGAGACCGCCCTGGGCCACCAGGCCGAAGAGGGCGCAGGCCGGACAGACCTTCGCCGTTGCCGCGGCTTCCGGCCGCCCGGGGTCGCAGCCGAGAAACTCCTGCGGCACACGATAGGACGACATCCCGATCCGGACGCAGCCGGGGGCCACGGCTTCCACCACGGAGCGAAAGAGGCCCTTGAGCGTAGAACCAGGGACGATCGGTCGCTTCTCGGAGTCAACCAGCGACGTCCGTGGCGGCGACGCGGCGGTTCGGGCCGCCCTACCCCCGCCGGCTTCCGAATGGCCGATAAAGATGGGGGTCTCGGCCGTGATGGCGCCCTCCAGGCTGCCCCAGAGGCCGGTCATCACGTCGTGCCGCGGGGCGGGAACCTTCCGCATGCGGGCCGGCTCGAACCTCACAAAGTCGTAGGGGTTTCTGAGGGTCATACGGCATCCTCCACTCCGACCACTGCAACATACCGGAAGGCGACCACTTCGCCGGTGGCGGGGTCGGCGAACTCTCTGGCCACAAGACAGGCCTCTTTCACCGATTCGGCCACGTGGTAGCGAAGGGGGCAGATCGGATTGGGCAGGCGGCCTTCCTTGAACTCGCCGTGGGCCTCGAGGCCAACCGCTCCCGAATCGGGGCCGGCGCTTGCCCTGGTTCCCCACAGCATGTAGCGCCTTTCCGCCCCGGCGCACACTTCCCGCCCCGGTCCGAAGGCCTCCGGCGCGGGTCCGGCGCCCACATAGGAGGCGGCGAAACCGGCCCCCGCGTCGCCCCGTTGCCAGGCCACCTGAAAGGTCTCGGTGAACACGTAGCCGCGATCGTACGTATCGGGATCAAGGCCGGGGCGCCAGGGTCCGAAGACCAGCGTCTCCCGGGTGGCGACCTCCTCGGTCCAGCCGTCCGGCTCGCGCTCCAGGAGGGCTGTGGCCCTCTGCTCGGCCAGCCTATCTCCGAGGTCCCGCAGAATCTCCCGCAGACTAGCCACCTGCCCGGTGGCGACTATCTCGGCCATGCGAGGACCCCTCCCCACCGCCCGAGGTCGCTTTCTTCGGCCAGGCTTCGATCCTCCGGACGAGTTCCTTGGCGGCCGTGGCCGCGAGTTCTTTCAGGGCCGAATCCTCGTAGATCAGGGTCTGGGTAAGCCCTTGGAGGGTCTCCTCGGTCCGAGTGGGGGCAGCCGAGAGAGAGTCCTTGGCCTCGGTCCCATAGCGACCCTCGCCGAGAAAGCGCCCGAGGCCCCAGATTTCGTCGGTTGCCTCGCGCCCGCCGGGGCCGAAGTGGGAGACCGTGGCCCGCTTGACCTGCCCGGCCACGGCTCCGAAGCCGCGCGACTTCCCAAACCCGAGGCGGATGTGACCCTTGTCCAAGTGCTCGGCCAGCAGGAACAACGCCCCGAGCTGCCAGGCCTCGAAGTTGCGCAGGGTGGCCTCGAAGACGAGTCGGGTTCCGGAGGCCATGGGATCGAAAGCGAAGAGCAGGTGACGGTCTGTTCCTCCGGTGAGACGGTTGATGGCGATGCCGTCGCGGTGCTCAAGGACCACATCCTGATCCGGGGCCAGGCGGGCGTCGCTGAAGATAACACGGCTGGCCATGGCCGTGGACCCAAACATCCGGCAAGCGGGGCAGGACCCGCGGTAGACTTCCTCGCCGTTCTGGGCCTCCCGGAGGTTGCGCCCGCAGTTCCCAAAGCCCAGCGGGTCGCAGACAACGTTGTCGGTGGGCCGGAGGCCGCGGACGACCCGCTCGAAGTGACTGCGAAGGGCGCCCTTCATGGAGCTTCCCGGAAGGCACGGCAGCCACTCACCGTCGCGGTAGGTCGTGACGCAGGCGCCCTCGTCGCCTGTCTTGACCATGGTCGGCGACTTCGTTACCAGGTCAAACTCCAGGAGGGCCTCGTTTACCAGGCGGTTCAGCATAGCCTACCCCTCCTTAGCTGCGGAAACCGTACTGGCCATGCGGAGAAGCTCAGCCACCTGGGCCTTCAGGAAGGCCTCGGGATCGGGGGTGGGGTCGAGGTCGAAGCCCACGGCCGACAGCGGGGTGTCCGGAGGCGGCGCGCCGCACCGCGCTAGGAGAAAACGCTGGAGCCGCTCGGCGTGCTTCCGGCGCCTGGCTTGTTTGTCGGAGTCGGACATGGGCCGCGTGGCGGGATCGGACGGGTCTCGTTTCACGGGGTCGGACAGGTCCAGGGAGAAGATGCGAAACCCTTTCTTCTCCAGGCGCACCCGGCCGAGGCCCCGCGAGACCTTGCCGCCCAGACGCATGCGACCGGCGAGAAGCTCGCCGAGACCCAGGCAAGCCAAGCCCAGATCATTCGGCCGGAGGACGGTGACGGTGATTTCCAGAGGGAAGCGCAAGCCGGTCTCCACGACCTCGTAGTCGAACTTCCGGCCGCCCAGGACCTTGCCCGTATCGCGGTCGATGGCTACCCCGTCGCGAACCGTTGTCGGCGGCCGGGCCCCGCCCTCGGGGACGAGATCGGCGAACTCGATGTGGGATGCGGCGTAGGGCGAGCCAAAGAGCCAGCAGGTGTCGCAGAGGCGACCCTCCAGCTCCGCGAGGAGCTTCGACTGGGACCAGGTCTCGTCGGCCCGTTTCCGGTTGAAGTCCTTCTGCTTGTCGCTTTGGGGTCCCATGCACTTGAAGTCGTCCTTGTCGGCGGGCGGCACCAGAGCGCAGGCCTTGACCCCGTCGATGTTTCCGGCCAGCCGCTCCACGGCGCTCCGGAAAGCGCCCTTCAGGCTTGAGCCTGGAATGGTCGGAAGACCCGCCGCCGTTCGCAGGACGGGGTGATCGGTGGGAGCGAAGCCCGAGCCTCCGCCGCCGATGTGAAGGGGCGTCTCCAAGACGAGCCAGCCCGTGAAGACGTACCGTGTCTCACCGTGGATCATGTCTCTCCGGCCTCCTTGACCCAGACTGCTGCTGCCGCGGGCCTGTGCGCCCAGGCCCCGAGCCCGCGCCTCGCCCGAGCGCGGCCGTCAATGCCGGCGGAGACACCGGGTCCCGCAGCCGAGGCGCCTGGTGATACTGAAGCTCGGCCACGAAGTGTTCCACGAAGGCCCTAACCAGGCGGCGGTGGGCCTCGCTCCGGGCGGCCTCCTCGGGGAGTTGACTGAGGCGGCCAACCGCGGTGCTTCCCGACTGGCCTAGCTCTGAAACGAGCCTACCCGCGCGCTCCTCCACCCGCTTGAGGGCACCCCGCACGCCCGCGAAGAAGTCCTTGTAGTACCAGCGGTCCTCGGCCCAGTTCCGGCCTTCCTGATCCTTCAGATACCGGGCGAGGTTCTCGATAGACCCAGCCCGGCCGCGTATGGCCTGGAGCTGGCTGTTGGCGATCCGCCCCACCGGCCTGGCCAGCTTGACGGCATCGGCGTAGATGTCGCCCTCTGAGAGAAGACGGAGCTTGCCGTTCAGGATCGCCCGGTCGATCACAGCGGACCACCCGCCTCGACCGCGAGGACCTTGAGATACTCAACTTGGGAGACCAGAGCCCGAACAAACTCCTGGATTACCATCAGCCGGACGTCGAGGGTTTCCTCCTCGGTCAGGGGTTCCGCCTGCTGCTTCCGAAGTCGTTCGCCGATCCGCTCCATGTGCGCCGGGAGCTTCTTCCCGACCCAGTCCAGGAACTTCTCGCCTAGGTGGCTTTCCCGCCAGGGCTTCAGCCGGGCGGTCTGCCTCTTCACAAAGTCGAGAATGGCGCCCACCGTGTCAGACGAGCAAATCGTGGCCTCAAACTGGCGAAGCTGGCTGCGCCCGGCACCCTCCCGGCCCTCGTCCCGCTGGCTCTGGAAGGCCGGCCGGATCTGGCTGGCCATTTCCGTAGCTTCCTTGTAGACCTCTTCCGCCTGCAGGACCACGGCCTGCCTGATCTTTAGGGCCCTCATGACGAACCCCCCAATTCCCAATGAAATCGATCGGACACGGCCACTCTTCCGAAACCCTGCTGCCGCCTGGCGCCCAGGCCACTGGCCTCCAGAGCCGCCAGCGCGTCCAGCATCTCGTTCGAAAGCGGGCCGGGGCAGGCGTAGAGAAAGGCCGAGCCCATGCCTATGGCCATCTCGTCGGGCTTGGGCATCCGCCAGAAGGCGCTCCAGCCGTGGACGCGCCGGGCCGAGGCGGAGTGGCAGACGAGGCTGAGGCTTTCACCCGAGCGCCCCAGCCCCAGGTAGGGCGGGTCTAGGCGCAAGACGTAACGGAGCGCTCCGTCGGGGATAATGGCGTCGGAGAGAAGTGTGACCGAGAAGTAAGAGGCGGCGGGGGTGTCAATGCCGTACCCCCGGCAGAGGTCTCGGAAGCGTCTATCGAACCCCTCCAGCCGCTCGTGAAAAGCCTCGCGGTCCTCGTCGGCGGTCGGGACCTCGCCGCGAACCGCCAGGACCAGGGCCCCGCAGCCGCGGGTGCGGTTTGTTCCCACCCGCAGGACTCTATCAGGGGAGCGGCGTCCGGTGCCGGCTACGGCTCCCGGCCTTCCATCCGCGCAAGCCTCCTCCAGAAAGCCGCTGAGAATCGCCAGCCGCTCTGCCTCGCCCGTAAACTCAACGCCGAAGCGGCTCCCTTCCTCCAGGGTTGGCAGGGAGTAGAGGACCTCGGGCTCCGAGGTCCCCGTAAGGTCCGAAATGCCAACCCGGACCAGCGACCCCATTCTCGCCCGCGTGCCATACCAGCGACCGGCCGCGTCACGCACGGCGAAGCCCTTGTGGGAGTCGGTGGGCTGCCCGCACTCGTGCTCGTGCTCCGGCTCTCCCTTGAGGGCCCGGCAGACGGCCAGGTCTTCTAGGGGGGCCACTTTTCCCCGCCCGCTCAAGGCGAAAGCCCCTAGGGCCAGGAGCCGATCGCGCACGCCGTGCTTGCCGTCCCGCGCAAACCCCGACTCCCCCTTACAGGTCATGGCCGTGGCCGGCACGGGGCGGGGCGGGGTGGCTGCTTTGGCGGCAGGGTTGCCGGCGGCGGGTGGCCCGGCGCCCTTACCAGGCATGTCCGCTTCGCCCGAGCTTCCCTCCGCCCGGGGTCGATCCAGCGGATACCCATTCGAAACCCGGATGCCGTCGCGGCCGAAGAGAGCGTTGAACTCCTCGGTCTTGTCCGGACGGAGGAGTCGGTGGGCGCCCGCCAACGCGCCGAAGAGCGACGGCCCGGGCAGAAAGTCCACCCCCGCTCCTCTTTGCGGGTCACGAGTAGCCCGAAAGGAGAGCGCGGTCGCCGCCTTCATCACAACCGCCATGCGCGACCAGGTCATCGCCATCACCCCTCCTGCCGAGCGTAGTTATAGTACTCAAGATCGTCGATGTGGCGGATGAGGTCCGCCGGCTCTACGGCCTCCCCGTTGACCTCCAGACAGGTGAGCCTGGTCCGGCAGCGGCCGAGGCCGGTCGAGCGGGCGGCCCCGATCTGATCTACGAGGACAAGCCCGGCCACCAGCAGAGGCAACCCGTAGGTGAAGGCGGGCCCCGGTAGCCGGGGTCCACCGAGCCAGCCGGCGACGCGGCCGAGGAAGGTCATACCCTCGGGGGCTTGCTCCCGGGTGAAAAGGCGGCCCGGCTCGGCCGTTCGGGTAAGCCGGGACAGGGCCACCCGGGTCCGGGAGGGCCCCGGATACCAGTTCATAGGCTCCTCGGACGGGGAGTCCGCGGCTACGGCGTCCTCAGGCAGGGCGTCATCCCAGAAAAGGGTGCTCTCCCGGGCCTTGGAGCCGAAGATGTCCTCGATCAGGGGACTAAAACTTACCTCACGCTCCTCAGGAGGCAAGGCCAGCCGGCAGAGCCACTCGCACTGCCAGCGGGTCATGCCCTTGACCGTCGATCCGGGAATGCGGATAGCCTTATCCGGGCCCCGGGTCACCGTGTGGTCGACCAGACCGGCCCGGAGACCCGTGCCGCAGTGCACGGGCCCGGCGAACTCAAGGCGATAGTCCACGATCAGGTGGTCCCTAGCGTCCATCCCGCTCGCCCACCTCCTGGGGCTTCACAAAGGGCATAAGCTCGGCTATGTCCACGAAGGGTGTCCGCCGCTTATCGTCGCTGCCGGAGCCGGCTGGAAACCACGGAAACTCCCGGCGGTCGCAGCGGCCCATGGTCTCGGTCACGGCCTCCCAGACAAGAGCCCGATCCTTCTCCTTCATCCGGGCCAGGGTGGCCAGAGCCTCGACCTGGCCCCGGAGGGGTTTCATGTAGCAGGCCTCCCGGAACTGCTGTATCCGCGAGTGCGGAAGGGCGGCCAGTTTGCGGGTGACGGTCAGCAGGCCATTGAGGCCAGTGGGGGAGTAGGGCCGGGCGGTGAGGACGAACTCACGGCGCTTCTCGCCCGCGCGTTCGGGTTCAAGCTTGAGTTCGAGCTGATCCTCGCGGTAGTCGTCAAAGTCCACGTGACTCGCGCTGCTGACGACGAGGAAGTTGATGCGGGCTGGGGGAGAGGCGACCTGGGCCGCTGCCCTCGCTCCGTCCCTCTTGGCCGCCTTCAGGGCCGTCTCGGCCAGGTGAAGAAGGGAGCCAAACGGAAAATGAGAGTGGCTAATGACGACGGCCGCGGACAGGCTCACCGGTTTGGCCCACTCCTCGCCGGCGTAGCCGTGACTCTTGAACTTCTCCCCGGTGAGGCGTTCGAACTCTTCTACTGTGGCCAGGGCCACGTCCAGGGCTGATTGGGCTCGGGTCACCATCACCAGATCATCGCCGCCCAGCATGAGGACCTCAAAGGGGCGTCTGGGTTTGCGCGAATCGTCGCCAGCGGACGGCGCCTCGCCCTCGGGCGGCTGCCCGGTCTCGGATGGGGACTCGCCCTTTCGCCGCTCCGGCCTGAGATGGCTCTGCAGGGCCCGGCCCACCGCCGCCTTCAGGGATGTGTCCACGATGGAGGCGAAGTTCTGGAGGTGAGTCAGCCGGCCGATCTTAGAGACCCTCTGTCCCATGCCGTTCCCGTCGGCGTAGATGAGGCCGATGTAGCCGCTGGGCGAGGAGGTCTCGGCGATCTCCTCGAAATCGTCCGGCGGCGGCAGCCGAGCCAGGTCCGCCCCCATCTCATTGCGCAGGTCACTGGCCCAGGTGGCGTCCCTGGCCGAGTCGCGGCGGGCCAGGCAGGCCGGGCACAGCCGCTGCTGGCGTCGATCACGCTTCAGGCGGTTTCGGGAGTACTCCACTCCGCAGGCCTCGCACGGACGCAGAAAAGGGGAGGAGGCCAGTACGGTGTGGGTCGGGCGTTCGTCCTTGGCCACGCGAAGCCGGTGGGCGAGAAGGCGGAGTTGCGGGCCGAGATCGGTTTCCTGGGTCCAACCCTCGGGAAGGGAAACCCACACGCTGGTTGCCGAAGCGCCGACGGCTGCGTACGCGCGAGAGACTTCCGGGATGACCCTTTTCACACATGCCTCCGACAGGGCAAAGAGGGCCGTGCCGCCGTTGGCGTAGATGCACTCCGAGCCGGGCGCGAGCCTAGCCACCAGGGTGGGAACGGGGGTCAAGTCAACCGCATTCGCCGGGGCACCCGCGGCCGCCGGGTCCACCCGGGCCGGCTCGCCGCCTCCAGCATCTGAGCCCTGGGGATCCTCGCGGTTCAACCTGTCCAGCAGAGCGCTCCCACCGCGGATGTCCCGCAAGTAGGGCGTGGCGAAGACGAAGCCCTTGATCCGGTCCGTATCGATGAGAAGAAGAGCGTCACCGCTCACGAGCATCCCTCCAGGTTCTGCTCAGCCGCCGCATTCGACATCCTGAGACGCCTACTGGCGCTGGATCGTCGTCCTAACCTCAAGCCCCTGCGGCGACTCGTGTTCGCCGCCACTCGTCGTGGTCGTCCAGAACTTCTCGGTTGGTCTGCGTCCCCACGAGCACGGCCGCCACCCCCGTAAACAGATCCAGGAGATGGTTGTTCTGAGCTTGCTTCAGATGGGTGCGAAGGGTTCTTCCGAGGAGAGGTGGCTGGGCTCCCATGGTCTTGTCCAGGATCCGAATCGCGGCCTCCAGGCTCTCCGGGAAGTAGACAAGGGCTAGAAACCAGCACTCAGCCCGCAGCGCGCGGGTGGTCACTCGCACTTGGGCCGTCTCTGAAGAGACCAGGGGTTCAAGGACCTCTCGACCCTTCGGGCCTGCACCCCGGGCGAGCAAAGCGCTCGCGTACCGCACTCTCGCAGACACATTGGCTGGATCGGCATCAAACGCCTGGTGGCATAGCTCGAAGGCGTCCTTCTGACGGGGGTCGAGGTCGAGGGCGGTCTGAATGAAGACGGGGATACGCGAGTCACCCGGCTCAGCTTGCGCGAGGAACGCCGCGAACGCGCCAAGGGTGGTGGGATCTGAGTTATCTACATGCAGGGCCCGGCCATAGTAGTCCTCCGCCGCCGCCCGGTTTCCCTGGCTGGCCAGGAAAGCAGCGTACTTCCGCAAATTGGCTTGACTTCCGTTGTCCAGAGCCAGGGCGTCCGAGAAGTACTTGTCAGCTCGTTCCGCGTCGCGTCGGACTCGCCCGAGAAAAGAGGCATACAGGCCCAGGGCTTCGGCGTCGTAGACATCCGCCCTAAGGGCTCGGCGGTAGTAGCCCTCAGCCTGCTGGTACCCTTGCTCGTTCGGGCTAGTTCTCTCGACGAACTCTGCATACCGAGCCCAAAAAGCCGCGCTAAGAGGGTCTAGGCGCGAGAGCCGCTCAAACTCTCGCGCGGCCTCTTCATCGTCACAGCAACTCTCGGCGAGGTGGCGGGCTCGAGCCACGCCGCTGTCGATGTGTTCGGGATCCGAGTCCTTGGCCGTGAGGAAATAGGATGTTACCTGCGGATCCTGCCGGTCTGAGCGCAGCAGCCACAAGGCACGCGCGGCATTAAGCCCAGGCGACCTCGGATGGCTCTCCAGACCGTCGTCCAGGATATCCCCGACATCGTCTGGATTGGCCCAAGAGGCCGTCAGAAGAGACTTCCATTCGCAGGAGGGCAGTCGCCGTAGCGTAGTCGCAAAGGCTGACTTGACAGCAGCTTCGCCTGCTGATCCGAAGTGGCCCGAATGAACCCGGCGCCCGATCTTCCCGTAAGTGCGAAAGTAGGGATCCAGGATGAATCGGCCAAACCGGTCCGGGTTGGGGTGCTTGAGTTCAAACCGATCCATGATCATGAGCATCAGTTCGTCAAAATCATCCGTATTAACCCAAAAGGCATTACCCATCTTTTCCAACCACTTTGAGAGGGCTTCCCCAGGCTCGCGCCTGTTGCACCAGAAGACCCCCCAGGGCAGGGAAACGGGACGTAGCAGCCGGACGACATCCTCGTCCCCCCCGCCGTATCCGATGACGATCAGTCCACCTCTTCTCCGCAGGAGCTCGCCGACCGGCTGCGCGAAACTGTTCGTCGGGTCGGTGGTGTCCTGGGGTGTGCCCTTTGGCGCGAGGAGCCGGTCACCATGCAACTTGATTACCAGCGGCCCTGAGCGCGAGAAGGGGATCAACCGCGCGAGTCTAGGGTGGCTGATCACTAAGGGCCTACTACCGGATCGCAAGTAGACGGCATCGGCGATCAGGTCATCAAAGTTCGTGGTCAGAGCCAAGCCGAAACGTTTGGGCTGCGACAATATCAGGTGGGCCAGGACCCAATACCCGAAGCCCGGAAGCTTTCCGGCGCACAGACTCTCGATCTCTAACTGCCGTGCGGCAGGTCCATCGGGGAACCGGCTCTCAAAGACTTCTCCGAAACTTGCGGCAGGGTTCCCGGGGTCGTACTTTCGAATTGTCTGCTTTGCCCACGAGGCGAGGTCCATGTGGTTCCTGTCATCCTCGCTCCTCCATTCGGGCAACCAGATCTTTTCAACGAGCGGCCCAGAGTCGGGAATCCCCGACGACACCGAGCAGCCCGCTCCGATGAAGAACGCGTACGACTTGTCGGTCGGTGAGGTCTCGCGCGTGGCTTCGCGAAGGCGCCCCACGAACCTGGTAGCCGTCATTTCCGTCAGTGGCGTCTGACTTGCCTCCCCTAGGTGCCTACATGTCTAGCCCCCGACCTACCCTCCGGCGGTCTCACGAACGCTGCTGAGGGTCAAGAGGCTGGTGAATATCTGGTTCACCAGGGCGGGGGCGCTGTTGGCGAACGTTGCCCATAGGTAGTCCTTGATGGCCTTGTCATTCTTGCCCTCGACTCTGCCGGCGCTGCTGAAGTAGATGACCAGCGGAACGACTGTTTCCAGGTCCTGAAGGGCCCCGATGACCAGGCCGAGACCGGCGTCAAGGCGTTCGACGGAGCTGTCCTGGAGGTGGTAGACAACAAGGCTGGCGCCCCTTACGGACCGGGCCGCCTCATCCAGGGGTGCTCTGGTGACTCTCAGGCCGAGCCGGTCCAGTTCGCGTTCGACGCGGACAAGGTCCGGCGACCACTCGGCTCCGGCCGCCAGCATCAGGACCCGGCTGTCGTGGAAGCCTCGCTCACGCTGAACAGTCGAACGCAGAGTGGCGAGGTCCGTGCGAACGGCGCCGATCTCCCTGGCCAGGACATCGTCGTAGTGCTGCCGGGTGTCGCTCTCGAACTTCCTAAGCCGCAGGGTGGCTTCGGTCTCGACGGCCTGGGCGCTCCGGTCCATCATCCTGCGGATCTCATTGCTGTTGCGGAAAGCGGTGTACATGACGACGACGCCAGCGAGGGTCACGAGGCCCATGACGCACCAGGCGACGAAGTGGGCCATGTCCACGAAGTCCTGCCGATCCGTCTCCAGGGCATCCCGGTAGTCGCGCGTCTCCTGCCGAATCCAGTCCAGGTAGGCCGAAAGCCGGTCCATTGGATCGGCGCTCTGCGGCTCTGACGGCGGAGCTTCCTGGGCCAGGGGCAGCGCCGCGAGAGTGCTGGGCTGGGCGAAGACGGACGGAGAGGCCAGGGCCAGGAGCGCGGCCAGGATGATCAGGCTCGCCAGGCAGAGGAGCCCGCGTGGCGGCATGTGTGGCCCGTGGAGTCCGAGCGATGCGTGGAACGGGTGTGGGCGAGACGGAAGCGAGCGGATTGGGCCTCGATGGAATGGGCGCGGCAAGTGGGCCGGACAATACACGCGAGGTGCCCCCTCTGGGCGCCCGTAGCTGGCTCAGTAGTGAGGGAGTGCGAAGAAAGCAGGACGGTGGCGGAGTCTGGGGCATCTGTGTTTGGGCGCAACTGCCATAGAGTTCGGCGCGTCGGCAGGGTCATCCTTCCTTCAACCCTCATAGCCACTTTGCGCCAAGGCGACCTTCCTAATTAACTCCCACCCTCATCTGCCCCAGCCCAAACGTGGCGTTCTTGCCCACGTGAACATACTCCCCGATGAGCAGGAGGGGAAGAAAACCATCCAGTTCACCGGCGTAGCGGGCCTCACCGACGAAGCCGCCCAGGTCCATGGCCGCGCCCTGCCGGCTGGAGTAGCGGGTCCAGTCCTGCCAGCGGGTCCCGTCGTGGGTGAGGGAGACCTGGCCGGCCCTGGCGATAAGATCCCGGAAATCGACGCCGAGGTCGATCCCGCCGTGGAAGTAGAGAAGGTTCGACACCCTCCGCAGTAGGCTTCGAACGAGAATGTGGAACTCCGGTCGCCGGGCGTAGCCGGCTTCGTGCTTCAGGCGGGTCATCGTCTGGAAAGTGATGGTGAGGGTCCTGAGCCCATCGTCTCCCGCCGCCTCTGCCGACCCTGCGACCCCGGCCGGTCCCCGGGCGATGATCTCGCGTCCGGTGAGGACAGTGCCCGCAGCCACCCGTCGGGGGTCGGCGGCGCACCAGACGACCTCGTCCGGGGATGGGGCCACCCTAGCTGAGGGCGCCGCCCGCGCGGCGTCGGAGACCGTCTCCCCGGCGGCGTCAACCCGCCAACCGAACCCGCCCCGCGCCACGGCGAACTCCTCCAGGCGCACGTTCGCCCCCGGCCCGGCCCCTGGACCCTGGGAGAAGCGGTCGATCTCCCGAAAGGCCAGGATGAAGTGGGGGAGGTAGTCCACGGCCCGGCCCAGGAGGATAAGGCCAAGGCTGAGTTCGTCGCCGGCGGCCAGCCGGAGCGCTCCCGGGGGAGGGGCCTCAATCACGAAGGGTCGGGGGATGTCCTGGTGGGTCCGCAAGCGCTCCGCGCCCTCCGGCACGGGCGTCTCGAAGACGTAGGCGTAGGCGCACCGTGTCCGCCACTCACACCCCACGCAGGGCGCCGTCCTCGACGGGCAGGAGATCCATCTCAGGCGAGCCCCGAAGGTTCCCCGCAGGACCGAGCCCAGGTAGCCCTCAAAGGCTACCGGCCGGATCACCCGGTAGGTGAGCCGGTAGCGGGCTACCTTGAAGGAGTGAAGGGCGTCCCAGATGGGGATCAGGCCTCCTTCGGTAGGGGCGGTGGTGGGCGTGTCGCTCGCGTTGCTATGTTTTGGAAGCACGGTTCGCCGCAGGTGGGGGGGAGTCCTGGGGAAAGGCGAGGCGTGGGGGGAAGGGGCAGGCGTTCTGGATGCTGCTCTGACCGGCGAAGTGGAGCGTCGCGGAAGCGAATGTCAAGTCCCCTTCAGATCGGGGCGTCCTTTCACAGCTGGGGTTGCCCACCGTGCTTAATTGCCGGGAGTCTTGTGTCAATCCCCTTCAGATCGGGGCGCCTTTCACAGGTGTCGACTTCGACGCAGTCCTAAACTCGTGTCAATCCCCTTCAGGTCGGGACACCTTTCACCTTTCACAGACCCTATCAGTGGCACAGCAAGTCAGTCCGCGTTTCTTAGTGTCAATCCCCTTCCGATCGGGGCGCCTTTCACAGTTGTGTATTGCCATGCCTGCGGGCACGGGTGTGCTTGTGTCAATCCCCTTCCGATCGGGGCGCCTTTCACAGGGGGATCACGGAACAGACCAACGCCCTGCGTCAGCTCGTGTCAATCCCCTTCAGATCGGGGCGCCTTTCACAGAGCGGACTCGCTACCGGGGAGAGTTGGCGATCCACGCGTGTCAATCCCCTTTAGATCGGGGCGCCTTTCACAGACGTGAACGCAGCACCACCGATGGCGAAGGTCAAGTATCAATCCCCTTCAGATCGGGGCACCTTTCACAGCTGGGGCCCGGCCGACGTAATCGACAACGAGCTCTAGTGTCAATCCCCGCCAGATCGAGGCACCCTTTACAGTCAAGAAAACCATCGGCGTCGCGTTCGTGATTCTGGTGTCAATCCCCTTCAGATCGGGGCACCTTTCACAGAAAGGAGGTTTGCGGAAGTCAGGGATAAGGAGGACTTGTGTCAATCCCCTTCAGATCGGGGCACCTTTCACAGGCCAGGTCGGCTCCTGAACGAAGGAAAGGCCGCCATGTGTCTCAATCCCCTTCAGATCGGGGCACCTTTCACAGCTGTTGTCGAAAGCAGGTACTCCGGTGCCATCGGGTGTCAATCCCCTTCAGATCGGGGCACCTTTCACAGGGCTGCTGACCGGGCTGAGTCTTCTGGATGTCCTGGTTGTGTCAATCCCCTTCAGATCGGGCCACCTTTCACAGGTCCCATCGCGCTGGTCTGCCCGGAGATGTTCGTCGTGTGTCAATCCCCTTCAGATCGGGGCGCCTTTCACAGGAAGCAACTGAGCAGCGGGCAACGGGTGCAAGAGATGTGTCAATCCCCTTCAGATCGGGGCGCCTTTCACAGCCTTGGGTAAGGTGACTTATCCTTGGCTCAGTAAGAAGTGTCAATCCCCTTCAGATCGGGGCGCCTTTCACAGTATCCTCCTCTATGGAGGAGGAACGTTTGTCGTCGGTGTGTCAATCCCCTTCAGATCGGGGCGCCTTTCACAGGGCAAGGCATTTTCGGGGGGTTCTAGCTGCGGCGGAAGTCGAGATTCCGACGATGACATAAGATGTTGACAGAATGCGGTACTTTCTCTCCACGCAGGTGGTCAAACCGACCCCCTCTGACCCGTGGAACCCTCCCGGGGTTCTCCGATCCACTCCGAGCCCCCCCTTTCCAGACCGACTAGAAGTTGTGGTCGACGCGCTTGCCCTCCACGAGAGTCAGTGGCTCAGCTTCGCCCGCAGCTTCTCGAATTCCTCCCATGACCCGCCTCGTCCCCCCACTTGGCGAGGTCTTCTTCTCCGATCGCGCCCGTCCAGCCGATGAGGGCTCGCTGGCCCGCCACCGTCTTTCCGCCAGGAACAAAGCGGTTGCATCTTTGCAGTTTTAGTGCATAATTGCACCAAGGAGGCGCGCCATGGCTCCCAGGTATATTAGAAGGACACTGGAACCGGTCCTTGAAAGAGCCGCATCCGAATTCCCCGCCGTAGTCCTGACCGGTCCCCGGCAGTCAGGCAAGACCACGTTGCTGAGGCGCCTCTTTGGCGAGGAATGCCGGTATGTCTCCCTTGAGCTTCCCGATGTCCAGGCGGCGGCCATGGAAGACCCCCGCGGCTTTCTCCAGATGCATGCCCCGCCGGTGATTATCGACGAGGTTCAATGCGCGCCCATTCTTCTTCCCTACGTCAAGGAGAGGATCGACGCCCACCGGGATCGAACCGGACAGTACCTGCTCACGGGCTCCCAGAATCTCCTGCTCGCCGAGAAGATCACCGAGTCCCTGGCCGGCCGGGCGGCGATCCTCCGCCTGCTACCCCTTTCGCGCCGGGAGGCCGAGGGAAACCCTCAAGCCTGTCTGCCGTGGGAGCTCGGACAACCCCAGGGCGCAGGTTCGCAGGCCTCCTTCCAGAGTGTCTGGAAGGACTTCCTGCGCGGCGGCTATCCGGAGCTTGTCGCCAACCCCGGGCGAGACAACCACCTCTGGCATGCGGGTTACGTCCAGACCTACCTTGAGCGGGATGTCCGCACGATCCGCCAGGTGGGCAATCTGTCGCAGTTCCAGAGTTTCCTCAGGGCCTTGGCGGCGCGCACCGCCCAACTCCTCAGCCTGACCGATCTGGCCAGGGACCTCGGCGTGGCCGTGAACACGGTCAAGGCTTGGCTTTCCGTGCTAGAAGCCACCTACCAGGTGATCGTGCTCAGGCCTTACCACGCCGACGTCGGAAAGCGACTTGTCAAGACGCCGAAAGTCTACTTCACCGACACCGGCACACTCTGCTATCTCACCGGTCTGAAGGACCCCGAACACGCGGCCTCCGGCCCCATGGGCGGCCCGATCATGGAGACAGCCGTGCTTTCCGAGATCGTCAAGACCCTTACCCATCACGGACTGGACCCGCAGGTCTACTTCTGGAGAACCTCGGCCGGCACGGAGGTGGACATCGTCGTCGAGACCGGCGGGAGACTCGTGCCCATCGAAGTGAAGTTGTCCGCGACACCGCGCTCCGCCATGGCCTCCTCCATCAAGGCCTTCCGCGAGGACTTCGGCGACAAGGCACTGCCCGGCTACGTAGTCCATCCCGGCGATGTCCGGCTACCCCTCGGGGCGGGCCTGACGGCCCTGCCGTTTGCCGAGTTGTAGTATGTGAGACGTGCCCCCGCACGCTGAACCTGAACCTCTCCGGCGGCACGGGGCCAGGGCCGGCGGTCCCAAGATTCCCACGCAGAATCCCCTTCAGATCGGGGCGGCTTGCACAGGCCGAATGCCCGCAGACCCGAACGTACGGGGCCGGGGTGAGAGGTGTCAATCCCCTTCAGATCGGGGCGTCCTTCACAGGGCGACAACGGGCACTCGACGGGGCCGCATGTCCACGTGTCAATCCCCTTCAGATCGGGGCGTCCTTCACAGACGACATCGGTGGCGCCAACGTCTAACCATGGTCCTGTGTCAATCCCCTTCAG
>Ga0315290_10000242_pt1 | contig 34042 bp, 30 predicted proteins | sample YL17G12_0_MG_FD_203627 | JGI IMG/M metagenome (GOLD analysis project Ga0315290, IMG submission 203627) | Sediment microbial communities from Yellowstone Lake, YNP, Wyoming, USA - YL17G12_0 | ecosystem: Environmental > Aquatic > Freshwater > Lake > Sediment | place: USA: Wyoming | collected... | reverse complement strand
ATTCCCCCAACGTAAAATAAGCACTTACAACAATTCCCCACAACGTAAAATAAGCACTTACAAACGCACATCCCCCCCATCTCACACCCGCTCTGACCTTTGGCTTCTGACTCGATCCGCACCCGCACCATGAACAGAACGAGTTGTCAAAAAGCTTGTATGTTCGGGACAAAGGTGGTATTTTATTGGTGGCAATAATGAGTAAACGCCCATAACTATAGGTGAATCAATGAATAACGACAAACCGGATATTAAGATGTTAGCGATGGATGTCGATGGTGTGCTGACCGATGGAGGCCTGATCATTCATCACAACGGGGATGAATCGAAAAAATTCCACGTACACGACGGCGGCTGGATCCGAATATGGCGACGTTTAGGCCTAAAAACCGCCGTTATTACCGGACGCCAGTGCCCAGCCGTAGCACATCGAATGAAAGATCTAGAGATAGATTTCGTGTACCAAAAGGCGATCGACAAGCTGGAAGTGTTCGACACACTGCTGAAGGAATCACAGATACCGGCTGAGCAGATCGCCTATATCGGCGATGATGTGTTTGATATGCCGATAATTCGGCGTGTGGGTTTTTCGGTGGTGGTGGCCGACGGGTTGGACGAACTGAAGCAGGAAGCGGACTACGTTACCACGGCACGTGGTGGTCAGGGGGCGGTGGCGGAGATGATTCGTTATATGCTCAAACGAATGGGACTATGGGATAAGGCGATGGAACGGTATCGGCGGTGAGGACAAGGAAAGCAGACTTCGACCTCTCGATCATGCTCCGTTCGACAAGCTTAGAATAGGCGAGAGCAGCCTTCGACCTCTTGACCATGCTCCATTCGACAGGCTTAGGATAGGCTGAGGTGCTAAACTGAGGTGCTAAACGGATGACAGATGACGGACACTCGAAAAGAGGGTATAATGCCGCCCAAGAAGTCCGGTGAAAGGAACGAGGGAGGATGTGAAGGAGGGAAGAGAAGGAAGGGTCAGAGGAAGAAATGGGGGCTGAAAGAAGAAGTTTCATGGCGAAACGAATAATTTTGGTATCGGCCACGCTGCTGGGTGTGATTTTGTGTCTGTTGATCTACCGACAGGCTACGCGGGATTTTGCGCCTCCAGTTGAGCGGTTCAATGTTTCCGTCGATGAGCCGTCGCCGTCGAAGCCGGGCGGCAATGTTGAGATGATAAAGACCGGCGATATTAGGGTGGGTGCTATACAAGGGCCGCGGTACGTGACGCGAGATGAAGATGGCCGGGTCACGCGGGAGTTTGGGTTCTACGAGCGGCTGAGCAGTCTGGAAGGCATTTTCGAGATCAGCAAGCCCTGGGTGAAGTTTCATGGGAAAGATGGGCGTATTATTGTGATAACGGCGCCGCTGGGCAGTATGCCTCTTGAGTTTGTGGATGGGCAGTTGCAGGAGCCGGCCAGGGGTTCGCTAAAAGGGGGCGTACGGATAGAGATATATGGTCCTTCGGAACAGGGTCCAGGTGAAGCGGTATCGGCAGAGAAAAAGGAACAGTCGGTCGAATACCTGGTTGAACTGGATCAGGTGGATTTCGAGCGGGAGTTTTCGCAACTGGTCAGCACAGGCCGTGTAACGGTCAGTGGCCGAGATATGAGCGTTGCCGGGAGTAACCTGAGTCTGCAATACGATCAGTTGAACGAACGTCTCCAAATGCTGGAGATGGCGCAGCTTGAACAATTGCGACTTAAGGCGTCGGCCAGCAAGAAATCCCCAATGGGCGTCAAGGCGGATGATCTTACAGAACCCGCAAAGGCGGCTGACAAGAAATCAAAAAAGAAAGACACATACGTAATGAGCCTGACCGGAGAGGTAGTTGTCAGGCAGGGAAAAAAGAAATTGACCGCCCAGGGGATAGAGATTCAGACGAGTCAGGATTTTCCCCGGTCGGCACAACTTGAAAAACCAAAGGAACAAGCTGACAGCGGCAAAGAGACCAGTCAGGCTGAACAAATAGATTCGACCCAGGAAACGGTTATCACCTGTCAGGGACCACTTTTGATTCGGGCAGTCGAAGAAGGTGTCGCCGCGATAGAACGCAATCAACTGGAGTTTATGGCTTATGGGAATCCGGGGGATCCGGTTCAAATATGGGATGAAGGTGTGGTTGTGGTGCAGGCTATGCGGGTACGGTACAACGATCTGGATAAGATGACAAGACTTCTTGGCGATCGGGATCACCCGGTACGGTTGTCCATTGGACAGGAGCAATACGCCACGGCTGAGCGTGGAGCTGATTTTGATCAGGAAGGCGGATTGGTGGCGCTGCGTGGGCCGGGCCAGGTCAATTATGTTTCATCGCAGGGAGACCTGCCGGCCACTATCGATTATCAGGATCAGGTGCTTATAAAGCTTGCGGGGGACAGCGGCGGAAGTAATTTTTTTATGCCGACCAATGGGCAGGATGAATTGTCGGTGGAATGGATAAGATTCGCCGGCGGACTTCGGGCAAAAAGCAAGAACAGTCAAATGGAAGCCGATGGGGTTACGGCACAATTCGTTTTGACTGATGATGGTATGTCGCAGTTGCAAAGCGTGACAGCCCAGGGGCCGGTCAGGGCGGAAGATCCTAACTGGATAATCGAGGCAAGCGAGGAATTGTATTTATCTTTCGCTGCTAAAGACAGCGGCAAGAAGATTGTCCGACAAGAGCGATCCCTTGGTGAAGGTAAAGTTGGAATTGAGGGTGAAGCTAAGGAGAAGGAAGGATCTGATTTGGGCATGGGTGGGCTTTTTGGCCGGGCCGAGCTGGGTGGTGTCGTGGCAACTGGGACGGGCGGCGGAGTTCGCCTGTCGAACAAGCAGCAAAAATATCAACTGGTGGGTGACCGGGCGAGCGGCGATATGACGGTGGGTCATTGGGAGATATGGGGCGAACCGGCGGAAGTGGAACTGGCCAAGCAGGGGCATCTCGAAAGCGAGAATATCCAGTTCGATCTGAAGGCAGGGGTTTGTACGATACCTGCGGGTGGAAGTATGACGGTTATGAGCAAAACCGATCTGGCTGGGGAGAAACTGGATAAGCCCATGCCGATCAAGATCGCCTGGGGGGTAAAGGCCGATTACAGCGTCAAAAGTAATGAGATTGTGTTTTATGGGGTAACTGCTGAGTTTGAACAGAAAACTAAAGATTACCGACAGCAAAGCATATTAACCTGTCCGAGGATGACGGTTACGTTAGTTCGGGAGGCCGAAGCCAGCCAGGCAGACAGGAACCTGTCTGAACTGACGGCCCATGGCCCCGGTGTGCGGCTGGTCAGCAGGCAATATGGTCTGATTGACGGTGAGTTGCTGGCCAGGATGGAAATGCAGACGGTGCGATTGTGTTTCGATAACAGCAGCGAGCTTCTTACGGCTGAGGGTGAAGGATGGATCGAAGTTGTCGATTATGGACGGGACCGGCGGGCAGACGACGAAAAGAAGAAGAAATCGCTGGATCAAATCATGGCGGGTTCGTTGGGCAGTGCCGAAGCAAGCTATACCCTGGTGCAGTTTCTCAAACAGATGGAATTCAACATTGGCACAGAAAAGGTGCAGTTCCACAAGGGAGTGGTTTTGCATCGATTGCCGCTGGTCGCGGGGGTCGAAGCGGATTCGCACGGTGATATGAATGTGCCTGGGATGTTCCGCCTGCATTGTGACGAGCTTGAGGTTGTATCAAACCGAAACGTTCGGGAAAGCACCTCTTCGGGCCAGGGTGAGTTGATCGGCATAGGCGATCTGAGTTCTTTGCGTGCCCAAGGCAGGATGTTTTCTGAAACGATTTCGATGGAAGGCGTGCGGCACTTTTTTGCCGGTAAATCGCTGGAATATGTGTATGACGGAAGCGAGGGCATCATAATTGTTCGGGGCAGTGAGGCTGCGCCTGTTCGGTTCGATCAGATGCAGTTGCTGTGGGTCAGATATAATTTGAGCACGGGCGCTTTCGAGGGAGATGCCGTGGGGCAAAGCGTAGTGCCGAATCGGTTCGAGAAGGACTCGAACCTCTAACCCTGGCCCAGGAGAACTTTCTATAGTTTATCAGGTATAATTATACCCATTGGGTGCAACATAACGAAAGGATCCCATTATGAAATCCACCGTTGCGGAAAAGGTTTGGTTGATCTGTTTTTCAGCGTTGGTTGTATTACACATACCGTACAAACCGCTCCACGGACAGGAACAACTCCCGACCAGGCTCAAGGTGAACAAATCATTCATAACCGTTTGGGCCCCTGACGAACAGGGTTTGGTTTACGTCCACGGCAACTCCGGCGCCGTGGAAAGCACCAGCCGGGCCACCTTACAGATAATCGATTTGACCGATAACCATAAAATCCCGGTGTCCGTAAACGAAGATGGCGGCTTTCAGGCCAAAATAAAGGCCGTCGGTGGCGCAAAGATCAAAGTCCTGGCCCGTAATCAACAAGGCGAAAGGTCCTACGGCACTTTCACCGTCCCAACCGACCCGAACACGCAGACCGATCCGGACAACCAACCGCAACCCCAGCCTTGCCAGTCCCAGTCTTTGCAACCCCAGCCACAGCCTTTGACAAACCAGCAGCAACTGATCATCTCCCAACCGTTCCCCAGTTCGCTCACAGATGTTTCGCCGGGTGACGCTGCTGAGTTAGCGGTTATCATCACTGTGGTCAACACCGACACCGGCGATATCATAGCCGCCAAACATATCGCCGGACCGACAAGTGCCATCACCGGTCAGACAAAGGTTCTCGAAGCGATTGCGAAAAATATCATCGCCAAATGCACCACTATAATAATGCTCGAGTTCAAACGCAGCTTCCCTGGAATAACCAAAACCCCCGAAAAGCCTAAAGATAACATTTCCCCAGACAGCCCATCAAACTCAAAACCACCACTAACAGAACCACAAAAAAACAAACCATCCAGCCTGGACGGCAATCCAACCGAAACAAATACAAAAACCCAAGAAAGACCGCCGCAATAAGATTGACATCTGCTATGTCGGCCGCGAGCATCTACTATGTCTCGGAGCTATCAGCGGCCCTGGTCGTAATACCGCATCGCTTGGGGGATAAATGTTTTTATGTTTCTGATCCTGGTTTCATCCGCTGGGTGGGTGCTTAATAACTCTATGGTGGTTGCGCCTTTCTTTGCGGCAGCCATCCTTTGCCAGAATTCCACCGCCACGTTAGGATTGTAACCGGCCATCGCCATAAAAATCAAGCCCAAGCGGTCCGCCTCGGTTTCGTGCGTTCTGCTGAAAGGAAGCGTTACGCCCACCTCGGTTCCTATCCCATAAGATTTCATAAACAAATCGCGGGTCTGGGCTGGTTTTGTTTCTAAAGCCTTCGATAAAGCCATGCCTCCCATTTGGACAATTAGTCCCTGACTCATTCGTTCGGAACCATGCTTGGCGATAGCATGAGCGATTTCATGCCCCATCACCACAGCCAGGCCCGCTTCATCCTGGACCACGGGCAGTAACCCGGTATAAACCACAACCTTTCCTCCCGACATGGCCCAGGCATTTACTGACGGATCTTCAATGAGATTGAACTCCCAGCTATATCCTTCTAATGACATCTTTTCCTGGGTACTGTATTTTTCCACGGCCTGGCTGATTCTCTGCCCCACGCGCTTGACCATTTGAGTTTGCTCGGCATTTGCGCTCGGTTTATTTTGAGAGATAAATTCACTGTAGGACTGAAAACTCATTGAGTTCATTATCGAGTCAGGAACCAGGTTAAGTTGTTTACGCCCGGTGAACGGTACTTCTGAGCAGGAAAACAGCACGGACACAAAGGCAAATAGAGCGACCGTATTAAATTTTTGGATTCTATTCATAGCCTTCATCCTTCTATAACAATTGTAAGGTTTTAGTCAAATATCACAAATTCTCCCGATCATCCCCGTTACGAATGATGTCATTGCGAACAATCAGTTGAGGTTTTCATCTTGCCAGTATTTTGTTCCAGCTACGGTTGCCTGAAGAGCGAGTCCCGATTCTGTCATAGAATAGACCTCGATATCGGAGCCGATCGCTCCCTCGCCGCTGATTTCTCCGCCTGATTCGCCTGCTTTTGCCGCGGCATCCGCATGGCCCCCGAATTCCCAGCCGACCTCGGTAAATTTATCGAGGATTTCCCTGGAATGAAAAATTAATACCTGCCTATAGTCTTTAGCCCCTAATCCAAGGCCGACACCTCCCAATGCCATTTTCATATATGTTCGCTGCCCTGTCAAGTTATCGACAACGGAGCCGTAGCCGCCGCCGGCACTTACAAATACCAGATTCACATTGGCATTGGCAAAAGTGCCGTAACCGGCTGCATTCTTTATCTTCTTTTCCGCCGCATTAACTTCCTTGTACAGTCTTTCAAGGGTTTCAGCTTCCATCTTACGAACCAATGCCTGTCTCTCGGCAACGGGAAGCCTCGCACTTGGGCCACAGCCCGACATGAAGGTCACTATTGTGATAACAGCGATAATAGATAGAATTGTCTTTTTCATCTTTGTTCTCCCATTAAACGTTGTTTAACAAAATCCTGTTCCCTAAACAACTGCTTCACAACTCCCCTGCGTCTGGCCGCGCAGCAGTTCCACGCAGCCCCTTTTCCGCTCGGGCAGACTACTTAACGAATCTTTCATAACCGCCCATTATGGCCAAATAAATGCCCAAAGCAAATGGAAAAAACAAAAGTGTGGGTTCCGCACCAATCGCCAAATGACAACGGATGCAGGAAGGCAATGGCGGCAGATTGCCGCAGATAATGGGTTATCCCCCCAGGAGCGGCCTTGGGCGAGATTTGACTGATTCGGACCTCATCCTCGGTTCTGAAGCTATTGGGATTTTGGATATAACTGATTGTTATATGGCAGGTTACGCTGCTGGCCATTCAAGCGTATAGGAATTTGTATTTAACTTACGCTTACATTGGATGGCAGTTGAGGTCGTCCGGTTTGGGCGGGCATGCGCCAAAGACGGTTCGCCTATTGTCGGGCTAAGAGCGTCTAAATGGAATTTCTATGCGGGAGAACTCAGCGGCAGGTGCGCCGCCAACAGCACCGCACCATAGAATGTTTTCAGTCACCGCCACACGATGACTTACATCCTCCGTCTTTAGGCGGAACGCAGTCTTCGTCCTGACCGTTGGGAATCCCATCTTCATCGTCATCGGGGGCGTCTGGATTCGGGCAGCAATCCTGCTTTGGGCAACATTGCTTTGGGCAGTCCTGGTTTGGACCATCGGGGTTTGGGCAACCCGGGTTTGGGCAACCCTGCTTTGAGCAGTCCTGGTTTGGCCCATCCGGGTTTGGGCAATCCGGGTTTGGATTACAGATGCCATCTCCTGGTCCATTGCATTTGCCTGCAAATGTCACCGAGTTTAACACTACGCCCGCCGCCACCGCCAACGTAACAACCAGTAGTACAATTAGAATCAGCTTCATGTCAGAATCTCCTAATAAAAAAGTATCTCTCGCAGCACCTCAGCCGGCTCACACAGCCAGCCAGCTTAAACATTATATCACATCAAATCGCCGAATTCAAGAATTTTCTTGAACCGACTGGTTGGAATATTCACTTGCCTATGGTACTGCCAGCCGGTATAGTGGATGGCAGTTGAGGTCGTCCAGATTGGGCGGCAAATAGTATTAAATATAGTAAGACACACTGCGATGGAGTATTATACCCAATGGGTATGGTAATTCCTGGCAGGGCCAACTGTAAAGGCTTTCAGGATAAGTAAAGAAAACGGAAAAACTCAATCGTTATGAGTATATATAAGAGATGTGCTGGATTTCTATGAAACGATAAGAGGTAAAAGATAATGTCACATAGTGAAGTATTACGAATTCTAAAAGCGTTCAAAGGAAGGTACGGCGACCAATATGGGATATTGGCTCTGGGTATTTTTGGCTCCGTGGCAAGGAACGAATCGCAAGAATCAAGTGACGTTGATGTTGTGGTGAAGCTAAAGAAACAGGACCTGTTCAATATGATCGGGATCAAACAGGATTTGGAAGAGATGCTGCATACCCATGTGGACGTAATTAGTTATCGCGAACAAATGAATAGTTTTCTGAAGAACAGAATTGACAGGGAATCTCTCTATGTATGATCTGGAAGCAAGTAAAAGGGTTGCGTGATGTCATATCACACCAGTATTTTGACTTTAATGCCGAAGCGATTTTTGATGTCTGCCAAACAAAAATCGGACCGCTTGGCGATGCCATAGCAAAAATCATCGAAGACTTAAAATAACAGCATTATACCCATAGTGATTTTCACCTCGGGCACTATAGGTAGAAGCCACAGGTCAGACCTGCTCGGTAAGTCAGTGGGCGGGGGTGAGCCGGGTAGTTGAGTCCGGCGCGGACTTGGAGGGGCGGCGGCTACTCGCCGGGCAAGAGTTGGCTGATTGTGTCTATTTGAATAAATTCTCGAATATTCACTTGCATTTGGTATTGCCATCCGGTATATTGGCTAGCGGTTGAGCCCACCCGGTTTGGGCGGCAAATGGTATTGTAAAGTGAGAAGCCAACCGGTGGGGCGTTACATAACACTGGACAGGCGGAATATCGCCAAGAAGAGCAAGAAAGAGACTATGCCGGGATTGAACGAAGCCGATACCTGCCGCATTCACATCACCCCTGCCCTGCAGCAGGCGGGCTGGGAGAATGAACCTCATCGCATGAGCGAGCAGGTAATGTTCACGGATGGGCGTATCGTGGTCGCAGGGCAGCAGCCGAGCCGACGACCCGGCAAACGCGCCGACTACATTCTTCGTTATCATCCCGACATGCCCCTTGCCGTAGTTGAAGCGAAGCCCTTCGCCACTCCGGCCGGGGAAGGGATGCAGCAAGCCAAGGAATACGCCGAAATCCTCGGCCTCAGGTTCGCCTACGCCACCAACGGCCAAGGCATCGTTGAGTTTGATTACACCACCGGGCAAGAGCGGGAACTGATCGCATATCCAACCCCGGATGAACTCTGGCAACGATTACGCAAAACCGATCAACTCGACGACAACCAGGCGGAACGACTGCTGACACCGGGCAATATCCTGAGCGGCAAAACGCCACGTTACTATCAGGAAATCGCCATCAACCGGAGCGTCCAGTCCGTGCTCCAAGGCAACCGCCGCATCCTGTTGACTATGGCCACCGGCACGGGCAAGACCTTCGTTGCCTTTCAAATCTGCTGGAAGCTCTGGTCGGGGCGATGGAACCGCGACGGCAGTCACCGTCGCCCGCGCATCCTGTACCTGGCCGACCGCAACATACTGATCGACGACCCCAAGGACAAGACATTCGCCTCATTTGGCGATGCCCGCTGCAAGATCGAAAACGGCGTCGCCTCAAAAAGCCGCGAAATGTACTTCGCCATCTACCAGGCCATCGCACGTGACGAGCGCCGACCCGGACTCTATCGTGAATACGCCACTGATTTCTTCGATCTCGTCATCGTGGACGAATGCCATCGCGGCAGCGCCAACGAGCAAAGCAACTGGCGTGAGATTCTCGAATACTTCGAACCCGCATATCAATTGGGCATGACTGCCACGCCACTGCGCGACGACAACCGAGACACCTACCGCTACTTCGGCAACCCCATCTATACCTACAGCCTGCGCCAGGGCATCGACGACGGCTTTCTCGCCCCATATCGCGTCCATCGCATCGTCACGACATGGGACGCGGCGGGCTGGCGGCCGAGCCAGGGGGACCTTGACCGTTACGGACGGGAGATTCCAGACGAAGAATACCAGACTAACGATTTCGAGCGCGTTGTCGCACTCAAGGCAAGAACGCGCACCGTGGCGCGGCATCTGACCGATCATCTAAAGGCAACGGATCGTTTCGCCAAGACGATTGTCTTCTGTGTCGATCAGGAACACGCCGACGAAATGCGCCGCGCCTTGAATAACCTCAACACCGATCTGGTGCGTAGCCACTCTGATTACGTTTGCCGCGTGACCTCCGACGAAGGCGTCGTTGGTCGTGGACACCTAAGCCACTTTCAGGATGTGGAACGTCCCACGCCGGTAATCCTTACCACCTCGCAAATGCTCACCACCGGCGTGGATGCGCCGACCGTCAAGAACATCGTTCTCCTGCGCGTTATCAACTCGATGACAGAGTTCAAGCAGATCATCGGACGCGGCACCCGCGTTCGGGAAGATTGCGGCAAGACATTCTTCAATATTCTCGATTACACCGGATCGGCCACGCGGCTGTTCGCCGACCCCGACTTCGATGGCGACCCCATCGACATCATCGACGTTGACATTGACGGCGAAGAGGAAACGCTCGTTACTCCCGACACGACAGAGCCGCCGGAACCGACCGAGCCATCCCAACCGCCGCTGCCACCCGATTCACTGCCCGGCGAGCGCCGCAAATTCTACTTCGACGGCGGACAGGTCCAAATCGCTGCCCACCTGGTCTATGAACTCGACCCCGACGGCAAACAGCTTCGCGTGGTTCAATACACTGACTATACCGCCGAAAAGGTGCGGTCACTCTATGTCGATGATGTGGACCTGCGCGCCAAGTGGGCGGACCCGCAGCAACGAAAAGAAATCATCGAACGCCTGGCCCAGCGAGGAATCGATTTCGATGAACTGGCCAAGACCGCCGGGCAACCCAACGCCGACCCCCTCGATTTGCTTTGCCATTTGGCATTCAATGCCCCGTTGCGCACTCGTAGCGAACGCGCCCAGCGACTGCGAACCGAGAAGAAAGACTTCTTCGACCAATTCGGCCCTGATGTTCGGCAAATCCTCGAAGAGCTACTGGACAAATACACCCAATACGGCACAGCCCAATTCATCCTGCCCGATGTGCTGGAGTTGCCGCCGATCAATGAGCACGGCAACGTTATGGAAATCGCCCGGCTGTTCGGCGGCCCCGATAAACTTCGCGCCATCGTCAATGAACTACAAACGCTGCTTTATGTAGCATAACAGGAAGAACTAATGGCCCGACAAAAGAAAACTACTACCGACCAACCCCAATCTACCGCTCAGCAACTTGGCGCTTTGATCAAATCCGCCCGCGACATCATGCGCAAGGACAAGGGGCTTTCCACCGATATTGATCGGCTGCCGCTGTTGACGTGGATCATGTTCCTCAAGTTCCTCGACGATATGGAACGGCTTGAAGAATCCAAGGACAAGATGCGGGGCGAGAAACATCGCCCTGCCATCGACCCTCCTTATCGCTGGCGCGACTGGGCGGCAGCAGAGGATGGCATCACCGGGCCGGAACTGCTTGCCTTTATCAATCAGGAGGAAACCACACTACCCAACGGCCGGCGCGGTCCCGGCCTGATGGCGAAACTCCGCTCGCTCACCGGCGGCAACGGCGCGGCCCGCCGCCGCCGCGTTATCGCCACCGTATTCAAAGACATCCAATGCCGCATGATCAGCGGCTATCTGCTGCGCGACATCATCAACAAAATCAACGGCATCCACTTCGACACCCGCGAAGAAGTCTTCACCCTCGGCCATTTCTACGAGACCATGCTCCGTGAAATGCGCGACGCCGCCGGGCAGAACGGCGAGTTCTACACCCCGCGCCCCGTCGTCAAGTTCATGACCGAGGCCCTCGATCCCAGACTCGGCGAAACCGTGCTCGATCCCGCCTGCGGCACCGGTGGCTTTCTCGTCGAGGCATATCAACACCTCGAAAAGCAGTGTCAGACCGTCGCCCATCGCCACACACTCCAGAACAAAAGCATCCTCGGCGGCGAGGCCAAGCCCCTGCCCTTTCTGCTGTGCCAGATGAACCTGCTGCTCCACGGTATGGAAGCACCCGAGATCGACCCGGAGAACAGCCTGCGCCACAAACTTACCGAGATGGGCCACAAGGACCGCGTCGATATAATCCTGACTAATCCACCATTCGGCGGCGAGGAGGAGGCGGGCATCAAGGGCAACTTCCCCGCCGATATGCAGACCTCCGAAACCGCGCTGCTCTTTCTCCAACTGATTATGCGCCGCCTCAAGCGTCCCGGCGGCAAGATGGGCCAGGGTGGCCGCGCCGCCGTCGTCGTGCCCAACGGTACGCTCTTTGGCGATGGCGTTTGCGCCCGCATCAAGGAGCAACTCCTCACCGAGTTCGATCTCCATATCATTGTCCGCCTGCCCAACGGCGTCTTCGCCCCTTATACAGGCATCCCGACCAATCTGCTCTTCTTCGACCGCTCCGGCCCCACGAAACACATCTGGTACTATGAGTTCCCGCTGCCCGAGGGTCGCAAGAACTATTCCAAGACCAAGCCCATCCAGTTCGAGGAGTTCCGCCCCCTGCTCGACTGGTGGCCCAAGCGAAAAGCCAACGACCTCGCCTGGAAGGTCTCGGCCGAAGAAATCCTCGCCTCCGGCTGCAACCTCGACCGCAAGAACCCCAACGGCAAAGAGGATCTCGCCCATCTGCCCCCCGAGCAACTGGCCGACAGCATCCTCAAGAAGGAACAGCGGATTGCGGAACTCATGGGCGAAATCAAGACCGCATTGAGGGGCAAGGTATGAATAAGCCTTGGCCTAAGGTAAAACTCGGAGAAGTACTTACGCCTGTCAGGCGCTTCGAGGATCGCGTCGAAGTAACCGAGTACCCATTCGCTGGAACGTATAGTTTCGCTCGAGGCATTTTCGTTGGTGAACGTAAGCTGGGATCAACCTTTTCACTCTCAAAGGTGCAACGCATTCGAGAAGGCGACTTCGTTTACTGCAAGATAATGGCTTGGGAAGGAGCTTTTGGGATTGTACCGAAAGTGGCTGATAATTGTGTCATGTCGGGGGCCTTCGTTGCCTACGAACCTAATACCGACCGCATCGATCACAAATTTCTCGACTATTTCTTCAAAGTTCCTGACTATTGGCGAAGCATCGGAAGCCAAAGCACCGGAACAAATGTTCGACGACGAAGCTTGCATCCCAGGCAGTTCGAGAAGGCCGAAATCCCCCTGCCGCCGTTGGCGGAGCAACGTCGGATCGTGGCGCGGATCGAGGAATTGGCCGCCAAAATCACCGAAGCCCGCTCACTGCGACAACAAGCAGTGGAAGAGGCCGAGGCGCTTCACTTTAGTGTGCTGCACCAGTATTTCATCAGCGAGGCATCTACTTGGATGCCAATGGCGATGAATGATGCTATCGAAATTAATAATAAGCTGATTGATCCGACAGTCCAACAATTTTCGCAACTACCACATATCAGCGGGGAGAATATCGAAAAAGGAACGTGTCGCCTTTTGCCGTGGCGCACAGCCGAGGCTGATGCAGTAAAAAGTAAGAATTACCACTTCGGACCAAATACGATTCTCTACTCAAAGATCCGGCCATATCTACGAAAAGCGGTGTTGGTAGATTTCAGTGGTGTATGCAGTGCAGACATTTACCCGATCCAAGTCAAAAGTCCAAAGCTAGAACCACATTTTATAAAATGGGTGCTCGTTGCCGAGCCGTTCACCGAATATGCGAATCGATTGTCAGGCCGTACACGAATGCCCAAACTAAACCGAAAACAACTATTTGGATTTGCCTTCTCTCATCCACCTCTCCCCGAGCAACGCCGGATCGTGGCGGAACTGGATGCGCTGCAAGAGAAGGTGGATGCGCTAAAGCGCCTGCAAGCCGAGACCGCCGCCGGACTCGACGCCCTGCTGCCCAGCATCCTCGACCGAGCATTCAAAGGAGAGTTGTAGCAACGGCGTGTTATCTGGAAGCAAGACCCGAAAGTGGGTATAATTGGAAACCATATAAATAGGAGTTGGCCAGCATTAAGGGATCAATACGCACATGACCACCAAAGACGAAATACTACAGCAGCTCGACAGCCTGATCAACACCGGCGAGGAGTTGGTAAACTCGTTCAAACATGGAAACATGAGTGGGACCTACACGCTCGAACCAGAAGCCAAACTGAGAGCGTTCACGACTGGAGCTTTCGCCGCAATCGTACGAGTCGCCGGTGACAAAAGCGAGTTCTATACAACAATCCCACGTCAAGGGCTCAGATCCCGGTTGGTTCTGGGCATATCATTCATTTCTGCGGTTCTCGGATCACTTCAAGCACTCCGCCAATCTGTCGATTCGGGCTACCTCACGAGCCTTGAATCCAAGTTGCGTGCCAACGTTCACGACGACTTCTTGACACAATCGCAACAGTTGTTGTCCGCCAGCTATCATGTCGCTGCAATGGTCTTGGCTGGTGGCGTGCTCGAAAACCACTTGCACAAGTTGGCCGTCGCACGCGGCATCAGTTGGCCGGGCAATGGCACGATTTCCAAATACAACAATTTGTTGAAAGACGTACTTTACTCTCAATCCATATGGCGGCGTATTCAATCCATCGCCGACGTCCGAAACAATGCAGCTCATGGCAAAAGCGATGATGTGAACGTTGATGACGTAAAGGACGCGATCACTTTTATCGAAAGGCTTCTGGCAGATTACCCGTCGTAAGAGCAACACGAATGCTGCCTACAAAACGTTCAACTGGAGCGACGGTTGGGCGCGGAATCTGAGATTAAAAGTGGCTGGCTGCCGCCCGGTTAGCTCGGGCGTTGAAGATGAGAATGCGGCGGCGTGTTATTTGGAAGCAAGACCCGAAAGCGGGTATGTCTGGAAACCAACAAACAGGAGTTTGGCTCTGGAGATGTAACATGTTTTACTGGTCACACAAAGATACACATGTGGTTCTGACAGATGAGGAAGAAATGCAGCTTGTTCAGGAATTGGGGAAAGACCCTCGTGAGCGAATCCGATACCACACATCATCCAAAGCACGCAAGGAAATAGAACGCCGTATCTTTCGTTATCTTGAGAAGAATCTCTATGCCGATCCAGAGGCGTTCAATCGCCGATTCATCTTTCGGTCCTGCTATGGTGAGGACGCCCAGAAGATATTTCCTGTACTCCTTGATGCATATGGTCGCGTGACCCGACGTGCCTCCATGGGTTCGTATGGGGAAAGAGATCAATTTGATGTGGCCGTAGAGGGTATTTACTACACAGAAACGGACGATGTGTTTCAGATTACGCTTTTCGAACGCGGGCGTTGGCCAACGTCCTCTCCGAGAGCTTCGGGATACATATCTTTGCCAGTTTGCTCTATCGAGAAAGTTGCTGGTGCGGTGGACGATTTCTTTGTTGCTACCCCCACCGCAACAATCAAATTTCACAGGGACTTTGTGCGAATCTCTATACTGGGGAAAAGCAAAGAGTCAAACCAAACCTTCGAGGCGACGTCCTAAAGGCCGCGCCTCAAGGTAGGCGTTAATAGCGAATTGGCAATGCCCCAGAGGAGTTTTATGAGAGGACTTGGCCTGATCGTGGCCGCAGGAGCGGCTTTGGGCGAGAGTTGACTGATTATTGTTCTGAGGAAGACTATGGGAAAGCGATGATGCAAGATACTGATCTGTTAGCGATTGATAGCCCATCTACCTTCGAGAAGCTGTGCTCGGATCTCTTGGTGGCAGAGGGATGCCAGAATGTGCGTGGACTAGGTGTAGGTCCAGACAGTGGCCGAGACATTCTTGTGGACATTCCGCTACGGTCACCAATTGGGCACTACAGCGAGATATTCATGGTGCAGTGCAAATTCTATGCGAGCAGGTCAATCTCAGTACGTGAGCTAAACGACGCTTACAATGCGCTTCCTATGCATAACGCGCAGGGGCTGCTCTTCATTGCTTCTTGTTCCTTCTCTGGGGCGGCCGTGACAAAAGCCGAAGCACTCGACCAAGATATGAATAGCCCTTACAGGGTCAAGCTATGGGATGGCAATGAGATCGTTCGACGTCTTCAACATCACCCGGTCCTCGTTGCGAAGTACTTTTATGCTTCAAGGTCGGCGCCTGTCAGTGCCAGTGCAGCAGCCGCACATGCAGATGGACTGGGTTCTCCAGAAAAACCTTGGAGCGAGAAGTTTGCTCCGCCGCCACCGTACGCCAAAGTGACAATGGAGACGTTCCCGCGCACTTCGTCGAACGAACTAGCCGTAGCGCAACTGCGGAAGCATGCCGCGGTCTATGGGGAGAAACCGCCGTTGGTTCTACTGATTACGGGAGCTGTGGGATCTGGAAAGACGGGCTTCGCATTTTCGCTGCTGAATGGGTGTGCGGCGTCAGGAGTGTCAGTAGCGCACATTCATAACTACATGTTTGCGTCACTCTTCTATGACTACGTGTTAGAGGGGGATGACAGATTTCCCTCTGCTTTGGCCTACCTGTTGGGTGTTGACTACCTGCTTCTGGACGACTACGGCCTTGGCATGAACGACAAGTCTGAGACGCAGGTCCGAGTGGCTGAAACCCTCATCGAGGTTACAAAGATCCGGATTCAGAACAAAAAACCCACAGTAGTAACTGTGGCGGATTTCAACGAACCGGGGCCGACGGTTCGGATGTACCTGACCTATCTGAAAGCATCCTTTCCTGTGGTCTCTTGTGGGACAGAGAACCTTCGTCGCCGCCGGGCCGACGCCGGACGAGAGACACCAACCCCGGAAATACGTGGCAGATGGTTGGGCCGTGCCTGGCTCAGTGAGAAGATGTGCGAGGCCGAGGATTGGATTAAACAGGCCATTGAGGTCGCGGCCACACCGGACGATGAATTTGCGGCTCAGCAGCGGTTGCTCAAGGAAAGATACGGACAGGCCATCACTCGCGAGCAAGAGGTAGTGTCAATACTGGAGCATATCCGCGATAGGCTGCGAGACTGGCGCGGCTTCGTAGAATCGTTTCCCTTCGACGCAGTCCGGGAAGACGACGAGGGTGTGCATCTTGAACCATAGCCCCATGTTCCTGTGTGGCCCGCACGATAGGAACTCAGAACCAGCTCTTCAAGCCGACGACGAAGATGCCGCGGCTTAAGAGCATGTCGAATAGCGAATTGACAATGCACTGACAGTGCCAACGACACACGAAGTTTAGGCGAGTAGCTCAAATATTTTTTATTTTTTTGCTTTATAAGCCGTTTCGGTCCTATATCCGGCCGCCGGTGAGGTGTTTTTTGGCGGACAAGGTGGGAGTTTTTTGTTGTCAGCCGATGGATTTTATCGGTTTTGTCGAAATTTTGTTCGGTATCGGACCACGATTAGGTCTGCGGCGCTACACGGCGTATTCGGGGTCGATACAAGGCATGTTCGGGATTCCAACACGGTTTGGATGAGGTTTCAAATGATGTGTCAGGGGTCGCTCCGCGGTATGTTCGGGGTCGGACCACGGTTTGTTAGGGGTCACAACACGGTTATGTCGGGGTCGGACATCTACTTGTTAGGGGGCGCTACACGGTTATGTCGGAGGCGCTACACGGTTATGTTGGGGGCGCACATCGGTTATGTAGGAGGCGATACACGGTTATGTCGGAGGCGCTACACGGTTATGTTGGGGGCGAGCATCGGTTATGTGCGCGGCGCACATCGGTTATGTAGGAGGCGTGCATCTATGCATCAAGGCCGTCGGCATTACTGTCATAATCGTTATAATCGGTGCGCGCACAAAAAGGGCCGGCAAGGGTATTTTAATCCCATGCCGGCCAAGGGACAATGTCATGTGTAATCCCATAAAGGCGACTTATTATACCACATTCCCCCGCCACTGTCAAGCGCAACTTTTGCAATTTTTTTAACCCAATTTTCACTCAACAGGGCCTGTACGTGAAAATGGTTTTTAACTCAGCCATTCTGCGTTCTTCCTGTGTCTGCTCTAACAGCCGGATATGTTGCTGTTTTGCGCTTGACCGCCCTGGCGGGAACACCTAGAATACGCGACGTTGTTTAGCTACACCTTGCCGATTGAGTTTTTGTAATCCATTACAGCTTAAGAAGTTGTAAAAAGTTAACCGGGACTCTTGTGCCCGGTTGGGTATAATTTGCCGGTTACAGGAGAGTTGATGTTGGACAAAGCCATACACAAGGCCGATGCCCTGATAGAGGCGCTCAGCTATATCAGGAAATTCAAAGATCGCATAGTCGTGGTCAAACTGGGCGGATCGCTGATGGAAACCGACCAAAACCAGCGAAAAATGCTTACCGATGTGGTCTTCATGGCCGCCGTGGGTATGCGGCCGATACTGGTGCACGGCGGCGGCAAAAGTATCAGCGCCGCAATGGCCAAGGCCGGTATCGAACCGCAGTTCATCCAGGGACACCGTTATACTGACGAGAGAACCCTGGCCATTGCCGAACACGTACTTGTTCGTGAAATCAATCAAAAAATCGTAGCGACCATCAATGATTTGGGAACTCATGCTATGGGACTGCACTCGCTGAGCAGTTGCGTACTGCTTGCTCAGAGAACCCACCTGCACGAACCCGACGGCCGTCAGTTGGATATAGGGCTGGTAGGTGAGATCACCGAAGTCAACGCCCATCTGCTGGCGTCGCTTTGCGCTGCCGGCACTATCCCTGTGATAGCTCCCATCGCACGTGATCGAACCGGCGGCAAACTCAACGTCAACGCCGATACCGCCGCGGGCATGGTCGCCGGGGCCGTCAGGGCCGAAAAACTCGTCTTGATCAGCGATACCAACGGCATCTACGCCGATCAAAATGACCCGGAATCACAGTTTTCCCGGCTAAACCAACAACAGGTGCAGCATTTTATCGAAAACGGGATTATTAGCGGCGGAATGTTACCAAAAGTGAAGGCCTGCCTCACCGCGCTAAACGCCGGCGTCGGTCGCACCCATATTATCAACGGCAACTTTCCCCATTCACTACTGCTGGAAATATACACCGACAAAGGCGTCGGAACCTTGATTACAACGGAATAATATACATTGATTACAAGGAAATAATACATCATGCAAACAGAAGAAACTATAGCTCAATTTAACAAATACGTAATCGCCAATTACAGCCGGGTGCCTACCGTGATTGTCAGAGGTCACGGCAGCAAAATCTGGGATGCCGACGGCAAAGAGTATATCGATATGTTTCCAGGCTGGGCCGTCAGCGGCATCGGCCATTGTCACCCACACGTGGTCGAAGCCGTTCGACGTCAAGTCGGGCAGCTTATTCATATTGACAATACGTTTTATAACGAACCGCAGGGCCAATTAGCCCAGTTGCTCAGCCAGAGGGCCTTTGGCGGCAAATGCTTCTTTTGTAACAGCGGCGCCGAAGCGGTCGAAGCGGCACTGAAACTCGCCCGTCGTCATACTAAAAAAGAAAAATATAAGATTATCTCCGCGGAAGGCGGTTTTCACGGTCGTACCATCGGCGCCATTACCGCCACCGCCCAACCCAAATATCACCAGGGGTTCCTGCCCCTGGTGCCGGGATTTGTCTATGTGCCGTACAACGATATTGACGCACTCAAAAATGCTTTCGACGATGAAGTAGCGGCCGTGATTGTCGAACCAATCCAGGGCGAAGGCGGAATCCGCATAGCCGAAACACAGTATTTACAGTGCATCCGTGAGCTTTGCGACCAACACGGCGCTCTTGCTATATGGGACGAAGTGCAGTGCGGCATGGCTCGTACAGGCAAATGGTTCGCATATCAGCATCCTGACGTCGTACCGGACATTATGACCATGGCCAAAGCCCTCGGCGGCGGTGTTGCCATCGGAGCTATGGCCGCTAGTGAGCAGGTAGCTGCCTCGCTGGTCCCCGGTACGCATGCCTCAACTTTCGGCGGTAATCCATTGGCCTGCGCGGCCGCCATTGCCACTATCGAAGCAATCGAAAAAGAAAATATGCTCGAAAACGCAGACAAAATGGGGCAATACGCCCAGGAAAAACTACGCCAACTGCAAGACAAACATACTTGTATTGATCATGTTCGCGGTCGCGGACTGATGATCGGTATTCAGCTTAGTGAACCAGGCGATGAGATTGTTAAACGCTGCTGGAAAAAAGGGTTACGTATCAACTGTACACAAAGCACCGTATTACGCTTTATGCCCGCCTTAAACGTAACCAAAGAACTGCTCGATCAGGCGATCGACATATTGGACAATGCGCTGGCGGAAATCTAATCGTCTTGTATATATGTACTTATACCCGTTGGAAAGGACAGGAATATGGCTAAACATTTTATCTCGATAGAAGATTACACGTCTGACCAGTTGCTTCTGCTGCTGGATCAGTCGGCACAGCTAAAAGAGTTGTACCGCAACGGCGGTAGAGACCTCTGCCTGACCGGTAAAACTATGGTCATGTTGTTCGAAAAACCCAGCAGCCGTACCCGTTTCAGCTTTCAGGTGGGTTTTACCCAGTTAGGCGGAGATGTGATATACACGCGGCCGGAGGACATAGGTGGCCCCCTGGGCCGGCGAGAGCCGATTAAGGACATTACACGTGTGTTAAATGGCTATGTTGACGTTATCGTGGCGCGAACGTTTGCGCATCAGACGGTGCTCGAACTGGCTCGTTACGCTACGGTGCCGGTGATAAATGCGCTGAGCGATATGGCCCATCCCTGCCAAGCTATGGCCGACATGTTGACCATACGAGAACATTTCGGCGTTCTGGAAGGGGTGACCCTGGCTTACATCGGTGATGCCAACAACGTAACCTATTCACTGGCCATGGCTTGCGGCCGATTGGGGCTGAAAATGATCATCGCCGTGCCAACTAAATACGCGTTTGACAACGAGACTATGGACCGTCTGCGCGGGCGAGGGGCGTCCGGTCAGTTGGTTTCGACTACCGATCCTTATGAAGCTGTGAAGAATGCTGATGTGATATATACCGACACCTGGACCAGTATGGGCCAGGAAGCCGATAAACAACAGCGTATTAAGGACTTCCAGGGGTTTCAGGTTGATCGCGGGCTGCTGGACGCGGCCCCTGAAAACGCTAAAGTTATGCACTGTCTGCCGGCTTATCGCGGTTTGGAGATAACCGATGAGGTGATCGAATCGCCGCAAAGTATCGTTTTCGATCAGGCGGAAAACCGCCTTCATTTCCAACGCGCCCTGCTGAAGTATTTGCTGACCGATACAGGTGAGCGATAATTCGTTTTTCCCACACGAGTTAGGAAATACTGAATTAGCGGCGTCAACATGAAAGAATGTGTAAAAAATGGCTGCCAGGAAAAATGATAGCAAACGTCGGGCTAATCAACTGCGTCCTATACGGATCAAACGAAACTTTATCGATTGTGCCGCCGGGTCGGTCTTGTTTGAAATGGGTCGCAGTCGTGTGCTCTGTAACGCTAGTTTTGTCAACGAGTTACCGAAATGGCGTGAGGCGAGTGGACTCGGGTGGGTGACCGCTGAATATAGTATGCTGGCGGCTTCCACTGTTCCGCGTAAGCCGCGGAATAAATTGGGACTGGTTGATGGGCGCAGCAGTGAGATTCAGCGGGTTGTTGGGCGGGTGCTGCGGGCGGTTGTGGATTTTGTAAAGCTTGGCAGTAACACTATTTATCTCGACTGCGATGTGTTACAAGCAGACGGCGGTACGCGAACGGCTGCTATCAACGGTAGTTTCGTGGCGCTAGTGGATGCGGTTGGGTTTGGCTTGCGGGAGGGGCTTATCAAGGAGAACCCGATCACAGCGGCCGTGGCGGCTGTAAGTGTTGGTATAGTAAAGGGTAAGGTAGTGCTCGATCTTGACTATGAGATGGACAGCAACGCCCAGGTGGATATGAATATCGCTATGACCGACGATAATCGGTTTATTGAGATTCAAGGTACGGCTGAACGGACACCGTTCGAGGCTGAGCAGTTGGAGAAGATGCTTTCACTGGGTCGAGCGGGTATAAAAAAGATACTTTTGGAACAGAAAAAATGTCTAAAAAGTGTGAAATTCGGCGAAATTTGGATGAATTCTGATAAAAAGTGATGCGGTTTGTACTATGTTTGCGCTATGTTTGCACCTACTTTTGACCCTGTTTGTACCATGTTTGTACTATGTTTTGATGAGTTTTGATGTTAAGATGGGTAAGATTAACCACTAAGTCACTAAGACGCGAAGGGAATAGATAAAGGTAAAAAAAACAGGTTGGCTGTCGTGAATTATTTGCGATTATTCGCGGTCGAGTTGGTGGATATATTCGGCAATGATACGATGAAGATAATTGAGGTGACGGTATGAGTAAGAATAAAGAGATTGAATTAATCCGGGACTGTATTGTTAAGTGTTATCAACCGGATAAGATTATCCTGTTCGGCTCCCGGTCGCGGGGCGATGCCGATCAACACAGCGATATTGATTTACTGGTTATTTCCGACCGGGAAAAGCATTTGCCTCGCTACCAAAGAGGTCTGGATGTCCGTTTGCAACTTGCCGAGTTCAAGACGCCGAAAGACATCCTTTTTTATACCCATGCCGACGTGCAACGTTGGCAGTCGGTGCCGCAGGCCTTTATCAACACCGTATTAAACGAAGGAGATGTTCTTTATGAACGATAAAACCAAAGAATATGTCCGGGCCTGGCTCAGTAAAGCTGAAAGCGATAGAAAGAATGCCGAGATAATTATGTCCGCCGCCGACACATCGGCGCCCCTGGATACGGTTTGCTTTCATTGTCAACAGGCATCGGAAAAATATCTCAAGGCCTATCTCATCTACCATAACCAGACTTTTGGGTATTCTCATAACCTCGCCGACATCGTCGCCCAGTGCATGCAGGTGGACCAAAGTTTCGCCTCCATACAAAGAAAAGCGGAAACGCTCACGCCCTATGCCGTGGAAATTCGCTATCCGGATGATTTTTATATCCCGACCAGGCAGCAAGCCGAAGAAGCGCTTACGATTACAACCGAAATCAGAGATTTTATTTTCGCCAGAATGGATGTTCGGAGATGTGTGGATTGAAGGTGAGAAATGATTGTAATATGGTTATTGAGTAATTTGGGTGGTTTTTTCTTTTTACCGCCATGCGTTCCCGTTTGTTTGGGGATTATAGCTCCGGAGCTGTACTCCAACAGGACATTTGCTGATGACCCCAACTATTATAACGAGGAATTTACACAGTTAGTAAGCTATAGGGGTATGGTAGTCAACAGTAAAGGCGAAGCTGTATCCGAGGCTCGGATAATGATATATGGAATTAAGGGATCATATTCGGTTTCGGACTTTCCGGTGAGAGTTGTGCAGTTGACGGAGACGAAAACGGATGCCGAGGGCAGATTCGAAATAGAGGTAGATTTGCAGACGGTAGAAGATACAGACAGCCAATTTGTAGTTGTCGAAGCGGATGGTTTTGCTCTCGGATGGTCGTCTTGCGATTATTTTGACGCTTCGGCTGAGAAAGCAATTGTTCTCGAGAAGCCGTCTGTAGTGGCAGGTAAGGTCATCGACGCAGATGGCAGCCCAATCAATGGGGTAATGGTCAGTGCTATTATAATCAGCAGCAGAGCTAAGGAAACGTATTATGTATGGACAGATGATCTTGCCTCTGCAGTTGCTTCAACGGGTGTTCTGACGGATACGACCGATGGAGCCGGCCAATTTCGCATTGAGAAGATACCTTTCGACGCTACTATTGAATTTGTGGTTAGGGACAAACTTGGAAGGTATCTGAAAACTTCTACCTGGAACGCATCGGAATATCGGGATAAAGGCAAATTCGAAGCCGGGGCTAAGGATATTGTCATCACGATGCCTAAAGCAAGCATTGTAACGGGGGTGGTTGTTGACAAAGAAACCGGCGAGTTTGTGAAAGGTGTGAGGGTTTCTCTGGTCGGACAGCGGTCCGATGGTACCGGCAGGTATTATATTACAAGGGTTTCGGGTGATAATGGGACATTCAACATGCAGTGCGCTCCAGGGCGTTATTTGTTGATCTTTGGGCCTTGGGTGTTAGGAAGTATAAATTGCACGGCTGAACCGGTAGAAGTAATTGCCAAGGAAAACGCATCTGTCATGGCGACATTGTATATCGTGCGGGAACCACCGCCGGAACCGGTCACTGAGGTGAGAAGTCCTGCAGGCAGTATCATCGGTACGATCACCGATGCATCGGGGCAGGCTCTTTCAGGGGTAGAAGTGTATGGGGTACCTGGCGGCAGTGAAGTGTGGGTATCGGATGCGAACGGCAGAATTGAGATTGCTGCGGAAGAACCGGTAGATTTCGCACTTGAAAACACGGCGATAAATGGTGAGCCAAAACGAGTGACTCATCTTGTCGGGCGGGATGTGGAGCGAAATTTGGGGGGTATTCGAAGAATTCCCAAAGGCGCAGCAACTTTTGACTTCGAATTATCCGATGGTTTTGTTATTTCCGGGCGCGTGGTCGATGAAGATGGTGCGCCAATAGCTGATGCTGATGTATTCCTGGAGACGATCCCTGACCATGGCCTCCAGAAAATAACGATTCAAAGTTGTGTGACGGATGAGCAGGGTTCTTACTCGTTAACGGCAATTCCTCACGGATATGATTATACAGTGGCCGCAACCGCACAAAACTATGGTGAAAACCTATTGAAGGTTTCGAGCGAGAAACCGGGAATGGGGGTATTTCCGCCCGGGCTCGGATACGGACAACGAGTGGAGAATATGCCGATCATGGTCGAGCCGAACAAAAGATCTGTTGAGGTTAGAGATATTGTTCTGCGTAAATCAGGTCTTGTGGTGTCTGGAGTGGTTTTTGATACATTGGGGAATCGGGTTGCCAATGCTGTAGTTGAGGTCGGAGGTAAAGGCCAACCAACACTTCTACCGATAAGAACCGATTCCAATGGGTGTTTCATAATAAATGATTTGTGTGCCGGCGAAGTCGAGCTTACGATAGATGAGTCACCGGATGTTTATTATAACAGGTTCTCCATGACGAGAGTTACAGTCCAGGCAGGGACCGAACAGATTATTGTTCTGGTGCGGTCCGCACAAAAAGTTGCGTCAGAGCCGAGCGAACCGAAAGAGGGCGGCCTGATAGAGGTTCTTGTTCGTGATGCGGACAGTAAAGAGCCGTTGGATGGCGCACAGGTGTATTTTCGTGGTGATCGGATGGTTGATGATGTGTACCAGTTTGCAAATGAAGACGGCCTGATGCATGTGGTCCTTCCGAGCGGCAGAGGCGTTGTTAGCGGGGCAAACAGATGGGGTTATGAACGGAAAAAACTTAACGAACAGGTTGATGTGGTGGATGGTCAAACGTATCGTATTGTCGTGGAGTTGGATAGTATGGCCATCTGCAGTGGGATCGTACAGGACCAGCAAGGTGAACCTATCGGCGGTGCTCAGATGTATGTGCCTGGGATGTGTGTGGATGATTCTGTATTTGTTACCAAGGCTGACGGTCGATTTCATTTCAGATGGGATGTGGAAGATGCCTTTAAGGAAGCCAGAGAGCCTGGTGAAAGTGTTGGCATGGTGGTATGGCATGTGAGGCGTAATCTGGCGGTGATGTTTGAGGCGGCTGAGTCGTCGATGGAAGATTTGACTATTGTGCTTGAACCGATGTTAACAATTACCGGAAGAGTTATGGATCGTTCGGGAAAACCCGTACCAAGAGCTCTTGTAGAGCTAAAAATGAATTGTTGGAATACCTTGTCTGAGTGCATCGGCTCTACTCGCTTCTGGAAAAGCGATTCGAACGGTGAGTATAGAATCGAAGGTCTGCCACGGCTGGTGGGTAAGCTCAAATACAAATTGTCGGTTTTGGGTTGGCGCACGGAAATTGAGCTTGGGCCGGAGGACATCATACCGGGCAAAGTGACCGTAGTTGATATAATTTTAGGGAAAGGAAATTCAGAGTCCAAATGATGACAGACCCGGTTGACTGTCCCCAGGTTTCACTAAGGAGATTACATTAAAAAATTTAGATGAGGAGATATTTTGGAGAAGCTTGAAGTGAAAAAGTGGAATAATCAGATAATGTTAAAATTGATTTTGCTGGCGGTGATTTTTCTGGGTGGGTGCGGCGGTGGTGTGGATTCGGGTGGATATGGTGGGGCAATGTCGGGGTATGCCGGCGGAGATAGCGCCGGTAAGGGTAAGGGGCAATTGACGATTTTGCTGGCTCAGTATAATCAGCCCGGTAAGATGCAACTGGCTAGCGAGCTTCAATCGCGTGCCAGGAAGGTGCTGGGCAGTGACGATGTCTGGCTGCAAAACAGTGAACCAGGTTTGGCTGTGAACTATGGGCATTTCGAGACCGATTCGCAAGCAAAAAAAGAACTGGCTGGTGTGAAGAAAATATACGGGCAGTTGGAGCCTGGGCCGTGGCAGTTTTGTTACATAATGGAAATACCCGAGCCGGATCCGCCCGCACCAGAACAATGGAACCTGCTGAAAAGCAACTGCGCTCATTCACTGGAGATCGGGACATATTACGATGTGCCGGAGAAAAATTACTACGATCGTAAAGCCGATGCCGTGAAAGCTGTAACTAACCTGCGGCAAGATGGTGAAGCTGCTTTTTTTGTACATGGACGTTTTCATTCCCGTGTTTATGTCGGCTGCCTGTCATCTGTGGACTTTGGCAAGCAGTGGGAAAACGGCGTACAAAAAACAACGCTGTCGCCGTCGGCACAAGAGTTGCGAAGCAAATATCCTTTTTATCATGAAAATGGATATAAGATATATGATATCAGCTATGACGAAGATGGCAGGAAATCTCGAACGCAGCGTAAGTCGCGTTTTATAAAAATGGATATATTCGGGTTAGATCGGCGGCAGATGCCGTTTTAGTCGGCTGTAAGGCGTGATGATAAGATGACAATAAATGAGAAGTTCGATGAAATTGTTCTGGCTACGACCAACCGAGGTAAATTGCATGAGTTGCGAGAGCTGCTTGTGGGCTGTTCGGTGAGGGTGCGTTGTCTCGTGGAGTTCGGTGAAATTGAAGACGTGAAAGAGGTTGGCTCGACGTTTGCTGAGAATGCACGGCAAAAAGCGATGCACTATAGTAAGATTCTCAACTGTGTCGTTTTGGCTGATGATTCGGGTCTTCAGGTCGATGCGCTCGATGGTGCGCCGGGTATTTATTCGGCACGATTCGCGGGAGTCGAAGGGGCCAATCGCGATGAGGCGAATAACCAAAAACTGCTGAGGTTATTGGCGGAAGTGCCTGCCGGGAAACGTACGGCGAGGTTCTGCTGCTGTTTGTGCCTGGCGAGGGCTGGGGAGGTGCTGGTGGAAGTGGAAGGTTTTGTGGAAGGCGTTATAGCTGAGGAGGGGCGTGGGGAAAATGGTTTTGGGTATGATCCGATTTTTTATCTGCCGGAAAAGGGCAAGACGATTGCCCAGTTGCCCTACGAAGAGAAGAACGCTATTTCCCATCGCGGGCGGGCGCTGAAGAAGCTGGTTTCGGCGATGTAGAGAGGCCGCGTGGAGCGAGGGAAAGAATGAAGTGCAATAGTAAAAACACCTATCTTGCTTTATCGCTTTCTAATTGCTTTTCTTTATAGTTTTCTAATTGCTTTTGTATCTTGGCAGCAGCGTCTTTGTTGCCTGTGGCGATGGCTAAATCGAGAGCTTTTTGTACGGTCTGTACGGCGAGTGGCAGTTGGCCGTCGGCGGCATAGGCAGCAGCGAGGGTCTCCAAAAAAGGATACTGTTCGTATCGGGTAAGTTCACATGCCTGCTGAGCAAATTTGACGGCACGGGCGGTATCGCGGAGCTTTGGGTCGGTGGCAAAAGTCAAAAGCCAGGCTAATTTGTTGTGCACCGGCGAAGCAAATGGGTTCAAATTTATCGCCCTGGTCCACTGGTCGATGGCCAGATCGATTTTCCCCATCTGGAAGTAAGTGTCTCCCAGGGAAGAATGAACGTACCAGACGGGTTTGACTTGCAGGGACTTTTCAAAATGCCCGGCGGCGTCTTCATATTTTTGCTGCCTTTGCAAGGCCATACCCAAGTGATAATTAGTGTTGGGATTGTCGGGGCTGATCTGGATAGACTGATTCCATTTTTCAATGGCCTCCTGCTCCTTACCCAGCCTTTGGAGGGCTACGCCCCAATTGTTAAGCGCGCTGGCCTTGGTAGGTCTGATCTGCAGTGTTTTCTTAAAGTGCTCAATGGCTGTTTCAAAATCTTCCTTCTCATTGAGCAAAGCACAGCCGTAATTGTAGTGCATGATACCGTTGTTTTCGGTCACCGCTAAAGTGTGTTTGTACAAAGTGCAGTTGTCCCGCCACTTGCGCACCTGGTTTTGGGTACATATCATCAATGCCGCGGTGATCATCAACACTGTTGATATACCGATCGCGAGCTTGAGCCGGCGCCATTTGGCCGTAAGCTCAGCAGCAAACCAGGCGATCATAATAAAAATTCCCAATAAGGGCAGATATGTGTAACGGTCGGCGTAGGCCTGTACGCCAACCTGTAACAAGCCAATGACCGGAACGAGAGTGCCCATATACCATAACCAGCCTACTATCAGATAGGGCCGGCGGCGAGCCCAATAAATTACAACCACTGAGATGACAACCAAGATGAAGAAAGAAATGATCGGCTGCCAAGCCAGCAAATACTTGAGCGGGTATAACGGGGCCAGCGAAGCTGGATAAATCATTTTTCCTAAATAAGTTACGTAAGACGCCAATGCGTTGGTGATTCGTATGTCGAAGGGCATTAGATCGATTTTCACTACCGCGCCACCACCGCGCTGGACAAAAAAAGTGACAACGCATGATGCCGCGGAAAGGACAAACAATGGAACCTTCTCCCAAAGCAGTCGATATATGACGTGTTGGGGAGCACGGGTCTTTTTCGATGGTTTGCGTTTCGAGGAGTTAGGTGGCTGGGGCTGTGGCCAACGAGCCAGGGGCCAATAGTCGAGCAGGAGCAATACGAATGGCAGTGTCACGAGCATTGGCTTGGCCATGAGACCGAGGGCAAAAAACAAGACTATCGGCAGATATTTTATAATAGTACGCTGCTGCGTATATCGCACGTACGCAGCCATGGTCAGCATCCAGAAGAATGTGCTTAAAACGTCTTTTCGTTCGGAGGCCCAGGCAACCGATTCGACGTGCAGCGGATGCAGTGCGAAGGCGGCGGCGACAAAGGCGCTGGGCCAAAGGGCACCGGTCATTTTTTTAAAGACCCAGAGCACCAGCAGCGTGTTGGCTATGTGAAAGAACAAATTGGTCAAATGATGGCCAAGAGGTTCGAGTCCAAACAACTGACAATCCAGCATGTGACTGAGCCAGGTGATCGGATGCCAATTGGCTTCATGCGAAGTTGTAAAGGCCCAAATAACAGATTGTCGCGTGAGGCCGAGCTGAACGTTTGGGTTGTTGGTTATATAATCATCGTCATCGTAACTGGTGAAATCGTTGTGTCGGATGGGCGCATACGCAACGACAGTGGCTATCACCAGCAGCAGGTATGCCAACAAGACAGGTGTTTTTTTTGACGTTCGCTTCATCAGCGATGAAATAACCTCGATTTAATTATTCTCATCTTCGCCAAACGGTATTGTGCCGCGGTAATCAGGCAGCCGAGGCCGTATTTCACGCTGCGCTGAAAATTGATGGAAGAAGCTTCCTCAAAATACTTAGTAGGACAACTTACTTCAGCTATATGGCAACCTTCCCATAGAATTTGAGCCAGCATTTGGTTGTCAAAGACAAAGTCGTCGGAATTTTTTTCCAGCGGCAGTTTTTGCAGCAGTTCCCGCGAGAAAGCCCTGTACCCGGTGTGGTATTCAGAAAGCTTTGCCCCGGTCATAATATTTTCGGCCAACGTCAAAAGCCGATTAGCGATGTATTTCCAGAACGGCATTCCTCCCTTGAGCGCATAGCCGCCAAGAATGCGCGACGCCAAGACGCAATGGTATAATCCGTTTGCGATCACTGAAGCCATCGCCGGAATTAATTTTGGTGTATATTGGTAGTCGGGATGGACCATGATGATGATGTCGGCCTGAGCCTCGAGGGCAAGCCGATAACAGGTTTTTTGGTTGGCGCCGTATCCCTGGTTTTGCGGATGGGTGTGAAGGGTGGTTTTTGGCAGCGTTTTGGCAATTGCGGCGGTGTCATCACGGCTGGCATCATCGACCACAATAACCTCATCGACTATCTCCTGAGCCATGACTTCGTCATAGGTTCGACGCAACGTCAAGGCGGCATTATAGGCGGGCATGATAACAACGATTTTCTTGCCTGCGAACATATCGCGTTCCTCGTACAATAACACAGATTCCAGTGCAACAGATGTGTTTATTATACAAGAACAGCGATACTATTGCAATAAGCCCAAAATCATGTTTTTCCCGACCGTATTCCGGCATAAATCCGATGAAGCCAGACGCCAGCATTATGCGTGTTTTGGTTCTTGCGCACGGATTCCCGTTCGGTGCGCAAGAACTCAAAACACAACTCTCAACATACCATCGCCCAACTACGCCAGCCGCAGGGACAAGTCAAAGTCACGTGTCCGGTGGCGCTGCCCGGCGATTTTTTTGCGAATCAGAATATTTTTGTCAGGGTCAGTGTGGTAGTAGTGCCTTCGGGTTGGTCCACGGCAGCATACTCCCAAGCGGCCCTGAGAGAAACAAACATTTTGGATGCAGGAATGAAGACGTTGATTTCAGGCCCAATAGCGGCAACACGGTCGTGGATACCGGTGTCCCATGTGACATCGGAACCGGAATCGTCAGCGACCTGCCAGCGATTGTAACCGATCACGCCCACTTCCACAGTCTCAGTGAGCATTTTGCCAAGGCCCCATTCGAAGAGCATGTCGTCGCCCGGGGTGATATCTGCGTCTTTCTTATTGCTGTGGATTTCATAGCGTCCCAGGATGGAGGCGGACCAGGTTTTTTCCTCATCCAAATAGTATGTTCCACCCAAGGTGAACATGGTGGTCCAGAAGCCTTTGCCTGGCGAAGCGGGTTTGGTTTGGTCGTAGTCGCCGGTCGGCATCCAGACGCCGAAAGCCGCGCCAACATCATAACGGTCACCATGCCAGGCAAGGTCGATTGGTTCCAGGAAGAAATCACCGATACAAAAATCGTTGTCCTTAAAGCCTACGGTGTCCAACTCAAAATCCGTCTGAACAAACGGAAGCAGCGCGTCCATACCGTAGTCGGCTCCCAGGATTTTTTTGTCGGTCATCCAGATAACCCTGGGAACGATGGCCAGGGCGTTGAGGTCAAGGCCAAGCCCATTGTTATCACCATCGCCGTCTCTTAAGACGTTGGCAGTGTAAAAGCTGGTATAAGTACGTAAGTACAAGCCCGGAGGCGGCAGAGTGGCGGCCTTGATTCCTTCGGAACCGACCGGATAATGCCCCGTCTCGGCCTGGGCCACACCCGTCAAAGCCATCATAAAGGTCAAGCAGACAATTTGGCCAATCACTAGTTTTTTCATGCTAATCATCTCCTATTACCAATAGAACAATAAAACCATTCACACTCCCATAAGTGTGAGACACAACAAAGTCCAGTAACATCTATTATTGATTATCAGGCGGTTTGATATTTTTTTGCGCCTGTTGTATTAATTCGACAAGCGAAGTCATTTTAGGTTTAGGCGGAGCGAAAATTCGCTGTATTTGTTCCGTGCTGTAATGCTCACGCACAAAATCGGCTACAGGAAAGACCTCAAACCAACAATCCAGAATTTTATGACAAGGCATCGACGAGCCGGTTTGTCGGCAATACGCAAACGAGACATCATGGCCGAGCATCGGGCATCGTGTGAGGCGTTCGTCGTGGGGCTTGTCAATGCTCATTGTTACCATTTACCTGTTTTAGCGGTGCTGGGTTTTGGAAGTCCATTCATGACGCTGACCGATCGTCGCAGTTCATCCTCCGAGATGGCATGATCGACCAGTTTGCCTTCAAGAAAAGCCTGATAGCCGGTCAAGTCCATCAGCCCGTGACCGCTCCAATTCATGATTATAACCTTTTTTTTGCCTTCTTCGGCGGCCTGGCGGGCCTGTCGGATGGTTGCGGCGATGGCATGGCTGGTCTCGGGAGCACTGATAGTTCCTTCGGTTCGAGCCCACAGCATAGCAGCTTCGTAGCATTCCAACTGCGGAATCGCCAGCGGTTCCAGCAGTCCCTCCACAATCGCCTGAGAAACCAATGGAGCCATACCATGATAGCGTAAACCGCCGGCATGGATTGGAGGCGGTATGAAAGCATGTCCCAAAGAGTGCATCGGCAACAGTGGTGTGGTACATGCCATATCGCCATGATCGTAGCTGAACGGGGCGCGTGTCATGGTTGGACACGAAGTCGGCTCGACCGGAATGATTTTGATGTTGGCGCCGTTGATCTTGTCGGCGACAAACGGGAATGCAAGTCCGGCAAAATTGCTACCGCCGCCGGCACAGCCGATAACTACGTCAACCTTATTTTCACCAAACATTTCCAGTTGTTTCTTGGCTTCCAGCCCGATAATGGTTTGATGGAGCAGGACATGATTTAGGACACTACCGAGCGAATAACGTGTTGATCCGGTTGGATCGGTAACGGCCGCTTCGATTGCCTCACTAATAGCAATTCCGAGACTTCCCGGGGTGTCCGGTATTTCTTTGAGAATTTTTCTGCCGGCGTTGGTTTTGTCACTGGGACTGGCGATACAGTTAGCGCCCCATGTTTCCATCATCAGCCTGCGAAACGGCTTCTGGTCAAAACTGATCCTGACCATAAAGACCTTGCATTCCAGTCCGACCAGTGAGCAGGCAAAACTCAAGGCACTGCCCCACTGACCTGCACCTGTTTCGGTGGTCAATCGTTTTATGCCAAATTGTTTATTGTACCAAGCCTGTGCTACAGCGGTATTGGGTTTGTGAGAACCGGGCGGACTGACACCCTCGTTTTTATAATATATACGAGCCGGTGTATCGAGGGCTTTTTCCAGGTACTTGGCCCGGTGCAGAGGAGAAGGGCGCCAGCGATATAGTAGATCAAGGATTCCCTCTGGAATATCTATCCAGCGATCATGACTGACCTCCTGTTCGATTAAATTCATGGGAAAAACGGGCGCCAGCATATCAGGGGAAATCGGTTTGCCACCGGGCCCAAGCGGCGGCTGCAACGGGGTGGGCAGATCAGCAGCCAAATTATACCATTGACGAGGAATGTCTTTCTCTGGCAAAAACATCTTTACAGTCATAATCAGTTGCTCCTTTCATTATTTTGAACTGTTTTATCTGTCCACCTCTATATGGCAACAAAACACCAAACGACATCATCGGCATTATACGACCATATTCACAAACCGCAAATGATTTTTGTAAAGTTGGGTACCTGGCGTGTGAGATTATCTGTCAAATTCAGATGTATAGCAAAATGCTTGATATTTCGAGGTAAATACTTACATGGGGATATTTGGCAGCCTATGTGAGAAATTTGGGTTGGCAGGTTCAGCCAGCGGGAAAATCAGAAGAAAAAAAAAGGCCGCCGTAAAATTTTCACGACGACCCTGAGCCAATGGATCCCAAACACTGCCCTTGAAAGGTCTTTTGAACCTTGCCTCCAAGCAATGCCGGGCCGGAAACACAAATTTGTTGTTGTGTCGCTATTCGACCAAGGCATCTAATCAGTGAATAATCGATATGCTCTCATCGATACACTGAATGATTTTCTTGATGTCAAGCGGCCGACACAGATAACCATCAAATCCCTGCTGTAACAGGGCCTGTCCTTCTCCTTCGGTCAAGACAGAAGTAAACGCAATTATGCGTGTAGTTTGCAATTCCGCGTTTTCCCGGATAATCTGGCAAATACGCTTGGGATTGATGTCTTCCAACATTATATCCATAAAGATGACATGTGGGTGGAATTGTTCCGCAATCAGTCCCGCATCAAATCCGCACTCGGCAGTTTTCACGTCAAATCGTCCATCTTTTTCCAATACCTCACTGATGGCCCTGTTTCTTCCTTCTTCGCTGTCAACCAGCATGACACGCACGGTACCCCCGTCAAGCCCATTTAACGGTATTCCGTGGACGCGCATAAAGCGGATTAACTGCGAGAGAGGGATACGGCGATCTTTACTGCCCGGTATCCGATATCCGCGTAACTGCCCCGAATCAAACCATTTGGACACTGTACGCGGCGCGACATTACAAATCTTGGCTACTTGCCCCGTTGTCAATACGTCTTTTTTCTTATCCATCAGCACACTATTCCGTTTAAGGCTTCTTAGGGCCTCAAATCCCCTCGCTTATAAAAAACTCACAAAAA